>Ga0066710_100008330_pt1 | contig 10059 bp, 8 predicted proteins | sample GraSoiAngelo_159_FD_79666 | JGI IMG/M metagenome (GOLD analysis project Ga0066710, IMG submission 79666) | Grasslands soil microbial communities from the Angelo Coastal Reserve, California, USA - 14_1009_16_40cm | ecosystem: Environmental > Terrestrial > Soil > Grasslands | place: USA...
CCGCAAAACAGTGAACAACATCCCAATCTGATCCACCGGCGCGGTCAAACCAACCGTATACTCTGCCAGAGAGGATCAAACAGTGTCAAACTGAATTATCCAGGCGCAACGCGGAGATGCGGTCCCGAGAGTAATGCCTGACAAAGGCTGTCAAATTGATTTATCCGGATTCCGATGTTAAGATGCTGCACGTTTAGACGGTAAAAGCAGACACGCTATCCGCGGCGAGGCCAGCGATTCCACTGGAGGGAGACATCGTCGACCGGGTCACCGATAAGCCTCGACCTTACAACAAAGACAAAAAAACACGGTCGTAATGGACCCAGGAGAAGTAGCGCGAATATTTGATCAAACTGGAGCCTTACTCGAAGGCCACTTTTTGCTGACCTCGGGTCTCCACAGTGAAAAGTACTTACAGTGCGCCCGGGTCCTACAGTGGGCCGAAAAGGCACAGGCTTTTGCCCAGGCTCTGGCCCAAAATTTCTTGTCCAACAAACCTGATCTGGTAATCTCCCCGGCGATTGGGGGCATTATTCTCGGACACGAAATGGGACGAGCGTTGGCTTGTCGTGCCCTTTTTGCCGAGAGAGAAAATGGAGTTTTGCGACTTCGCCGTGGATTTGAAATTTACCCTGGGGAGAAAGCCCTAGTGGTCGAGGATGTGATTACTACTGGCGGCTCTACTATGGAAACAATAGAAGTGGTGAAATCTTATGGAGGAGTTGTGGTGGGAGCCGCGTCCTTGGTGGACCGCAGCGGCGGACAGGCTTCTTTAGGAGTTCGTTATCATAGCCTCTGGACCCTCTCGATCCCGACCTATCGGCAGGAAAATTGTCCCATGTGTAAATCGGGCTCTAAACCGGTGAAACCTGGCAGCCGTGTCTAAGTTGTCCATTGTCAATTCCCAAGGTCTGTGTAGCTTGCGTTGGGCTTCGAAAAGTCTTGCCTCGGATTGTCAGCTCCTAAATGAATCAATCCTGCAAGGGGTCAAATCTCGGAGCCAACATTTGACAATTGTCAATTGACAACCTAAATGAATCGCAATCTCCGGCTGGAACTTCAATACGACGGAACGGATTTTCACGGGTGGCAAATTCAACCCAGTTTGCCGACCATTCAGGGAAGCCTTACTCAGGCCATTCACCGAATTGTTTCTGAGAAGGTGCACGTCAATGGCTCAGGACGCACAGATGCCGGAGCCCACGCCTTAGAACAAGTCTGTAATCTGTTGACCAGTTCCAAGATCCCTCTGGTCAATTTTCAAAAGGCCATGAATTCGGTCCTGCCTCCATCCATCCGAGTCCTAAGGATTGAAGAAGCACCAGAAAATTTTCATTCCCGGTTTGATGCCAAAATAAAGCATTATCGATACCGGATCTTGAATGCGAAAGGGTGTTCTCCCTTCGAATTCCGCTATCTTCACCACTATCCTCGACCTCTCGATTTTGCGAGGATGAGTCAGGCTGCCGAACTAGTATTAGGCGAACACGATTTCTCCGCCTTTTGCGACTCGGATACAGAGGTGAAATCCAGGATACGGCGCGTGGTTTCCTCGTCTTTTGTGTTTGACACTAGACATAATCTATTAGAATATAACATTTGTGCTAACGGCTTCCTCCACCATATGGTTAGAAACCTCGTGGGGACTTTTCTAGAGGTTGGAACGAGCAGATTAAGCGTCGACGATGTGAAAGCCATTCTGAAATCGAAGGCCCGGTCGAACGCAGGTCCTACTGCACCAGCCAAAGGGCTATTTCTTGTTTCCGTAAGCTACTGAGGCTGACCTTTCGCCTGATTTGATGGTTCCCACTGGTCGCAGAACCCAATTCCCCTCATAAGACACGATTCAAGCCGCAAGCGCGTAATTAGTAATTAGAGTAAGACTGGACCGACGACTAGATCCGCTTCTATCTGACATCCCCGCACCCTCTCCCCAGTTGGGGGGCGAGGGTGGCGGCGCAAGCCGTGTGAGGGCGTACGGAGTCTGTCCGCATAGTGGCGCGCTTTAGTATGAACTGATCAGTATATGCCCTTCCTTGCCACCGAAATTCAAGCCAATTTCGCAGGTCATCTGAAACAGGGTTCAGTGGAAGAACAACTTTTTCAGCAGATTGATTTGCACCGAATCCCACAACACGTTGCCATCATCATGGATGGAAATGGTCGCTGGGCCCAGAAGCGCCGTCTACCGAGAGTGGCAGGACATCGGGCCGGTATCCAGTCGGTGCGCGAGGCTGTTGAAACCGCCGCCCGATTGAAAATGAAGGTGCTCACCTTATACGCCTTTTCGGTTGAAAACTGGAAACGTCCCGTAGCAGAGGTTTCCACCTTGATGGGTCTTCTGAAAGAATTCTTGAAAAAGGAACTGAAGACCCTTTTGAAAAACGATATCAAGTTTGAGACATTGGGCCGTACTTTCGAATTAGATCCTACTATCCAAAAAGAACTTCAAATCGCCAAGGATAAAACGGCCCAAAACTCAGGACTCTTGTTCAATGTGGCCCTGAATTACGGTGGCAGAGCTGAACTCGTCGATGCCTTCAAGCTTTTGATGCAAAGCCAGCTCAATGCCAATGGGAACAGAAATGAGATCAGTGAAAAAGCTATTTCCAACAGTTTGTATACGGCCGGTCTGCCAGATCCGGATCTCTTGATCAGGACTAGCGGTGAACTTCGAGTCAGCAACTTTTTGCTCTGGCAGATCGCTTACTCTGAGATTTGGGTAACCAATACGCTTTGGCCTGACTTCCGTAAGAGAGATTTTTTTGAGGCGATTATCGCGTATCAAAAAAGGGAGCGTCGTTATGGGGGCCTATCGACTCAATGAAGCGCATCCTCACGGCCGCGGTTCTTGTTCCTCTTCTGATTTTCATTATTGGGTTCGCCTCCTCTCTCTTCTTCACGCTTTTAATAGGGCTTGCCTCCTTCTTGGCCCTGGAAGAGTTCTTTCGCCTCGCCAGAAAGTCAGGCATAGAAGTCCATCGATTGTGGGGACATCTTTTTTCTCTGCTGTTGATTGCATCCTTTCATTTATGGCCCCGCAACCAATCTGTGCCTTTCCTGTTGCTCGGCCTATCGGGAATCTTCCTTTTGGCTCTCGGAACGAGAAAGGGCCAGAGCCTGCATCAGATCTTCCCCAGTCCCTCTGCCACGTTGCTGGGGCTGGCGTATATTCCCAGCAGCCTGGGGCTGCTAGTGGCGGTCCGCTCGAGTACCGCCCTCGGTAACGACGCAAACCGATGGATTCTCTTCCTGCTTCTCGTGGTATGGTTCGGAGATACCGGGGCTTATTATATGGGGCGAGCTTTGGGTAAACACAAACTGGCTCCCTTAATCAGTCCCAAGAAAACCTTCGAGGGGGCCATAGGGGGAGTATTGGGAAATACAGTGGTTGCTTGCTTAGGAAAGAAGATTTTACTTTCTGCAATCCCCCTCATTCAGCTGCTGGTTTTAAGTTGGGTGCTGGGAGTCGTCAGCCAGATTGGCGACCTGGCAGAGTCAGCTCTAAAACGAGCTGCTGGCGTAAAGGATTCCTCCAATTTATTACCTGGGCACGGAGGGATGCTGGACCGTATCGACGGCCTACTCTTTGCAGCCCCAGTGCTTTTTTGTTATACGAAATTCTTCTTGAAATGAAACAGGAGGATCAAACTGACCCGGCGGCCTCGAGCCTACGGATTGACTTCCCACTCAGCGGGGTGCAATAAAATTGACTCCATTTTGCAGTTCGACGCGTGTCTGTCCAGGCTGTAATAGCCTACCAGCAGCTACACAATCACGACACTTGGGGAGGTGCCGTAATTTTTGATTTTCTAGCGCTGAAAGGTGAAAGTCAAGCACCCAAGTTTAGGAGGGTGCCTAGGTAAACATTTATGAAAGGTTTGAGCATCCTGGGTTCCACTGGATCTATTGGTCGCAATTGTCTAAGGGTGATCGAAGATTTCGAGGGGGATTTTCGCGTCGTGGGACTCGCGGCCGGGAAAAATATCGGCCTGTTGGCTGAGCAAATTCAGAGGTTTCAGCCGACCATTGTTTCGCTGTCCCATCCGTCATGCGTCGAAGTCCTTCAGTATCAGTTGCAGCAGCTTCCCTCCAAATACCGACCCAAGATCGTCGTCGGAGGCGAGGGCTTAATTGAGGTGGCCACCCATCCGGAAACCGACCTGGTCGTCAGTGCTATCGTGGGAGTGACTGGACTCCTTCCCACTTTCGAGGCAATTCAATTCGGCAAGTCGATTGCTTTGGCCAACAAAGAGATCATGGTGGTGGCGGGTGAGCTTGTTAAAGAGGCCGCCCGGATAAAAAGAGTCGAGATTCTTCCGGTTGATAGCGAACACAATGCGATTCATCAATGCCTCCGGTCCGGCAAAAAAGAGGAGGTGCATCGTGTGATTCTGACGGCCTCAGGTGGCCCCTTCCGCAAGTTTTCGGCCGCCCAAATGACAACTGTGACGCCCGAGATGGCCCTACAACACCCGACCTGGAGCATGGGGAACCGCATAACCATTGACTCAGCTACCCTGATGAACAAAGGCTTTGAAATCTTGGAAGCCATATGGTTATTCGGCCTGCCGGTCGATAAAGTCTCCGTTTTGATCCATCCCCAATCCACTGTACACTCGATGGTTGAGTTTGTGGATGGATCAGTCATCGCTCAGCTGGGCCTCACGGACATGCGCCATCCCATTCAATACGCACTTACCTATCCTAAAAGGGAGATGACGCGCCAGAAAAACTTGGACTTCAGTAAAATTCAAAAACTGGAGTTTATGGAGCCCGATCTTGAGAAGTTCCCTTGTCTAGACCTAGCCTACTGTGCGGCTCGCCAATTGGGAGCCCATCCTTGCACGCTCAACGCAGCTGACGAAGTAGCCGTGGATGCCTTTCTCACAGGCAGGATCCGATTCCCAGTGATTCCCAAGATTGTAAAAAAAATGATGGAATTCTCTAACGGTCACGGCAAATTTTCAAGAGTTCAAGAAATTCTAGAGTATGATGAAATGGTACGGAAGGAGACGCAACAATTGATCGAAAAAGATTATCTTTGCTAATCGGCAGAGGTAGGCTTCCGATAAGTCAGGAGCAAGCAATGTTGAGGGAACAGCGAGGAATTTCTGAATGTTAGAGTTTTTTTCCGCCAATATTCTAAGTGTGGTGTTGGTATTCGGCACAGTCGTGATCATCCATGAGCTGGGCCATTTTGTTGTGGCCAAGCTTCTCAAGATACGAGTGGAAGCTTTCGCCATCGGTTTTGGGCCAAGGCTTTTGGGCTTTCGCAAAGCGGAGACGGACTATCGAGTATGTGCCATCCCTCTGGGCGGCTATGTCAAAATGGCCGGAGAAAATCCTTCCGAAGATCTTACTGGAGGGATTGAAGAATTCTTGTCCAGGCCGAAATGGCAGCGGTTTCTGGTGGCTGTGATGGGCCCGGTGATGAATATCCTATTGGCGATTGTCCTTCTAACGGCCGTCTTTTATCACAAGTTTGAGACACCCGCCTGGCTCAGCGAACCCGTAGTGGTGGGGATCATTGAAAGCAATTCTCCCGCTGAGAAAGCCGGGATCCTACCCGGGGATCGCATCGTAGCCATCGACAACAAAAGGAACCTTACGTGGGAGGAATTCTCTTTGGAAGTCGCTACCAGCGCCAATCGCCCGCTCGAAATGGAAATTTCCCGTCAGGGTCAAACCATTCGCAAAACCATTACGCCAGAGACGCAGGGAAAACATCATGGCGGCTATCTGGGTGTCTTCCCTTATTCTCCGTCCTTATCTGTTGTTAAAAACGTTATGAGTGGGAAGCCTGCCGCCGAGGCCGGAATGCGGACAGGCGACAGAATCATCAAAGTCGGAGATGTCGAGCTGGAAAAAGCCGGGAAAGATTTGGCTGACGTTCTCAATCTCAGTAAAGATGAAGTTGTTTCCATTGGGGTATTGCGCCAGGGACAGCAGCTAGAACTCAAGGTAAAACCCTACCTGGATAAGGTAACCAACCGCCGCATGATTGGCATCGAGCGAGACCAAACGCAAAGGATGATTGTCAAGAATCTCACTGTGGCGGAGGCTTTTCGGGAATCGATCCAACAGAATGTCAAATTTACCAGCTTGATCTTTGACATCCTGCAAAAGCTCTTTAAGCACGAGGTTTCGATCAGGATGATGTCGGGACCCATTGGAATTGCCCAGCAATCGGGCATTGCTGCCAAAAGCGGGTTTGTGGATTTGGTCTTTCTGATGGCAGCCATCAGTTTGAATCTCGGAATTATGAACCTGTTGCCAATCCCAGTCCTCGATGGTGGGATTATTGCTATCATTCTAGTTGAAACTTTGATTCGACGAGATCTCAGCCTCCGTTTGAGAGAAAGAATTACCCAGGTTGGGCTGGTGGTATTGATCCTGTTAGCCGTGATAGTAACTTATAATGACATCATCAAAGTCTTGCCAGCTTCCCTAGAGAAATATTTCCCCTGACAGCGACCGGGATTTGCAGATTTTAGTTGGCAAATTTACTCCCTTCGGGGATAAGAAAACGGGGCTAATGAAACCGGCCACCACTCCTTAAGGATAGCCAGAACACAAGCAGACAGCGAGCCCTCTCGCGCGGGATACCTCGAGCCGACTTCAACGCCGGTAGACCCGAGGGGCGTTCCGGCGATAGTTCTCCCACTCATCCTTTCGTTTTGCCCGCCAAAGTACGGTATTCTTGCAGTAAGCGTCTAACCTCGTCAAACATGTCCGCAGCGAAACGATTTTAGCTCCCCCGTATGCCCCAGTTCTAGCGAGATCGCGCACCCCAACAAGGCCGCCAGTTGGCTAGCTCTCAAATATTTAGTCTTGGGTCTCATGACCCTTTTTGATCCTGGGAGGAAATTGATATCTTGGCTTACTACTCGATTTGATCAATACGCATTACGAATGTCCTCCCTTTCCAGTCCGAAGGTTTGCGAAAACCTCAGCTTGGTCTCACTCGACTAGTCCGAGCAAGAGCCAAATGAGGAGCACCGGCGGACCGAGGGGTAACCTCCTGGGTGAAGTATCCGCACCCTACTCCACAAAAAGCTGATCGGTCCTGGCCAAAAGCCACCAAGTGCGAGGCTCCGCATCGCGACGAGCGACCAGCGCGAGTTTAGCAGGAAAACAGGGACTGTAAACCCCAAACTCTTGATCGCCGGTCCGAGACGCCTCCCACACTGTTCTCATCCTATCACTTACCTTAACAGCGGTAGAGCCGAGTGGATATCCAGGTTATACTGGTTCTGCGCGGTCTTGCAATCCCCGAGGGGGATTAATGTCTGAGTCAGATTGACCGTCTGGCTCTTGTCTGCTACTCTTGCTCGCGCTCGAATCGACAACATTGAATAAGCGTAGGAGGAGGATGTCCCGCAAAACCCCTTATGAGTGATTGTCTGGCAGCTATCGATATCGGTACCAACTCTTTTCACCTGGTGGTGGTCAGGGTCAAAGAGAACAACCGTTTTGAAATCCTGGCCCAGGAAAAGGAAGTCGTGCGATTAGGCTCTGGTTCCAAGGACATGAAGTATCTCAAAGAAGATGCCGTGGATCGGGGCATTGAAGCACTTAAACGATTTAAGCAAATTGCGGAAATCTCTCAGGCAGAAATCAGGGCAGTGGCTACCAGTGCGGTGCGTGAAGCCTTGAACAAGGAAGTCTTTATCCAGAGAGCCAGGACTGAGGCAGGAATCGAGGTAGGAGTTATCTCCGGATTCGAAGAGGCTCGCTTGATCTACTTGGGGGCCCTTCAAGCTCTGCCGGTGTTTGAGAAGAAAATTCTTCTCATCGATATTGGAGGTGGCAGCACGGAATTTTTGATTGGCAAAGCAGGTGAGGTTATAGAAGCCAATAGCCTCAAGCTGGGGGCCATTCGGATGACAGACAGATTCCTCAAAGACGAACCCATTGGTTCGAAAGACATCGACAAATGCAGGGAATATGTAAGGGTGTATCTTCATCCCATGGCTCGCGAGGTTCGAAAGCATGGCTTCGAAATAGCGGTAGGCAGCTCAGGGACTATTCTGAACCTGGCTCAAATGATACAGATTCTGCGCCATCAAGAGCCAACCCGATTCCTCAGCAATTTCGTTTTTTCAGGCGTGGAATTGGCGGAGGTCGCCAAGATGCTCGTCAAAGCCGACACTGTTAAAAAGCGCCAAAAGATCGACGGGCTTGACCCAAAGCGGGCTGACATTATTCTGGCGGGCGCTATCATCCTCGAGCAGATCTTTGAAGAAATGCATATGGATTCCATCACGGTCTCTGGCTTTGCCTTGAGGGAAGGTGTCATCCTCGATATTTTGCAAAAATCCAAGGGGGATGCGCTCCACCACTTGACCGACATTCGCTACAAAGGGGTCCTACATTTGGCGGAGATTTGTGATGTCGAGAAAGAACACGCTGACCAGGTGACCCGGCTTTCCCTGCAATTGTACGATCAGCTTCAAGACCTGCATCAACTTCAAGACATTAATCGCGAATATTTGGAAGCGGCAGCCCTACTTCACAACGTTGGATTTTTCATCTCTCACGCGCAGCACCATCGTCATTCCTATTACATCATTCGCAATTCCGAATACCTCACCGGGTTCACGAATCATGAAATCGAAATCATTGCGCAGGTGGCTCGCTACCATCGGAAGAGCACTCCAAAACCCAAGCACGAAGAATTTGCCCGTCTGGGCCCCGCAGACCAAATAGTGGTAAAGAAGCTCTCGGGAATTCTTCGTGTGGCCGATGGCCTGGATCGAACACACGGCAATCTCATCCAATCGCTTCGATGTGAAAGAACCGGTCAATCACTGGCTATCCACCTGGAAACTCAAAACGACTCCGTTCCTTCCCTGGAAATATACACGGCAGAAACGAGGAAGGATTTGTTCGAAGATACGCTTGGAGTTAAGATTGAGTTCGTTGTGGATAAGACTTCGGCCCCAACCGACGCCATGACTGAGGCCAATTGTCCGGCTCAATGATTCCCGCTCCTAGTGTAATCAGGTTGTTATTGGCAGGGCTGGCCAGAGTCCAGAGAGGTTTTTTCCACTTCAACAGTTCACGACAGAATTGCTCGGTCTTGCTTTTGGGCGCTGCGTGAACGATGAATATCTCGTCGACAAGTGCCGCTACCAATTGATTGCGTCGCCGTGCATTTTCGACGCTGGCGCGGCGCTGCTTTTCTTCGAAGGGTGAAAGCAGCAGTAAGCGACCTTCATCCAGCGGCCCCTGCCACTCAGTGGGAATGCGCAGTCTCTGGAGGCCGCGGGCAGGACAGACGATAATCGGTTGTCCCCCCCGCAGAAGCAGCCGGAGACATTCTTTCTCTGTGGGGGAATGAAAGCCTCCAACCACGGTGACACCGCTCTCCCGCAAGCAAGTGGAGAGATCACAGCTCGCCAGCATGAGGGCGTCCGGGCACCTGGTAGAGCAAAAGAGTGCTAAGGAGGGGGTTAACTTCGTACTGCTAACCTGCCAGAGGACTTCAAGGTCACCCCGAGTTGTAAGGACAGACGGTGCCTGGTCGCCGAGAAATGCCGTTAAGCGGTCGGGGTAGTTAGGCATTCCTCGATGCAGATGCGTGAAATTCATCTCGATTAGGACTTCATTGAAGCAAGATCTTTGAGTCGTCCCAGGACTGTGAGCGCGCCTTCTCCCCTAGGTGTTAAAAGCAAAAATTGAGGCACGTCCGCGCGGCGACCAACGCGGGTCTGCTCACGGGCACCGTGAGCCACAAACTTTTGATCGCAGGTTCGAGACCGCTCTGCCTACCAGCCGACACAATGGTTGCGCTCTCTCATACTATCAGTTAGCATAGTTTTCCCCAAGAGTTAGTAACGAGACTGGCAAGGTTACGACGCCGCGACCGTCAGGAAGCGGAGAGGAGGCAGGATGAGCAATCCCAAAACAATCCCTTCCGTTATCCCCAAGCCCGAAATCCAAGGGGGTTGGCGGCAGAAAAACCCCCGTATGACCAACGTGTACATGGAACTGGAAAGCACGTTCGGAATGATGGTGATTACCCATCCGTTGCTCTGCGCTCATGTATTAGGC
>Ga0066710_100008331_pt1 | contig 10058 bp, 8 predicted proteins | sample GraSoiAngelo_159_FD_79666 | JGI IMG/M metagenome (GOLD analysis project Ga0066710, IMG submission 79666) | Grasslands soil microbial communities from the Angelo Coastal Reserve, California, USA - 14_1009_16_40cm | ecosystem: Environmental > Terrestrial > Soil > Grasslands | place: USA...
CGCGGTGAGCGCGCGCCAGGCGCAGACGACCACGCACGGCTCACGATCGTCGGCGCCTCCCGTGTCGAGGCCCGCGCCGCCGCAGGGAAAGGGCGCGGGTCAGGCGGTCGCGGTCGCGCGCGCCCAGATCGGGAAGCCGTACCGCTGGGGCGCCTCGGGGCCCGACAGCTTCGACTGCTCCGGCCTCACGATGTACGCGTGGCGGGCGGCCGGCGTGTCACTGCCGCACTCGACCTACGCGCAATGGGCGGCGACGGCGCACATCTCGCAATCCGACCTCCAGCCGGGCGACCTCGTGTTCTTCAGCGGCCTGAACCACATGGCGATCTACTCGGGCGGCGGGATGATGATCGAGGCGCCGCACACCGGGCTGAACGTGCGAGAGGTCCCGCTCCGCACGGGCGACTTCTACGGCGCCAGCCGACCCGGTTAGAACGCGGACCCGCGCGTGCACGCGGTGACGATCGTCGACGGGAAGCTCCTCTGGCGCGAGCATCCCGACCCCTCCCCCGGCACCGGTGAGCTGCTCGTCGCCGTGCACGCGGCGGGCCTCAACGGGGCCGACATGCTCCAGCGTCACGGGCTCTACCCGCCGCCACCCGGAGTCCCCGCGGACGCGCCCGGCCTCGAGCTGGCAGGCGAGGTCGTGGCCGTCGGCCCCGGCGTGCAGCGCTTCCGCGTCGGCGACCGGGTGATGGCGGTGGTGGGCGGTGGTGGCCAGGCCGAGCTCGCCGTGGTGCACGAGCGCACCGCCTTGCCGGTGCCCGACGGCGTCTCCTGGGAAGCGGCGGGCGGCTTCCCCGAGGTCTTCACCACCGCCCACGACGCGCTGTTCAGCCAGTGCGGGCTGGCGATGGGCGAGCGGGCCCTCGTGCACGGCGCCGCCGGAGGCGTGGGTACCGCCGGGGTGCAGCTCGCGGTGGCGGCCGCCGCCCAGGTCACTGCGACGGTGCGCAACCCCGACCGGCGCGAAGCCGTCGCCGCGTTCGGCGCCACCGTCGTGGCACCCGACGGCCTCGAGGGGCACGGTCCCTTCGACGTCATCCTCGAGCTCGTGGGGGCGCCGAACATGGCGGCCAACCTCGAGGCGCTCGCGCTCGGCGGGCGCATCGCGGTGATCGGGGTCGGCTCGGGCGCGGTGGCCGAGATCAACCTCCACACCCTGATGGAGAGGCGGGGACGCATCCACGGGTCCACCCTGCGCCCCCGGCCGCTCGAGCAGAAGGCCGACGCGGCCCGCAAGGTCGAGGCGCACGTGCTGCCCCTCCTCGCGGCGGGCCGGGTCACCGTGCCCATCGCGGCGACGTTCCCGATGCCGGAGGCGGAGGCCGCGTACGACCACTTCGCCGCGGGCGGCAAGCTCGGCAACGTCGTGTTGGTGGCAGCCGGAGCTCGGTGATGGCAGGCCGCATCCACCTGGCCGTCGTGGGCGGGAGCGAGGCTGACGACGCCACGTGCCGGCGGGCCGAGGCCGTGGGCGAGGCGCTGGCCCGGCGGGGCGCGCTGCTCGTGTGCGGCGGGCTCGGCGGCGTGATGGAAGCTGCATGCCGCGGCGCGCGGGCGGCGGGCGGCACGACCCTCGGCATCCTGCCCGGCACGGATCGACGGGCCGCCAACCCGTTCGTCGACGTCGTGGTGCCCACCGGCATGGGGGAGGCGCGGAACGCGCTCGTGGTGCTCTGCGCCGACGCGTTGGTGGCCGTGGGAGGCGAGTTCGGGACGCTGTCCGAGATCGCGCTCGCCCTGCGAAGCGGCAAGCCGGCGGTCGGCCTCGACACCTGGGAGCTGCGGCGCAACGGCCGCGCCGTCGATGCCATCGTGCCCGCCACCAGCCCCGAGCAGGCCGTCGAGCTGGCCCTCGGCCTCGCCGCCGCGTCCCGCGACGACACCGTCTGATCCTGACCGGGCCGTCGACGCTCGATTACGGTCGAGCCGATGGATGTGGCCGACGTGCGTACTGGCCGGCGGCCGCCTCGAGCGTCAGTGGTGCCGTCCCCCCGCCACACCCCCCGCCGCCCGCGGCGCCCGCTGATCGGCGCCGCCATCGCCGCCGCCGTCCTCCTCGGTGTCGCGCTGCGGTTCTGGACCACGTCCGACCTCTGGCTCGACGAGGCCCTCACCGTGAACATCGCCCGCCTCCCGCTGGGCGACATCGGGGGGGCGCTCCGCCACGACGGCGCCCCGCCGCTCTACTACTACCTGCTCCACCTCTGGATCCAGCGCTTCGGCGAAGGCGACGTCGCGGTGCGGTCGCTCTCCGCGGTGTTCGGCATCGCAACGCTGCCGGTGATGTGGCTGGCGGCCCGCCGGATGGCGGGCCGGGCGGTGGCGTGGACCGCCTTGGTCTTCCTGGCCACCTCGCCGTTCGGCATCCGCTACGGCACCGAAGCGCGCATGTACACGCTCGTCACCCTGCTCACGGTGCTGGGGTACCTGGCCCTCATGTCGGTGCTGGAGTCACCGACGCCGTTGCGCCTCCTCGGCCTGGCCCTGGTCACCGGCAGCCTCCTGCTCACCCACTACTGGGCGATCTACCTCGCGGTCGCCACCGCACTGCCGCTCCTCTTCCTCGCGTGGCGGGGCCGGAAGCCGCACAACGCCCGCATCGCGCTCGTCGCCATGGCCGCGGGCTCGCTCCTCTTCGTCCCGTGGGTGCCGACCTTCCTCAGCCAGCTCCACCACACGGGGACCCCGTGGGCCAAGCCCGCGACGTTCCAGGCCATGGTCAACGCGATCAGCGAGTTCGCCGGTGGCGTCGGCGATCCGGGCCGGGGCCTGGCGGTGGTGATCCTGGTGGTCGCCGGGCTCGCGGTGTTCGGACGCCCGATCGACGGCCGTCGCATCGAGCTGGACCTCCGCACCCAGCCGCGCGGCCGGGGTCTGGCCTTCGTGATCGCCGCGACCCTGATCATCGCCATCGCGGTGGGGTTGGTGAACGGCAGCGGCTACGCGCCTCGGTACGCGGCCGTGGTGTTCGGCCTCTTCGTGCTGCTCATCGCGCTCGGCACCACCGTGTTCGTGGACCCGCGGGTGCGCTACGGCGTGATCGCGGTCGGGGTGGGGTTGGGCCTGGCCGCGGGGTTGACCAACATCACGGACCAGCGCACCCAGGCCGGCGATCTCGCCACCGCCATCGTCGCCCGGGCGCGACCAGGCGACGTCGTCGGCTACTGCCCCGACCAGCTCGGGCCCGGGGTGAGCCGCCTCCTCCCCGCCACGTACGTGCAGCTCACGTACCCGCGCGCCGAGCCGCCTGCCATCGTCGACTGGGTCGACTACGAGAAGCGGGTGAAGGCCGCTGACCCGGTCGCGTTCGCCAACCTGCTCGACACCCGGGCGGGCCCGGGTCACAACGTCTTCCTCGTGTGGTCCGGCACCTACCGCACCCACGTGGGCATATGCGAGCAGATCGTCGTTCGGCTGTCCGCACTGCGGCCCGCCACCCGCGTGGTCCAGGCCCGTCCCGAGGAGTTCTTCGAGAGCGCGGAGCTGTACCGGTTCCAGTCGCGGTGAGCCTCGCCGACCGGCGGGGCGACGGCGCGCTGACCGCGGTCCTCCCGGGATGGATCACCGCCCGCCTGCTCGTGGGGGGCGCGCTGGCGCTGTCCCGTTTCCTCGTCGACGAGCTGCACCCGGCCGCGGCGGGCGCCGCGGCCAGGGCCCACCAGGGGCTGCTGGCATGGGACGCCTCCTGGTACGCGCGCATCGCCGAGCACGGGTACGCGCCACTGCCCGACGAGAGCATCCGGTTCTTCCCCCTCATCCCCGTCCTCACCCGCGGGCTCGCGGACGTCACGCCGTTCGACGAGCGCGCCGCGCTGGTCGTCGTCGCCAACGCGTCGGCTCTCGCACTGGGGCTGCTTCTGTACCGGCTGGTGCGTCTCGAGACCGGTGACGCCGCGCTCGCTCGGCGCTCGGTGTGGCTCGTGGCGCTCGCACCGCCGGCGTACGTCTTCGTGATGGGTTACACCGAGGCCACCGCGAGCGTGCTGGCGGTAGCGACGTTCCTCGCACTGCGCACCCGGCGTTGGGGGTGGGCGGCGCTGGCCGGCGCGCTGGCCGGCCTGGCCCGGCCCGTCGGCGTCCTGCTCGTCGTGCCCGCGGCCATCGAGGCCGCCCGGAGTTGGCGGGCGGTCAGACCGCGGGAGCGCTTCCGGCGTCTGGTCGCGCTGGTCGCGCCCGCCGCGGGAGCGGGCGCCTACCTGGGCTGGGTGCAGCTGCACTTCGGCGACTGGCTCCTGCCCTTGCGGATCCAGCGGCGCCACAACCTGCGCGGCTCGTTCGCCAATCCGATCACCACCCTCGACCACGCGACGCGAGGGCTGCTGGACGGCCACGAGGTGGGCACCGGGTTGCACGTGCCGTGGGCGGTCCTGCTCGCCGTCGGGGTGGTCATCAGCCTCCGGCGCTGGCCCCTGTCGTACGGCGCGTTCGCGGCCGCCATGCTGGCGGCCGGGATCAGCTCGAGCAACCTCGACTCCCTCGAGCGCTACGCGCTCAGCGCGTTCCCGTTCGTGCTGGTGGCGGCCGGCCTTCTGAGGCGCGAGTGGCTCGAGCGAGGCGTATTGGTGCTGAGCGGCGGCGCCATGGTCGGCTACGCCGTGCTCGTCTTCCTCAGCGCGGCCGTCCCGTGAGGCCGGGTAAGGTGGGGTGGCGTGTCAGCGCCACGGCCGACGGGGGACGTGCCGGGTACAAGGAGATCGCATGCCTTCGACGAACGCGGTTTCGACCGACTCGACGCACGAGGACGACGAGCCGTCGACGCACGACGTGGTCATCATCGGGGCGGGCCCCGCGGGCCTGACCGCCGCCTATGAGCTGAGCAAGCGGGGAGAGGCCTCGACCGTCATCGAGGCCGACACGGTCGTCGGCGGCATCAGCCGCTCGGCCGAGCGAGACGGCTGGCGCTTCGACATCGGAGGCCATCGCTTCTTCACCAAGGTCGCCGACGTGGAGCGCGTCTGGCACGAGATCCTGCCTCCGGAGGACTTCCTGCTCCGGCCGCGGATGAGCCGCATCTACTACAACGGCAAGTTCTTCGACTATCCCCTCCGCGCGGTGAACGCGCTCCGAGGCCTCGGCGTCATCGAGGCGACGCGCTGCGTCCTGTCCTACATGTGGGCGCGCATCCGCCCACCCAAGGACCGGGAAAGCTTCGAGGGCTGGACCGTCTCGCGGTTCGGCTGGCGCCTGTACCGCACGTTCTTCAAGACCTACACCGAGAAGGTGTGGGGGGTGCCCGCTACCGAGATCAAGGCGGACTGGGCGGCCCAACGCATCAAGAACCTCTCGCTGTCCAAGGCCGTTTTGAACGCCATCCTCCCGAAGCGCAACCAGAAGGACATCACCAGCCTCATCGAGGAGTTCGAGTATCCCAAGTACGGCCCCGGGATGATGTGGGAGCGCTGCCGCGACATCGTCGAGGCGCGCGGCACCAAGGTCCTGATGAGCAGCCGCGTGGTGGCGGTGCACCACGAGAACGGTCGGGCGGTCGCCGTCACCGCGGAGACCGACGGAGTGCCCACCCGCTACGCGTGCACCGAGGTCGTGTCGTCGATGCCGATCGGCGGTTTGCTCCGGGCCATGGACCCGCCCGTCCCCGAGCACGTGCGGGCGGCGGCCGACGGCCTCAGCTACCGCGACTTCCTGACGATCGCGCTGGTCGTGCCCGAGGAGGCGGGGTTCCCCGACAACTGGATCTACGTCCACTCACCCGACGTGGCCCTTGGCCGCATCCAGAACTTCGGCTCGTGGTCGCCCTACCTCGTCAAAGAGGGACGCACGTGCCTCGGGCTCGAGTACTTCGTCTTCGAGGGCGATCACCTCTGGGTCATGCCCGACGACCAGCTGGTCGCGCTGGGCGCGCGCGAGCTGCAGACGATCGGCTTGATCGAGCCCGGACAGGTCGAGGCCGGCTACGTCGTGCGCATGCCGAAGGCCTATCCGATGTACGACGACACCTATGCCGCCAATGTCCAGATGCTGCGCACCTGGCTGGCCGAAAACGCCCCCAACGTGTGGCCCGTCGGCCGCAACGGGATGCACAAGTACAACAACCAGGATCACTCGATGTACACCGCCATGCTCACCGTCGAGAACATCATGGGTGCAGACCACGACATCTGGTCGGTGAACGTCGAGGCCGAGTACCACGAGCAGAAGGCGGCCGAGGGGCCCGAGAACGCCGGCACCGGCCGAGACGCGCCCGTGCTCTCCCGCGATGTCGTCGACGCCGCCCGCGAGGCGCGCAAGCCCCTCTGACGGATCGCGCGTCTCTCGGAGAGCCGATCGCCACTGACGGCCGGCCGTCGCCGACTTCGCCCGTTCGTCCCAGTGCTGACGGCCTCAGAGAAGTCAACGGAGGAGAGACACATGGACCTGCTTGCCGCTTGGCACTACCTGCAAGCGAAGTTCAGCGGAACCGAAGACGAGCGAGGCGCGAGCCTCGTCGAGTATGCCCTCCTCGTCGCGCTCATCGCCGTCGTGTGTATCGCCGCCATCACGCTCTTGGGGAACAACGCGTCGACCAAGTTCAGCGACGTGGGCGGTTCGATCGGGGCTAGCTGACCGAGCACACATCCGGTGTGTGAGCAGGGGCGCTACCTACCTAGCGCCCCTAGCTTCCACTGCTGGCGCATCCCTGCGGCGCGCGTAGAGACATCCCGGCCTGTCGCTCGTCGGGCCTGGCCGAGCATGATCTGCGGCCGAACGCTCGCGAGCCCGAAGCCACAAGGTTGCTGCTTGTGTAGCCGAGCGCGAGCATGCGCGGAAGGCTTCCCAACGAAGTCGGTCGAGGGTGCGAATGGGCGCTGTGTCGATGCGTGTGCGCTCCGAGCTGCGCACTCGATGGCGGGCACTGGTCGGTCTCGCCCTGCTCATCGGTGTCGTGAGCGGCGCCGCGATCGGGGCGGCGGCGGGCGCTCGGCGCACCGACTCGGCATACCCGCGGTTCCTCGCAAGGTATGGCGCCTTCCAGGCCCAAGTGAGCACCGGAGGCAACACGCGGACCGACGAGATCTTCGATGAGATCGCACACCTGCCCCAAGTCGTAGGGACCTCCCGCTCGAGTCTGTTCGTCGCGACCCTGACCGCTCGCGGCCACAAGGTGTCGTTCCCGGACGTCCTCGTCCTCGCGGACCACGATTCCAGGAGCATCCGGTCCACCGAGGTGAAGGTCGTCCGAGGCCGGCTGCCCGATCCGACGGCGGTCGACGAGGCGGTGGCTGGGTACGCGTTTGCCGAACGCCTCGGGCTGCGACCGGGCGACCCGATGACCGTCTCAGTTGCGCGCCCGGAGGAAAGCAGCGGGTCCGGAGGTGCGGGCCAGGTCGAGACGCAGGCGGTGCGCCTGGTCGGCGTGGTGGCGGCGGTGGGCAGCTTCGAGACGCTCACCGGCCGTGGATATCCGAACGTGGTCGGTCTGACGCCGGCGTTCTTCGGTGTCCATCGGCGAGCGGCGAAGACGGACGAGGACAGCCTGTCGGTCGCACTTCGGCACGGAGAGGCCGACCTTCCCGCATTCGCTGAAGAAGTCCGCAGGCGCAAGTTCCCGCTCGACGGACCGCCCCAGGTCGCGTCGGCCTTCACCGCCGACGTGCAGGCCGTGAACCGCGTACCGATGGTCACGCTCTGGGCCGCATCCGGGCTCCTGGCGCTCGCTGCGCTCGCGATCCTTGGGCAGGCGCTGTCCCGCGAGACACTCGCCAGCGGCGAGGACTACCCCGTCCTGCGCGCGCTCGGCATGTCGCGTGGGGCGCTCATCGCGGTCTCGATGGTCAAGGTGATGCTCATCGCCTGTGGTGGAGCAGTGGTTGCGCTCGCCGTGGCGCTCCTCGTCTCGCCGCTCATGCCCCTCGGCTTGGCCCGCATCGCGGAGCCCGACCCCGGCATCGCCGTCGACTGGCTGGTACTCGGGGTGGGCGCCGCTTCCGTCGTGCTCCTCGTTTCGTCGACGGGAATGATTCCCGCCTGGCGAAGTGCGCGTCGGGCCGACAGGGTTGGAGCCCGTCGCGGACCCGACCGGCCGTCGGGCGTCACAAGTGCGATCGCACGCGCGGGTATGCCGGCGTCGATGACCTCCGGGGTGAGGCTCGCGACGAGCGCCACCAGCCCTACGGAGCCGGTGCCCACCCGCTCAGCATTTCTCGGGGCAACGTTGGCCATCGCCGCGGTGACCGCCGCGCTCGTGTTCGCGTCCAGCCTGGAGCACCTCGTGCGCGAGCCGCATCTCTTCGGCTATTCCTGGGACGCAGCCGTCGCGGCCGAGCCTCCCAGCTTGGATGACATTGCGCGCGCGCTGCCGCGCGAACTTGTCGCCGATACCTGGAAGGGAACATTCTTCGCAGGCGTCCGCGTCGAGGACCTCCTGCTCGACGCGTTCGTGAGCGATGGTCCGCCAGCCTCCATCATCCAGGGCCGCGCCCCCAGGGCGTCGAACGAGGTCGCCCTCGACCCCAGGACGCTCGGTCAACTGGACAAAGGGGTAGGCGACACGGTGTCCGTGGCCGATGCCCCGCAGCAGGGCGAAGGACCTGCTGCCAAAGGCGCAGCCCGGCGAATGCGCGTCGTCGGCTCCTTTGCCGTCCCCCGCCTGCCCTTCCAGTCGAACGAGAATGCCGCACAGGGCGCCGCGCTCACCCCCGGCGGGTTGTCATCGGTTTCCGGTGACGCCGCGTTCGCCGCCGTCTTCGTCCGTTTCCGCCCCGGGGTGGACCCGATCGACGGCGTGCAGCGGCTCAAGGAGGCAACGGGGTCACGAGCGTTCGCCGTGATCTCGCCGCAGCAGATCGGGGCGGTACGGGGGGTGCAACGGATCTCAGCGGCGCCGTGGTTTCTGGGAGGCGTCTTGGGGTTACTCGCGGTGGGGACGCTCGCCCACGCGCTGTTCCTGACGATCCGACGCCGCCGGCGAGATCTCGCAATCTTGAAGACCCTTGGGTTCGTCGGCGCGCAGCTACGAGCGGCGGTCGCCTGGCTGACAGTTGCCATCGTCGCGCCCGCGCTCCTGTTCGGCGTCCCACTAGGAATTGCCCTCGGGCGGTTGGGCTGGCGCGCGTTCGCCCGCTACCTGGCCGTTGTGCCGGAGCCGATCGCGCCCGCGTTGGGCACGCTGATCATTGTCGTGGCGGTGGGGGCGGTCACGAGCATCATCGCGGCCGCGCCCGCGCACATGGCCACCCGTGTTCGGCCCGCGCACTTCCTCAGGACCGAGTGAGGAGGGGATCCCGGATCTCCGATCCGGAGCTCGGCGCGGTCGCGTTCCGTACGCGTTCCAAGTCGCGGGCCGCGTGTACGACCCCCACTACACGCTGAAGGACCGCGACGCGACCTACCTGCCGAAGGCCACGAGGGTGTACTCCGTCGTCGGCTTCAGTCCTCGGTTCCGCCTGGCGGCCACGCGCGCCGATCGCCACTGACGGCCGCGCGAGGACGGCCGACCGTCGGTCACCGCTTGGCCGGCAGGGACCGCGCATACGTGGTCCCCAAGGTGATCCACCTCAGCAGTTGACGCTTGGTACGAACGTCATCCGAGTCGACTCGCAGCCAGCCTTGCATCTCTCGCCCGCGCATCTCCATAGGACGGGCGTTGGTCGTCGTCACGAGCCGGTCGGACTTTGCGGGATCCACGCGGACCAACAGGCCGCCCTGACCGCTCGCAGCCACCGCCATGTTGCCTCCGATGAGGAAGGCGAGCCCGCCGAACATCTTCTTCTCGGTCACGCCCGACTCACCGGCCAGCCCCTCACGTATCCGATCCGCGAGCTCTGCGTCATACGCCATAGGGCGATCGTATGGTGCCCACTCCGGGGATCAAGGGCAGGTCGAGCGGGGTGACCCAACCCGGCGGCAGGTCGTTGACCGCGGGGACGGCGTTGAGCGCACGGAGTCCCGTCGCCAGACAGCCGGCGGTCGCCGCGTCCCGACCGCTGCCATCAGTGAACCGGAAGGCGGTCTCCTGGGTGATCGACGGTGTCCCCTCGATCTCGACCCGGTAGACGTCGTCCTGGGTGCCGCGGGGCCAGTCTGGCGCAGTGCCGGCGCCGACGCGGTTCACGTGC
>Ga0066710_100008332_pt1 | contig 10058 bp, 7 predicted proteins | sample GraSoiAngelo_159_FD_79666 | JGI IMG/M metagenome (GOLD analysis project Ga0066710, IMG submission 79666) | Grasslands soil microbial communities from the Angelo Coastal Reserve, California, USA - 14_1009_16_40cm | ecosystem: Environmental > Terrestrial > Soil > Grasslands | place: USA...
AACGAATCTTTAAAATAGTCGATCGTCTTTTTGATTCCCTCATCGAACTCAACTCGCGGTTCCCAACCCAGAATTTCTTTTGCGCGAGTGATGTCCGGTTGCCGCACCTTCGGGTCGTCCACGGGCAACGGTTTATATTCGATTGTAGATTTCGTACCCGTGATCCGGATGATTTCCTCTGCAAACTGTTTGATAGTCATCTCGCGCGGATTACCAAGGTTGACCGGTTCGTGGAAATCACTCATCGCAAGTCTAAAAATTCCATCGATCAAATCGGACACGTAACAAAATGAGCGAGTCTGCGACCCGTCACCGAACACGCTCAGTGGCTGGCTACTTAATGCTTGCCCGATAAACGCCGGCACGACGCGGCCGTCGCGCAGCCGCATCCGCGGGCCGTAAGTGTTGAAGATCCGAACGATTCGCGTGTCCACGCGATGATAGCGGTGATATGCCATGGTCATCGCTTCCGCGAACCGTTTCGCCTCATCGTAAACGCCGCGCGGCCCGATCGGGTTTACGTTGCCCCAGTAGTCTTCCTTTTGCGGATGCTCCAGAGGATCGCCGTACGCCTCCGACGTCGAAGCGAGAATAAACGCGGCTTTTTTGTCCTTGGCCAGCCCCAGCGTGTTGTGCGTGCCGAGCGCGCCAACTTTGAGCGTCGGGATCGGCAGTTCCAGATAATCGATCGGACTGGCGGGCGACGCGAAGTGAAACACGTAATCGATCTGTTGTTCCGGCAGAAAAATGAAATTCGAGACGTTATGCTGGACGAACCGGAAATGCTCGTTGCCAGCGAGATGTCCAATGTTCGCCGTGTTACCGGTGATCAAATTATCGATTGCGATGACGCGATGACCTTCTGCCAAAAGCCGGTCCACCAAATGCGAGCCGAGAAAACCTGCGCCTCCAGTGACGACCGAAACTGGCTGTGAATTTTTGGCCATTGCGGATGTCTTCTAATCGCTGCCGCGCAGGTTTACCAGCAGGAAGTCGGGAAGATGGGAGCTCCCATTTTCAATCCGTCCGCCGCACCTCTACTCCCACCACGCAGACGTCGTCATCGAATGTTTCGCGTTTTGAGAATTTGCGAATCTCTTCCAGGACACGAGTGAAGAACTCTTCTGGCGGCGAGGCTACGTGACGGTTGACCGTGGCATGAAACTGCTGCTGGCTGAAAGAGTCTCCATCTGGCCCCTCAACTTCGAACAGTCCGTCCGTGAACAGCATAATCAGGTCGCCTGTGGCCATCGAGCGCGCGGCGGTTTGGTATCGCGCCGACGGAAAAATTCCCATAGCAGGTCCAACTCTCCCGTCGCTCTCAAGTTTTTCAGCCGGCGCTGAGCGTTGCCGAATGTGAAGTGCGCAGGGGTGCCCCGCGTTGGCGAATCGAAGCTGCGCGTTGTTGACATCGGCGACGAGATAAAAGCATGTGGCAAACATCGTCGTGTGCGCCTGCTTGAGAATTTCGGCAAGCGCGTGGTTGACGCGGGTGAGCAATTCGCCTGGATCACTGGTGACCTGCGCCTCTTCTTCAACCAGTGCGCGAATCATACTGGTGATCAGCGCCGAGCGCACGCCGTGCCCCATAACATCGCAGATGAAAACGCCAGCGGCCTTTTCACCGACGGAAAACACGCTAAAAAAATCGCCGCTTACGTCACCTGTCGGAAAGTACAGACTCAGGAAACGGAGCGCGCTTTCGTCATCTGAGACGTCCGCCGGCACTGTGGGAAACTGCTGCGGCAATAGCGCCAACTGGAGTTCGCGGGCCATGCGCAGTTGCTCGGCTATCTGTTGATTTTTCTGGCGCAACTCCCGCGTGCGTTCCTGCACGCGAATCTCGAGTTCCGCATTGAGAGCGCGCAGTTCCGCCTGAGCGAGGTTGCGCGCTTCCTCAGCGCGATCGATCCGGCCGCCAATCGCCATCGATAACCCGGAAATGATCCAACCAATCAACCCTGCAAAAGCCACAGCACACAGCGCGGCGACCAGCGCGGGATTCGCCCGCCAATGCTGGAGCAGCGTGGTATTGATATAACCGTTGATCAGCGAGGCGGCTACGATCAACGGTACGAAAGTGCGCAACAGCAGTGCCCGCGTTGAATCGCCGTGAAACATGCGCAGCGGCCATTGCTCGGCGCCTGCGGCTATGACAATGGCAGCGCCGCACAGCAGAAACGCGCATGCCGTCGAAAACGCGACCGGGATGACCATCCCCCCGTAGAGCAGCGGCGTGCCGTAACAGTATCCCGTCAGGACGATAGCCGCGACCGCAGTCGCTACTGCGCCGAAAACGCCTGCCCATTTTTGCAGACAAGGATGCGCAAGCACAAACAATCCCGCCGCGGTGAAAATAAAATTCGCGGCCGTGATCGGGGACATGCGTCCAGTCGGCACCGCGCCAAATCTGCCTGGGTTTCGAACGAACCAGGCGTCAATGCCAAAATTAATTCCACCAAGAAACTCCGCCAGCTTTGCGCAAGCGACTACCAATACGATTACGGAGAGCAGCCACGCGCCGCGGCGCAGAACTGGTATTGTTAGTTGCTGGATCAGACCGACACCAATAAGCGAAAAGCAAAGCGCCGTGCTCGGCGCCATGGGAATGTATTTGGCGCGCACGCTCGCGAGGATGGAGAATCCTGTGGTCCAGCCTGCAAGCGTGAGCAAACCGAGGAGAATAGCGAGCGACGCGCAGACTAACGGCAGGAAGCGGGAGGAACTCCTGGATATTTCCATCGGTTGGCAGTTTGCCGAAACATCGAAACCTGTTCAACATTCAAGCCCATGCGCATTTTGTCCGGTATCCAGCCCAGCGGTGCCCTGCACATCGGCAATTATTTTGGCATGATGCGGCCTGCCGTCGCGCTGCAAGCCGAGGGCGAAGCGCTTTATTTCGTGGCCGATTATCATGCGCTCACGAGTCTGCGCGACCCTGAAATGTTGCGTGCAAACAGCCGCCGCGTCGCACTCGACTTTCTGGCCTGCGGACTCGATCCGGAGCGCGCGACGCTGTTTCGGCATTCGGACGTGCCGCAGGTGACGGAACTCGCCTGGATTTTATCAACACTAGCGCCCATGGGATTGCTTGAGCGGGCGACCTCGTACAAGGACAAACTCGCCCGCGGTATGAGCGCAAATGTTGGACTGTTTAGCTATCCGATCCTAATGGCGGCGGACATTTTGATTTACGACAGCGATGTCGTCCCAGTCGGAAAGGACCAGAAACAGCACATCGAAATCACGCGCGATCTCGCGGTGAAGATGAACGAAACCTACGGGCAGATTTTTAAGTTGCCCGAACCGCGTATTCAGCCTGCCGCCGAAACCGTGCCCGGTATCGACGGCCAGAAAATGAGCAAGAGTTACGGTAACAACATCGACATTTTCGGCGACGAGAAAGAGATGCGAAAAAGGGTGATGAGCATCGTGACTGATTCAACGCCGGTCGAGGCTCCGAAGGACCCGGCGACTTCGACAATTTTCAAGCTCTACTCGCTATTCGCCTCCAAGAATGAAATCGCAGACATGCGCCAACGATTTGTAAAAGGCGGTACTGGCTACGGCGATTTTAAGAAGCAGTTGTTCGAAAAACTCTGGGAATACTTCACGCCGATGCGCAAACGCCGTGAAGAAATTCTGAACGACAAATCATATATCGACGATGTCCTCGTCCGCGGCGCAAAGCGCGCCAACGCAATTGCTGATCAAGTCATGGAGCGCGTCCGCAAAGCAGTCGGCCTGCGTTAGCGATTCCTCAACAGCCGTTTCGGGGCAGTGTTGCGCCACGCTGCCGTGAGCGCCTTGCGTACGGTCTCGATCTTCACCGCCGGCAGACAAATGTTTGTGCTTCCTTGCCGGCCCCAGGCGCCTTTGACCAATTTGAAAACGCCTGGATTGCTCCGGACAAATTCTTTTTGCTCGTCCCGCGGTAGCTTAACCATTCCCGAGTCCTTGTTGGGATATCCGAGCGTCGCGAAAATTTTTCCGCCGACACGAAAATCGGGATGACGCATGTGAGCCGATTCAATCACTTCCGGAAAACTCAGGGCCAGTTTGCGAAATTCATTTGGGGTCATGACGTCCGAATTCTGTTAGGCTCGAGCAGTTGTTCGGTCTAACATCAGCTGCCTTAGAAAAAGAAAAAGCGGCAACCCAAATGAGACACCAACGACCAATGTTCCAATACTGGGCAACCAGAGAAGCTGCACTCGCAAACGTTTCCCTTCGCTTTGAATAAACCCGAGCAGCACGATTGCGGAAACGATCACGTCCATCGCAAAGAACATGCTAATCCGGCTGGCGAGCAATTCACGAAACAACAACCCAACATTCAACCCATGCTCCACTAGCCATGGCACGAATTGTGAGTACGGGATGACAAATCCGAGCACAGCGAAAATCAGGTACACGTGTCGCGTTTTCATGAACGGAGATGATGCCATGCGGCGCCAAAATCCGTCGAGCAAGTTCACGTCTATTCTGTTACGATCGGCCCCGTGACAATTCTCCGCATTCGCGTCGTTCCGAATGCCAAGATCAACAGTGTCGCAGGCCAGCACTGCGGCGCAGTTAAGATCAAACTGCGCGCACCGCCGGTCGAAGGAAAAGCAAATGCAGCGCTGATCCGTTTTCTCGCCGAGCAATTGAAACTTCCTCGGCATGCCATCGTGCTGCAACGCGGTCACAGATCGCGCGACAAACTGATTCGGATTGATGGCTTAACCGCGGAAGACGTGCGCACGCGAATGCCCGCGAGAGATTGAGAGAAGGCTAAATACGCGCAGCTCGATTTGGAATGTGCTGAGTCGCACGTAAAGTGATTACGTGACTGAAGAAGACCGAGACGAACAATTTTATCGAGATACTGAAAGCGTAGCCTTTGCCAAGCTGGACGATCATCAGTTGTCGCTGCTTGAACCCATTGCACAGCGGCGCAACCTGAAGCGCGGCGACGTTCTTTTCAAGGTCGGCCAACGCAATCTTGGCTTGACGATTGTTCTTCGCGGCGAAATAGACGTTTTCGAACAGCGCGACGGCACAGAGTACGTTCTGGCAACCGCGCACGAGCGCGATTTCATCGGCGATGTGTCGATGTTGCAAGGCACATCGGCGCTGGCAACGGCACGGATTACATCCGATGAAGCTGAGATATTGCATGTGCCTGCGTCTGAACTCCGGCGTGCTCTCGCTGAAATTCCCGCCGTCAGCAAAACAATCGTTGACGCATTGATCATGCGCCGTCGGCGACTGCGTCGCGACCGCGAGTTCGCTGGTTTTCGTGTATTAGCGCAAAGCGATGACCGATATGGCCACCAGATTGATGATTTTCTGGACAAGAATCACGTTCCGCATCGATTCATCGACTTCGCCAGCGAACAAGGCCAGGGGCTCAGTCAACGTCTTCACCTAACGAGTCGCGATTTGCCCACGTTGATCGCCGCAACCGGATCGCCGCTACGCCGGCCATCGTTGCGCGAAGTCGCTCAGGTCGCCGGACTTCTTCGTCCGCTGGCGCGCGAAAACGAGACCGAGATCCTGTCCGATCTGACCATCGTCGGTGCTGGACCCGCTGGACTGGCCGCGGCGGTTTACGCCGCCTCGGAGGGATTGAACACGGTCATTCTGGAAAGTTACGCGCCCGGCGGACAGGCCGGCTCCTCCTCGTTGATCGAGAATTTCTTCGGATTTCCAACCGGAATCAACGGCGGATATCTGACATGGCTCGCTCAGCTTCAGGCGTATCGATTCGGTGCGAAATTTTCAACACCGTCACAAGTGCTCTCTCTCAACTACAACGGCGATAGCGAATACCGCGCCTGCATTGAAATCGAAGGTTGTCCCGCGACTCTGCGGGCAAAAGCCGTCCTGATCGCGACCGGCGCGGATTATCGGCGGCTCGAAGCCGAGAACCGTGAACGGTTCGAAGGCGTCGGCGTTTATTACGCAGCAACCGCGCTCGAAGGTCAGATTTGCCGAAACGAAACAGTGGTTGTCGTCGGGAGCGGTAACTCCGCTGGGCAAGCAGCGATGTTTCTGTCCGACGGCGCAAAGAAGGTACTGCTCGTCATCCGTGGCGATGACATCACCAAGAAAATGTCCGACTACCTCGCGCGTCGCGTACAGGCGCAGCCCAACATCGAAATTCTTTATCGCACCGAGGTCCGGAAAATGTTCGGCGACCAAAGACTGGAGCAGGTCAAGTTGGAAAACGCAAAAACGGGAGAGCGCCAGACAGTCAAAACGCCGGCGGTTTTTTCGATGATCGGTGCTCGCCCGTGCACAGAGTGGTTGCCCCCGGAAATCGAGCGAGACGAGAAAGGATTCATCAAAACCGGCGCGGATGTCGCCGAAGCACCAGCGTGGCGCGAAAACAAACGGCGCCCCGCTCCGCTCGAAACCAGTCTCCCCGGGATTTTTGCAGCCGGCGATGTCCGCTCCGGATCAGTTAAGCGCTGCGCCGCGGCCGTTGGTGAAGGCGGAATGGCCGTCGCCGGAATCCACATGAGCCTCGCGTCGCGACGTAACGGGTCACCAAGCAAAACATCACAACAGCGAACGAATCGTGGTTAACCGAGGCTGCTCTCATCTCGACGCAATCGAACAGGTCAAACATCCAAAGCGTTTGGAATGCGAGGAGTGTGTGAAGGTCGGTGCGTACTGGGTTCATCTGCGCACGTGCCAGACATGTGGAGTGACGCTGTGCTGTGACAGCTCGCCAAACCGGCACGCCAGCAAACATGTGCGCGCGGTCGGCCATCCGGTGATCGCTTCCGCGCAACCCGGTGAGCACTGGTTGTACTGTTATCCAGACGATGCTTTCGCTGAATATTGAGCAGAGATCGGCGTGCGCGATCGCATCAGTTGTACACAACTGAAGATCTCATCTCCGCGGATCGAAATAAGCATTGACACCTGACGGCCTGCCCAGCATACGGGAGGAAAACAACCAAGGACGCGCCTCTAACAGAGCTCGCTGACGTTGCCTGCGCGAATCTCGAATAAGGTCGCGTTCAACCTGAGATAGAAAGAACAATCATCATCATGAAATCAGTTACGATTATTATCGCCGTCACATTGTTCAGCTCGTTGCCGGTGCCGTTGGTTCACGGACAGACATCCCCAAAACCCGCCGCAGGCGAAAAGTCCGCAGCGGTCGCAGGAGCTAGCAAACGGACCGACGTTTATCACGTCCATTTCACCAAGGCGGCGCTCGGCAAAGCCGCGCAACTGGGTGATTGGCTCAAAACACCCGATCCCAACAACCCAATGCCCGATCATTTTATCGTCCTTCGGCATCAGGACGGCGATGCGTGGGATTACGTGGTCATTACGCATCTCGGACCAAAAGCGACTGTGGAAGCTGCTGGCACGGCTGTGCCCCCGGACAAACGCGACTTGAGTGCGTGGCACACCGACACATTTGTGAACGGTCCTTCGTGGGAGGACTTCACGCGGGCCATGGGCATCGACGCAGGCTCGAAATCGAAGACGACGGGCTCAGTTTACTCTGTCTCTTATTATCGCCCTGCTCCCGGTCATCGCGAGCAATTGGAAAAAATGCTCGGGGAAGTGCCGAGCGCACCCAGCGATACGACTGTTGGCAACGTGTTGATGCAGCACCTGGAAGGCGCCAATTGGACGTTCCTCACCATCGCCCGGTATAATTCGTGGGACGACTTCGCGAAGGGTGAGAAAAACAGTGTCGCAGACACAACCAAAAAGGATAGCCCCTGGTCGCGCTTGCGTGATCACACCGATTTTCATACCGACACGCTTACCGATCGCATCGCCCCGTAACGGCTGGTATTGTAGAGCGTTTTGGCAAACCGCTAGTGAATGCAGGCGTCCGACACAGACGCCATATAAATCCTGTGCGCAAAGAAGGTAGCGCCTGGCCATGCTCTGCACGCCCACGCGGTGGCGCGCACTGATTGACGCCCCACCAGCGAATTGCGATGACTGACTGGCGTTTACCGGGGCATCGTGATCGAGCCGTCGAACGGGCGCCCCAGGGATCTTCGAACTTATTCTCTCAAGCATCAACTCTCAGCTATCAACTTTTTAGAGTCTCACCGGCACCGCCAAGACGACCTTTAGGGAAAAGGAAACCAAACTGGACGCCACATTGCACGCTTCGCTCAGATAGATTCGGTCGCTGCAAGTTCCGAAGCAGATCTTTTTGGTCGTCAGCGGACTTTCATTTCGACGAATCAAGCACCTGCTGCAACTTGCCGCGCATCTTTGCAAGCGTTTCGCCTGTCTCCGGACGCCCAGCAAGATTATTCATTTCGTACTGGTCCGCTTTCAGATCGTAAAGCTCATCCATGCCGTCGAGTTCAGTGTAGTGAATGTATTTCCATCGCTCGTCGCGCAAAGCTTGGTAGCCCATTTTAGAAATACGCGGGAAAACTTTGTCCGAGAAGTATTCGATAAGAAACGAATCGCGCCACGGGACCTTCTCGCCGCGCAATAGCGGAACGAGTGAGTGTCCATGAATCTCTTTTGGTGCAGTTGCGCCACCGATTTCGAGTAGCGTCGGCATGATATCAATGTTCAACGCAAACTGGTCAATCGAACTGCCGGCTTTGATCAGCTTCGGCCAACGCATCAACAGTGGGATGCGAATCGATTCTTCGTAAGCAAGGCGTCGCTCCGCGCTCAGACCATGTTCGCCGTAAAAGTAGCCTTCGTCGCTCGTGAAAATGATGAGTGTATTGTCCAACTGCTTTTGGTTTTCGAGTGTATTGAAAATGTCGGCAACACCACCTTCCACCGAAGCGAGCATCCGCAACCGATTGCGAATGGTTTCGTCGTCAGTAACTGTTTTCGGACCAAGCGGAGGTAGATCGCCGATTCGGCGGAGCAAGGAAGACTTCCCTTCGGGTGGTTTGGCGTAATTCGGCCGATGCGGAACCTCGGCGTCAGCGTAAAGGTTCTTGTGGCGCTCAGCCGGAATGAACTTGCCCCCGCTTGGATCGGATATGCTGCCGTCTGCATACTGAATCAAATCCGGATGCACAGCTTTATGCGAGATATAGAGGAGAAATGGTTTCGTGTGCTTCTGTTTCAGGAAATCCAGCGCGTACTCGTTCAGAATGTCCGTGAAGTAGCCGCGCTTGGTTTCGCGCCTGCCGTTCACGTTGAACTCAGGGTCGAAATAGCTGCCCTGGCCCTTGACGCTCACCCAATGGTCGACTCCCGGTCGCGGATTGTCGTCGACGCCCATGTGCCATTTGCCGAGGAAGGCGGTCTCGTAACCGGAGTCGTGCAGCAGGCGCAGGAACGTGACTAGTTCGTGACTGCGTGGGCTGTGGTCTCTGTTGTCGGTAATGCCGTGTTTGTGCGCGTATTGGCCAGTTAGATAGCTTGCGCGGCTCGGTGAGCAGAGAGGCGTAGTAACGAATGCGTTTCGAAAGCGAACGCCTTCGCGCGCGATGCGCTGGATGTTCGGGACTTTGACGAATGGATAATCCACTTCGTCCCAACGCAAATCGTCAATGAGAATGAAGATGATGTTTGGGCGGCTAGTCAGATCGGCACCGAGCGCTATTTGCGACATAACGACCGCCGCAAATAATGTGAAGATGTAACGTAATCGCATGATCGACGAACGGATACCGACCTATAATCGCACTAGCAATTTGGCCAGAGGAGTAGAAACGAAAAGTGTCTCAGCAGGCAACCCCAAATCGCGGTGATAGCGAATGCTATTTTGCCGCGGAGGAGTCAACGAGTTTTTGGAAGCGCGGGTCTTTACGTAATGGCTCGAACATTGGATCGAGCCGGAGCAAAGCGGGAGTAAGCGGTGGGTTTGCGGCCAAGGGTGCTTCGTAAGGAATCGAAAGCAGTTTCTCTAATGTAGAGATTGAGCGATCGGAGTCGCCGATGCGCGCGGCAACGCGAGCGAGAATGTCAAGTGGCCTCGGACCCAGCAACACGTCTTTCTCAATCGGCATCATGGCGATGGCGCGCTCGGCCAGGGTCAGTGCGGCATTGTTCTCGCCGAGAGCCACGTTTGTAAGCGCGAGGTCCCCCAGCAGAACAAAATTTTC
>Ga0066710_100008333_pt1 | contig 10058 bp, 6 predicted proteins | sample GraSoiAngelo_159_FD_79666 | JGI IMG/M metagenome (GOLD analysis project Ga0066710, IMG submission 79666) | Grasslands soil microbial communities from the Angelo Coastal Reserve, California, USA - 14_1009_16_40cm | ecosystem: Environmental > Terrestrial > Soil > Grasslands | place: USA...
CACCCGCTGAACTTCGGCGCCGCGCGCAGCACCATGATGGGTCATGCTGATGTCATCGTGATCATCGGCTCGCGGCTCAACTGGGTGTTCGGCTTTGGGCGACAGTTCCCGGCTGATGCCAAGCTCATTCATATTGACATTGAGCCGGAGGAGATCGGCGCCAATCGTGGTGTGGAGGTGGGGATCATCGGGGACGCCAAGGTCGTGCTCCAGCAGCTCCTGGCCGAACTCACGGGGAAGACTGCCGCGGTGGCACAGCGGGCCGCGGCAGGTCCGTGGCTCGCCACCTTGCGCGAGCAGGTCGAACAGAATGCGAAGGGCTTGGCGCCGCTGCTCGACTCGGAGGCCACGCCCATTCGCACGCACCGGCTGTTGCGGGAGGTGCGGGATATCTTCCCACGCGAGACGATCTATACCGTAGATGGCCAGCTCACCTTAGCCAGTGGACGCCAGGTCTTGGGCAGCTACACACCGGCGAGCCGCCTCAACTCCGGCTCCAACGGGTGCATGGGGGTCGGCGTGCCCTTTGCCATCGGCGCCAAGCTGGCGCGACCCGAGGTCCCGGTGGTGAGTATCAACGGCGACTGCGCTTTTGGCTTCAATGCTATGGAGCTAGAGACGGCGGTGCGCTGCAAGTTACCAATTGTCTTCATTGTCAACAACAACTCGGGCATCGTCGGTGCCAACCTCGAGGCCCGTATGGGGTTACCAGAGGGATACGGGGAGCGTGTCGCGACCTACATCCCAGATATACGGTACGACAAAATCCTCGAGGCCTTTGGCGGTCATACCGAACACGTGGTGCACCCTGACGACATCCGACCCGCGTTGGCACGTGCGTACCAGGCCACCAAGCAGGGCCAAGTGGCGTGTGTGAACGTGATCGCGGACCCGCAGGAGTCGATGGCCACGCGCTCCCAGCGCGCCGGGGCCTTGATGGGTTACAGCAGGGAATAGGAGCAAGGCAGCCGTATGCCGGCGAGTCCATATGCGACCCATCAACCCATCAGGGGGTTGTATGCCTGCGGGCAGATCGCGGCCGCCAGCTTGGATCTCAGTGTGGGGTATCAGGCTGGCTGCCAGCACCGTCTGCCAGAGATGCATTCAGAACTCGTCTTTGAAGGCGGCCTCAATCGCCCGCAGCACATCGTCTGTCTGGGGAATATAGCTGGCATAATAGGGCACCGGTGGAGGATCAATCGCTGGGGCACCCACACAGCGTGGTGTCGCCCAGAGGGTCGCCAGCATGGTCGGATCGCTGGTGACGTTCGCCACGAGATGTTCGCCAAAGCCACCGGCTACGGGTGCTTCTTCCACAGTCACGAGCCGTTTGGTTTTTGCTACTGAGTGAAAAATATCGTCCAGGGGGAGGGGTTTGAGTGTGCGCAACGCCAGCACTTCCACAGGAATGCCTTGCTGCGCGGCGCGCTCTGCAGCCTCGAGCGCCGTCAAGATCATCCGGCCGAAGGTCACGACCGTGACGCCGCCGGCGCCATGCTCTGGGGCAACGTAGGCAATGCGCGCGCCAAAATGCTCGAGCGCTTTGTCCGGCATGCGGCGGCGGAGAGGCGAGCGCACACGGCTATCGCGATAGAACAGCTTCGGGAGGAACAGCAGCACCGGTTTCTCGGATGCTGCTGCCGCCCACGCCAGATCATAGAATTCTTGTGGCGTGGCGGGACAGCCAATCGTGAGGCCCGGGCTGTTGAGAAACGGCGCGACCTCTTCCTCGCGGTGATGCTCGATGAGCGGAATGCCGCCGCCATAGGGCAGGACCACCGTCACGGATTGCGGCAGGCAGCCGGCACTGCGCTGGCGAAAGCGCGCCATATGCGCCACAATGTGGTTCATCATGGCATAAACAAAGCCGGAAAATTGGGCTTCCAAAAACACCGTGCGGCCGTCGAGCGCCAGTCCAACCGCAATGCCCGCCGTGCCGTGTTCGTCCAGCGGCGTATCGATAAAGCGGCCTGCCGCAAACATGTGCGTGAGGGCGACATAGTTGACGGCGACCTGTGCGCGGTAGCGTTCGAGCCCAAGGGTCGCGAGGAGGTCTTTGTGGATGCCCACGTTGCGAAAGACCCCACCAATCGTGCCGATATCTTCACCGAGATAGATGGCCTGCGGATCAAAGCGAAAAATGTCATGCAGCGCGATGCCATAGGCGTCGCAGCAGGTGACATCCTTGATGATGTCCGGCTCCAACCGTGCGTGGTCGGTCTGGTGCGGAACGCGATACGTCTGTTTCACCGCTGGCACAGCAGCCAAGGCCAGCGCGCGGTCGATCAGGCAGGTGCCATCTCGGCGCCGTTGCGCGGCATCGCCAAGGTGGCGCTGGGTGTCGACGGCCGCGCGGACCTCTGCCTCTAGCTGCGCGTGGAGTGCGCAGTCCTGGGCGTCTGACCACTCCACCCCACAGAGGGCATAGGCTTCTGGGGAAAGCAGAAAGCGCTGCATGCGGTGGAGGGGGTCACGGCTCTGCATGTCGGTGGTCTCTGCGGCGGTGCGCTGCTCGACCCCAATAGCGGTGGTATGCGGGTCGAGGCGATCCACGACAGCCTCAATGAGCGTCGGGCCACGGTGGTCGCGCGCTCTCCGCAGGGCCTTTTGGGTCGCGTCATAGACCGCAAAAGGGTCTCGCCCATCCACAAGCACCCCCGGAAAGCCATAGGCGCGCGCTTTCTGGTAGATGGGGACGGCGGTTTGCGCCGCCAGCGGCGTAGAGACGGCGATCCCATTGTTATGACAGAAGAAGACGATAGGAATGTGGTGAATCGCTGCGAAGTTGGCGGCACCATGAAAGTCCGCGGTCGAGGTCGCCCCGTCGCCAAAGTAGGCGATGCTCACCGCGTCGTCACCCTGCATCATCTTACTGGCGGCAAACCCAACGGTGTGCGGTAGATGGTTGCCGACGAGGATATACGGCAGCATCGCATGGTGTGCCAAGAAGTCCGTGGCAACCTGATGCTCCTCGACGCCATACAGCCACTGAAAGAGGGTGGCGCTCGTGATCCCGCGGGTGAGTGCGGCACCCCAGGTCCTGAGATACCAGAAGATCCAATCGTGGGCCGCTAAGGCGGAGGCGCTGGCGACTTCGGCGGCTTCCTGCCCTTTCGAGCTGATGAACAAGGCCATCTGTCCACGGTGCGCGCTGGCATTCGCCGCGTCACAGAACAGCCGTGTCAGCAGCATGTGGCGGTACATGGTGAGGATGGCGTCTGCCGTCAGGCCCAGTGCGTGCAGCGCGGGCGTATCCACAATCTTCCCCTCCCGTGAGAGGATCATGCGTGGTGGGCGCCGGCGGTCCATCACCGTTTCTCCCATGGCCTCTCTCCTTCGCGGCGGCAACGGGGATCGCATCGATGCTCAGAAATATATTTTCCATTTGAACGGTAAAAAATTTCATTTTATTATTGATGAACAAATCTCCTAACGAAGAAATATATACTGTCTCTCTCGCTGTGAAGCAAGAAAAATATGGAGACAATAATGAGAGCTAAAGATAAGTGGAAAGAATTTTACCTTACAATTGGAAAATGCATAAAAGCTGAGCGTGAAAAGGCTGGCAAAACCCTGAAGGAGGTCGCAGAGGCCATAGGACTCAGCAATGAAGTCGTCTTACACCGGTACGAAACCGGCGCCAGAAGGCCATTACCTCATATCCTCTTAGAACTTGGGCGATTCCTGAAAGATGACGAGGGCTATTTCATCACGCACGCCGGGGCGCCACGGGAAGTGCCCCAAGCCGCGTCGACGGGCCATGTCCATGAGCAGATCCGCACGATCATGGGAGAGCACACGGAGACCAAAGCACTCCTCAAAACTCTCTTACCCCTGATCGCGCATACCTTAAATGTGGGCGTGATCTCCGCCTTTGAATATCAGTGGGTCCGCAGCGAACTCCGCAAATTCTCGGAACATATTACGGCCTCGGTGCCCATTCCCGTCACGCGGGCAGCGATGCCGAAAAAACTTCCCGCCGAAGACCTGTATTTTTATGAATCCTACAATGTGTGGCAAGAACGGTATGTGACCGAGCTCGCCTGGGCCAACGAGGCGGAGGAATATCGCTTCATCACCAATTACAAGCGCATCCATTCCTCGTATCCACGCCGGGTGAATATGGCGTCATACACCTGGCATGAACAGATTTCAGGCAAAGTCTTGAGCACGATGTATGGGACCATAGGCACTCCGGAAAAGAAGTACCTGATCCGTTGCTTTAATCGTTCGGATCATGTGGGGGGGCTGCTTGATCGCAATCAGTACCAGGCGCTGGGCGCGATCTGTCGCCTGGTCAGTGCCCACGTCGATGACGTGACGCTCGAAGCGAGCTTGCGCCGACTCCGCGACGTGGGCGCCCACCTGACGTATGATCCGCAGTCTTTACCCTTTAATCTGAAGCTGATATGTGACAAGTTGCGTGAGGAAGGCACCGCGAGTGGGATCTTCCTGTGGAACACTGAGCACGGCGCCCCTTTGCAGTGTGCCTACACCTTTGGCGGCCATTTCCATGCGTGGCAGTCCAACCATAGTATCCATACGGAGGAACGCGGGTTCGTCGATGCGGACCTCTGTGCCCGCATTTGCGGCAATGAATCATCCTTCGTTGTGGATGTGTTTGAAGAAATGCACGCGGCAGCGTCTTGCACGCTGGAAGCCTATATCAATGCCTGGAACGAGCTGCAACGCCGCACCATGAGCGGGACGGAAATTGGCTGTTTGCTCGTCTTCCCGTTCAATCGCGATGAGCAGCAACGCGGTGCCCTGATTATCCCTATCGAGGTCGGACCGCGCTCGCCAAGCCCGACCGAAGGCGTGGCTCCAGGCGCGACGCATCCCCCCAAAATGGATATTTTGCGCGCCATCCCGACTACCATCCAGACTCTGAATGCCTACGCGTCTATCGCCCAAAATGTGATTGTCGACTCTCCATGATGCCTGTCAAAGGGAGAAGTGCCACGGGCTGAATCTGCTGCACTGCCAGTGCTGTGCTGCACCTCCTGTCGTAGCTGCTCCCATGACAGCCTCATAGCGGAGTGCAGTCTCATAGCATAGCTGACCTCTCCTCCCGAGCAAAAATCGGGTAGTGTACCTTGACTCCTTGAATGCGAGATAGGCTACGAAAGCAGCATGTTTTGTCGGTGACTCTAAAGTCAGGCTATGATACTATCGGGTCATATAATCGCGTAAAGCCGTGGGGGAACGCACCCAGAAGGAAGAGCGCCATGTTCGATCTGATTATCCAGCATGCTCGTCTCTGTGATGGCACCGGGCATCCCAGTTTTCTGGGGACGCTGGGCGTCACGGACGGCCGTATCACCTACCTCGGCTGCGCCACAGGGCTGGCCGCCCGGCGGACCATGAACGCCGACGGGCTCGTCCTCGCGCCGGGGTTTATCGATCCGCACACGCACTACGACGCCCAGATCGCCTGGGATCCACTGCTCACCAGTTCCCCCTGGCACGGGGTGACCACCGTGGTCATGGGCAACTGCGGCGTGGGGGTGGCGCTCGTCAAGCCGGCCATGCGGGACATCCTCCTGCACGACTTGGTGAACGTGGAGGCCATCCCATACGAGGTCATGCAGGCCGGTATTGACTGGCAATGGGAGAGTTATGGCGAGTACCTAGCCGTCATGGACCGGCGTGGCCTTGGGATCAACGTCGCGGCCCTGGTCCCCTTGACGCCGTTGCGCCATTATGTCCTGGGCGAGGCCTCATTTGAGCGCCCGGCGACGCCAGAGGAAATCGCCACGATGCGCTCCCTGCTCCGTGAGGCCATGCACGCCGGGGCGTTCGGCTTGAGTACGACGACGTCCCAGAACCACACCGGCTCTGGCGCCAGGCCCCTGGCCTGCCGCAATGCCAGCCAGGAGGAACTAGCCGGCGTGTGCCAGGCGTTACGTGATATGGGCCGGGGTACCATCGAAATCGTGCTCAACTCCGCCGGCATGCACCCCATCGACGAGGCGGACGTGGCCTTGCTGCATCTGCTCACGCGCGCCAGTGGCCGCCCGGTCACCTGGCTGGCGCTCTTTGCCCGACCCGGCGAGCCGGATTTTCATCACACGCACACCGTCCCCAGATTGGGCGATCTCCTCGCTCGGACGATGCCGCAGGTGAGTCCGCGCCCGATCGTCACGCAAGGTGATTTGCGCCATCCAACGATGTATTCGACGTATCGTGCCTGGCAGCCCGCCTTTCAGCGCCCCGTGGCCGAGCAGATCGCCCTGTACCAGCAACCAACCTTCCGTGCGGCCTTTGTGGAGGACATTGCCCTCCGGAAACGCGACCATCTGTGGGAGCAAACGCGGGTGCTTGAGGTGATGCACCCGGCACTCGCGTCCTACGCCGGCAAGACCATACTCGAGATTGCCACGCTGCAAGGGAAACGCCCTGTGGACGCGTATTTAGACCTCGCCATTGCGGATAATCTGCAGACCCGCTTCCAGACCGCCCTGTTTAATTATGATGCGGCAGGAGTCGAGCGCCTGATCCGCGATGAGCGCTTTCTCATTGGGCTCTCAGACGGTGGAGCCCACGTCGATGTGTTGTGCGATGCGGGCTATGCGACCGCCCTGTTGGATATCTGGGTGCGGCAACGGCAGGTGCTGACCCTCGAACAGGCCGTACACAAATTGACGGCGGTCCCGGCCGCCCTGTTTGGCATTCCCCACCGCGGCACGCTGGCCGAAGGCAACGTGGCTGATCTGGTGCTGTTCGATCCTCAGACCGTGGCGGCCAAGCCTCCAGAGTATGTGCGGGATTTCCCACGCCAGGGCCGTCGCTTGATCTCGCAGGCGGAGGGAATTGTCGCCACCTTTGTCGCGGGAACCCAGGTATACGCGCAGGGCACGCATACGGGGGCGTTCCCCGGCCGCGTGTTGCGCAGTGACGCATAGCAGCACGGCTACATCATTCCCGCTTTTAGCTAGGGAACAAGAACGGAGGAGGAGCCGAATGTTTTTGATGCGATTTACCGAGCGCGCCTATGTCCACTATACGACTGAGGACGTCAAGAACAGCCCCAATAGTGCCGTCCGCTTGACCTTCTCCAACCGCCATTTTGATCCCCAACGTGGCGCGGACCTCTACAATATGTATCTCGATGAATATGAATATTGTGAGGAAGTCGGGTTTGACGGCCTGATGCTGAATGAACATCACAGCACCCCGACGTGTTTGGGGGCCACCATGAACCTGGAAGCGGCCATTCTGGCCCGCACCACGACAAAACCCAAAATCGTCCTGCTGGGCAATCCGCTGCCCATCTTTGATAATCCTATCCGCCTGGCGGAAGAGCTGGCGGAAATTGACATGATTTCCCGCGGGCGCCTGGTATCAGGCTTTGTGCGTGGCACCGGGGTCGAGAGTTTAGCCACCAATACTAACCCCCTCTATAATCGCGAGCGCTTTGAGGAAGCGCACGACTTGCTTATCAAGACCTGGACCACCCCCGGGCCGTTCCGCTGGGAAGGCACCCATTACCACTTCCGGGTGGTCAACCCCTTTGAAACACCACTCCAAAAACCCCACCCGCCCATCTGGATTCCCGGCACCGGCAGCCCCGAGACGCTGGAGTGGTGTGCGCAGCATCATTATCCGTTTGTCTTCCTGGAAACCGATCCCGACGCCACGGTCGATATGCAGGCGATCTATACTGAGACAGCGCGCGCCTATGGCTATGAGCCAGGACCGGAACACTGTGGCTATTTGCTCCGTATTCACGTGCAAGATACCGACGACTATGCCAAAGAGGTGGGTAAAGGCTATCTCGTCGGCAACGTTGGTGTAGGGCGCCTGCCGATGCCACAAGACTATATGTTTCCCGTCGGCTATAGCGGGCGTGATCCCAAGTATCTGGCGCTGCGGGAACGCATCCGCACGGATCCGTTTCGGGTCGGCGGTCTAGATGCCGCGGGGTATGAGGCGATTCTCGAAGCGAACCGGATGATTATTGGCAGCCCCGACACGGTGATCCGGAAACTCCGGGAGGTGCTGGCGCGCGTGCGCCCGGGGATTTTGGCGGTGTGGACCAACGATGGGTCGATCAGCCACAAAGATACTATGCGTTGTCTCGAACTAATGGGCCAGGAAGTCCTGCCGGCCCTGCGGGAAATCGGCACAGAGTTGGAGTTGACCGATCCCTTCCAAAAAACGCCATAGAGACGTCCTCCCGTGCTCACATCACCTAAGGAGAAGCAAGCCATGCCTGACGGCGTGCATGAAGCATTCGTGAACGTAGGCGGGGTGCAGATCCGACTCCTCAAGGGCGGGTCCGGGGCGCCCTTGTTGGTCCTCCACGGCACCGAGGGGAGTCTGGGCTGGCGACGCTACATCCAGGCCTTGGCCGACCATTTTACGGTGTATCTGCCGTCGCATCCGGGCTTCGACGGCTCGGAGCGTCCCACGTGGCTCAACTCGATCCTCGACCTCGTCTGCTTCTATACCTGGTTTCTGGAAACGCAAGGGTTGGAGGGCATTCGCGTCATCGGCTGGGCGCTGGGTGGCTGGCTGGCTGCCGAAATAGCCGCGACGACGCGCCATGCATTCAGTAAAATGCTGCTCGTCGATGCGGCGGGCATCAAGCCGCACCAGGGTGAAATCACCGATCTGTTTATCCTGAGCCCGGCGCAGATTCGGGACCTGACATTTCACGATCCGCAGCAGGTCCCGGAATATGCCCAGCTCTACCCTCACGATCCAAGCCCAGCCGAACGCGAACAGGCGGTGCAAAACCGCGAGATGGCCGTCCGGTTGACCTGGAGGCCCTATATGCACGATCCGCGCTTGACCGCGCTGCTCGCCCGGGTCACGGTGCCCACACGTATTGTCTGGGGGCGCCAGGATCAGATCATCCCCGTAGAATGTGGGACCCTGTATCACCAGGCTATTCCGAGGTCGGAGCTCGTGGTCATCGAGCAGTGTGGGCATGCCCCCCACTTGGAAAAGCCCGATGAGTTTGTGCGCGTCGTCATGGACTTCCTGCCGTAGCTAGCCCGGTGAGTTGGAAGGCGTTGATAGTGCGTTCGGTAGTCAGCATGTTGCGTGGTGGACATTTATGCTACAGTGGTCCAGGAGCCACGCACATCCTTTTTGCTTCTGAGAGTGCATATGGTGATGCTGGTCGTCCAGAACCTCCACAAACACTTTGGTGGGTTGGCCGCCTTGGACGGGGCAAGTTTCGAGGTTGCTGAGGGGACAATTACCTCACTGATTGGACCGAATGGGGCCGGCAAAACCACCCTGTTCAATATTGTCTCTGGCCTGCTGCGGCCTACGGCTGGCACGATCATGTTCAAGGGCGTGGACGTGACGGGTTGGCCGCCGCATCGCATTGCCCGCGCTGGCATGGGGCGCACCTTCCAGAATATCCAGCTCTTCGAGCATCTCAATGCCCTCGAGAACGTCATCGCGACGCGTTTCTGCCGCACCAAGTCCAGTTTGCTTGCGTCGCTGCTGCTGTTGCCGCGTGACCGTCAGGAGCGCCAACGCAGCCGCGCGGTGGCAGAGGAACTCCTGGTGTGGGTCGGTCTGGAGGCGCAGCGCTTTCTCATGCCGCGCGAATTGCCCTATGGGGACCAGCGTCGTCTCGAGATCGCCCGCGCGCTGGCGACAGAGCCGGCGCTGCTCATGCTGGATGAGCCCAGCGCGGGTATGAGTCATCAGGAGGCCCAAGAGCTCATGGCGCTGATTGGGCGCTTGCGCGAGCGTGGCACCACGATTCTGCTCATCGAGCACAATATGCACCTGGTCATGGCGATTTCTGACCAGATCGTGGTGTTGAATTTTGGCAAGAAGATCGCCCAGGGCAGTGCGGCAGAGATCCAGACCAATCCAGAGGTGATCGAAGCATACCTGGGGGTCGAAGTATGAACGCATTGCTGCAAGTGAAGGGCCTGGAGGTCACGTATGGGTCCGTACGCGCCGTGAAGGGCGTTGACCTGGAGGTCCCCAAAGGGGAAATCAGGGCCATTCTCGGGGCTAATGGGGCTGGCAAATCGAGTATCATCAGGGCCATCATGGGGCTCGTCAAATCCCGTCGTGGGACGCAG
>Ga0066710_100008334_pt1 | contig 10057 bp, 7 predicted proteins | sample GraSoiAngelo_159_FD_79666 | JGI IMG/M metagenome (GOLD analysis project Ga0066710, IMG submission 79666) | Grasslands soil microbial communities from the Angelo Coastal Reserve, California, USA - 14_1009_16_40cm | ecosystem: Environmental > Terrestrial > Soil > Grasslands | place: USA...
ATCGAGGCGCGCTGGCAGGACTACTGGGAGGAGCACGGTACCTTCGCCGCGCCCAACCCGGTCGGGCCGCTGGCCGACCCCACGCACCCCCGGGCGGACGCCGAGAAGCTGTACGTGATCGACATGTTCCCGTACCCGTCGGGCGCCGGACTGCACGTCGGGCACCCGCTGGGGTACATCGGGACGGACAGCTACACCCGGTACTTCCGGATGATCGGGCGCAACGTGCTGCACCCGATGGGGTTCGACGCGTTCGGGCTGCCGGCCGAGCAGTACGCGGTGCAGACCGGTACCCACCCGCGCAAGACCACCGAGGAGAACGTCGACCGGTACCGTGCCCAGCTGCGCCGCCTGGGGCTGGCCTACGACAACCGGCGCTCGTTCGCGACCACCGACGTCGGGTACTACCGCTGGACCCAGTGGATCTTCCTGCAGATCTTCAACTCGTGGTACGACCCGCAGGCCCGCCGGGCGCGGCCGGTCACCGAGCTGGCCGACGAGTTCGCCGCCGGCCGGCGGGAGGTACCGGGCGGCCGCGACTGGGCCGCGCTGACCCCGGTCGAGCAACGGAAGATCATCGACGGGTACCGGCTGGCCTACATCTCCGAGGCGCCGGTCAACTGGTGCCCCGGGCTGGGTACCGTGCTGGCCAACGAGGAGGTCACCGCGGACGGCCGCTCCGAGCGCGGCAACTTCCCGGTGTTCAAGCGCAGCCTGAAGCAGTGGATGATGCGGATCACCGCATACGGCGACCGGTTGCTGGAGGACCTGGACGGCCTGGACTGGCCGGAGCCGATCAAGCTGATGCAGCGCAACTGGATCGGCCGCTCGACCGGCGCGCACATCGACTTCGGCACCGATGCCGGTCCGATCCGGGTGTTCACGACCCGCCCGGACACGGTGTTCGGGGCCACCTACATGGTGCTGGCCCCCGAGCACGAACTGGTCGACCTGCTGGTCGCCGGCGCCTGGCCGGAGGGGACCAAGCCGGCCTGGACCGGCGGGCACGCGAGCCCGGCCGGGGCGGTCGCCGCCTACCGCGCGTCGGTGGCCGGCGAGACCGAGGCCGAGCGCACCGCGGAGAGCCGGGAGAAGACCGGCGTGTTCGTCGGGGCGTACGCGGTCAACCCGGTCAACGGCGCGCGGATCCCGGTGTTCATCGCCGACTACGTGCTGGCCGGCTACGGTACCGGCGCCATCATGGCGGTACCCGGCCAGGACGAGCGGGACTGGGAGTTCGCGGAGAAGTTCGACCTGCCGATCATCCGCACCGTGCAGCCGCCCGCGGACTTCGACGGCAAGGCGTTCGTCGGCGAGGGACCGGCGATCAATTCAAGCGCACCTCAGGCGCTCAGCCTGGACGGGATGGGCATCGCCGACGCGAAGAAGGCGATCACCAGCTGGCTGGAGGAGCACGGGTACGGCACCGGCGCGGTCACCTACCGGCTGCGCGACTGGCTGTTCTCGCGGCAGCGGTACTGGGGCGAGCCGTTCCCGATCGTCTACGACGGGACCGGGATGCCGGTGCCGGTGCCCGAGTCGATGCTGCCGGTCGAGCTGCCCGAGATCGACGACTTCTCGCCCAAGACGTTCGACCCGGACGACGCCGGGTCCACCCCGGAGACGCCGCTGTCGCGGGCCCGCGACTGGGTCGAGGTGGAGCTGGACCTGGGCGACGGGCCGCGGCGGTACGTCCGGGAGACCAACACGATGCCGCAGTGGGCCGGCTCCTGCTGGTACGAGCTGCGGTACCTGGACCCGACCAACGACAAGGCGCTGGTCGACCCGGAGAACGAGCGGTACTGGATGGGTCCGCGGGAGCCGGGCGACTGCGGTGGCGTGGACCTGTACGTCGGCGGGGTGGAGCACGCGGTGCTGCACCTGCTGTACGCGCGGTTCTGGCACAAGGTGCTGTACGACCTGGGCCACGTGTCGTCGTTCGAGCCGTTCCGGCGGCTGTTCAACCAGGGGTACATCCAGGCGTACGCGTACACCGACGAGCGGGGCAGCTACGTGCCCGCCGAGGAAGTGTCCGAAGTGGACGGTGGCGGGTACGCGTGGCACGGCCGGCCGGTCCGGCGCGAGTACGGCAAGATGGGCAAGTCACTGAAGAACGTGGTGACGCCCGACGAGATGTGCGCGCAGTACGGCGCCGACACCTTCCGCGTGTACGAGATGTCGATGGGCCCGCTGGAGGTGTCCCGGCCCTGGGAGACGCGGGCGGTGGTCGGCGCGCAGCGGTTCCTGCAGCGGGTCTGGCGCGCGGTGGTCGACGAGCAGACCGGCGCGGTACGGGTCGTCGACCGGCCCGCCGACGAGGAGACGACTCGGCTGCTGCACCGGGTCGTCGACGGGGTGCGCGCCGACATGGAGGGTCTGCGGTTCAATACGGCGATCGCGAAGCTGATCGAGCTGACCAACCGGGTCACCGTGATCGGCGGTGACGGTACCCCGCGGGAGGTGGCCGAGCCGCTGGTGCTGATGGTCGCGCCGTTCGCCCCGCACATCGCCGAGGAGCTGTGGCAGCGGCTGGGCCACGACGGCAGCCTGGCCTACGCCGACTTCCCGGTGGCCGACCCGGCGCTGCTGGTAACCGAGACGGTGACGTACCCGGTCCAGGTCAACGGCAAGGTCCGCGGCCGGGTCGAGGTGCCGGCGGACGCACCGGAGGACGCGGTACGGCAGGCGGCGCTGGCCGCGGTCGCCGACCACGTCACCGGCGAGCCGCGCAAGGTCATCGTGGTACCGGGCCGGATGGTCAGCGTCGTGGTCTGAGGACTGTCGCACCCCGGAAACTGTCAGATCGGCGAAGGCCCCGGCGCGCTGCTGGTGCAGATGCGGCTGTCCGAGCTGGTCGTGCCGGCCGCGCTGCCCGCGGCGTGAGGCCGCTCGGCCGCGCGTCTCGCGAGATCTTGGACGCCGGTACCCCTTGCAGGGGGCAGAAACGTCCAAGATCCGAGGCCGGGGGACCGAGCGGGGCAGGCGGAGCCGGTCAGCCGTGCGCGGTCGGGTGGCGCGGCTGGTAGATGCCGAGCTCCGCGCCGCCGGGCAGGCGCAGCGAGGTGATCAGTCCCCAGCCCTGGTCGCTGACCGGCCCGAGTACCTCGGCTCCCTTGGCCTTCAGCTCGGCCAGCGTGGCTTCGATGTCGTCGCACATGAGAAACAGCTCGTGACGGGTACCGCCGTCGGCCGGATGGACGGCCAGCTCCGCCGGGGGCAGCGCGAAGATCGGCCAGCCACCGCCGCCGTCCACGGACGGGAAGCCGAGCACGTCGCCGAGGAACGCCCGAACCTCGTCGGCGGCCGGGCTCCAGATGATGGTGTGCGCTCCGGTGATCATGTCGTTCCTTTCACCGCGGTCAACCGTTCCCCGCGCAGCCGGTCCGACCAGGTGTCGTCCAGCGGCTCCAGGGTCTGCCGGCCGGTCGCCCACCGCAGCAGCAGGTCGGCGAGGGCCGGGTTGCGCGACAGGGCCGGGCCGTGCGAGTAGGTACCCAGGACCGTACCGGACCAGGCGCCCTCGGTCTGCCCGTCGTTGCCGACCCCGACGCTGACCCGGGCCAGCGGCCGGACGTCGGGGCCCAGGTGGGTACGGCCGCCGTGGTTCTCGAAACCGGTCAGCGTCGGCAGCCCCAGGTCGGGGTCGACCTCGCCGGCCAGTTCACCGACCGCGCGGCTGGGACCCCGGTCGGAGGACAGGTCGAGCAGCTCCAGGCCGGTGCACCGCTGGCCCTTGGCGAAGAACGACGCGCCCATCAGCTGGTACCCGGCGCAGACCGCGAACACGACAGCCCGCCGTTCGACCGCCTTGCGCAGCCCGCCGTCGGCGATCAGCCGCTGCGCCGCCAGCGCCTGCGGCCCGTCCTCGCCGCCGCCGAGCAGGTAGATGTCGGCCTCGACGGGTACCGGCTGGTCCGACCTGACCTCGGACGGCTCGACGGTCAGCCCGCGCAGGTGCGCCCGGCGGGCCAGGATCAGCAGGTTGCCCCGGTCGCCGTAGGTGGACAGCAGGTCGGGGTACAGCCAGACGATCCGCAGTCGGGATTCAGTTGACACGGTCCAACTCCGCTCGGATGTCCTGGAAGGCGGTGTAGTTCGCGATGACCTCCAGCCGCCCCGGGGGTACCGCGGCGAGCGCGGCCGCGAACGTCGGTACGTGCCGGAACGGCACCTCGTTGACCTCCAGCCGGACCGCGAGGTCGAAGGCACGGTCGCCGGTGATCAGCACCGGCCGGCCGCGCAGCGGCGCGAAGTCGACGTCGAACAGCCACGAGGTGTCCAGGCCGTCCGGGTCGCGCGCGTTGATGGACAGCAGGGTCGGCGCCTGGTCGGCCATGTCGAAGGCCTCCAGCCAGCCGGCCGGGTTCTTGGCCAGCAGCAGCCGGATCGCCCGGCCGTCCCGCTGTACCTGGGCGTACCGGCCGGCCACCGACGCCACCTCGGCCAGCCGGGGCAGTGCGTCGGCGGGAGCGACCCCGAACCGTGCCGCGACGGCGAGCGCGGTCGCCGCGTTGGCGCGGTTGACCCGGCCGGGCAGTTGCAGGTGGACCGGGTACCGGTTGCCGTCCGGCCCGACGACCGCCTCGCCGTCCAGCCGCCACTGGGGCGCGGGGCGCCGCAGGTTGCACGTGGTGCACCGCCAGTCGGCGTCGACACCGTCGTCCGCGCGCACGATCGCACCGCCGCACTCCGGGCAGACCCAGGAGTCGTCGTGCCAGCGCTGCCCGGCCGCGACCCAGGTGACGTTCGTGCTCTCGGCGGCGGCGAACACGACCATCGGGTCGTCCGCGTTGGCCACCAGGTGCACCGGCTTGTCACGCAGCGCGTCGCGCCACAGCTGGGCCATCATCGCCACCTCCTTGGCCCGGTCGAGCTGGTCCCGGGACAGGTTCAGCAGCGCGATCACCCTCGGTCCGGTCGCGGCGAGCACCTGGGGCAGGTAGTGCTCGTCGACCTCCAGTACCGCATAAGGGGTTTCGCCGGCCTTGGCCAGCGCGGACGTGTGGCCCGTCGGCATGTTGGCGCCGTAGGAGTTGGTGGCGACCGGCCCGCGCACGCCGAGCGCGGCCGCGGTGAGCCGGGTCGTGGTGGTCTTGCCGTTGGTACCGGACACCAGCGCGATCTCCCGGCCGGCGGCCAGGTGGGCGAGCAGGTCCGGGTCGATGATCAACCCGAGTCGGCCACCGATCACCGACCCGTCACCGCGCCCGGTCGCGCGGGACAGCGCGGCGGCGCCCCGCGACACCGAGGTGGCCAGCCGGGCCCGGAACGGTCTGTGCGTCGTCACGCGCACGAGGGTAGCGAAGGCGCGGAGAACCGAGTACCGGTCCCGGCATCATCCACTTCGCTCCACCCCGGCGCCCCGAGCCCGGGGCTTCCGTGCCCGGCTCGGCGGTTCGTACCGTTTTGTAGCGAACCCGATCGGGTGATCGTCGGCTGTCGTACCGGCCCACCCGGTACCGCCCTCCACTCCACCCCACCCCCTCTGACCTGGGCATTTGCGTTTTCGTGCGGCCGTGAGTCGGCTGGTTTACCGTTGACCGTGGAGGGAAGTGGAGTAGAGTGGGGCGCGGTGGTAGGGCCGGGAGGCTCTACCCGCCCAGGGGGACGGGCGAGGAGGTGGGGTCGTGTTTCTCGGCACCCATACCCCGCGCCTGGACGACAAAGGGCGGCTGATCCTCCCTGCGAAGTTCCGGGAAGAGCTGGCGGGAGGTGTCGTGATCACCAAGGGACAGGAGCGCTGCCTCTACGCGTTCCCGATGCCGGAGTTCCAGCGCATCGCCGGGCAGCTTCGCGAAACGCCGGTCACCAACAAGGCGGCCCGGGCCTACAGCCGGGTGTTCTTCGCCAGCGCACACGACGAGGTGCCCGACAAGCAGGGCCGGGTGACCATCCCGGGACACCTGCGGGAGTACGCCGGGCTGGACCGCGAACTCGTCGTGATCGGGGCGAGCACCCGGGTGGAGATCTGGGACAAGCAGTCCTGGGACAGCTACCTCGCCGAGAGCGAAGAGGACTTCGCCGGCATCAAGGAGGGGGTGCTGCCCGGCGGGCTGTGACGGCGTGACGTGCCGGCTCGGCCAGGGTCGGTGGCACTGCCCGCCGCCGTACCGCGAGATCTCCAGCCGCACGCGTTCCTGGCGTCCCTTCCCCGGTGCCAGGAGGGCGGTGCGGATGGGGATCTGACGGTACGGCGGCGGTGACGACCAGGGGACCGGTGGACCGCGAAACCACCCGGGCCGCACCTGGTGGGCAAGGGGGTCGAGATGGGGAGCCACACCCCGGTGCTGCTTGAGCGGTGCCTGGAGCTGCTGGCCCCCGCCCTTGCCGCGCCGGGCCGGTCCGGACGGGACGCGATCCACGTCGACGCCACGCTGGGGCTCGGTGGGCATGCGGAAGCCGTGCTCGTCGGGTACCCCCGGTTGGTTCTGGTCGGGTTGGACCGCGACCCGCAGGCCCTGCGCCTGGCCGGGGAGCGGCTGGCCCGGTACGCCGACCGGACCCGGCTGGTGCACGCCCGGTACGACGAGCTGCCGGGGGTGCTCGACGAGCTGGGGTACGGGCCGGTCGACGGGGTGCTGTTCGACCTCGGCGTCTCCTCGATGCAGCTGGACGAGCCGGCGCGCGGGTTCGCCTACGCGCGGGACGCCCCGCTGGACATGCGGATGGACCAGACCCGGGGGCGCACCGCGCAGGAGGTGGTCAACACCTACGACGCGGCGAGCCTGGCCCGGATCCTGCGGGTGTACGGCGAGGAGCGCTTCGCCCGGCAGATCGCCTCGGCGATCGTCCGGGAGCGGGCGCGCGCGCCGATCACCTCGTCCGCGCGGCTGGCGGAGCTGGTCGAGCGGGCGATCCCGGCGCCGGCCCGGCGTACCGGCGGCCACCCGGCCAAGCGCACGTTCCAGGCGCTGCGCATCGAGGTCAACGGCGAGCTCGACGCGCTGTCCGCCGGGGTACCGGCGGCGCTGGACCGGCTGGCCGTCGGTGGGCGGGCGGTGGTGCTGTCGTACCACTCGCTGGAGGACCGGATCGTCAAGCAGGCGATGGCGGTACGGGCCCGGTCGTCGGCACCGGTCGACCTGCCGGTCGAGCCGGTCGGGTCGGGGCCGCGGCTGCGGTTGCTGACGAAGGGGGCGGAGCTGCCGTCCGAGGTGGAGGTCGCGGCGAACCCGCGGGCCGCCTCGGTCCGGCTGCGGGCCGCGGAACGGATAGACGAACGCAAGCGGGTGCAGGTCAAGGCCATGCACCAACCCGGTACCCGTGGGGGCGCGCGGCACCGGGAGGACAACGACCGAGGGGGAGGGTATGACGACGTCGACCGCGACGACGATTCGTCGTGAGCCGATCCGGACGCAGCCGGCCAAGCGGCTGCCGAAGGCTGAGCGGCTGCCGAAAGCGCAGCGGCCGCGCAAGGCGACGCTGCGGGTGGCGCCGCCGGCACCGGTGACGGTGGCCCGCGCGCCGTTCGTGGCGCTGGTACTGGTCGTGGTGGTCGCCGGGGTGCTCGGCATCCTGGTGCTCAACACGAAGATCAACGAGAACGCCTTCACGCTGTCTCACCTGCAGGACCAGCAGAGCGCGCTGGACCAGCAGGAGCAGCAGCTCGACCAGCACCTGGCGGTACTGGAGGCGCCGAACAGCCTGGCCGCGGCGGCCGCCCGGTTCGGGTTGATCCCCTCGGGTACCCCGGCATACCTGCCGCTGCCGAACGGGCAGACGGTGGGCGTACCGCAGCCTGCCGCAGCGGGCCAGCGAGGGCGCTGAGCCGTGCCGCCGCGGGGGCGTGATCGCAGGGAGCCGCCCGAGCCGACCGTGGTACCGATCCGCGGCCGCTCGGGCGGGGCCCGCGCGGCCACGCCCGCCCGGACAGGTGCGGCCGGCGGTACGGCCCGGGGAAGCGCGGCCACGCCCGCCCGGGCGGGGCGGTCGGGGATCGGCGACGCCCGCCGGTACACCCCGCGGGGGCGGACCACGCGCGAGACGGGTACCCGCGATCCGTTCCGGCCGGCGCTCGAACTGCTGCACGGCTCGTCGGGTACCCGCGCCGCGTCCGACCGTGCCGCCGCGCCGCCCCGACAGCGGGTCGCGCCGGCCGGTACCCCCGCGAAGGCCCGGCCGACCCGCACCGCGCCGCGCCGGCCCGCGCGCAAGCCGAAGCGGCCGCCGCGGCTGGCCGAACCCGGCCGGCGGCTGCGTGTCGGTACCGTGCTGATGCTGGTGTTCTTCACGGTCATCGCGGGCCGCCTGGTGACGCTGCAGCTCACCGATGCCGGCGAGATCGCCCGGCGCGGCCTGCACGACCGCCTGGCCCACGAGGTGCTGTTCGCGCCGCGGGGGGCGATCCTCGACCGCTCCGGCACCGTGCTCGCGCACAGTGTCGACGCGCGCTACGTGTACGCCGACCCGTCGAAGATCTCCGCCAAGGACGTGATGTCCAACGCGGCGGCACTGCGTGACCTGCTCGGCCGGCCGGTGTCCGAGCTGGTACCGCTGATGTCACGCAAGAAGCGCGCGGACGGCAGCGTCGACCAGTTCGAGTACCTCGCGCGCGGGGTGGACATCGCGACCGGCAACGCGGTCGAGGCGCTGAACCTGCCCGGCATCGGGGTGGTCCGCGACGAGCGGCGCGACGAGCCCGGGCACGACCTGGCGGCGAACCTGATCGGCTTCACCGGGTACGACGGCAGCGGGCTGACCGGGCTGGAGGCGGCATTCGACCCGGTGCTGGCCGGGGCGAACGGTACCCGCGTGTTCGAGACCGGGCACGGCGACCTGGGTACCAAGATCCCGGGCGGGTACGAGGAGGACACCCCGGCCCGGCCGGGCAACTCGCTGCGGCTGACCATCAACCGCGACGTGCAGTACGCCGTGCAGCAGATCCTCGGGCAGCGGATGGCCGCGGTGAAGGCCGACTTCGGCGCGGCCGTGGTGCTCGACGTGCACACCGGCGAGGTACTGGCCCAGGCGAGCTTCCCCGGCTACGACGCGGCGCAGCCGGACAGGTCCACAGCGGTGCAACGGATCGACGGGCCGACCCAGATCGTGGTGGATCCCGGCTCGGTACACAAGGTGATCACGCTGGCGACCGGGCTGCAGACCGGCGCGATCGCGCCGGATGCGGCGGTCCCGCTGCCGGGCTCGTGGATCCGCAAGGGGGACACCCGGTTCGAGGACACCACGCCGCTGAAGTCCGGCACGCGGATCACGATCCCGGGCATCCTGGCGTACTCGTCGAACGTCGGCACGATCACGGTCGCGGACAAGGCCGGCGCGCAGGCGCTGTACGACTACCAGGTCCGGTTCGGCCTGGGCAGCCCGACGAAGGAGGGCATGCCGGGCGAGTCGCCGGGCCTGGTGCAGCCGCCGAGCCGGTGGAGCGGGTCCAGCTACGGGTCGATCCCGATCGGTATGGGCGTGTCGGTCACCCCGCTGCAGATGGCCGCGGTGTACGCGACGATCGCCAACGGCGGTGTCTACGTCCAGCCGCACCTGATCCAGGCGACGATCGCGCCCGACGGCACGGTACGCCCGGCCGACCCGGCGCTGCGCCGTACCGTGCTGTCCCAGCTCACCGCCGACACGCTGCGCCAGGATCTGGAGGCCGTCGTCACCGCGCCGGGCGCGACCGGGCACTCGGCCGCGGTACCGGGGTACCGGGTGGCCGGCAAGACCGGCACCGGCCTGCAGGTCAAGGACGGCAAGTATGTGGCCGGCGAGGTGGCCTCGTTCATCGGCATGGCGCCGGCCGAGGCGCCCCGCTACGTGATCGCGGTCTTCGCGCACAGCCCGGGCGGGGAGGGCGGCGCGGTCGCCGCACCGGCCTTCCGGGACATGATGGCGTTCACGTTGCGCTACTTCCAGGTACCGCCAAGTGTGGGTACCGCGCCGAAGTTCACCCTGACCTTGTGAGGCAGCATCGGCGTTCCGGCCCGCAGCCGGTAGGGTCTGACGGCGTGCCCGGCTATCCGCGTCCCCGGACGGTACCCGCCCGCTCGCTCGGCGAGCTGGCGGCACTGCTCGGCGTGGCGGCGTCCGGCGGGCGCCCCGGCCCCGG
>Ga0066710_100008335_pt1 | contig 10057 bp, 10 predicted proteins | sample GraSoiAngelo_159_FD_79666 | JGI IMG/M metagenome (GOLD analysis project Ga0066710, IMG submission 79666) | Grasslands soil microbial communities from the Angelo Coastal Reserve, California, USA - 14_1009_16_40cm | ecosystem: Environmental > Terrestrial > Soil > Grasslands | place: USA...
GCCCCATATTAATTTCGATATTTCGCAATCGAAATTCCTCGGATAATTCAGGATGGCTAACGTGAAGCTCCTCAGCAATGCGCATCAGCGACTGGTCGAGTCCCAGTCCCGCCTCTACGGAGACCACGGCAAGATCCAGGGCGTCGGGAAGGGCTAACGTGATGCGGTCCTTTCGTGCGCCGACCGAGTGCGTCAGCCACATCTCCGGTAGAAAGATCCCGCAAAAGATGGATAGCGCCACCGAAAGAAAAAAAGTGTTGTACAGATATCCTGCAAGCAGGCTGACGCCGAGGAAGGCCAGAGCCAGACCGAATTGAGCGCCGTAGAACAGAATCACCGCATCCTTGCGGCGGAAGCCTGCCTGGGCCAGTCGCTTCTCGTGTTTCGACATCTCTTCGGGCGAGCGCGGAATGATTTCGCCCAGAGGCTTGAACAGCCCTTCCAGCCTGCCTAGAATCTGCTGCCAGCCATTTCCTTGCGCGGCGCCGGTGCTGGCCCGCCGGATTCGCTTGTCGACGTCAATCCTTCGCCGAAATACCACGGCCAAGACCGCGAAGACCGCGACAAAAACAAATATAGAGACAATAAATAATGCAATCGACAGATTCACGGGGCCTCCTACCTAAATTTTCATCGCAACCATCTTCTTGATGATCAGATAGCCAATAAACTGCATCACTGCTGCGACTCCGAGTGCGATATGGCCTATCGGGTCGGTGAACAGCGGCATCATGTAATCCGGGTTGGCCAGGTACATCAGCACGCCGGCGGCAACGGGTATGGCCGTGAGCACGTACATCGACAGCCGGCCTTCGGCCGTAACGATTTGGATTTCGCGCAGGATACTAAAACGTTCCCGAATGACCTCGGAAAGGTTATCCAGGATCTCGCCGAGATTGCCTCCCGTGTCCCGCTGGATCTGAAGGGCGGATATGAAAATACGGACGTCGGGTAATGGCATCCGAGTCGCCAGGTTTGCCAGAGCATCGCGAAGCGGCAAACCGAGGTTGTGCTGCTGATACGTCAGGCGGAACTCCTCGGCCAGTGGGTTGGGCATCTCCTCTCCGATAAGCGAAAAGGCGGTGGTGAATGCATGACCTGCACGAACAGCGCGAGCAAGCAGGTCAATCGCATCCGGAAAAATCTCTTCAAACCGCCTGAAACGCCGCTGCCGTTTGTAGGCCACAACCAGGAACGGTATGCTGCCGGTCACAATCGGAACCGCAAGAGTCGCCAGAAAAGCCACATTGGCGACGATAGCCCCGATCCAACTGAACAGAGCGATCGAAACGACGATCAGTAAAAAAACGGAGACCTGCATCTCGACTGCGCCTTGCTGTAACAAGAGCTGTAGTCGAGCAACAAAAGGCGCTGCCGCGAGGATCCGGCTCAAGGCCGGAATGTCACTCAGCATCTCCCTGCGCATGATTTCCGCCTGAACGCCGCCCTCCGCCTGCAAGTTGGCCTGGTGGACGGCGGTCAGCCGTGCTCTCAGCTTCTGTTTGGCCAGCGGGGCCTGGACGAAGAAGTAGCCTGCGCTGATGAACAGCCCGAAAGTGACCACCAAAATGAGTAGTATCAGAATCGGTAACATGTTTTTACTCTCCAGCTATTATTCCTTGAAGAACGTATCCAGGTTGAATTGGACGCCGTTCGCAGCCAGCTTTTCGCTGAACTTTGGACGGATACCGGTCGGCCGGAAACGCCCCTTCACTTTTCCGTTCGGTTCCAGGCCCTGGCGGTTGAATGTGAAAAGGTCCTGAATCGTAATAACGGGACCTTCCATGCCGGTGATCTCCGTAATACTCATGACTTTTCGGCTTCCGTCCGGCAGACGGCTGATCTGCACAATGACATTGATTGCCGAAGCGATCTGCTGGCGGATGGCGCGTTCTGGCAGGTTCAAATTCGCCATGGCGACCATCGTCTCCAGGCGGATTATCGCGTCACGCGGGGTGTTGGCGTGAATGGTCGTCAGCGAGCCTTCGTGACCGGTGTTCATCGCCTGTAGCATATCGACCGCCTCCTCGGCGCGGACTTCACCCACCACGATTCTGTCCGGACGCATACGCAGCGCGTTGACGACGAGCTGGCGTTGCCTGACGGCGCCCTTGCCTTCAATATTGGGCGGACGCGTCTCCAGCCGTACGACGTGATCCTGACGCAATTGCAGTTCTGCAGCGTCTTCGATCGTGACGATGCGCTCGTTTCCAGGAATGTAGCTGGAGAGGAGGTTCAGGAACGTCGTCTTGCCGGCGCCCGTTCCCCCCGAGATCATGATATTCAGCTTTCCTTTAACGCAGCCCTCCAGCAGCTCCAACATCTGAGTGTTGAGCGATCCAAGCGCGAGCAGGGCCTGTGCGTTGAGCCTGTCTGTGCCGAAACGGCGTATGGAAAGGATCGGCCCATCCAGCGATAAAGGCGGAATGACCGCGTTAACGCGCGAGCCGTCCAGAAGACGCGCATCAACCATTGGCGAAGATTCGTCGACCCGCCGGCCGACGCGGGTGACGATTCGATCGATGATTCGCATGAGGTGGGCATCATCATCAAACCGTGCGCCCGTTGGGTAAAGCACGCCGCGCCGCTCAACGTAGATCTTTTGCGATCCGTTTACGAGGATATCGGATACGGTTCCATCGGCCAGCAGCGGTTCGAGCGGGCCAAGGCCAAACAATTCATCCAATATCTCAACGACGATCTGTTCTCGTTCAACCGAGGCAAGAGGGGTGCGCTGCCGGTGCAGCATATCCCGAATGGCTACCCCGACCCGCTCGCGCGCAACTCCCTCGCTAAGGCGGTTCAGGCTTTCAAGGTCGATCTCTTCCAGCAACTGGGTGTGGAGTTTTGATTTCAGGCTTCGATAATCCATATATTATTGCGACTCCGCTCGATCAGAAGTAATTTTCGAACTATAGTCCCTCATCCGGCCAGCGGCGGGTGAGGGCTCTAAAATACCGACGTTTTAGGAAGCAGGCTCAGCAGCCCTTTGCGTTTCTCGGCCTGTTGGAAGCCGGCCAGCTGTTGACTGAAATCGCGGAAGTTCCGGGCCAACTGTTTGCTGGAACTCGACACAAATGCCTTGCCCGCGTGTATCGCTTCTTTGCAGGCGTTGTAATCGTTGGGTACTTTCCAGCTGACCTCATGCTTCAGCGCCTTTTCGATATCTCGTTCTGTGATTTCGTCAGATTTTGTGGTGCGGTTGACGATCAACCGGATTTTGTCCTCGGCTGCAAAAGAACTCAGGAATTTCAGCAGCCTGTCTGTCCTTCGCACCGACGGAATGTCCGGAGTCAGCACGACCAGAATGGCGGCGCTCATGCCCATAACCACTCGCGTCTGCTCTCGGTCGGAGCAAACCGGCAAATCCACGACAGAATGTGTATAGGTTTCCGTGACCACTTCGAGTAATTGCGTCAGTGCGTCTACCGGCGGCGCCTCCCCAGGCTCGAAATCCTCGCACCCCGCCAGGAGGCGAATCCGGTCGTGATGAAGCATGTAAGACTCGAGCAGCACCCGATCCATCCGAGCAGCACCCGATCCATCCCGTGTCGCCGCTCGGAGCGCGTCGGAAACGGTGAAACGGGGATTGATGTTCAAGTACGTCGCCACATCCCCCAACGGCCGGTCCAGATCGATAAGAGCAACGCTCGATTTGGGAGACTCGGCGAGGGCGGCGGAAAGATTAATCGCGACCGTCGTTGCCCCACTACCGCTTTTGGCCGAACACACACTGTACATCTTGCCCTGAACGCTCGCTTCATTTTTGCGCTGCCGGTCGCGCTCCTCGATGTGCCGTTGCAGCGCCTTCATCAGATTCTCCTGTGTCGCCGGACGAGGAATAAATTCCCGCGCTCCGGCTCGAACCATCTCGAGAATCGTGTGCGCATCCGCGGCATCGGTGCTCACCAGGACCCACGCGGCGGGAAGTGCTGCGTGTAATACCTGAACGGACTCCACGGCCTGCGGCGCCTCGTCGGCATCGATCAGGATGATGTCGGGCGCAGTATCCAGGAACCGCCGCGTCGATTGGTCCGTTCGCGAGCGGCAGTAATCGGTCAGTTCCAGAGCCACCGTTCCAAGGCTGGTCGCGCGTATTTGCGAACGCAGGCTGGACAGGGCTTCCGCAGACTGGGCGAGAATTCCAACGGTGACTAATCTTGCGTTCATATCCCTACCTTCCAAAATTCATTCGGGCAAACGTATCAGGCGAAGCGGAACCGAAAAGATGGACGAACCATCAGCGTCGCTGATGTCGGGGCCGCAGGCCAATATATCGATCAGGTGAGCATGGACGCCTTCCTGATTATCAACGGAATCTACGAACAGCAACGCGAATCCGATGATGCTAAGCGGTGGCACATTGCCGCCTTGCCCTGATGGAAACTGTCCGCCTGTTCCTAGAGGAGTCGGGCAAAAGGGCGTTCCATCGGGGAGGTTTGTGGTGCAGGGGTTCCAGATGGGCGCTACAACCAGAGCCTTACTCGCGTCGTGTATTGTGCTGTCCGGGTACCGGTACTGGCCCACATCGACGTAGGTATCCCGAGGCGGGTTGCCAATTAAGGTGTCAATCCCGGCTCTGGTCGGTCCGGTCGTGTTGCCGGTGAGGACATTATAGCTACCCCTACAGATGGTGGCCTTGGTCAAGCACGTTTCAATATTGTCTCTATAACCGCTCTTACCGGTTTGGCCGCCGTTTGACTCTATATCAATCATGTAAAACTGGCTCGGACTCAAGGCGTTATGCGGATCTTGAGGCTTGAGTATGAATGACGTACTGTTGTCGATTAGGCTCTGCGCATACGCAGTTTTCGAAGGTGGAACGGTACTACTGTCCACCAGCACATTTGCAGATCCACACGCCGTGCAGGAGTTTGACGTTGGACTGCCGGGTGCGAAGGCCGTATCGGGTATGAAAAAAGGCTTCAGACACATCGCCGAGGTTGGAGCATTGGACGCCTCCGCGATAGCCTCAACCCGCGTCGTGACATTCATCCAGCTCGCGCCCAAGATCCTGGCAAAGAACGTCGGCTCCTGACGCGTGATGGTCACCTTCACCCGTTTTAGGCTCGGATCCGGGTTACAGGCTCCCGCAGAACCGTCGCCAACGCAAACATCCACCTGCGACGGATCAATCGCAACGCCCATCACCGTGTTCTTCACGGCGGTTGCGCGAGCATGAGCCTCTGCCGTTGCGGGCTGGCTACTCTGTCCGTCTAAGACGAAGGTGATGGCGCCGGCGAGCGCGGCGGCGTCAGCCGCTCGCTGCGACTGGGTGCGATCGGCATACAAAATCCCGGTATCGATCGCCAGCGCGGTAAAACCGACCAGAACGACGAGCATGGCGGCAACCGTGACCACCACATATCCGCCTTCAGTCTGTCTGCCGTTAGGGACTATCATCACGACCTCCTCATTCCGCTGTTTACTGTAGCGGCGGTCTATTTTTTGAGGCTGCGCGCTATCGCGCTTGCGCTTCGCGGACCGCCGGCAATCTACCAGTTTGGAACATCCCCGGCGGTCTATGACCGCCGCTACAGTACATCTGTGTTTAGCGCGCGACTCGCGCTTCCGAATGGCTGGACTCCGCCGGCAGAAGCGCGCCGCGCTTCGCGGGCGTTTCGCCAACCGGTCCGTCGAACTTCTCCCGGTCTAGAAAGGGCTTCGGAAACTCAGGGCCAGACGGCAGCGCGGATGGTTCCACCGGCCGCACAATGCGGGGCGTCACCATGACCAGCAGTTCCGTGTTGCTCCTGCTTGTGGAGCGGCTCTTGAAGAAATTGCCTATGATCGGAATACTGCTGAGGACCGGTATCTTTTCGCCGATCTGCGTCAGGCGATTGTCAATCAGACCTGCAATTGCAAAGCTCTGGCCGTCACGCAATTCCACTTCGGTCTGGGCGCGGCGAGTCGAGAGGGCCGGAACGAGAAAGCCCGAAACGGTCAGCGCATTGGTGAAGTCGAGCGCGCTCACCTCCGGAGCGACCTTGAGCCGGATTGCCCCATCGCTCATGATTTGCGGGGTGAAGTTCAACCGGACGCCGAATTCTTTGAACTGAATCGTAACCGACTGAAGGCCCCCTGATCCTTGCACAACGGGGAACGGAAACTCGCCTCCGGCGAGGAAGCTCGCCTGAACCCCATCCAAAGCCATGACGTTGGGTTCAGCCAGGATCTGTAAAAGGCTCTTTTGCTCGAGCGCCCTAATCGTGACGCCCAAATTGATGTCCGGCCGGAACACCATCAGGTTCAGCAGATCCGAGAGATTAAAACTGCTGCTAGGTCCCGCTGCCGAATTCCCAACCGATCCCCCTGAAATCGCCCCGAACCGTTGCGTGGAAATAACGCCGGTCGTGTTCAGAGCGCCGGTGCTGAAGAGATTCATCCCGAGTTGCTGGACCGCTGAACGGTCGACTTCAGCGAAACGCACCTGAAGCATCACGGCCTGCCGTCCCGGTACCTGGAGTAGCAAATTCACAACGCTCTTCGCCTGGCTAGCGGCAAGAGCGGCCGCCCGGTCTGCAATATCTTTGCTCGAAGTGTTTCCGGAAAGGACGACGGATCCACCCGACTGCGCGACACGGATATTCTCGCCAGGAAATACCTGACTCAGTGTCTGGCTCAAGGTGTTCACGTCGATCTCGACGGTCAGATTGAATGTCCGCGTCCGGTTCTGGTCGTCCCACAAGATCAATGTGACTGTGCCAGGCAAGACACCGTGTATCAGGACTTGGTTAGGCGCCACGATGATCGCCGTTGCGATGGTGGGATCCGTGACCGACACGCGCTGCAGGGTTTCACCTGAATTGATGACCAGGGATCTGCCTGCCTGTACGCGGAGTTGCTGGGGCGCTTCCTGCTGCTGAGAAGCTCCCACCGTGAACACTGCCGGCGTTGGAGCGGCGGCATTCTGGCCGTACACTACGGAACCGGCTGTGACTAGCAGTGCAACTGACAGGAAGAGTGCATAAAGTTTTCTTCGCATGGTCCATCCTTGGAATTTCTCACAGCATCAAGGCTGTGGCTTGTTCAACGAACGAATACTGGTTTTTCCACAAACTTGAGAATCTGGCTCGTGGTGCCCTGTATCAACTGGACCTCCAGTATCCTGGGTTCCGGCTTGATTGGCGGTACTGCCCGGGCTACGGCTACAGGCCGCGGCGACGTCCTGCGGCGCACAGGCCCATTCCCATGTCCCTTGGCTGAGGCGGTCGTTCCGGTCGTTCCCGCGACTGGCAGGATTAACGGCTGCGAAACCAGCGTACCCGAATAAAGCGCCATTCGCCCCACAAGCTGTGGGTTGTTTTTGTCCCCGTCCAGCGGATTTCTCAACGCGAGCTGCAACCGTCCCTCGCCGCCGGCCAGCGCGAGCTTCTGGGCGTCTTCCGGCGTGACGAGCATTGTGATGACGGAGACTTGCATCGGTTTGCCGTTGGCATCCTGCTCGACGTTCTGTCCCGCTGCCAGCACCAGAACGTTTTCAAGAATAATTTTTGAGACTTGCTCGTTTCCCAACGTCCCGCTGAGAATGACATCGACATGCGTGTTGGGAACAACGAATCCCGCCACACCGATCACGTCGTTGACTTTTATCGCCACCGCCCTCATCCCGTCGGGTATTGTTGTTGTCAGCCCCGCGCCGGCCTCTTTGGACGCCAGCTTGGCTTCCAAAATGGCCTCATTGGGCAGCATCGATACGATCACGCCCCGGCCGATGAGTTGCTTCGGATCCTGGAAGCTGCCTTCGAGTTTGACCGTCTTTGGCCAGGGCGACACTCGCAGATCCGCCGCCGTGAGCCGGTTCCCTAAGGTGACCTTCTGGGTCGCCGTGACAACGGTTGTCATCTCTTCGGGTGGCTGCAGCCGGTCGCGCAGCATCCGGTATGTTAAAAACGTAACTACCACACTAAGCACGAAAGCAACACTCGCCACAGCGAGCATCCGGGTCCGATTCATGACTTCTCCTCATGCCGTACAGTCCGAGGACGGCAAACTGAATTCAATATAGATTAGGAAAAACGGCCTGGCCTCTAAGAGTCACCGGCCCGAACGGCCACAGCGAACTCGTGCCCTTTAACATGGAGCGCGAATAACTGACCGTTACCTGTGAAGCGTTTATATTCACAGGGGTCGGCCCCCCCCCAGGGTATGTGTAATTCTGGTTGATGGTAACGTCGCTCAAAGCGATCGTGATCCGCTCCTGCGCGAGATACCGCTGCACTCGCGTTTTAATGGCCACTTCCTTCGCATCGCCGGCCACCGCGATTCGATTCGCCTGCAAGGTGGAGTATCGGGCCCCCTCGCGCGCCGCATTTTGAAGAACCTGGTGCTCGCGGATCAGGAGCCCCATATTCACGACTCCGATCAGTAGCAGCGTGAGCACCGGCAGAATCATCGCTATTTCGATGAGTCCAGTGCCTCGCTGCTGATGTTGTGAGCGTTTATTTACCGGTCTCATTGCGCATCAATGCCTCAGCTTTGAGCGTTACAGAAAAATAACCAAACATCGACAGCAGGATCGGCCGATACGGCACTTCCACATGAACGATCGTGCACGACTCGTCCGGGAAACCGATCGATGTTGGGCATACCGTCTGGTCAGGAACGTGTGTTCCCTGATTTACCCAGATTCTCGTTTGGTCTGCCGGCCCAAGGTAATCATTAGTTGTTGGGTCGCACTTAACAGATGCCGCATTAAGGAACGTACAAACCACATTTCTGACTTCGAAATCCGCGAGCAGATATGACGTCTGACTATACGGAGTTACCCTGGCCCGTGCACCCTCGCGTGCAGCATTTGTGAGCACCTGCTGCACGCTGATGAAACGGCCTACTTCCATAAGTCCAAACAAGAAAATGAACAGTAGTAGCAGGGTAAAGGCCGCTTCCACGATTACGGTTCCGCGCTCCGGATTGGGTTTCTTTGTTGTCATCGCCTGAAATCGCCTTCCCCTGATAATTTGGATAGACTCGGTTTCCGGAGTATTTATCCGTAGGCGCCGGCCCCGTTGGCCAAACTGCCTATCCATTGACCGAGCTCAATAGGATCGCTTTATCTTATTTTCTCAACACCCTCATGAGGGCGTTCGATATGCCAGGTGAAGTGAAAGCAACCAGGGTCGCCACTAGAACCAGGATGACGACGTATTCAAGCGTCGTCATACCCTTTTGTTGATTCCTAAACCACGGCTTGCCGCTGATTGTTTCCCACTCCATTGGTCACATCCATTGCGGAAGGTTCCCTTTATTTAAAGGATGCTGGCTGTCTGGGAAAACACGTTCACGACGGCGGTCTTAACGTTGGGTGCCGCAATAGCGACCGCGATCGCGATCAACACCAACATGATGGCGTATTCGATCGTTGTGACGCCTTTTTGCTTCTTGCGGGTTACCGTTCCTTCGGTCAAGATTTCCTTATTCATGGTCTTATTCTCCAAATTCGATTTAGTGTCTTACTGATTTACCCGATTTATATTTCGGATAAGGCCATCTACTACTAACAGGTACTCAAACGGGGAATGGTCCCAAGGGTCAACACCCATTACGGACGTTTTCCTATATTTAGAGGACGCTGGCTGTCTGGGAAAACACGTTCACGACGGCGGTCTTAACGTTGGGTGCCGCAATAGCGACTGCGATCGCGATCAACACCAACATGATGGCGTATTCGATCGTTGTCACGCCTTTTTGCTTCTTGCGGGTCACCGTTCCTGCGGTCAAGATTTCCTTATTCATGGTCTTATTCTCCAAACTAGATTTAGTCTTACTGATTTACCCGATTTATATTTCGGATGAGGCCATCTACTAACAGGTACCCCAACGGGGAATGGTCCCAAGGGTCAACACCCATTGCGGAAGTTTCCCTAGATTTAGAGGACGCTGGCTGTCTGGGAAAACACGTTCACGACGGCGGTCTTAACGTTGGGTGCCGCAATAGCGACTGCGATCGCGATCAACGCCAACATGATGGCGTATTCGATGGTTGTGACGCCTTTTTGCTTCTTGCGGGTTACCGTTCCTGCGGTCAAGATTTCCTTATTCATGGTCTTAGTCTCCA
>Ga0066710_100008338_pt1 | contig 10057 bp, 7 predicted proteins | sample GraSoiAngelo_159_FD_79666 | JGI IMG/M metagenome (GOLD analysis project Ga0066710, IMG submission 79666) | Grasslands soil microbial communities from the Angelo Coastal Reserve, California, USA - 14_1009_16_40cm | ecosystem: Environmental > Terrestrial > Soil > Grasslands | place: USA...
CGGGCGGTTGTTGAACAAAGATCTTTCGATTGTCCAGGACATTCAGAGACTGCTTGGCGATGCGGCTTCGATCTTCCTGGACGACGTGCGGATTGCCACTACCATCACGCTTAGCCGTGGCGAGAACAAGGGGCAGAATGCCACGGGAACGCTGATCGACGCAGAAACGGACCGGGTCCTGAGCCGTGGCGAGTACCTTCAAAGAACGGTCCGCATCAACGGTGAACGAAGGATGGGTTTCTTTGAGCCGTTGCGCAACTACGAAAACCAGGTTATTGGAGCCATTTGGGTGGGGCGGCCTCTGTCGTTTATCGACTCTATCGACAGCTCGCAGCAGGCGATCGAGGCCGAAGCCGGCGGCCGCACGAACATATACATCATCATTTCGGCGATTATATCGTTGTTGGTCGCTATCGCCATCGCGTCGTTTTTTTCCAAGCGCGTCACCTCGCGCATCGATCGGCTGCGCAAAGGGGCGGAGGTGATCGAGGAAGGTCAACTCGACTACCGGCTGCGTATTGACTCGGGTGATGAAATCGAGCTCTTGAGCAAACAGTTCAACTCGATGGCTTCAAAACTGGAAGAGTCCTACCAGACGCTGGAGAAGAAGGTGGAGGAGAGAACACGTGAATTGAAGGAGTCCCAAGAGGCGATGGTCCAGCAGGAAAAGATGGTCGGTGTCGGCCAGCTCGCTGCAGGGATTGCGCATGAGCTGAATACGCCTCTGGGCACCATTATCGGCTACGCGCAGATGCTCCGCGAGGATCTATCCCAGCAGCCCGGGACTGCAGCCAATCTCGCCGACGTGGACGAAATCATTGAACAAGGAGGACGGTGCCGCGACCTGGTGAAGAACCTGCTCAACTTCTCGCGGCGCCCAACCATTGCGAAAACAAATGCGGATATCAACGACATCATTCGCAAAGTCCTGTCTCTGGTTCAGCACGATTTCGAAATGAAGAACGTGCGGCTTCACATGGATTTGGACTCCACGCTGCCCCGGACAACCGTGAATGAAAACGAGATAGCGCAAGTTGTTCTGAATCTCGCCAACAACGCCGCCGACAGCATGCTCGATGGAGGCGATCTTGACGTCTCCACGAGCTACAACGAAGAGTTGGATCGCATCCGCATTGACGTGCACGATACCGGCTGCGGGATCAAGGAATCCGACCGATACCGCGTATTCGAGCCTTTCTTTACGACCAAAGAAGTCGGCAAAGGCACAGGCCTGGGGCTTTCGATTTCTTACAAGATCATCGAAAACCACATGGGCTCGATCGAATTCGATACGGTCACGGGAAAAGGAACGACGTTCCGCGTCTATTTACCCGTCAAGGCGGAGGTCCCGGTTGCTTGATTCCCCTCGAATCCTTGTGGTTGAAGACGATGCTAAACACGGCGCCATGTGCGCGCGCTTGCTCGAACGGCGCGGCTATCAGGCGCGCTCGATAACTTCGGCGCGCGAAGCGCTTTCGTTGCTTGCGCAAAACGGCGATATCGACCTCGTGCTTGCGGATCTTCAAATGCCGGAGATGGATGGCATCCAACTGCTGAGCGCCGTCAAAGGCAAATACCCGCACATCGAGTTCATCGTCATGACCGGCTACGGCACCATCAAAACGGCTGTCGAGGCCATGCAGCTTGGCGCCGCTCACTATATTCAGAAGCCGTTCGATCACGACGAATTAAATCTTCTGATCCAGCGCGCCCTGGAGAAGAGGCAACTCGAAGAAAAAGTCGACCGCCTTCGCGCCGAACTTCAAGGCAAGTACAGCTTCGAAAACGTTATCGGAAAGAGCCGTGTCATGCAGGACGTCCATGAAAAAATGGCGGCGGCATGCGGCAATCGCGCCACCGTGCTCATCACCGGCGAAAGCGGAACCGGCAAGGAACTGGTTGCGCGCGGCATTCACTACAATACGTTCCGCACGTTCGGCGTGGGGGGACCGGCCGGCCTTCAACAGAATTCCTCCAGTAGCCGGCCGGTGGGCCCCACGCTTAAAGAAGCCGGGGGACCGGCCGGCCACCAACAGAATTCCTCCAGTAGCCGGGAAAGCGACGCTCCCTTTGTCGCCGTCAATTGTGGCGCGCTGCCGAAAGATTTGATTGAGAGCGAATTGTTTGGGTATAAGAAAGGCGCTTTCACCGGCGCGGTCAACGATTCGGAGGGTTTGTTTCGCGCAGCCAGCGGCGGCACGATCTTTCTCGATGAAGTCATGGAAATGTCCCCCGAGCTTCAGGTGAAATTGATGCGGGTGCTTCAAGAGCGAAGTATTCGCCACCTTGGGGATACGCGAGAGTATCCAATCGACGTGCGCGTCATCGCCGCAACGAATAAGCCGGTTCAGGAGTCGCTCGAGTCGGGAGCCATCCGGAAGGATCTCTATTACCGGCTCAGTGTGATCACGATCCATTTGCCTGCTCTGCGAGAGCGCGCCGAGGACGTCCCGCTGCTCGTGGAACATTTCCTAAGGAAACATCAAAAGAACTACGGGAACACCGTCGGCGGGGTCGATCCGAAGGCCATGGCTACCTTGATGAAGTACGCGTGGCCCGGCAACGTTCGCGAGCTGGAAAACCTGATAGAGATGTTGCTGGCCTATGGAAAGTCTCCTCTTATCCGGATGACGGACCTGCCCGAGCGCATCGTGGAATTCGTCCAGCCCCAGAAAAACGCCTCGCTGCTGGGCGACGAAGTCTACACCCTGAAAGAGGCTGAGCGAAAACTGATCATCAACGCGCTGGCCAAAAGCAAAGGCAATAAAAGCCTCGCGGCCCAAATGTTGGGAATCTCGCGCAAGAGCCTCTACAAGAAGATCGAGGATTACGGGATTCAGGATACGTGAGGAATGGGAGCGGAGTGAATCACCGCCGCAGTGAGGTCGGGCCGGGCGTCCCCTCCGAGTGAACAGAAGGCCAAGACTATTCATCGGAGGCAAGGTAAGGTACCTTGACACCAGCGGGCCGTCCATGGCAAGGCGCTCAACCCGTCCATGGGAGCGCCGAAACCTCTTATCGACGGATTGGGGGGAGGTCCCCCCGGTTGCTTTTTTACACGCGTTTGACTTAGCCTTCAAGTCCGAACAAAAAATAGCATGCGAAGCATGCACCCGCACTGTAGCGGCGGTCCGCGAAGCGCAAGCGCGACAGCGCGCAGCCTCAAAAAATAGACCGCCGCTACAGCGGTTCGCTTCAGTTCTATGCTGTTTTACACCACGCTTGTCTTTTCACTTTTCTTTCCTACGGCTGACGAGTTGTCCCTGAGCGGCGTCGTGTTCGACTTGAATGCCGCAGTTGTAAGTGACGTCCGGGTCATGCTCGAACACACGACTGGCCGCCAACAGTGGACGGCGACCACACGGTCTGACGGGGCATTTCGATTCGATCATCTCGCACTGGGAACCTATCGCGTAAAGGTCCAAAAAGAAGGCTACTTCGAAAATGCCACGGAGGTCCGGCTTGAAACCAGCAAAACGATCGAATTCACGCTGGCACCTGAGGAAACTCTCAGTCAGGAGATTGAGGTCGTTGCTCGTCCGGAACCCATCAACACCGATTCGGTTTCTGCCCAAAACACCGTTAATGAGCAAGTCATTCAAAACATTCCATACACCGGCAGGCGTGATTTCCTGAACGCACTCACGCTGATGCCGGGTGTCTTGCGCGACAATAACGGGCAGCTTCACGTCCACGGTTCACGCGGCGATCAGGTCCGTTACGAGTTGGATGGCATCAATGTCACGGATACCTCGGGTACAGGCATTTCGTCCAGGATACCCATTGATTCGATCGAAAGCGTGGATATCGATCTCGCCGGCTATTCCGCAGAGTTCGGCAAAGGTTCCGGCGGTATCGTTCGGGTGCATAGCCAATTCGCGGGTAACCAGTATCGATTCAACCTCACCGACTTCATTCCCGGCATCAATCTTCACGAACGAACCATTTCGGACTTCTCGCCGCGCCTGCTGTTATCGGGGCCCGTGGTCCAGGGCAAGCTCTGGTTCATGTACTCTGGCAGCCTTCGCTACGTTCGTACCTTCATCGATGATCTGCCCAAGCACGAGAATCTGCAGAATGAAACGGTGGCGGACCAGTTGTTGAAATTGCAGTGGAACCTCAGAGAGTCGCATGTCTTGACTCTGAGTATTCTTCACAATTCGGAATACTTCGGTAATGCCGGCCTCAGTATGCTTCGGCCGCTCGAGACCACGACGAACGCTCTGCAGCGGGCGAGAACGTTGGCCTTATCGGACAGGCATGTCGCCGGGCGCACGCTGCTAGAAACGATCTTGCAGTGGACCCGCTCGCACAACAGTGACCTGGCCAAAGGCGAAGCTCCACTGGAGGCTTGGCCGGATCGCTGGAGTGGGAATTTCTTCACAGACCGCAGGGGAAGCGGGCAGCGATTGCATGTGGCGCAAACGGTCTCATGGGAGCGATCGGCAGGCAGGCTCCAGCATCGGCTCAAGGCGGGCGGCGAGTTCGATCACGTCGTTTCGGATTTATGGGTGGATCGGCGTCCTTTTCTTCTGTTCAATGAAGCAGGCGATCTCAGATCCAGGATCACTTTTCAGGGCTCCAATTCGGCGGGTATCCGCAACCGTGAATACGGCATGTTCATGCAAGACCGGATGGTCTTCAGTCCCAAGCTGCAGGTCGAGCTTGGCGTGCGTTTTGATCGCGAAAGAGTCGCCGGAAGAAACAACTTTGCTCCACGTGCGGCGTTTTCCTTTTTGCCGCTTGGAACGCCTCACTCGAAATTGAGCGGCGGCGCCGGTCTTTTCTACGACAACATCCCGCTGATGAGTTTGCAATTGCCTCGCATGCAGCACCGCTACACGACGGTCTATGACGCGGGCATTGCTTTAACCGCCGCAGTGCCGGCCGCGGTCCTCGTCAGTCCCGGGCTTCGTAACCCGTCTAGCCTTCATTGGAATCTCCAGTGGGAGCACGAGTGGGCGCCGCGTTGGGTTTCACGCATCAATTACGTGCAGAAGAAGGGCCGCGACCAGGTGCGCTTGGCCGCCATCACCAAGCCGGATGGATTCGACATGGTATTCGACAATTCCGGCAAGTCTCAGTATAGGGCTCTGGAATTGGCCCTCGATCGTCCAATACGAACGAACCTGCGGATTCTGGCCTCCTACACGTATTCGGATGCAAAGGGGAGACCCTCGTTGTCGCTGGATTTTCCCGATCCCGCCCTGGAGATCGCCGGCGAGGCGCCGCTGGAATGGAACGCTCGCCACCGGTTTATTTCGTGGGGATACTTTCCGATTCCCGGCAAAATCAACGCCTCCTTTTCGGTCGAAGCGCGATCCGGGTTCCCGTACACCACGATCGATGACCTGAATCGCGTTGCCGGGGGATACAACAGCCACACCATGCCGGTTTATTTCGTGACGAACTTCAGTGCCGAAAAGGAAATCCCGATTCCATTCGGTAAGAGAATGGCGTTCCGCGCCGGCGTGACGAATCTCTTCAACCGGTTCAATCCGCGCTATGTCGTCGCGAACCTGAATTCAGCGCGCTTCATGAACTTTTCGGAGTCATCGGGACGGCACTTTGTGGCGAGGGTGCGGATCCTGAAGAAATGATGAACACGAAGACCCGATCGGGTCTTCGTGTTCACTTTTCCATGTTGGGCTTGCCCAAATCTCCATTTCCCCGAACTTTCCCGACAAGCTCCTTATAGGCGATCTGCTGCTCGAGCTTTCGGATGGTATCGGCCAGGTGATTCACGAGCGCTCGAAGGCGCTCGTCGGTCGATGTCATTTCCAAAAGTTTCTGTTTCTCTTCTGAATCGAGATCCAGAATATAACTGACGATAAATGACAGGTCAGCGGGAGATTCAGGCAGCGTCAGTTCCGATTCCTGCGATGCGCTGAGTTTGGCGCTAAGCTGGCTGACTTTGCGGTAGAGATCGGCGACCTTGTCGTAGAGGGGCTCCATCGATTGACGGCTTTCGCCATCCTCGAAGAAATCGACCGATGCCTTCCAGTACGGCGTCTGCTGGATGAATCGATGAATTCGGAACCGGCCTTCCCCTTCGACCAGGACGTTCATGCGTCCATCATCGAGGCGGTCCACCTGCACGATTCGTGCAGTTACACCAACGCGGTGGATGGTTCCTTCGCTTTCCTCTTCAGCCCCAGTGCGAAGCAATACGAGCCCGAATGCTTCATCGCGTTCGATGCATGTATTGATCATCATTTTGTAACGTTCTTCGAAGATATGAAGCGGGACAACGATGTTGGGAAACAGGACGAGATTGGGAAGTGGGAAAAGTGGGATTTCCATCGAGGTGGTCAAACCGATTTCGAATTGCGAATTTCGAATTGCGAATTTGCTTCGGGCCTTTCCCCCAAATTCGAAATTCGCAATTCGAAATTCGAAATCATATAAAGAGCTCTTCGTCCTGACGCGCCTGATCCACGGTGCTGCGATTTCTGCGGAAAAGAAATGTCTCGAAGCCGCGGCTAACGCCTTTAGCTAATGCCGCAATTTCACGCACGGGACGCATGACGGAGTCCTGAACGACTCCGGCCGTCTCATTGACGCGATCGATAAGGTTCTGTCCGACGCGGTCGAAGCGCTGTAGTTGGACCTGCAGAGCTTCACCGGTATCAGTCACCATCGCCTCAACACGCCGGAACTGCTCTTTAGCAGACAAGCCGATCTCAACGATGTTGGCCGTGGCAACCTTCAAGTTCTCCATGATCGATTTCATCGGAACGAACATTTCGCGCGTCTCTTTCATGAAACGCTCGAGCTGTTCGCTCAGACGTTTGGACATGATGTAAATTCCCACCAAAACGCCAGCCTGCGTGATGACGGCAATCGCCGTCAATGCCACAAAGAGCGTCAACAGACCTTCCAAGCTATCCTCCATCCCCGGGATCTACGACGATCCTCAGAGGCTCCATCACTCGTTCGACAGTTCTTTCTCTTCGCGGTATGCCGCTTTGCCCGCCTCGAATGCCGCCGTCAGTTGTTCTTTTTGCCGTTGAACGGCGTCTTTGCTCTTGTCGAGGAAACTGCCGAAGTCATCCGTGACCTTGCGGCCCTTTTCTTCAAAAAACTGGCGTCCTTCATTCACTTTACTCGAGATAAAGTCCCGGCTGTCGTTTGCTCTTTGCGCGATGATGTCGCGTGTCTGCTGTCCTGTCTTAGGCGCAAACAAAAGCGCAAGCGCCGCGCCGATGCCAGTGCCAGCCAGAAAATATAGGAATTTGTCGCCACCCTTGCTTTCGCTCATATCTTATCTCCTCTTGATATCTCGGCCAATACTAGCATAGGTGAAGGACAGAGAACGCGGGCTAAAGCCCATACGCGCCAACTTAAGAACCTCTGAACGAAGGTAACTGTCGTGCGGGCGTGTGTGAGCGACCCCCTGCCGCCTTCGGCGGCTCTCCCCCTTTTGCAAGGGGGAGAATATAATGTCCCCCTTGCAAAGGGGAACGGCGCGAAGCGGCAGGGGGTCGCTCACACACGCCCGTCGGCGCTTCCAATTCGCTCAGAGGCCGGCGTTGGCTTTAACCCACGTTTACATGAAAATGCTTCCATATGGCTTCCGCCTGTGGGCGTGTAATGACACCCTGAAGGTCCTCGACCGAGGCCTTACGGATTCTCGCTACGGATCCGAAGTGGGTGAGCAGTTTTTGCGTCGTTTTCAGTCCGACCCCTTCAATCTCCGCAAGCTCGGAAGTCAGGGTGCGGCGCCCCCGGCGCTCCCGATGGAAATTGATGGCAAAGCGGTGGCTCTCGTCGCGGATCTGCTGGATCAGCCGCAGGACGGCTGAACGGCGATCCAGCACGATTGGATCGTCTTCGCGTCCCGCCACGTAGATGATTTCTTCCTTTTTTGCGATGCTGGCCAGCGCCTGGTCCACTACATTCAACTCATCCAGAGCAGACTGGGCGGCGTGTAGCTGACCAATCCCGCCATCGATTAGAATGAGATCAGGCATGCTTTGTCCTTCCTCCTGGATACGCTTATAACGGCGCGTCACCACTTCGCGCATGCTCTGGAAATCGTCGGGCAGTCCGGATAGGGAACGAATGATAAAGCGCCGGTAATCGGATTTCTTCATGCGCCCGTCTTCCCATACCACCATCGACGCCACGACGTCGCTGCCTTGAAGGTTCGAAATATCGAAGCACTCGATCCGGCGCGGCGGCTTTTCGATATCGAGCGCTTCTTCCACCTCCCTGGAAATCGCGGCCGGCGATGGAACGGCTGCCCGGAACCGCTGCATGAACGAAAGGCGCGCATTCCGGTGCACCAGTTCCATCATCTCGCGCTTGCCGCCGCGCTGAGGCGTGCGGATCTCGACCTTTCGCCCTCGCCGCGCGGAAAGCCATTCCTCAAGTAATCCACGGTCTTCAAAGTCCGTTGGAACGTGGGTCTCGACCGGAATGAAAGGCGCGTCCACGTAATATTGTTTGAGGACGGAGCCAAAGAATTCACCGGCGTCAAAGTTATCCTGGTCTTCCCAAAACAGCTCGCGCTTGTCGACAACGCGGCCTCCGCGCATGTGGAAGATCGACACGGCGACCATGTTCTCTTCGTGGTGATAGCCAAAGATGTCGATGTCGTCATAGGCCATGACGGCCATCTTCTGACGCTCGGCCAGCGTTTCCATCGTCTGGATAGCATCGCGGTAATGTGCCGCCAACTCATATTGTTCGTTGGCGGCGGCCTCCTGCATTTTCGTTTGCAGCCGTTCGATCAAATCGCTGTTTCGGCCCTCCAGGAGGAACTTGACGTCCTTCACCGCTTCCTGATACTGCTCGTAGGAAGTCAATCCCTCCACGCAGGGCCCAAGGCATCGCTGAATGTAATACTGCAGGCAGGGGCGGGGCCGTTTTCCGTCAATTTGGATATTGCAATTGCGGATGAGGAAATATCGTTCGATCAGCTTCAGAGTCTTTCGCGCCAACCCTGCCGGGAAGAATGGGCCGTAGTACAAGGCGCCGTCCTTTCGAATACGCCGGGTGATGATGGCTCGCGGAAAAGGCTCGTTGACGGAGAGTTTTATGAATGGGTAGGTTTTGTCGTCACGCAGCAGGATGTTGTATTTTGGCTTGTGTTGCTTGATCAGGTTGTTTTCCAGAGCCAGCGCTTCCCCTTCCGTGTCCGTCACGATGAACTCCAGGTCCTCGATGGCGTCCATCATCTGGTCCTTGCGTTCATCGAGATTTCTGGATTGCTGAAAGTACGTCCGCACACGGTTCCGCAACGACTTCGCTTTTCCAACGTAGATCGTCTGGCTCTCCGCATCCTTGTATAAATACACTCCGGGCCCCGGAGGAATTCGCTTGAGTTTGGCTTCAACCGTGGGATTCATGTTCTGGAAAAATTATAGCCGCGAATTGCGGCTATAATGCCCCATGCTTAGGACCAATTCCCAAACGCTGAAGCCCGGCGACGCGGCGCCAGACTTCGAACTGCCCACCGTGGACCGCCAGATGGTCCGCCTGTCGGATTACCGAGGCAGGCCTTGTGTGATTGTCTTTATTCGAGGAACATGGTGACCTAACTGCGCGGACCAGATGACTCAGTTCGAGTCGGCTTATTCGGAATTCACGGCGCGCAATGCAGGCGTGGTATTTATTGCCGCTGCAAAAGATCGACGGGCTATTCCGAGGCAAGGAGCACATCCACAAACACGCGTATCCCTTCCCTGTTCTCTTTGACGAAACAAGAACGGTAACGCGCGCCTATGGCGTTTATCAAGCGCTCGGAGTCGATACATTCAATCTCGCAAGGCGCGCGTTGTTTGTCGTTGACGGCGAGGGCAAGATTTCCTGGATCGCGGTTAGCCCGCATCAACGGGAGGCGCCGCCACTTCAAGAGGTCCTCGCCGCTATCGAAGCGTGCGGTAAATATTAAAGCCCACGCTGAATGTGTCGGCGGCCTGAAAGGCATATTGCGCCGTTGTCATTGGCTGCTGCCTGGAAACGACCAGCTCAAAAGTATGACGGAAAGTTGACGTTTGAAGTCCAACGGACAATCCGCCATAGTCCTTTCCCTCGCCCCTGAAACCATGAA
>Ga0066710_100008339_pt1 | contig 10057 bp, 8 predicted proteins | sample GraSoiAngelo_159_FD_79666 | JGI IMG/M metagenome (GOLD analysis project Ga0066710, IMG submission 79666) | Grasslands soil microbial communities from the Angelo Coastal Reserve, California, USA - 14_1009_16_40cm | ecosystem: Environmental > Terrestrial > Soil > Grasslands | place: USA...
GGTGTAATCCTCGGCGGCCGCCCAGAGCCGCAAGACCTCGGCACCGTACTTCGGGATCAGGTCCTGCGGCGTGACGGAGTTGCCCTGGGACTTGGACATCTTGCGCCCCTCGCCGTCGACCACGAAGCCGTGTGTGAGCACGCTCCGGTACGGCGCCGCGTCGCGCGTGCCGATCGCTTCGAGCAGCGAGGAGTGAAACCAGCCGCGGTGCTGATCCGAGCCCTCCGCGTACATATCCGCCGGCCAGCGGAGCTCCGGGCGTGTCTCGAGCACGGCCGCATGGCTACAGCCGGCGTCGAACCAGACGTCGAGGATGTCCGTCTCCTTGCGAAACTGGGCCCCGCCGCACTTCGGACACCGCGTGCCCGCAGGGAGCAGGTGTTTGGCCTCCCGGGCGTACCACTCGTCCGCGCCCCGACCCGCGCGAAAGATCTGCGACACGTGGTCCACGAGCCGCTCGTCGAGCAGCAACGCGTCACACGCGCCGCAGTAGAAGGCGACGATCGGCACGCCCCACACCCGCTGGCGCGAGATCGTCCAGTCCGGCCGGTGCGCCACCATGTTGTAGAGGCGCTCCTCGCCCCACGGCGGGATCCAGCGCACGTCGCGCTTGATCGCCGCGAGCGTCCGGTGGCGGAGGCCGTCCTTGTCCAGCGTGATGAACCACTGCTCGGTGGCGCGGAAGATCGTCGGGTTCTTGCACCGCCAGCAATGGGGATAGGTGTGCGTCATCCGGACCGACGCGACCAGGGCACCGACGGCCTTGAGATGCTCCACGATCTTCGGATTCGCCTCCCACACCGTCAGGCCGGAGAAGCGCTCGACTGCGGGGATGAACCGGCCGTCGTCGTCCACGGGGTTGTAGATCTTGAGTCCCACCTTGCGGCCGAGGTCGTAGTCTTCCTCACCGTGGCCCGGGGCGATGTGGACCAGCCCCGTTCCCGTGCCCATCGCCACGAACGGGGCGCCCACGACCTTGCCGGTGCGGTCGATCCAGGCGTGGCGGTACTCGAGCCCCTCGAGTTCCTGACCTCGGAAATGACCGAGCTCAGAGGACTCGGTGCCCGTCGGGAACAACTTCAGGAAATCCGTGACGAGAGATCCCGCCACGACGTAGATCTCCCCGGCCACCTCGACGGCGACGTAGCTCTCGGCCGGCTGGACGGCGATCGCGAGGTTGGCGGGAAGCGTCCAGGGTGTCGTCGTCCAGATGACGAGAAACACCGTGCGGCCCCCGACGCGCGGCGCGAGCGCGGCCGGCACCGTCAGCAGCGGAAACTTCACGTAGACCGACGGCGTCTCCTGCTCCTCGTACTCCACCTCGGCCTGGGCAAGCGCGGTCTTGCAGTACATGCACCAGTGCACGGGCTTGAGGCCCTTGTAGACGAGCCCGCGACCGACGAAGCGGCCGAACTCGCGGGCGATCACCGCCTGGTAGGCCGGGGCCATCGTGAGGTAAGGATTCCGCCAGTCGCCGAACACGCCGAGGCGCTGGAACTCACTTCGCTGGATGTCGATGAACTTCGACGCGTACTCGCGGCACTTCTGCCGCTTCAACACCGGGTCCATCGCGGTCCGCACGTCGATCGACCCCGTGTCGAGCCCGAGCTCCTTGTCCACCTCGTGCTCGATCGGCAGGCCGTGACAATCCCAGCCGGGCACGAAGACCGCGTTCGCTCCGCTCATCGAGCGCGACTTGACGATCACGTCCTTCAGAATCTTGTTGAGCGCCGTCCCCATATGGATGTGGCCATTCGCGTAGGGAGGCCCGTCGTGCAGAATCCAGAGGGGTCGGTTCTGACTGGCGGCGCGGAGCCGGAGGTAGATGTCCATCGCCTCCCAGCGCGCGAGCATCTCGGGCTCGGCCTTCGGCAGGTTGGCCTTCATCGGGAAGGCCGTTTTCGGTAGGTTTAGCGTGGCCTTGTAGTTCATGGCGCAGAGCGCCATCGTAGCATACCGGGCCGGGCGGCGCATGTGACGCGGAGACCCGAGCTGGCCGCGGTCGCCCTGCTCGGGGCTAGGAACCTGTCGGAGAAACCGACTTCGAGCGCTGGCTTTGCCAGCGCCATCGGTTCTTGGGGGAGGCTCGGAGGGGGCCTCGACGGCCCCCTCCGATGGTCTAGTCCCGCTCGGAGTCTGTCGCCTGGCCAGCGGAGATACGGTGCGAGGCCCACTGGCGCGCAAAAGTGGGCTCCGCTCGAGCGCCGACGGGACGTCATGGAGCGACGAGCCAGGCGTTGGTCCTGAAGTGGGAGCGAGGCTACTTCGGGCCGAGCACGACCTGGCCGGCGCCGTTGTCGATCGTGACTTTGAACTGATCGAGGAAGTCGCGGCCGAGAAGCCCGTCGACGTCCGTGAAGTCGATGTCGTGGGAGATGACCACCATCTTGCCGACCTTCGACTTGCCCACCTCGAGCGACTCGATGTCGTAGGCCTCAACATCGGTGCTCCCCGTCGCCCCCCGCATCTGCCCCGTCGAACGGGGCGCGCGGGTGGACACGCCGGCGGCGATGAGCGCGCGTGGCGCGATGACTGTCCGGTCCGCACCCGTATCCAGGATCAGGCGCACGGCCTCCGAGCCATTGATGCGCGCGTCCACGTAAATCCGCCGGCCAGGGGTGAACGGGATGACGGTGTCGACGCTCGCGCCAGCGGCCGCAGGTGCGCGCACCTCGGCCGGGGGGGCGGTCTGAGAGGGCACCTTCGTTGCCGTGCCGCGGAAGCGCTCGGGGATACTGTCAAGGCCCTCCGCGTAATGCGGATTCCCTTGATCATCGATCCAGCGGTACGTCTGGGCGGCTGCGGGGAGAACGCTGAGAATGACGGCTGTGATGAACAGGACGACCCTGAGGGCCGGCCGAGTCATGTCATGATCATACCGCACATCGAAGCCGTTCGTACACGACCATGGTGTCGGCCCCTGCCACCAGGTTGTGCTCGAGACGGACGCTGTAGACGGCTCGGTAGCGCGCGGGCATCGCGGACAGCCGGGGGAACCACGCGGGAAAGATGATCAGGTACTCGGGACACGTCTCCTCGACGTAACGGATGACGCCAGACTCGCCCTCCCGGCGGTACGGGCGGATCTCCGGAGTCACGAGACCCATGAGATCGATCACCGGGCGCCGCGACACGAAGGCGATCGCGCCGATGTCGTTCACCGCGAGCCGCGCGGCCTTGGGCGTGTGCAGGTCGACCCAGTGGCCGATGTGGACCTGCATCGCGTTGATGTTCTGGACGGCCCACGCATAGCGTGCGCTCGCCGGCCAGAGCAGCCAGAGCGCGACGGTCAGGTAGAACACCCGCAAGACAACGCCGCGCCGCGCCGCCAGCCCCCAGAGCAGCGCCAGGGCGAGGGGCAGCAGGTGGATCGAGTAACGGCCCTCCTGGAAATTCGGCCCGCGGAACGGCGCCAGCAACGCCATCGCGAGTGGGTGCGCGGCGAGGGCCGCGGCCGGCCAGATCCACGCGCGGCCGCCGCGCCACCACGTCAGCGCGAGGATCGGCAGCAGCAGCACGGGCAGGAGCCAATGCGTCAGCCAGAGCCATCCGATCCATCCGGTCATGAACTGCCACGGGCGCCCGAACAGGGCGCGCTTCAACGGTTCGCGCGTCCCGCCGAGCCAGCCCAGGAGGCCGCCCTCGATCTTCGCCGCGGCCGTCGCAGGCACGGCGGTGCCAGACGTCGCGAGCGAGAACCACACCGCCGGCGCCAGCACCACGGCCGTGACGCCGACAAAGATGGCGAGGCGGCCGAGCGTGACCGGCCGGGCGATCAGGAGCAACGGAACGAGCAGGGCGGCCTCGGGCCGAGCGAGCACGGCGAGCGCCGCGAGCACCCCGGTCCACCACGTCCGATCACGCGCGTGGGCGAGGAGGGCCGCGGCGACTAGCAACGCGGCGAGCGACACTTCCATGCCGGAGAGCGCCCCCCAGGCGACCGGCCCGGCCCAGACGAGGGCGACACCGGCCACCCGGGCTCCGCCGCGCTCGCCGCCGAGAGCGAGCGTGAGGCGGCGGGTCACGAGCGCGGCGGCAAGCGTGCACGCGATCCCGAGCGCTTTCACGACCCAGAGCCGGGCGCCCGCCACGGCCACGGTGGCGGCCAGGAGCAGCGTCCAGAGCGGCGCCGTCGATCCGGCAACCGGCGTCCCCGGGTTGTACGAGAAGCCCGCGCCCTCGGCGATGTTCCGGGCAAAATGCAGATGGATCCACGGGTCGTCGAGCGGGAGCCCGGCCGCGCCGGCGATCGCATGCTCGCGCAGCAGGTAGAGCGAGAGCGGCAGGGCGGCTGCGGCAATTACAATGGCGTCGTCCTGCAACGTGGCCCGCACGGGCGTCTTACCGGGTCGCACGGGCGAGGTCGGCGGCGCCGACCACGCCGCTCCACTCGCCGAGCGCGGCGTGCTCGACGCGAAGGGCCGAGCGGGCCAGCGCGGTCGTCAGCCGCATCACGCCGCGGGCAGCCGCGTCGAACAGGGCGGGCACGGACTCGATCACGCCACCGCCCAGCACGAGCACTTCGGGGTTCACGAGCGTGACGTAGTTCGCCAGCGAGATCGTCAGGTACCGCTCGACGTCGTTCCACAGCTCGAGCGCGAACGCGTCGCCCGCGGCGGCGTCGAAGACCGTGCGGGCCGTGAGCCGCGCCGGGTCGCCGCCGGTCAGCCCGGCGAGCGAGGTCGTCACGCCCGCCGCGAGTCCCAGCACGAGCCGGCGCTGGAGCCCGCTACCGGACACGTACTGCTCCATGCATCCGCGCTGGCCGCAGGGGCACGGCAACCCGTCGGCGCGGAGCTGCGTGTGCCCGAGCTCGCCCGCTGCGTTCCCGGCGCCGCGCCACAGGACGCCGTGGAGCACAGCGCCCGAGCCGACGCCGGTGCCGACGAAGACCACGACCGCGCTCCGCGCTCCCGCCGCGGCGCCGAATCGAAACTCCCCCCAGGCCGCGGCGCGGACGTCGTTGTCGACCCAGACCGGCAGCCCGATCGCGTCCGCCATCGTGGCGCGCAGCGGGACGTTCTCCCAGCCGAGGTTCGGGGCGAATACGACGGCCTGGGTCTCGGGATGGATCTGGCCGGCGCAGGCGATGCCAACGGCCTCGGAACTCCGGCTCCGGGCGGACAGCTCGGTCACGAGGCGCGTGACCGTGGCAAGAACCTGAGCGGCGCCGCGCTCGGCTTCGGTAAGGGACTCGACGTGGGCGAGGATGCGACCGTCGGCGCCAACCAGGCCCGCCCGAATGCGCGTGCCCCCGAGGTCGACGCCGATCGTTGGCGGGACGACTACGCCTTTTTCTCCTCTTCCTTCTTTGCGGCCGCCGTCGAGTCCTCCTTCGTGGAGTCGGTGACACCCTTCTTGAATTCCTTCACGCTCGAGCCGAGTGAGCGAGCCAGCTCGGGCAGACGGTTCGCGCCGAACAGGATCAGCACGATGACAAGGATCAACAGCAGTTCCTGGTACCCCAAGCCAAACATGAGAAACTCCTTTCTGGTCGCGCCCTCACGGTAACGCGCTCCTACCCCCCGCGCAAGACCCGTCTTTCGCCCACGCGCTGCGTGATCCGCTGGGCGTCGAAGTACTCGAGGAGCGGAATCGCGTACTTGCGTGAGATGCCGAGGAGATCCTTGATGTCGGCCGGCGCGATCTCCTTCTTCTCGCGGAGCAGCGCGACCACGCGCTGCTCGATCGTCCGCAGCGCGTCGGCGTGGAAGTAGAGCGCGTCTTTGACGCGGATCAGCCGCCGGTCGGCGATCAGGAGCTGGAACAGCTCGTCCTCCGGGTCCTCCGGCGTCGGCGGCGCGGCTCCGGCTGCGCGAAACTCGGCTTCGATCCGGTCGACGATCTTCTGCTGCGCGGGCGACAGGCGCACGGTGTGGGAGGTCAGGCGCACCTTGTCCTTCTCCGACTTCACGGCGCCCTCGCTCTCGAGGCCGCCCAGGACGTGCGCGAACACCCGCTCGCCGGCGCCCCCGGCCCGGCCGCGCAGCTCCTCGCGCGAAATCCCGCCCTTGAGCGGATTCTTTCTGTGGAACTCTTCGAGCACGGCAAGGGCGGCCGCCCGAAGGCGGTCGCGCGTCTCGCCGTGGATGAACCATTCCCGGTCGATCGCGACGATGGCGCCCGTCCCCTGCAGATCGTCGAGCAGCGCCCGCAGGCGGCGCGGACCGAACGGCACGCGGCCCGACAGCGCGTCGAGCCGCACACCCGACACGCCGGCATGCCGCACGTGCTCCTCCAGGACCTCGGCGTCGCCGCCGCGCTGGAGGAGCGTCAGATGCGCCAGGAGCGCCGGCGCCTTCCGCTTGAAGCGGGGCGGGCTCACGTCGAGCAGCGTGCCTCCGCCGATCGTCACCATCGGCGAGTACGAACGGATCACGAATCGATCGCCCGGCAGGGCGACCAGCTCGCGCTCGAGCCGGAACCGCGCATGCGTCGACTCCCCCGGCACGAGCTCGGCGCGGTCGAGCAGCAGGACGCGGGCCATGACCTCGCTCGTCCCGGAGTGAAACCTCACGCGGTCGCGGGCCTTGAGCGGACGCGGCGCGTCCCGGAGCAGCTCGAGCGTCCCGTCCACGAGTACCGACGCCACGAGGGTACCGGGCGCGCCGAGCACGTCGCCGCGATCGATCGCGGCCCGGTCGACGCTCTGGAGATTGGCGGCCGTGCGCTGGCCCGCCAGCGCGTCCTCGACCGGATGCCCGTGCACCTGCAGGCCGCGGATCTTCGCCTGGATACCTCGCGGATAGACCTCCACGCGGTCGTCGATCACGAGCCGCCCCTCGGTCAGCGTGCCCGTGACCACCGTGCCGAAACCCTTCACCGTGAACACGCGGTCGATCGGCAGCCGCGGCAACTTGTCCGCGGCGCGCGGTGGCACGGCGCGCGCCAGCTCGGCGAGACGGGCGCGCAGCTCGGCCAGCCCCTCGCCGGTCTTCGCCGACACCGCCAGGATCGGGCTGCCCTCGAGAAACGTGCCCCGCACCATCTTGGCGACGTCGTCCGCCACCAGCTCCAGCCAGTCGGGTTCGACGAGATCGCGCTTGGTGAGGACGATCAGCCCCGACTTGATGTGGAGCAGGGAGCAGATCGCGAGGTGCTCGCGGGTCTGCGGCATCACGCCTTCGTCGCTGGCCACCACGAGCATCGCGAGGTCGATGCCGCCGACGCCCGCGAGCATGTTCTTGACGAATCGCTCGTGGCCGGGGACATCGACGATCTCGATCGTCAGGCCGTCGGGCTCCTCGAGGTACGCGAACCCGATGTCGATCGTGATGCCGCGAGCCTTCTCCTCGGGGAGGCGATCAGTGTCGATCCCGGTCAGCGCCCGGACGAGCGCGGTCTTGCCGTGGTCGATGTGCCCCGCGGTGCCGACGACCACGTGTCGCCCGTTCATCATCTACGGGGCTCCTGACACAGCCTCCGCGCCCTGCCGGACGTCGCACCCGGCCATCGCGGCGTTCGTCTCCGCGCGGGGGTCCCGAAGCGGCCCGCGCACGCCCCCGGACGCGGGTCTCGGCTTGTCTCCGCGGCACATGGCGCCTCTACAGAGCCGCGAGGACGCGGGCGAGATCTTCGAGCTGGACCGGCAGGACGGTGCGGCAGTCGAGGAGTAGCCGGTCATCCTTGATGCGCGCCATCACGGGTGGCTCGGCGCGCCGGAGCCGGGAGTCGAGGAGGTCGGCGGGCAGCGCGGCAGTGCCGATCGCGAGCGCGGCGGTCGGCAGCTCGACCGTCGGCAGCGCGCCACCGCCGACCTGCGACCGATCTTCCTGGACCGCCGCGTCGAGGCGCTCGGCCTGGTCGGAGGGGATTAGCGCGAGGAGGAGTTCCGCCCGCTGCCGGATCGACGCCAGCGGTTCGGTGAGCATCCGGAGGGTCGGCACGGTGTCCCGCGCCGTCCCCGCCTCGTAGGCGTAGAGCGTCGCCTCGAGCGCCGCGAGCGTGAGCTTGTCGATGCGGAGCGCGCGGTTCAGCGGATTCTTCTTCAGCCGCCCGAGGAGCCCGCGCCTGCCCACGAGAATCCCGGCCTGCGGACCGCCCAGAAGCTTGTCCCCCGAGAACGACACCACGTCGACGCCCGAGGCCACGGTCTCCGGCACGGTCGGCTCCCACGGCAGCCCGACATCGCGCAGGTCCACGAACGAGCCCGACCCGAGATCCTCCATGACCGGGACGTTCCGTTCCCTTCCAAGCCCGACCAACTCGCGCGACGACACGTCGGAGACGAAGCCCACCACGCGATAGTTCGACGGATGCACCTTGAGGATGAGCGCGGTGTCGGGCCCGATCGCGTCGGCGTAGTCGGCGAGGTGCGTGCGGTTGGTCGTGCCGACCTCGCGCAGGATGGCGCCGCCGCGCAGCATGATGTCGGGGATCCGGAACTCGCCGCCGATCTCGATCAGCTCGCCGCGCGACACGAGCACTTCCTTGCCACGGGCGAGCGTTTCGAGCGCGAGGAGCACGGCGGCGGCATTGTTGTTCACCACGAGCGCGTCCTCCGCACCCGTGAGCCGGCGCAGGAGTCCCTCGACGTGGCTGTAGCGCGAGCCGCGTTTCTTCTCGACGAGATCGATCTCGAGGTTCGCGTAACCCTGGCCGACGCGCGTGAGGCGCTCGATCGCGAGCGGCGAGAGCACCGCGCGGCCGAGCGCCGTGTGCAGCACGACGCCGGTCGCGTTGACGACGGGGCGCAGCGAGAACACCCCGCACGCGAGCGCGTCGACGACGCGCTGGGCGAGCCCCGCGGGATCGGGCGGCGGATCGTCGCCGGTGAGCGCACGCTGGCGCGCGGCGTCGAGCGCCTCGCGGACGCAGGCGGTCAGGCGCGCGCGAGGAATCCCGCCAAGCTCCGGCCGCCCTTCCACCTCCCGCACGAGCTGGTCGACCGACGGCAGCTCGCGCAACCGCTCACGCTGCTCAGCCTTCACCGAGCCCCGCCTCGACCTTCTCGCGCACCTTGGCGATCACATCGGCCGCCTCGAGACGCAGCGCCTGCGGCGGCAGCTTGCCGTCGCGGCCGAGCCGCCGGACCGCTTCCTCGGTCAGCCCCGCCCACAGCTCGTCGAGGTCCGTCGGCGACAATCCCTGGCCGCGCAGGGCCGCGACCCATTCGCGCGCGAGCTCGTCGATGAGCCGGTCGCGCTCGGATGCGAGCCGGCGCGCCTTGCGGATCAGCTCGGCCAGCCGGGGCGGCATTGCTAAGGCTTCACCGCCGCGCGGACCGAGTCCACCAGGTTGGCCTCGAAGCGGCCGGTGGAGGCGCACTGGAACACCGGGTTCGACTTCAACTTGCCCGACGTCCCTTTCCGGTGCGCCTGCGTTCGCATCTTCGAGTTGATCACGAGATCGGTGTCGTCACCGCCGTTCGGCTGCGCGAACACGGTGAACGACACGAGCGCTTCCCCCTCGACGCGCTCGCTCCCGAAGCTGCCACAGTCGGCGTAGAGCCCGATCGGCGTGACGATCTCGTCGGTCGCGATCACCCCGGAGTCGCGTGCGACCGCCCGGAGCGGGAAGTTTTCCATCGCGAGCGTCTTGACCAGCGCCCGCCACGTCAGGTCATACGGCGCGACGACCTGGTCGCGGTAGGGCGGCGGGAGGATGGGCGAGACGTGCGGTCGCGCGCAACCCGCGAGCAGGAGCCCCCCGAGGACGAGCGCGTCGAGCCTACGACGGGTGATGGTCGATCCCCCGGTAGGCGTCGATGAATCGGGCGACACGCTGTTCATCGAACTCGTCGAATTGATCGATCCGTCCCCATGCCGTCAGAGCGATTTTACTCTTCAACCCCGGATACGGCGCAAGGATGACCTGTCTATCGTACCGCGCGACGATGGTCCGGAGCTTCGCCACGAGGTCCGGGCACTCGCAGCTGTACTGGACCATGACCCCGCCGTCCTCGAGGTTGTGGACCTGCAGTTCCTTCGGGATGGGCGTGGTGTGCACACCCCACGGAGCGATGTACGGCAGGTGCGGCCCCGAGGTCGGCGGATCCGTGGAGTATTCGACATGCGGCGTCGATTCGGATTGGATGTGCAGGTTGCCCTGGCTCGGA
>Ga0066710_100008342_pt1 | contig 10055 bp, 8 predicted proteins | sample GraSoiAngelo_159_FD_79666 | JGI IMG/M metagenome (GOLD analysis project Ga0066710, IMG submission 79666) | Grasslands soil microbial communities from the Angelo Coastal Reserve, California, USA - 14_1009_16_40cm | ecosystem: Environmental > Terrestrial > Soil > Grasslands | place: USA...
CATGATGCGTGAACTAGACGACGTTGATTCGCACATACTGGTCTTACCCGGCATATTTCGCTCGCATCCAGCCAACGCGATCATCATACTAACCGACACACGCTAAGCGCTCGCCACGCCAGGCGTGATCGCCTTGCAAACCAGCAAGAACGACGCCACCGACGGGAAGAAAACACTCACCCACAGCCCGATGCCGGAGAATCCCCACGAGGAGATGTTCGGGAGTCGCAACGTGACCTTCATCGCCCCGCATCCGCCGATGCCGGCCAACCGCGTGCGTTTCGTCGGCGGAATCGTGGCCATGGTCGTCGCCGAGACGCCCGCGGTGGCGCGTGACGGCGCCGAGCGCGTCGTCGTGGAGTGGACTCCTCTGCCCGCGGTCACGGGCAGCCTCACCGCCGCGGCTCCGGGCGCTCCGATCTTGTATGGCGACACCGCGTCGAACGTCGAAGTGGACGCTCAGGTCGGCGATCCAACGGCGGCGGATCGAGCGTTCGCGCGCGCGAAGCACGTCGTGAAGCTCGAGACGTGGGTGCACCGGGTCACCGGCGTTCCGATGGAGCCCCGCGCTGCCGTTGGCCATTTTGACGCGCCCACCGGCCGCTACCATATATATGCGGGCGCGGGGGGCCTGGGACGCACCCGCACGGGCGTGGCCGGAGCGCTCGGCGTTCCCGAGAGCGCGGTGCGCGTGATCGCCCGCGAAGTGGGCGGAAATTTCGGAACGCGCAATAGCTGCTATCCCGAGTTCGCGCTGGTCGGCTGGGCGGCACGGCGCCTCGACCGGCCGGTGAAATGGACCGGCGAGAGGCGGGAAGCGTTCCTGGCCGACTACCAGGGCCGCGACCTCGCGTCGCACGCCGAGCTGGCGCTCGACGCCGACGGCACGTTTCTCGGCTTTCGCGCCGTCAATACCAGCAACGTCGGCGCTCACGTCGTATCGTTCCATCCGCTCAACAAGGGCATGGCGATCTCGACCACCGTCTACCACGTGCCGGCGGTGTCGATGCGCGGGCGCGCCGTCGTCACCAACACGTCGCCGACCACGCCGTACCGCAGCGCGGGGCGCCCCGAGGTCATGTTCGTCATGGAGCGGCTGATCGACCTCGCCGCGCGCCGCCATGGCTTCGATCGCGTCGCGCTGCGACGGAAGAACCTCGTGCCCGCGAGCGCGATGCCGTACCGCAACGGCTTCGGCGTGATCTACGACAGCGGCGACTACCGGGCCGCGCTCGACCGCACGCTGGCCCTCGCGGACTGGGCCGGGTTCGAGACCCGCCGGGCCGAGGCTCGCCGTCGCGGGCGTTATCGCGGCATCGGTGTGGCCAACTACCTCGAGCTCAACACCGGCTTCTCGCGCGAGCGCGCCCACATCACGGTGCGCCCCGAGGGATGCGTCGAGCTGGTGCTGGGCACGCTCTCGTCCGGTCAGGGCCACGCGACGAGCTTCGCGCAGCTCCTGGTCGAGTGGCTCGGGGTGGAGCTGTCCGAAGTGCGTCTGGTCACCGGCGACACCGACGTCACCGTCGTCGGCGGCGGAGCCCATTCGGCGCGCGCGCTGAGGCTCGCCGCGATCGTGATGGCGAAGGCGTCGGATCAGATCGTGGAGAAGGGCACCCGCATTGCCGCCAAGATGCTGGAGGCGGCCGAAGCCGACATCGAATTCGTCGCGCGGCGCTTTCGCGTGAAGGGCACCGACCGCTCGGTCGATCTGTACGAGGCCGCCGCCGAGGCGCCGCTGGACGGGCTGAGCGACGAGACGAACCCGCTGCCGTCCTTTCCCTACGGCTGTGCGGTCTGCGAAGTCGAAGTGGATCCCGAGACGGGCGTGGTCGAGCTGGTCCGCTACACCACCGTGGACGACTGCGGCCGCGCCGTGAACCCGATGATCCTCCACGGCCAGACCCACGGCGGCATCGCTCAAGGCGTCGGTCAGGCGCTGTGGGAGTCCTGCGCGTACGACGCCGAAACCGGCCAGCTCCTGTCGGCGACATTGATGGACTACGCCCTGCCCCGCGCGGACATGCTTCCGTCGTTCACGACGGAGATCAGCGAGGTGCCGTCGACGTCTCACCCACTCGGCTTGCGCGGCGGCGGCGAAGGCGGGACGACGCCGGCCCTCGGCGCCGTCGTGAACGCGATCTGCGACGCGCTCGCCGAGCTGGGCGTCGAGCACATCGAGATGCCGGCGACTTCCGAGCGCGTCTGGCGCGCGATCCGCGAGGCGTCGGGCGCGATCTCCTGAGCCTGGGATCGGGCGATGACCCAACCGATTCAGCGAATCGACGCCGTGCACCCCGAGGTCGCTCGGGCGCTGCGAGCCATGTCGGGCATGGAGCGGCTCCGCCTGGCTCACGAGACGTGGGAGATGGTGCATGACCAGCTCACTGCGTACTTCGCAGCCCGACATCCCGAGTGGCGACGTGACGAGATCCAGCGGCACGTCGCGCGCAGACTACTGGATGACGCAGGCCGAGCTGCTCCGCTACCTCGTTGACGTGCTCGAGACGCTGGGCGCCGAGTACATGGTGGGCGGCTCCCAGGCTTCGACATACTACGGGGAACCGCGGCTCACGCGCGACGTCGACGTCATCGTTGCGCTCCATCGCGAGCAGTTAGCCGAGCTCCTTCGACGATTTCCATCCGACGAATTCCACGTTGACGAACAGACGGCGCGCGAGGCCGTCGAGGCCCGCGGGCAGTTCAACATCATCCATCCCGGCTCGGGCCTGAAGATCGACGTCTACGTCAACCCGGACACGCCGTACGACCGCGCCCGGCTGGCCCGGCGCCACAAGCTTCCGCTCGCGCCCGGTGTCGATGCGTACTTCGCACGCCCCGAGGACGTGATCCTCTACAAACTGCTCTTCCACCGTCAGGTCGAGTCGACGGTTCATCTGAGAGACGTCATAGGAATCCTGCGCGTCTCGGGGCCGGATCTCGACGAGGCCTATCTCACAGAGTGGGCCGACCGCCTCGGGCTCGGCGATCTCTGGGAGCAGGTACGGAAGCACGCCGGGTGAGCACGACGCGCGTTCGACCCGACGGGGTGGTATTCTTGCGGCCCAAACGCTCTCCAGTGCCAAACGCTCTCCAGTGAGGTGAGGTCATGCTCTACGAGCTGCGTCGCTACGATGTCGCCGCCAGCAAGCTCCCCGCGCTCCTCGACCGCTTCGGCAGCTTCACGGTGCAGAAGTGGAAGGAGTACGGCTTCCGCCTGATCGGATTCTGGACGCCGATCCTGGGTGAGAAGAGCAACCAGATCGTCTACATCTGGGGCTGGGAGAGCCTCGAGGAGCGCGCGAAGAAGAACGCCACCTGGCGGGCCGATCCCGAGCGTGCCAAGAAGTGGGCGGAGACCCAGAAGGACGGGCCGCTGGTCAACCGCGTGTACAACCAGCTCATGGAGCCCACGTCGTACTCGCAGCTCGACCGCGGCGAGCCCTACGGCCCGGACGCGGCGACCCGCAATCCGTATTTCTTCGAGCTGCGCGAGTACCAGGCGATGCCGGGGAAGATCACCAACATCACCGAGCGGTTCGGTGGCTTCACCTGCGAGGCCTTCAAGAAGCATGGCTTCCGCCAGGTGGGCTACTGGCTGAACGTCATCGGCGGCAACGATCACGTACTCACCTACCTGCTGGCCTGGCAGAGCCTGGACGAGCGCGTGGCCAAGTTCGACGGCTTCGCCAAGGATCCCGAGCGGGCCCGCGTGTTCGCCGAGAGCGAGAAGAACGGGCCCATCGTGCAGCAGGTGACCACCACGATCCTGCGGCCGACGGCGTTCTCTCCGATGAAGTGAGGAGTCGCGAAGCGCATCGAGTCGCGCGGCGAATCACGGCGGTCGCGGCCATCTTCGTGGTGGCTGCGGCGTCCGCCGCGCTGGCCCAGCCGGCTATACTCGCCGGTGACACCATTCGATCCCTGGGAGAGCGAGCGATGGGCTACAAGCCGATGTCCCTCGACCACGTCAACATCTTCGTGCGAAACGCCGAGCGGTCGCATCGGTGGTACACGGAGGTCTTCGGGCTCCACACCCAGGACACGATGTATCACCCTGGCGGCGAGCGGCTGCGCGCCGCGTTCCTCGCGTGCGACCCGGGCCACGCTCACGACATCGCCCTCTTCGAGGTCGGCGATGACGCTGCCCTCCAGCAGAAGGGCCAGGTGGGCCTGAACCACGTGGCCTGGAGGATGGCGAACCTCGACGACCTCGCGGAGATCTACCGCCGCCTGCACGACAAGGGCGTCCCGGTTCGCGTCTCCGACCACACGGTCTCCCTCGGCGTTTACTTCTCGGATCCCGACGGCAACGGCCTCGAGGTGTATTACGAGTTGCCGCGCAACCAGTGGCAGCAGGAGCGGCCGTTCTCGGGAGGCGGTGCGAAGGGGCGGTTCCCCGGGCCCTGGGACGAGGTTCTTCGCCAGCAAACGCCGGCGCTTACTAGCGTCTGAAGGCCGGGTCGAAGATCCGGTCCGCCATCACCTGACAGCGCTTCATCAGGCGGTGCTCGTCAGGGCCGTAGTCGGCGATGGCGTTGTGCAGCGTGCCGATGTGGTCCCACGCGAGCACGTCGCCTTCCGTCCAGCGATGCGTGTACTGGAACTTCGGCTGGAGCTGGTGGGCGAACAACGTCGCCAGCATCCGATCGCTCTCGCCTTCGGGAAGCTCGTTGATGCGAATCGCATAGCCGGGATTGCAGTAGAGGACCGTTTTCCCGGTGATCGGGTGAGTCAGGAAGACCGGATGAATCGACGGCGGACGCTTCCGCCGCTGCTCCTCTGACATCGGCCCACGCGTGCTGCCCGGCCGGCGCCGCATGTTCTCCCAGAACTTGTTGAAGTCGTGCGTCGCGGTCATGCCTTCGAGCTTAGTTTTGATCTCGGACGGCAGTTCGTCGTACGCGGCGTGAGTGTTGACGAAGCACGTGGCGCCGAGCACCGTGCCGTTGCGGCGCGGCACCTTCACGGCAAACAGAACATTTAAAAAACCGATCGTCGGGTTGTAGGACATGTCGGTGTGCCAGTCCTGACCGGCGTCGGCCAACCCGATCGGCCGGCCGTTCTCGACGACGTTCGAGAGAATGCCGACTTCAGGCATGCCCGGCTCGTGATACCCGGTGAGCATTTCCTGGATCGATCCGAAGCGTCGCGAGAAATCCCGGAGCGCAGCCGCGTCGAGGTGCTGATCGGGGAAGCGCAGCACGCCGTGACGGCCCAGGGCGAGGAGGATCGTCCCGAAGTCGCCATCGCCGAGCGGCTTGGCGAGATCCACGCCGCGCACCGTCGCTCCCAGGATCTGGCCGGTCGGCTCGATGGTCGCCATGCGAAGGCGACTATACCTCACTGGGGCAACTGCAACCGCCTAAGCGCGCGCGAGGCTCCTGGTGCGAAGGCGCGGTGCCGGGCGGGAGCGATCGACCCGAGCGGCAGGGAGAGGCGGCGCCGACTCGTCGGCCGGCGGCGCGTCATCCGGCAGCGTGACGCGTCCGACGAGGGCGAGCAGCTGCCGAGCCCGGGCAGTCAGGTCCTGCGACGTGGAGGACAGGTCCTCCGTCTGGGAGGCGTTGTCCTGCGTGACGCGATCCATCTGCGCAACGGCCCGGTTGACCTGGTCGATCCCGGACGACTGCTCTTCGCAGGCGGAAGCGATCTCGGCCACGATGGTGGCGACCTGCTGCGCCGACTGCACGATCTCGTCGAGCGTCGTTCCCGAGCGGTTGACCAGCTGAGCGCCCGTGGCGACCGCCGTCACCGACTCCTTGATGAGTGTCTTGATCTCCCCAGCGGCGACGGCCGAGCGCTGGGCGAGGTTGCGCACCTCGGCGGCGACGACGGCGAACCCGCGGCCCTGCTCGCCGGCGCGAGCGGCCTCGACGGCGGCGTTGAGCGCGAGCAGGTTGGTCTGGAAAGCGATCTCATCGATCACGGTGATGATATCGGCGATGCGACTGGACGCTCCGCTGATCGCCCGCATCGCGGCGACCGCGTCGCCGACGACGCGGCCGCCGCGGTCGGCCGCGTCGCGCGACGCGGCGGCGAGCTCCGCGGCCTGGCGGGCGTTGTCGGTGTTCTGCTTGACGGTCGCCGTGATCTGCTCCAGCGACGCCGCCGTCTCCTCCAGCGAGACGGCCTGCTGCTGGGTGCCCGTGGCCACGTGAGCGGCGACGGCGGACAGCTGCTGCGAGGCAGCGCCGACGTACAGCGCGGTGCCGCGGACGTTGCCGATGATCACGGCCAGCTTGGCCACGAACGTGTTGAAGCAGCAAGCGAGGTCGCCGATCTCGTCACGGCTCGCCACTGGTAAGCGCCTCGTCAAGTCGGCCTCGTCCCCGGCCAGCGCCGCCAGGCTGCGCGCCGCCCCCCCGAGCGGGGCCATGACGAGCCGCGCCAGCCACAGGTAGATGCCGAGACCCAGCGCGAGCGCTACCGCACCGGCCGTGGCGGCGACGGCGGTGGCGCGGCGAGCCTGCGCCTGCACCCGCGCCGTCGACACGCCGAGCCGCAGCACGCCCACGCGGCCGAGGGCGGTGTAGTGCAGCGGCACCGCGACCTCGAAGAGGTCTGCGCTGCCCGGCACGGGGCGACGCGTCAGTCGCTGCACGCGGAACATGGCCTCCTCGAACCCGGTGCCCGCCGCGAGCTTGCCCTTCCGGGCGCCGTCGGTCGTCGCCACGCCGATGCCCTTGTCGTCGACGACCAGGGCGTAGGAGATGTCGGGGTCGGACTTGCGGACCTTCTCCAGGAGCAGGGTGATCTTGTCCCAGTCGGCCACGCCGGCGGAGTCGGCGATGGTGGTGGCCAGCGGCTCGGCCAGCAACTCGGCGCGGCTCTCGAGGCTGTCGATGAGCAGGCCACGCCCCTGGAGGATGAGGAACGCGCTCAAGCCCCCCGCCACACCGAGGAACAGCACCGCAACCGGGACGATGAGCTTGACCGTCAGGCTCACGTCCCGCAGCCGGCGGACCCATCGCATAGGCTGTTGCCCTCCAAGCCGACAATCTCAGGAAGGTAATCGGAATGAACCACGCCGGATCGGAGGACTTCTGCGTGGGGGACGAGTACGTCAGAGCCGTCGCACGCGCGGAACGAGCGCCGCGGCGGCGACGGCCAGCGCCACGAGGGCGAGACCGCTCGTCCCCAGCGCAATGCCCACACCGAACAGCGACGCGAGCGCGCCGATCTGAAGCTGCCCGAGCGGCGCCAGCCCGATCGCGACCACCCACGCGCCCCCGGCGCGGCCGCGCAGATGGCTCGGCACGCTCCGCTGGAGCAGGCTCTGGGCGAGGAGATCGGCGAGCGCTCCGGCGGCATTCACGACGGTCAACACGACGAGCACTCCAGTGAACCCGACGACCGCCGGCGCCACGCCGAGGACGATCAGCCCGGTGCCGAAGGCCACGAGCACCGCGAGGAACAGTGCGCCGCCGGCGAACACGCCACCGAGCGCCGTCGCCGCCACGAGCCCGACGATCCCGCCGACCGAGCGCGCCCCGTTCAACGCGCCGAGGCCTTCGGGCCCCGTGCCCAACACGTCACGGGCCAGGCTCGGCAGCAGCGCCTGGTGGGAGAAGCCGAGCATCTCCGCTCCGGCGGTCAACATCATGAGCAGGAGCAGGATGCGATCGGTCCGGACGGCCGTGAAGAAGCCATGCGCGCTTCGCCAGAGCGAGTCGCCGTTGCGCGGCGTGGCGTCCGACGCGGCCGACGCCGGGACGAGCGCGATCGCCCCGCCGAGGAAGCCGAGCGCGACGGCGAGGTACGCGGCGCCGGAACCGAACCGGGCGATGGCGGCGCCGGCGCCGAACGAGCCGAGCAACCAGCCCACCCGCATGGCGACGCCCAGGACGGCGAAGCCCGGCATCAGCTTGGCCGCGCCGACGACGTCGTGCGTGTAGCTCTGGCGTGCCGCGTGCTCGACGCCGCGCAGCGCGCCGGACGCGAACGTGAGCAGCAGGATGTGACCGAGCGTGACGAGCCCGAGCAGTCCGAGCACGCCGAGCGTGCCCGTGGTGAGCGCCTGGCCGACGCCCGTCAGCATGAGCAGGCGATGGCGCGGGAAGCGATCGGCCAGCGCGCCGGCCGGCAGGCCGATGAAGAACATCGGGAGCGCGCGCATTCCCATCGCGACGCCCACCAGCACGGGCGAGTTCGTCAGCTCGAGGGTGAGCCAGCCGAGGACGACGACCTCGCCCATCATGCCGACCGAGTTCAGGAGGATCGACGCCCCGAGACAGCGAAAGTCGGCGAGGCGGAAGAGCGCGAGCTGGAAGATGAGCGGGTCAGCCGGCCAGCGAGTCGATCTGTCGTACCTCGTCGGCGGAGAGCGTGAGGTCGCGGCTGGCGAGATCCTGCTTCATGTGCTCGGCGTCAGAGGTACCGGTCAGCGGCAGCATCTCGACCTGCTGCGCGAAGCGAAACACGACCTGGGCCCGCGTGGCCCGGGACCGCGAGGCGATCGACGCGATCAGCGGGTGTCCCAGCACCTCCGGATTGGCGGTGAGCAACGAGAAGCCCTGATAGACGATGTTCCGCTCCCGGCAGAACGCGCGCACGTCGCGGTCCCAGCCGAGGCGGGCGAAGCAGCGGTTCTGGACGAAGTGGGGAGCCTCGGCTCCGCTGGCCGTCATTTGCACGAGGTGGTGCAGCCCGACGTTGCTCACGCCGAGGAGCCGCGTGCGGCCGGCATCGCGCTCCTTGACCATCGCGGCCCAGACGTCGGCGTCGTCGTCGGTCCAGCCGTAGCCGGAGGCGGGGCCGTGCAGCACGTAGCTGTCGACGTGATCGGTGCCGAGGTGCTCGAGCGAGCTCTGCATCGACTGAGCGACCTGCGTCGCGAGGTTGGCCTTGGGGTCGTAGGGCAGCCGCTGATCCTGGCCGCGCTGGTACGTGAACTTCGTCTGCAGGAAGAGATCGGCACGCGTGACCACGCCTGCGCGATACGCTGCGGCGAGGCCCTGACCGACGGCGGCCTCGACGTAATGCCGTCGCTGGTTGGCGGTGTCGATGCCCCGAAAGCCCGTCCGCAGCGCCAGCTCGGTGAGGGCCTGCGTGCGGTCTTCCTTCCAGGCGGTGCCGTAGAGGAAATCTTGCATTGCGTGATTCTGCCCGGGTTCGATGCCTTTGACAACGAAGGCGCGCGGACGTACGGTGGCGCCACGGCAGAGGCCGCGTTCGATTCACCCGAGGAGGCGTGCGATGGCAACGTACAAACTCATCTCGGCCGACTCTCACATCGTCGAACCGCCCGACCTGTACACCAACCGCATCGAGCTGCGGTTCAGAGATCGGGCACCGCGGATGGAGCGGATGGAAACGCCCGCCGGTCGCAAGTACGACGCGTGGTTCATCGACGGTCAGCAAATCGGAACGCTGGGAGCCGTGATGCAGGCGGGACAACGGTTCGAGGACCCGTCCCAGATCGACTTCCTGGGCGTGTGGGAGGACGTCAGGCTCGGCGCCTACGAGCCGCAGGCGATGATCAAAGAGAACGAGATGGACGGAGTCTGGGGGGCGTGTCTGCAGCCGAGCCAGGGCCTCTTCTGGTATCGCATCCCGGACAGCCTCCTGCTCTCCGCCATCTGCCGCGTCTACAACGACTGGATCGCGGATTTCTGCCAACCCTATCCCGATCGCCTCAAAGGCATCGCCATGCTCAACGTGGACGACGTCGAGGACGCCTGTCAGGAGCTGGAACGCTGCGCCAAGCTCGGGCTCGTCGGGGCGTTCATTCCCGTCTCTCCGCTGGCCGATCGGCCCTATCGCCATCCGATCTACGAGCGCCTCTGGTGGACCGCGCAAGACCTCGGCATTCCGCTGCTCTTGCACATCGGCACGCCGCGCGGCGGCATTCCGGGCTGCGAGTTCACCATGAACATCGCCGAGCTCACCGGCGCCGGCCGTTCGACCACGGACTACTGGGTGCGCTACTCGCTGTCGGCCATGATCTTCGCCGGCGTCTTCGACCGGTGTCCCCGGCTGAAGATCGGCTCGGTCGAGCACGAGGCGGGGTGGATTCCTCACTGGCTGAAGCAGATGGACTTCACGTATCGGGA
>Ga0066710_100008344_pt1 | contig 10055 bp, 10 predicted proteins | sample GraSoiAngelo_159_FD_79666 | JGI IMG/M metagenome (GOLD analysis project Ga0066710, IMG submission 79666) | Grasslands soil microbial communities from the Angelo Coastal Reserve, California, USA - 14_1009_16_40cm | ecosystem: Environmental > Terrestrial > Soil > Grasslands | place: USA...
AGGACGGTCACGGGTCGGGTTCGTTCCAAGTCGTTCGGGTTTTCGAATCCTAGAAGCCTAGCTGTGCGTCTCAGAACGAACCCAAACGGATCCAATATGTCTTGGTGTCGAAGGTATGAGAACTTAAGCCCGGACTTGTTGAGTAGATAGTAGCATCGCCCTGCGTTTGTCGACTTCCCGGTTCCATGGGTACCACTGAGAGTGACGAGAATGGTTCTCAGATGAGAAAGCCTCCGAAGCCAGCATCCTCTAGCATTGTGCCAGCAGCCGTGCATTTGAATCGATTTGAACAGATGGAGACTTGGCTTGGTCCTAATTCCTTGTGACCATCGAGTTGCAAGTCAGCGGGCATGTCTCTACTCACTATGCATTGAGTGTGGATTCATAGATGGAACAGGTCTTGGAGACAACGTCATCCCAAGAAAGGATACCGTCACCCGGGCCTATCCTCGGACTGTACGCAGAAGGGTCCGCAAGAACTTGTTTTATTCTTGCCAGCACTTTTTCACTCGTTACTGGAGGGTCAATTGGTTGTGCGAGGCCTGCTGTGACAAAATCTGAGAGCGCAGTTAAGTTCGCAACGATGGTTGGAACTCCTAAGCTAATCGCTTCTGCGGCTACGAGTCCGTACGCTTCGAATTCTGAGGGCATGACGACTACGCTGCTTGATGAGTAGAGCTGGTTCATTCTTGTCTTTTCTGCCCCGTCTATCCATTCGATCTTCCCATCCAATCCTAGCTCGCGAGACAATTGATGGAGTTCAATTTTTGCCGGACCCCTCCCGACAATTACCAGACGTGTTCGCGGGTTTTCCCTATGGATTGGCTCAAAGGCTCGAATTATCTTGTCTACGTTCTTATGATGCTCAAGTCTTCCTGCGAAGAGAATCGTAGGCTCAGCCGGCTGACGCCACCTGTAGCTCTCGAGTCGAGAGAAGTCGACACCGTTTTGGATAATGTGAATCTTGTTGCGAGATTCCGGAAATGCCTCTTGCAGAGATGATGCCTCGAATCGTGAGACGCATATGACAGCGTCAACTCGGAGGATTAGCTGCTTTATCATTGGCCGATAGAGGGAGAAGAGAAGCTTTCCTAAACGGGAGTATATGCTTCCTCCAAAGTGGGGAGTAAAAACGATGGGGCTGTCGTGTTCGAGGAATCCGGCAATTGGCCCGGGGAGATCGTGAATCCCGTGTATGTGAAGGATCTGAGAGTGACATTCCCTCAGTCTCTTCGTGAAGCTCTGGATTTGGGGAAAGTGAAAGTTCTCGTGGGGAGCAAACGAACGTACCCTATACACGAGGGGACCCTCGTTCAGCCTCTCGATCGAGGGCAATCCTCCCACTGGATCCGTCGTTAGTATGGACACTCGTCTAATTCTCTTCGACATTCGTGTAGCGATCTCGGAGACATGGGTCTCTATTCCTCCGATGTAAGGGGGAAATCGCGCTGTCACATATGAAATGCTGTCCATCCCCTTATCCGCCCCCACGAGAACATATTCGGCTCATGCCATTTATCTACTCATCTGTCCACTGGTATCAGTGGGAATACTTTTCATTACATGGATCTATTCTGGGCAAACTCCGAAGAATGGCTTAAGAAACGGCAGCTACAATGCATACTTACTCAACGGAGATGTCCAAGAACGGAACAACACGATAGGCCCAAAACCACTGGATCCCTGAACCATTCGACTCAGGTGCTTCAGTCTCGTCGGATTCCATTGATGAATCCTGTTCTCGATGGCGATATGCTCGAGGCGGCTCTTCACGCGCTCCAAAGCGAGAAGTTCGTTATGGGAGAGAGCGTTCACAAGTTCGAGGAGGAATTCGCTAAGTACTGTGGAGCGCGTTACGCGGTCTCCACCGGCTCGGGAACCGCCGCCCTACAAATCGCACTACAATCACTGGGGATAACCCACACTGATTCAGTGCTCACGACCCCCTTCTCATTCATCGCTACATCTAATGCGATAATTCACGCAGGCGCCACTCCACAATTCTCGGATGCAGATCCTGCAGACTTCAACCTCAGCGCAGATGGCGCTAGGAGAGGAATGACTGAAAAGACGAAGGCGATCATACCCGTCCATCTGTACGGTCGCCCTTGTAGAATGGACGAATTCCAAGCACTCGCTCAAGAGAGAGGAGTAAAACTTGTCGAGGATGCCTGCCAGGCACACGGAGCCGAATACATGGGAAAACGCATAGGGTCCTTTGGGGACGCTGCCTGCTTCTCGTTCTACCCGAGCAAGAACATGACAGTTGGCGGAGACGGAGGAATGATAACCACAAACGATGAACAGGTGGCAGAGGCGGCTAGATGTCTTACGGATTGTGGCAGAGATGGAAAGAGCAAGTATGCAATGTCACGTATAGGATACACCTCCAGACTCAGCTCAGTGAACGCAGCGATTGGAAGAGTCCAACTGCAACGTCTTGATGGCTGGAACTTGGCTCGGCGCAGAATCGCTCTTATGTACCGAAGAGAGTTAGAAGATGCCAAAAACATCGAGCTCCCTATCGAGGACGGGCCAGAGTCTAGGTCAGTGTACCATCTCTTCGTCATACGCAGTCCATTGCGTGAGCGTATCAAAGACAGACTCGCCTCAAAAGGAATAGAGACGGGTGTTCACTATCCAATACCGATTCACTTACAAACCCCGTACCGGAGAGCGTACGGTTATCGCGAGGGGGATTTTCCCACAAGCGAGCTTCTCGCGAGAGAAGTGCTCAGTCTCCCATTTCACGCCAACCTAAAGGAAGAAGAGGTTAAGCTGGTTTGCGAACAAGTTCGAGAAGCTGTCCAGGACTAATGGCGATAGGGAAGACAAAGGAACCTGACAAGCAACTATTCTCTGTGGACAAGGTGTGAATGATGCGACCAGTCAAAATTGCAGTAATCGGGGCAGGCTACTGGGGCAGGAAGGTAATTCGAGAAATCATCGACCTTTCACGAACAACGGGCAATGTCGAACTCTTCGCAATCGCAGACAACTCGCCAACGATCTTGGACCAGTGCCAGAAAGAATTCGGCAAGCTTGATTATCGGCTAGACTACAGGACACTCCTCTCGGAAAAGGATCTAAATGCCGTGCACATTTGCACACCAAACGCATCCCATTACGAGGTTGCCTCAGCATTCCTCAACGAGGGAAAGAACGCCCTGGTTGAAAAGCCCCTAACATTGAACCCGGCCGAAGCGTACAAACTCATAGATTTGGCACGAGAGAAGAACCGGGTTCTCTGCACAGGTCACATTCACAGGTTCAACAATGGCGTCAAGGAGCTCCAAAGGGCGATAAACAGCGGCATCCTTGGAGAGCTGTACTATCTGCGTCTCGAATGGACGGGTTTTCTCATGCCACAATCCCAGAGAGAAGTAATCACCGATCTTGCTCCCCATCCATTTGACATCTCCAACTATCTCCTCAACCAGTGGCCCACGAAAATAAGCTGCAGAGGCAAAGGGTTCAGGACGAAAGAAAACGAGGAAGTAGCATTCCTCAACGCCGAATACTCCAATGGTCTGTGCATGCATATTGAGGTGAGCTGGCTGGACCGACAAAAGAGGAGAAACGTGACCGTGGTCGGAAGCGAAGGAATTGCCCGACTCGACTGTGGAGAACAAACCGCTGTCCTTCAACGAGGCGACCAAGTCGACAGGGTAAATATTACCCCCAGCAACACTCTGCGCATGGAAATCTCACATTTCGCCGAATGTATCAGCCGCAATTCTCGATCAGAATCCTTCGCCAACCTTAGCGATGGCCTCTTAGGAGCTCAAGTGGTCACTCTACTTGAGGCTGCTCGTGAATCAATGAGGAAGGAAAGAACTGTGCCGGTGAAATTCCCTGTCGCAGAAGGGGTCCGCGTTAGGTGACCAAGGACCCACAGTTTTCGATCATACAGAAGACCCGGCTTGGAAAGAACGCGCGAATTTACGATCTCGTAAATCTGTATGGATGCAAGATCGGAAAAAACACGAAGATCGACTCCTACGTCTACGTCGAGGAGGGGGTGAGCATCGGTGACAATTGTAAGATTCGACCATTTGTCTTCATTCCGACCGGCGTAACCATCGAGAACAACGTGTTCATAGGCCCCAACGTTACTTTCACGAACGACAAATACCCAAGGACTCACGGCGAATGGACTCTTGCTCGGACCAGAGTAAAGAGGGACGCGTCAATTGGTGCTGGAACAACGATCATTCCAGGAGTGACAGTAGGACGAAACGCTCTCATAGGAGCAGGCTCAACGGTGACCAAGGACATCCCGGACAACGCTATTGCAGTTGGGAGTCCAGCGAGAATAGTCGGGCACAGGAACCCGTTGAAGTGAACCTCGACAAGACGTCCTCGACAGACGCTGAATCTAGAATCGTAGTCATAATTCCGATATTCCGCGAAATTGGAAAGGTCGGAAAAGTACTAGTACGATTTGAACCGGGGATCGTCGATCAGGTATGCGTCGTGGCCGATGATCCGAATCCTGTCATATTGGACGAAATAGCCAGGGCGACTGTAGGAGTTAAGGTGCCGTTCGAGCTCATTCAGAATCCCCAGCGCAAAGGAATCGGGTTTGCTATACGGCAGGGATTCGAATATGCACTTTCTAGAGGTTTCGACATAATCGTGGTTATGGCGGGTAATGGAAAGGATGATCCTCGCCAAATTCCCCGACTAACTCGTCCCATCTTGGAAGAAGGGTATGATTATGTTCAAGGCTCACGATTCCTCCCCGGTGGGCAGAGGCAGAGAAATCCATTTCTCCGAGGCATGTTCAGCCGGCTATTTCCAGTGATATGGACTTGGTCGACGGGAGTCCATTGTACTGACGTAACGAACGGATTCCGTGCCTATCGGACTAATTTGCTCAAAGACCCCCAGGTTCACTTTCGTCAGGAATGGCTTGACCATTACGAGCTTGAATACTACTTACATTACAAGGCGCTCACGCTCGATTACAAGTTCACCGAACGACCAGTATCCAAGACGTATCCGCCAAAGACGCAGGGAAAGTACACGCATATCTCCCCTCTAAGAGACTGGTGGCAGATAGTCGGACCGCTTTTCCTGCTTCGCATCGGGGCGAAGAACTAGTGCCCGACGAATCTCAGTTTCCAACTTTCGCACTTGACGCAACGACTGGGGAAGATCTTCAGACGCTTGCTGGATTTGCTGAGTTCTGGAAGATACCCTACACCACACGCTCCCGATCAAGCGCTATTCAGGTCGTTGTGACCTCCGGCAAGATTCCGGAGTCTACTGGAACGAGATTCCCAATCGTCATATCTCCATCAGGCGACGCGAACGCTGGGAAAATCTCTGACCACTTCGGTGTCGGTCTTAGGACAACCAGCTCTCTAGTGCACATTCCCTTCTCTCGCACAGCTGAGACCTCAATTCAAACGCGGATCTACAATTTCGAGAACTCAAAGGTGAACACAATAATCGAGTCCGATGGTATGCCGATTCTTTCTAGGCTTGGATCAACGAATATCTATCTTCTTTCGATTGACCTAGTCTCCTCCTTCGCTCGCCAAATCTCGAGTGGGCTTGAGGACCCTCCATCTCTCAAGTTCAGGATGGCTACTCGTCTTCCATTTTCCTATCGGATGATTCCTTCATTCGTCAGAAATAGAGCGTTTAGGAAGGATGATGATGACGAGTCTGGGAAGGAGAACGTTGGACCCATCGAGTGTCTTCGGGCAGTTTTCCTGGCCAGCCTGATAAGTGTGGCGAGGACTCCTATTCCATTTATCGGATTCTGGAAGCGTGGCAAGCGTTTCGGGGCTTCCGTTTCTCATGATGTAGAAACTGGCCGTGGACTGGAGGAGGGAAGCAAGAATATGCTTAGCATCGAAAACGAGCTTGGTGTCCGTTCAACCTGGAACATTGTCACAAATCGATACCCGCTTACCCGAGAGAGCCTTAGTCCATTGGCCCAGTCCGGGGAGATAGGAGCTCATGACACTGACCACGATGGTCGTCTGATCTTCCTCTCCTTGGATTCAAGAACCAGACGACTTAGAGAATGCAGAGAAACTCTCGAAAAGATGACGGAATCAAGGGTCAGGGGTTTTCGTGCTCCGCTGCTTCAACACGACAAGAAGCTCTTGGAGGCTGTCGGAAAGGCTGGATACTCATGCGACTCGTCAGTTCCCTCTTGGGAACTGCTGTCCCCAACTTCTTTGAAATCTCACGGAGTAGGCACGGTGTTCCCGTTGCAGTTGGGGGAGGTAATCGAGGTGCCTGTGTCGCTTCCACAGGATCACCAGCTTCTTCGAGTCCGTGGCCTCACTCCTTCAGAGGCAGGTGTTCGCCTTGCCCGAGACGCAGGCTGGATCAGCGAAATCGGAGGCCTATGCACCCTTTTGGCACACCCAGACTATGAGTTCGCGGATCAGAGAAACGCTGAAGAATATTCTCGCATCCTGAAACATTTCAGCGAACATCCGAGCTGCCAGGTTATGACGCTAGCTGGGGCCTCTGATTGGTGGTCTCACAGACAAGCCGCAATGCTAGCATCGTCAGGGGACGAGGTAACAATAAGCCCTAACGCGGGAGAGGAGAGCGATGGGTTGTGCGTGCAGGTCGCGAGAGGCTTTGACAAGAACGGCTTTTCGTTTGACGAGGTCAATTAGACGGGGTTTGCATTTAGGCTGCTTGTCCAGTCTTAAGGGGGGTACGCATAGCTGCAACCGCTCGAAATAATCTACTACTCCATCGTCTCGATACTCGTTGCAGCCTATACCATTTTCCTCTCAATCCTGCTCACGTCCCCGATTCGTCGAAAAACGATTGCCGGAAGCATCTGGAGTTCGTCGCCGACGGTTTCGATAGTTGTCCCGACCTACAATGAATCGGAGGTGATCGAGCGTAGACTGAACAACATTTCCGAGCTAGACTTCCCGCATGATAAGATGCAGGTGATAGTCGTCGACAGCGCATCGACTGATGCCACATGCGAGATTGCTCGACGGTTTGCTGATGCGCATCGAAAGGACCTGAACGTTACCGTGATTGAACAGTCTACCAGACGGGGAAAGGCGGATGCGATTAATGAGGCTCTTAGATCGGCGACATCGGATTATTTTGTGTTGACTGATGCTGATGTTACGAATCCTTCTGGGGCTCTCTCGCAGCTCATCTCGAACTTCCAGGTGGATGGCGTCGGCGCCGCGTCAGGTGTTGAGATACCGGTGGCCGAGCATACGTTTGCAAGTCGGATAGAAAATGGGTACAAGGCAATGTACACCGCTGTGCGGATGGCTGAAGACGGGCTCGATACTCCGTTCATGTGCGAGAGCGAATTCTCTGCATACCGACGAGACGCATTAGAGCCTCTTCGACCAGGCTGCATGTGCGACGACATTGAGCTCACTGTTGGGCTCCGATCGACCGGATTGAGAGGTGCATACGATCAGAGGGTCAGGTTTTACGAGAAAGAGGCGGTGACGATCGGGCCATAATAGAGGCACAAGCTTCGACGCGGGATGGCCAATCAGCATGCGCTGATAAGAACCAAGTCATCATTGTTCAGCGAAAAGCTTGGGAAATACGGAAGGATCGTGTTACCGTTCGAGTTCTTCGTCCATATCGTAACCCCGATTCTTGTCGCCCTCGGGATCGGAGTACTCCTAGTAATCCTCTTAATCTCACCCCTTCAAGCGCTCTACGGGATTGGGGTCACAATAGTAGCCCTCCTTCCTGCCATGGTGATTCTCTACTCGCTAACGAGGAAGTATGATACCGGACGCATGATGCAGATTGGCGGATGCTTGGATCTGGTAGTGGGCGCCGCTGCTTTCGCGTTCTTTCAAGTCGGGCTCTTAGCGAGTCTGGTCCAACTGGGGGTCAAGGGTCCAAGCCTAAAGTGGGGAAAAATCTCCGACACGCGAAATAGCTCCGCTCTGGGCACAAAGAATTCTTAACCCTACAGGGTTCTGTGACGTCGAGACACGGTCATTTCCATGGGTGCGGCAGGATTAGCGAACTACGGGGCAAGCATAACCTAGGATAGGTTCGATCTTCGAGGACGGTCCAGGAACATGAGGCGGGGCTTTCTCATCGCGTTCTCCGGCATCGATGGCAGTGGAAAGACTACTCAGATTGACGCGCTTGAGTCTGAGCTGAAGGCCAAGGACTCTCACGTGCTGAGGGTCTGGTCGAGGTGGAGGCCAATCCTGTCACTCCCGCTCCTAGCCTTCTTCCTACGCAGAGGTTATGCTGAGATTCACTCGACGAGTAGCATTGGCTTTGTTGAGACTCGGCTCCCGTGGAAAAGGGGAGTCTCCTCTGTCTGGTGTCTGCTCGTTCAACTCGACAATTTCATGAAGACAACCCTGAAACTAGTCATTCCGCTGGTCCTGGGATACACGATTATTTGTGATCGCTACGTTCTGGATTTACTGGTGGAGGGTATGGCGGACCTTCATGACTCTCCGACAACTAAGAGGCTCGGGTACCGGTTCTTGCGGATTCTCCCTCGCCCGAACATTGCGTTCTTTGTTGATGTCGATCCAGAAGTGGCTTTTGGTCGGAAGCCCGATCTGCCGAGTCTAGCGCACTTTGTAGAGAGAGTCGGCCTGTACAGGGAACTCAGTCCCGGTTTGGGGGAAGAGGTTCTTGATGGTATGCAGAGTCGGGAAAGGATTCACGAGCTGATCTCGAATCGAGTCCGGGCGCTACTGAACGGCCGTGGGAGCGGATAGGGTTCAGAGTCTGCTTTGTGGGCGATGACGTGCACCCGCCGTGGAACCACGCTAGCTCAATTCTTGCTAAACGTCTCATCGAGTGTCTTTCAGACAGTGCAGAGTGTTTTCTGGCAACAGTGTCCTCCGGTGCCGATGAGGACGCTTTCTACCGGTCAGTGAGGATGGCACCGAGGCCCAGGCCATCAAACACTCGGGGTTTGACCGCGGTCAGACTCTCGATGTCCGCACGAACCGTCTCGCCAGACATTGTGCATGTTGTGGGTACTAACGCGTTGGCGTTTGCGCCTGCGTTCAAGCTTGCTCGGGGACGGGGGAAGATCGTCCGCCATGTTTTCACATCGTACGATCCGGGCGACCGTGCGGTGCGGCCTTTGCGATGGCTGACTAATGCGCTCTTCATCGAGAGCTACGCTTTCACGACGCCTCGGATTGGGGATTGGGCTAGGGAGAATTCTCCCGGGACCAGAAGGTTTCTGATACGGCCTCCCATTGACTGTGACCTATACCAACCGACGGACCAGGTAGTGGTGGTCGGTCCCGGGTCGGGAGAAAAGACTGTGCTATACATGGGACCCTTGTGGGGAACGCGGTTCCCAGCGGCACATGTATTGGCCGCGATGGGAAAGCTGTTGAACACGGGGATCAAGGTTCGTTTGCTTGTTCTTACAAGTGCCAAGCGGTCGTCGCAGGCTGATTCTGACAAGCTTGAGGCTATGGCGCGAGGGCTCGGACTTGGAGAGTGTTTGATGGTCAGAAGGGTTGATCTGAGGGAGGATGAGAGGGTAGCCGCTTACAATTCTGCTGACGTGGTCATTTTTCCATATGTTGGTCCAGTGCCTGAGCGGCTTGCTGATCCTCCTTTCGGGATTCTGGAAGCAATGGCTTGCGGGGGTGTGGTGTTGGCGACTGATGTGATGAGCATCTCGGAAGTTCTGCGGGATGGGGTGAACGGTTTTGTCGTGAGGGATTCTTCTCCGGGCGAGATGGCTTCAGGCATCCAGCGAGCTTTGACAGCTGAGGAAGCAGTGAGGAGAAACGCGAGGGGCCGGGTAGTCTCGGATTTCAGCTACCCCAGGATTCGGGAAGCCTTGCTTGCATCATACTCATCACTAATGAGCTAAGGAAGACCGTCACTGCCCAAGTAACGATTCGCTGGGTTACTAAGGGCCGACCGGAGAGAAGGTTTGCGACGCGATCTGCCAGGAATGGGCACTCCCTGTTGAGAGTTATTTCTATTCGAAACCATTTTAGACGCTTGTCCAAGCTAATCCCGCGTAATCTGCCCGGATCGCGATTTTTCGAATCGGGAAATCTGGCGACTTTCGTTGGGGA
>Ga0066710_100008345_pt1 | contig 10055 bp, 10 predicted proteins | sample GraSoiAngelo_159_FD_79666 | JGI IMG/M metagenome (GOLD analysis project Ga0066710, IMG submission 79666) | Grasslands soil microbial communities from the Angelo Coastal Reserve, California, USA - 14_1009_16_40cm | ecosystem: Environmental > Terrestrial > Soil > Grasslands | place: USA...
CCTCGCTTGAGCTGGTCGAGCGGCCGGGGTCCCGGATGGAGGATCTCTTGGTTACGTGCACACCAATACTTGCCTTCGCCGGAGACTGCCTGCGACGAGGCGACGACGATCTTCTCAACGGGATACCGCCTCGGGTCGCTCACGATGAGCTCAAATAGCAGAGCGGTGGACTCAGTGTTCGTGTGGATGAACCGGCTGAAGTCGGGCAGATAATCTTGGTACGCGGCCAGATGCAGCACAAACTGACAGTCGGTCAACGCTCGGCCTAGGCGATCGTGGTCGCTGACATCACCCTCGATGAACTCGGCCTCCTGACTGAGATAACTCGGTCGGCCGCGCGGGTGCACTCGCGGTTGGAGTGAATCAAGGACACGCACCACGTAGCCGCGCTCCAGCAGATGATCAACTGTGTGCGAGCCGATGAAGCCGGCTCCCCCAGTGACCAGGACCCGGCTCAGAAGTTCACCATAACCTTGGCACCCTCGAAATCGAAGTTGTATGACATCTCACGGATCCCTGCCTTCGCCAACGCATCGCGCACGTTCGCTTTAGTCCCGTTCGGGCAGTACATCATGAGAAAACCACCACCACCCGCACCGACCACCTTACCTCCAAGCGCCCCGGAATCACGTGCAAGTTCGTAGAGCTGATCGATACGCGACGTCGAGACGGCGGTTGAGCGCCGTTTCTTGTTCTCCCAGTGCGCGTGCAGAAGTCGACCGAACTCGTCGAGCTCGCCCTGCTCTAGGGCAGCACGGATCTTGTAGCCCAGCTCCTTCGTGCGGTGCAGGCTGTCAAGGACCGTCGGGTCGTCGCCATCGGTGTCGGCCCGTTGTTTGGCCAGGATCGTGTCGGCACGCCGGCTGATGCCAGTAAAGAAGAGGAGAACGCGACTGTGGAAGTCTTCCGCTGTAGCGATCGAGATGTTCAGGGGTGTGACCTGCACGCGGCCATCCGGCGCAATATCCAGGCAGGTCATCCCGCCGAAGGCCGCAAGGTAGTGGTCGTGCTTTCCAACAGGATGGCAGGCGAGGTCCATTTCGACATGGCAGGCGAGCTCGGCTAGCGCCTGCGTCGGAACGCGCTCCCGCTTCAGCTCGTGCAGCGCCAGAAGCAGGGCAACGAGGTATGTGCCCGACGACCCGAGCCCTGTGCCAGCCGGGACGTCCGCCATCGACGTGATTTCGATGTTCCTGTCAATGCCGAGAAGTTCGAGCGACGGACGAACGAGATCGTGCTGAACGTCTTTGCCACGCTCCACCTCTTCGTAGCGCGAGTACTTCACCCGCACGAGATCATCGGCCGCAGGGCGGTTGACGTACACATATACGTACTTGTCAATGGCAGCGCTCAGAATGAACCCGCCGTGCTTCTGGTAGTAGGAGGGGAGGTCAGTCCCCCCGCCGCCCAGCGACAGCCGCAGCGGCGCCCGGGAGAAGATCACTTGATGCCAGCCAGGACTCGGTCGGTTCCCTCGAAATCGTCAGGCGTGTCGATCCAATAGTGAGATTCGTCCGTATCCATTCGGCAACCTATAAGCGTTCGGCCGGCCGCGAGGAGCATCGCCTTCATGACGCTAGCTTCACGGTCGACCCGCCGGAACGGGCCGAGCGATAGATCGCGTCGACCAGGAGCGCCGCCGCGTATCCATCTTCGGCGCTGCCGAGCGGCTTGCGTCGCTCGCGGATAGCTGTGGAGAATTCCAGCCATTCATCGGACCACGAGGGATCCGGCGCCGGGAATTCCCACTGCTCTTCCAGCGGACCGGACCAGTCGGGCTGACGGCGACCGTGCGTGAGCCTCTCCACCCCATAGTTCCCACCGAGTCCATCAGCGACCAGATACCCCTCGCTGCCGAGGATCTCGAATCTGAAGATGTTCCGCCATTGCGTCCAGCTGACGTGGATGGTCGCGACTCGGCCGTCCGCGGTGCTGAGCAACGCGAAGGCGTTGTCCTCCAGAGGCTGGATCGGCCAGAACCAGGTCGCGACCGCCCCACTCACCTGAGTAAAGTCGCCAAGGAACCAGCGCGCGAGATCGATCAGATGCACGCCTTGGTCCAAGAGCTCGCCGCCCCCCGCTACGGCCGGATCGCATCGCCACTCACGCTCGTAGCCGGGACGCCCTCCGTGGCCATAGGCGGCGCGAATCGCCAGTACGCGTCCGATCCGCCCCGACACCGCGAGATCGTGAGCGCGGCTCACGGCTGGGTGGTGGCGATGATTGAATCCCACCTTGAGGCATCTCCCCGATTGACGCGCTGCGCGGGCGATCGCACCCGCTTCGTCGGCGGTCCGGCCCATCGGCTTTTCGCACAGGACGTGCTTTCCCTGGCGCAAGGCCTCAATGACTATCGGGGCTAGAGCGCTTGTGACCGTCGCCACAACGACCGCATCAACTGGCGCTGGCGCGACCACATCCCGCCAGTTCGTCGACCAATCGGCGTGGAAGCGCTCTGCCATCTGGCGCGCGCGCGCCTCGTCGAGGTCCGCGACGGCGAGTATCCGATCTCCTTTGGCGGCCGCAACCTCAGCCCGCCGCGTGCCGATCGTTCCACACCCAACGATCGCGACCTCCACTATCTAAGGCCGTATCGCATCTGTTCGGATTCCCAGCAAGCCGCCAGAAAAGCTGGCGAAAGTGGGTATGTTTGACTCAGGGACGCGGCGAGCTGCTCTAACGCCGCACGATCTTCGAAATGCCCACGGATTCCAGACTCGGTTGCCCCTCATCCTTCCGCCGTATTGCGCGCGTTTGCTCAACGCTAGAGGACGTCGAATAATGCTGCGCGCGTCCACCTTCGGCAACACATTTGGGCCCTTGCCCATTACTCCGTCATTCTGACTAGATGACCATTTGAAGCGACGCTAAATGCGGGTTCTCTTTTTAGGGATCAACTATGCGCCGGAACAGACCTCCGTCGCGCCCTTCAACACCGGCTTGTGCGAGGCGCTTGCGGCGGCCGGCCACCAAGTCCTGGTTGTGACTGCGTATCCTTACTACCCGGAATGGAAGGTGCACCCAGGTTACAGACGGCGTCTGGCTTCGAGGGAGACTCGAACCGGCGTGAGCGTTTGGCGGGTCTGGCACTACATTCCACATAGTCCACGGAAACTGCTCCAGCGTCTCGCCCATGACATCACGTATTCCTGGCTGGCGTTGGCTGTGGCGCTCCTCACCGCCCGGCATCTTAACGTCGTCATCACGTCGAGTCCGCCTCCATTTACTCCGCTCGCGGGAGCCGTTCTCGCGCTGGTGCATCGAGCCCCACTTATCGTTAAGGTCACAGACATCTCATCGGGGGCGGCCGCGCAACTCGGCATCGTCCCGCCAGGGCTACTCCAGCGCGTAGCGCGCTTCGTCGAGGGGTTTGGACTGAGACGCGCCCGGCGCGTCATCGTTGGAGCTGAATCCTACGTACAAGAGGTCGTCTCGCTTGGCGTTCGGCTGGAACGCGTACGCGTGATCCCCGACTGGGCAGACCCCAAGGAGTTAACGCCCCGCGACGGTCAGGACTCCGTCCGAGCCAAGATACTGAAGGAAGGTGAGACTCAGCTTGCCGTCCATGTCGGCAACATGGGGCTAAAGCAGCACCTGGCGACATTGGTGGACGCAGCGGCTCTGTCGGATGCGACCACCAGGTGGCTCCTAGTCGGCGACGGAGAAGAGCGGGCGATGCTTCAGGATCGAGCGCGCGCTGGCCGCGTCACGCAACTCTCTTTCCTTCCTCTACAAGAACGTGAACGGTATCGTCAACTCCTTGCAGCCGCAGACGTCCTGCTCTTGATTCAGAGCGCCTCGATAACGAGCCAGGTCCTCCCCTCGAAGCTGTTGAGCTACCTCGCGGCAGGACGCCCCGTGGTGGCCTCGGTCCATGCCGATAGTGAGGTCGCGCGCATCGTTCGCAAGGCGGAATGCGGCGTTCTTGTCCCGCCTGAAGATCCTGCGGAGCTTGCGCGGGCAGTTCGCGCGCTCCGTGCGCGGCCGAACGAAACTGCCCGAATGGGCGACAATGCGCGGCGGTTCGCCGAGGAGCACTTCAGCTCGCGTGCGGTGCTTGCCTCGTATCGCGAGGAGATCGAAGAATGCGTCAAAGTGGGACGCGACCCCTGAGGCGATCGCTGGACGACGCCAGCGGCGCACGAATTGCCAAGCGGGCGTTGGATCTCCTCGGCGCTTCGATCGGGCTCGTTGTGCTGGCTCCGATATACCTCGTCATCGCCGTACTTGTTGTCGCAGAGACTGGCGGCCCCATCTTCTATCGGCCCACAGTGCGTGGGCTGCACGGCCGGGCGTTTCTGCTCTACAAATTCCGGACGATGGTGCCCCAGGCGACCGCCATCCTGCACGCGAACCCGACCCTGCTCGCCGAATACCAGGCGAAGCTCAAGATTCAGGACGATCCCCGGGTGACACGGGTCGGCCGTTTCCTGCGCACCTCCAGCTTGGACGAGTTGCCACAACTATGGAACGTATTGCGGGGCGAGATGAGCCTAGTGGGACCTCGCGTCGTCAGTGACCTTGAGCTCGCTAGGTATGGTCCGTACCGAGACCGCGTCCTGAGTGTCGTGCCTGGGATCACCGGGCTGTGGCAGGTGAGTGGCCGTCACCACGTCCCATTCGAGCGCCGGGTTGAACTAGACCTCGAGTACATCGACAGTTGGAGCTTGTGGCTGGACGTCCTTATCCTCTTGAGGACGTTTCCAGCCGTTTTCAGCAGGCGCGGTGCCTCTTGATCGAAGGAGGCTCGCCGGCTAGCGCCGCACGCCGATCGCTTCTCGACCGGCGGCAATCTGCTGCAGATACCAGCGAGTCGTCTTCTCGAGACCTTCACTGAAGCTGGTCCGCGCGCGAAATCCAAATTCGCGCTCCGCGCGCGACACATCCAAGGAACGCCGCGGCTGGCCGTCCGGCTTCGACGTATCCCACCGGATCCGCCCTCGGAATCCGACGGCGTCTGCGACCGTCTTTACTAAGTCCCTGATGGAGATCTCCCAACCAGCACCCAAGTTCACCGGATCGGGCTTCGAGTAACGCTCGGTGGCCAACGCGATGCCTTCAGCGGCATCTTCAACGAACAGGAACTCGCGCGTGGCATCTCCCGTTCCCCACACAACGATCTCCTGATCGCCCCTCTCGACTGCGTCGACGCACTTCTTGATCAACGCAGGGATCACGTGGGAGGTCGCCGGGTCGAAATTGTCTCCGGGGCCATACAAATTCACGGGCAACAGAAAGATCGAGTTGAAGCCGTACTGCTGACGGTACGCTTGAGACTGGACGAGCAGCATCTTCTTCGCCATCCCATAAGGAGCATTGGTCTCTTCCGGATAACCGCTCCACAGATCGTCCTCTCTGAAGGGCACCGCGGTGTATTTGGGGTAACAGCAGACGGTTCCGATCGCCACGAACTTCTGTACGCCGGCTCGCCGCGCGTAATCCATAAGAAGCGTACCCATCATGAGGTTGTCGTAGAAGAAACGACCGGGATTCTCTCGGTTCGCCCCTATCCCACCGACAACAGCCGCGAGATGGATGACGACATCGGGCTTGGACCACCGGTAGACCTCTTCGACGCCCGACTCGGTCGTCAGATCGAAGCCGACGCTCCTAGGAACGTAGATATGCTCGTAGCCACTCCGCCGCAGGATCCGAACCACGGCTGAGCCGAGAAAGCCAGCACCCCCGGTCACAAGGATTCGTTTGTCCGCCAACGTGGTTGAGCCGACCTCAGACGACATGTGCCGACTCCCCAACCGCTGACCTCCCTATGGTCCAGACATCGCGAGCGTGCGAATCCTAACGTTCCCGAGCCGTTGAGCCCCCGCTCGTTCGCGTTCGTCCGTTTTCAATATCGGATCGGATCGCGGCAACTACACGAAAGCGCGGGATTATCCCACTGGTTTGTGACCCAATACCGAACGCGCAGATCGAGAGCCGAACCTCTCCATCGGTGGCGACATGCGCGATGTCGCCGTGTCCTGCCGCAAGATCGAGACGACGCTGGCTACCGAACGACCGTGAAAGTGGAGGACGGCATTCGCGAAATCCGGACGCGATCACATCACGGCTCATTCGCGATCCCTCGTCTGACAAGTACCGAAACCAGACGTTCGTCGTCCAGTAACCGACTGCACTTCCCTCCGAAGAGCTGTTCCGACTCTCTGGCAGTATCGCTCCTAATGTTTATCGATGCCATGCTCCTGCTGCCGGCGCGCGTGGCTGCGTTACGACGACGCGTCGATCTCGGGATCCAGCAGGGCGAGTCGGTCCTCGACGTCGGCAGTGGGCACCGGCCTCACCCGAGAGCGGACGTCCTGTGCGAGCGCTACCTCACGGACAATCGCGAGCGTTCGGGCGAGGCAGTTCGGGACCGTCCTTTGGTGGTCGGCGACATACAGGCGCTGCCGTTTAGAGACAAGGCCTTCGACTTCGTTATCGCCCAGCACGTTCTCGAACACGTCCCCGACATCAAGCTGGCTTGTGCCGAGCTTTCGCGGGTCGGCAGGCGCGGCTATGTAGAGACTCCGTCTCCCCTTTGGGAGAGACTGCTCGGCCGCAGCTATCACCTGTGGTACGTCGCGAGTCGGGGTGGAGGGCTCGAGGCCCGCGCCAAAGCAAGTCTTCCCCTCGACGACGACCTGGTTTCGGAGTTCAGGAAGCAGTTTGAATCGTCGTCCTTGTGAAGCCGGATCATGCTCGGGAACTTCGACCGTTTCTACACGAGCATTCGCTGGAAAGATCAGGTCGAGTGCGTCGCCATACCTCCTCAGCCTAGCCGGGAGCGGCCGATCAGTGTCACCTCGGATGACGAAAACCCAGGTCTTCCGCGGTCGCGACTTGCGCAGCTCCTGCGCGGCCTGCTCTATGCGGGTTTGAGATGGACCCTACGCCCGCGGCGTAACCTCGAGATCTGGCCACTACTTGCGTGCCCTAAGTGCAAGCAGGGCATACGCCGCGAGGGCGAGGAGCTAATCTGCGACAGCTGCGGCTTGAGCTATCCGATTCGGAGCGGCGTTCCGATGTTGGTGATCGAGGAGTCTCGACCAATTCGTTCTAAGATCGCGGGATGAAGGTCCTCGTCACCGGGGGCGCGGGATTCATCGGATCCCACATCGCGGACGCCTATTTGGGACTGGGGCACGACGTTGTCATCTTGGACAATCTGGAGACCGGACGAGCCCGGAACCTAAGTCCGCGGGCGCAGTTCGTGAACGGCAGTGTCACCGATCGCGGCTTGGTCGATCGACTCTTCGCCGAGCATCGCTTCGAATTCGTCAACCATCACGCCGCACGCGGGAACCCGCGACTCTCGGTCGAGGATCCTATCGGGTTCTTCGAGGTGAATGTCGCAGGAGGACTGCACGTCCTGGAGGCGGCGCGGCGGCACGGGACACGGAAGATCATCTATTCATCCAGCGGGGGCTGCGTCTACGGCGAATTGGTTTCGTGGCCGGCAACTGAGGACCACCGCCTCCTACCGGTCGATCCGTATGGAGCGTCGAAAGAGTGTTTCGAAACGTACGTCCGGGCGTACGGCACGCAGTACGGCTTCGACTACACGATCCTGCGCTACGCGAACATCTACGGTCCCCGCCAGAACCCGAACGGAGAAGCGGGCGTGATCTCGATCTTCGCGCGGCGGATGCTGGCGGGAGAGCCGGTAACAATCAACGGTGATGGAGAGCAGTTGCGTGACTATGTCTACGTCGACGATTGCGTGCGCGCGAACGTCCTCGCCTTGTCACGAGGGAACCGAGCGACGCTGAACATCGGCACAGGTATCGGGACATCGGTCTGCGAGCTTTTCACCGCGCTGAGCGAGATCATTGGCTATGGACGCCCGCCCGTTCACGTTCCGCCGAAGGCGGGCGAGGTGCCGCGAAACGAGCTGGACGCAAGCCGAGCGACCGAATTGCTGGGCTGGGAGCCGACCATGAAGCTCAACGAGGGACTGCAGAGGACAGTCGAGTACGTCCGGGACTGCGAGAGAGCGGTGGCTCCTCCGAGGACCGAACGGGGTTAATCGCGCACGTAGCGGAAGGTACCAGCGGTGCCGGTGACGACGCTCGATCCGAGGTGGCGTAGGCCGTTATAGGAGAGAAGATCTTTCAGCGGGAACCGCCGGAAGCCCTTTGGCCGTATTCGCTCGAACTCGAGGCGAAAGCCTGCCGTCCGCGCCAGCGACAGTGCTTGGTCGCGCGTGAAGTGATACGGATGCGGCGGATCCAACCTGCCGAGGAGTCCAGCGAACAGGCCGAAGACCGCCCGAATCAAGTGAAGCTCGAGGACCATCGTCCCACCAGGCCGCAGAACTCGGTACATCTCGTTCATGACACCGAGCGGGTCGAGACAGTGATCGAGCACGTTGTAGCAAATGACAATGTCGATGCTGCCGGTTGAGATAGGTAATCGCTCGCCGACGCCCTCGACGCGCGCTGCTCCGAACGAGTTGGCGTAGCCGGCCGACACGAGGTCCAGCATGAGTGGATCAAGGGCGACGCGCAGGGCGGGTGTGTCGAGAAAGTGAATGATCCCAATAGGACCCGAACCCACTTCAAGCACCCTACGGGCGCGTGCAATCCGCCTCTTGAATTCCCCGTTGTGATCGAAGAGTGCTAGCTCCTCATCGACCTGCATGCGTCGCGATTCGCCAGTCGCGTCAATGTAGACGCTGCTGGTCGCTTCGTGCGCCCAGAAGCCGTGTTCGGCCACCTGCGCGGTGTGCCAGCGCCATTCGCTGGCCGGCTCGACGCCGTGTTGCCGCGTCGACCGGTAGTCAGGGCTCATGAAGAGGTACCAGTCGTGCGGTCCCGTCTGATGCCGGCCCGCCGATAACGCCGCTCGGCGGAGCGCAGCGATGCCAGCGGTTCCATGTCGCGGCTAACCAACCGACAAGTAGGGGGACACCCCAGACGAGACTAAGGCTGAAGAACTGTAGAGACCCGCGCGTGAGCAATTGGAATAGCGAATAGAGCAACACAGCTTGGAATGAGGCGGCAAGCGCGGAATTGCTCGTCACGAGAAACCGGTGCGCGAGCGCGAACAACAAGCCCACAACGAAGGCCCCAGCAACGACGGCCGCGAACCCTCCATTCAGGTAAAGCTCCCCGACCCAGGGCACACCGAAGAATGTTTGCCCCGCTCGCCAGACCTGGGGGAAGAACTCACGCGTGTAGATCTCGCCGGCGGTTGGTGGTTTGTCAGGCCAGAGCGCGCGAGGAACCACGTTCGCCGCCGCGGCGGTGAGTGTTGCTCCCCGCAGGTACCCCAGCGTGGTCGGCTGCCGCTCCACGATGTCAGAGACAACGAACACCTCTCCCGCCTGCACTACTATTAAATCAGCCACCCCGGCAAGCGGACCACCTCCATAGCGGCTCACGAGGGCGGCCGAGCTGCGCATCACCAAGATGAACACCACCGCCACGACGAACATCCCTACCAAGCCAACGGCCGCCTCTCGGATGCGAATGGAACGACGGCCGTAGTGCAGAATCACTATGGGGATCGCAAGGGCCCAAACCACGAAGACGCGCTCCTTAGTCAGAGCAGTCGTAACGACCGAGACCAGGGCCGCAACCCCGACCAAAGCCCAGTCACTTTTGCGCGGCCGCTCTCGCGAGAAGAGATGAGCGCACGCGAGGAAGAAGCCGACCGAGGCTAGGACGCTTACGGCGCGCGGTATGCCAGTGCCTCGGAAGAAGCTGACGTTTCCTACGAAAGAACCCTTCGGATCGATATACGCGCCCACTCCACCAGCTAGCGGGAAATAAAAGAACACGTAAGACGAGATCGAAAGCCCGCAGAGCAGCACGACGATCGCCCAGAAGAACGCCTCGAATCCCCCGATCGGGTGGCGGATGAGCTCCCCGAGAACCGCGCGCCGTTCGGTGAGCCGCGGCCCGAACGCTGCGCCCGTGCGCGCGGCGTCGTAGTGGGCGGCGAGGACGATCGTCCCGGGCCGGCCGCCGTCCTCGCGCGAGACGACGTTCTGTGACGCCCGCCTGCCGGTGAGGCGCCGGGCGAGGTGGAAGCTGCCGGTGAGATCACCGAAC
>Ga0066710_100008346_pt1 | contig 10055 bp, 7 predicted proteins | sample GraSoiAngelo_159_FD_79666 | JGI IMG/M metagenome (GOLD analysis project Ga0066710, IMG submission 79666) | Grasslands soil microbial communities from the Angelo Coastal Reserve, California, USA - 14_1009_16_40cm | ecosystem: Environmental > Terrestrial > Soil > Grasslands | place: USA...
ACGGCGGGCATCAAAAGCTGCAGATCCAGGCCGATGTCGGCGCCCCTGGCTGTGACACCGCTTCGCCGCCTAACTGCGTGCCGAGCGCGCCAGGCGTGGCAGCCTTTTACTGGGTCCGCGTGGTGGCGGTTGAAACCATTCCACAATTGTTCTCGGCAATGTTGGGCAACCTGAACGCCGTGGTGAGCGCGGAATCCACAGCCGGACTAGTGAATGAGGTCGCCGTCGGAGGTCTTATTCTGCTGGATCGCGCCGGCGACGTTCCGAGCGGCGTCGGGTTTCCCCAAGATCTATCCTCGAACGGCGGAGGGCCGATCAGCGTCCCTGGCGGCATCGTACTGTCCTCGACCTGCCACGGACAGAGCGGCTCTCCTTGTAACGGCGTTTATGCCGGCGATCTTCAGGGCAACACCGCTGTGAGCGCACCCTTTACCAACGTTCGCGGCGCGGGCACCACGCACTTGCAGGGTGCCGCCACGTGGACGGCTGCGCCGCAAAACGGATTTCCCGATTCCGGGATGTTCTCCGATCCGGAAAGCAGCAATAATAAGGGTCAGCCGCCGATGAATGCCGGGCAGGCCAGCAAGCCATACATCAAAGTGCCGGGGGGAACTCTAACCACTGCGGTCTGTAATCCCTGTGGTTCCGGCAACTATTACGCGGTCGACGCCGCCAACCACGCGACTGGCAACCCAATCACGATTGGCGACGGTGTAAACTTCAGCGGCGGCAACTTCGGCGAATTCGTGTTCTTCGGTGGGGTTACTATTGGCCAGGCCACCGTCAATTTCGGCCCGGGGCGTTATTTCCTCGCCGGCGCTCAGGCTTCCAATCCGGTGTTCACCAGCGCCAACAAAACGAATATTAGGGGCGGGACCGGCTCTGACGCAGGCAGGATTATCGTCCTGACCGACTCGACCTACGACGGCAATTCAACCATGGCTGCGGTGGTGCAGGGTGTCAACAGTGACTGCGCTTGTGTATTGCCGACGATGGGCTTTGGGAAGTCCGCCTTTCAGTCCGGGAATAACGGCGCCTACATTGAGCTTCACGGACTCAAAGCAAACGATGGGAACGTACCGCCTAATTTGGACGAGTTCAAGGGCATCGTGATCTGGCAGGACCAGCAGAATTCTTACGTCAAGTATGATTCGGGCGGAAACGTGATGACAACAGGTGGCGGCGCAGGAACGTGCGACGGCGCTGGAAACTTGGATTCTCCCTGCAAACAGACTCCAGTCGTGGCCGATTCTCCGGAAATGCAACTCTGGGCGGGGCAGAACAATATATACAGCGGGATTGTATATCAACCCCGGGGGTCCTGGATGGTTATCCATTCCGGTTCGGGCACTACCGGGCCGCTGAGAATCATCACCGGTGCGCTTAATCTGCAGGGCAGCCCGGGTCTGTCGCTCACCGGAAACTCGAACCCCATCACGAAGACTGTCGCCGCTCTGATTCATTGAGAATCTTGGATAAAACACTTGCCAAGGCCAATTGGCTGATCGGCTGATGCCATCGTTTGAACCCTTCAGCAGCCATTACTCAGCAAAGGGGCCTGTCGCCGTCAGTACCCCACGCGATCCTCGCGGTGCTTCTCGGATGCGGATTGCGATCAGAGGTGGCGGCGTTCACGTTCGCGCACATCCACGGGAATGCCGGCCGGCGTGGTCCTGGCGTCCGCTCGCCAACTAAGAAAAGCTACCCGCGCCTTGATCCTCGTGCGATGAAGCCCACTGTAGTAAGCAAAAGACAAAGAGAAACCAGAAAGATCGTGCGTCCCAAGAAAAGAACGAGACTGCCGCTATTGTGCGCAGCGCGCTCAAACCTGATTCCGAGTCAACATTTAGGCCGACGAACTAGAACGTAAGCAAAAAGAGAAGCACTTTTCTGCGTGCATCTACAAGATACTTTGAGTGTATCAAACATAGCAGCTAAGCGCAAATCTTACAAGATTGTTTGTGTCGTTAGCACGTTAGTTGTCCGGTCAAGGCCGGGGGCGGAAGCCGGCGAGGTGGAGACACCCAACCGAGCGGTCCCGCCCGAGAAATGGAGCGGAATGATTCGTGGCAAAATCAGCTCTAACGGCGTGCCGGTGGAGTGACTCGCGCGGCTCAGCGATCCGGTTACGCTCGTCTCTCCATTTCGAGGCGAGCCTCCCTGATCTGATCAATGGGGGTCGCGATCGGGGGCTTTCGACTCCAGTGCTTTAGGACGAACATTCTGCCCAAGCTTCGGGCTTTGGGGCCTTTGGGGCGCGAATCGGCGTCGACTCTTACCTCTCGGCTACTCTTGCCTCTCCATGCACTGTTGACAAACGCCCTTAATGCCGATGAACATGATTCAATGCATGTCTTTCTTCAGGAATGGAGCCAAGGAGTTATGAAATGATCGGCGTAGGCGTGGTTGGGTACGGCTATTGGGGCCCGAACCTAGTACGAAATTTCTCAGAGGCGCTGGAAACGCAGGTAGTGGGAGTGACGGATCTGCGGCCCGAGCGGCTCGCGCTTGTGCAGAACCGTTACCCGGGAGTGCAGGTTAGCAGCGAATATCAGATCCTCCTCGCAAACCCGAAGATCGACGCGATCGCCATCAGTACGCCGGTTTCCACACATTTTGACCTGGCGATGAAGGCTTTGCGAGCCGGAAAACACATCTTCGTGGAGAAGCCGCTGGCGAGCAGTTCGGCTCAGGTCCTCACGTTAATGGAAGAAGCAGAACGCAGGCGCTTGGTGCTCATGGTCGACCACACGTTCGTGTACACTGGCGCGGTGCGGAAGATTGCCGAGTTGGTCCGCAGCGGCCGGGTGGGCGACCTTTTCTATTACGACTCCGTTCGCATCAACCTTGGCTTGTTCCAGCACGATGTGGACGTGATCTGGGACCTCGCTGTCCACGATTTTTCGATCATGCAGCACGTTCTGCCCGAATGGCCGAAGGCGGTTACCGCCAGCGGCATGAAGCACGTCGTCGGCAGCATGGAAAACATCGCCTACATTACCGCGTTTTTCGAGAGCAGTATGATCGCGCATATTAACGTCAATTGGCTCTCACCCGTCAAGGTCCGGCGCACACTCATCGGCGGCAATAAGCAAATGATCGTGTACGACGACATAGAAGGGAGCGAAAAGGTGAAGATTTACGACCGCGGCATCACACTTAACGGCAACACGGAAGACGTGTACAAGATGCTCATCAGCTATCGCAGCGGTGACATGTATGCTCCGCAGTTGGACCCCACTGAAGCGCTCAAGGTCGAAGTGGGGCATTTTGCCGAATGCATCAACAAGGGAACTCGCCCGATCACAGGCGCATGCGCGGCTTTGCAAGTAGTTCAAGCGCTTGAGGCTGCGACGCTCTCCATGCGGGAGCGCGGACGCTTGGTCGAGTTGCCGCCCGCGCCAATGTCCGCGGGAGTCGCGCAATGATTCCTTTTGCAGATCTGAAGGCACAATATCACTCCATCAAGCCCGAGATCGATGCCGCGATCTCCCGCGTCCTGGAAAGCTCGCAGTTCATTCTCGGCGAGGAAGTGGCCGCCTTTGAGAACGAATTCGCCCGCTACACTGGCGCGGACCATGCCATCGGTGTGAACTCGGGAACCAGCGCGCTGCATCTGGCGCTGGTAGCCGCCGGAATCGGCGAAGGAGACGAAGTCATTACAGTCCCGTTTACGTTTGTTGCTACCGTTGCGGCCGTACTTTACACGGGCGCGAGACCGGCTTTCGTGGACATCGATCCCCTGTCGTACACCATGGACCCGAACCGGATCGAAGCTGCGATTACTCCCCGCACCAAGGCAATTCTGCCAGTCCACCTCTACGGCCAGCCCGCCGACATGGACCCGATTCTGGAAATCGCTCGCAGACACCATCTGACGGTCATCGAGGATGCCTGCCAGGCCCACGGCGCGGACTACAAAGGTCGCCGCGTCGGCAGCATTGGGGACATAGGATGCTTCAGCTTTTATCCGGGTAAGAATCTTGGGGCTTATGGTGAAGGCGGTGCCGCGGTGTCAAGCAAAGGGGAATACGTGCGGAGAATCCGTATGCTGCGGGACTGGGGCGCGGAGAAGAAGTATCAGCACGTGCTGAGGGGTTATAATTACCGGATGGAAGGCTTGCAGGGCGCGATTCTTCGCGTAAAGCTCGGGTATCTAGACAAATGGACGGAAGCGCGGCGCGGGCACGCTGCCCAGTACACGAAACTGCTGGCTGATTCGGAAATCGGCTTGCCTCGCGAGAGGCCATATGCTCGCCACGTGTACCATGTGTACGCGATCCGAACCAAAGAGCGGGAACATCTGCAGCGCGCTTTACAGGAGGAGGGGATTCAGACCGGGATTCACTATCCGATTCCGGTTCACTTGCTGCCCGCATATGCCGACCTAGGGCACCACGCAGGGGCTTTTCCGCATTCTGAACGCGCGGCGAATGAGGTTCTTTCGCTGCCGATGTTTCCTGAGTTGTGTGGTTCGCAGATTGACGAAGTTTCCCGAGCCGTCTCAAACGCGGTTACACCACGAAATGCGGCCCACAGCTGATCGGTTGCCTGGGCGACGAATGGGCTCGGACCAACAACACGCCAGCAGCATTGGCAATCAGATTGAAGTTAGGCCGCCGACTCCGCGTGCCGGTGAAATCGAACTGGAACCAGCGTCAATGCCTTCATTTGCTGATGGGATCAGAGTCCCGTTGCCTAAACTCACTTCCCAGCGCCTAGTCGGAGGTATCGTAGTCTGCGCGTTGACCCTGCTTTACATGTCCCTATGGTGGAACAGATTTCTGGGTGGTGGATCAGATGGTGTACTGATGGTGATCGGCCAAAAACTGTTGCGTGGAGAAACCCCCTATCGAGATTTTTTTATGGTTATTCCTCCCGTAATGGCCCTGAAATTCGCCGCGATGATTCGGATTTTTGGCAGCAGCATCAGGGCCATCCGCGCGGTGGGAGTGTTCGATCGAGTGCTCTTATCCCTTTTCGTATACATCTGGATAACTCGTTTATTTTCGACAAAATCAGCAGCGATAGGGAGTATTCTGAGTATCATTATATTCTCCGGAGATATTGCCGATGTTGTCGAGTATTATCCCGCGGATGTGGCGATTTGGTCCCTAGCGGCAGCGTACTGTGCCGCTAATGTGATCGACTCCGCCTACATGAATCGACGCCTTGGCTGGGCAATTTTGTCCGGAGCGCTAGCGGCGATTGCGGCTCTAACCAAGCAGAGCACCGGATTAGGCGTTCTGGTTCTACTGCCGGCCGTGAGCGGTGTTCTAGTGTTCAGATTTTACGGCCTTCGCTCCGCGCTAAAAACCTTTGCAGGTTTTGGAATCGGCTCAGCAGTTCCGATTGCGCTCGCAGCAACATGGTTAGCTCGAATTGGCGCGCTGAGCGCATTTCTCGATCAGGTATTTAAAGAGGGGGCATCCAGTAAAGGGTCGCTTGCTGCTGCGCTACTCAGGCCAGTTGTGCAGCCGCTAGGCCGTGGGAAGTGTGAGGCGATTATTGCGGCCCTCGTGTTGTTGATTGCATGGCTTTTTTGGCGATACGGCGTCAAATCGACGGCTGAATATCAGGGGCCGATCGCATTTCATGCGATCGCCGGGCTTTGCATTTTCATTGCGGGAATGGCTCTGATCGTCATCCTAGGCACACATATAGGATTTAGCGCGCGAACGCCGCAATTAGTTGTCGCAATGATCTCACTTTATGGCTCTGGCGCGGTATCGGTGTACAGTATGTTCCGATGCTTCAAGAGATCGTTCAATAAACGGGATGCACAATTGTTGCTTCTATCTTCGTTTTCATTTGTGACGGCGTACCTAGTCGGAATGAGTTGGACACCTTATGAGCCGATGGCCCTCCCGGGTATCGGCATGCTGATTTGCCTGGCGATGAGCCGGGGGTGCTCTCGAAGCGAGACATGGCGGCCGGTGGCATGCGGTCTTGTCGTCGCGGCGTTCGCGGTGATATTCTTCGCTGTTTCATTCAAGCTGTTTCTACCATTTAAGTGGACGACTTGGTCCGACCGGCCTGTATTCTTCGCGACAAAAACATCACAGCTTGCCGCTCTAAAGGGAATCCATCTTCCTGCGGACACCGTTGACAGCGTGGAGAGGATTACTGACTTAATTACTAGCTATAGCCGCCCCGAGGATCGTATTTTTGTTTTTCCGTATCTCCCGCTATTCTTTGTCTTATCTGCTCGGATGCCGGCCCTTTTCGCTATCGTGCATTGGTTTGACGTTGCTCCTGACCGACTCTGCCGGGAGGAGGCGGGGAGATTACTCCAGACTCGGCCTCGTATCGTCGTGTACCAGGAGATAAGTTCTTCAATGCTCTTAGACAACGAAATCGAATTCCGTGCAGGTCGCCCGAGCGGGCAGCGTGACCTCATAAATGCGATTAAAGAGTTGACCAAGACTTACCGGCTCGTTGGATCAGTCAAGCCATGGGGAGGGAACCCGATTAACGTATTTGTGCGAGATGTACGATAATAATAAAGTCTCAAAGCGTTTGAGCGATGGCGTCGGACGTGACCCGTTACGCTTAGTTTCGCTGGATCGCTGTGTTAGAGGAAAAGAGTGACGCAGCCCTCGCCCCCGGGCCTCAATCCGGTTCGTCTCCTTCGCCAAGCATTGAAAGCGAGCCAGCGTTGCTCGCTCGACCTAAAAGATCTCACGGTGCTCACAGAGGCAGCAAATGGTCCATACGTGATCACGCCGATCATGGCTGCGATCGCTGGTGCCAAGGTCTTCGCGATAACGCGATCAACGAGATACGGCTCCTTTCAAGAGATCCAGCAGGCGACGGTTAAGCTTGCAGCCGTCGCGGGTGTATCAAATCGAATCGAGATTTTTGAAGCGCTGTCGAAGGAGACCATCGCCCAAGCCGACATCATAACGAACAGCGGTCATCTTCGGCCGATCGACGCGGACATGGTCGCCGTTATGAAAGCGACGGCTGTGGTTCCACTTATGTATGAGGCCTGGGAACTTCGAGATTCTGACGTGGACGTAGAAGCGTGCCTGCGACGTGGGATCGGGATTGCCGGAACGAATGAGCGCCATCCCGCGATTGATGTATTTTCTTTTCTCGGCGTAATGGCGCTTAAGCTCCTTATGGAAGCCGGTGTGCCAGTTTATGGCAGCAATATCATTCTTTTATGCGACAATCCTTTCGCGTCATTCATTGAGAATGGACTTCGACGCGCAGGAGCTACTGTCTCTACTGCGTCGCAATTGGCCGCACTGAGAGGCGATACCGAAGACGTTGATGCTATCTTAGTCGCCCTCCGCCCCCGTAAGGAGCCGGTGCTGAATCAAGCGGACTTGCATTCAATCCGTTGCCTTTTCCCTGGCGCCGTGGTTGCCCGTTTCTGGGGGGATGTCAATCCCGTGCAACTTGCTGCAGCTGGAATCCCATTCTGGCCCGCGGGGGACATCGTCCCAGGGCACATGGGGATTCTGCCCTCAGCCATTGGACCGGACGCAGTAATCCGGCTCCAGTGCGGAGGCCTGAAAGTAGGCGAGGTGATGGCGGCAGCCGCACGTCGCGGACACGATCCGATCGAAGCCGCTGTCATCTCGGGTTTCGGTCAGGCGCTTCCCGTGGATTCGGCCTATACTTGTAAATCGGGAATTTGATTTACAATGCAACTGTCCGAAATCGCGCAGATCGTCGACGTCTTGGTTGTAAGAGGCGGCGATTTCGACAATCTAGGATTGCTAACTCACCGCGAAGGTCGAGTGCTAGCTGGCTACTACGAAGAACGCTTTGCACGTGCTCTCCAGAACCCCCACCTTGCGTGCGTGATCTCCAGTGATGCACTTGCACCCCAAGTACCTGACCACATCGGATTAGCGGTCGCGGACGACGTCAAAGCGGCATTCTACAGACTTCACGAATACCTGTGCCGGCACACTGAGTTTTACTGGAAGGATTTTGAGACGGAGATTGCCGCGGATGCCCGAATTCACGGGAGCGCCTATGTGGCTCCCTTGAACGTGCGGATCGGCAATCGTACTACCGTGGCGCCACGCGCGATCATTCTAGAGCACAGCATTATCGGAAGTGACTGTACAATACATGCCGGTGCCGTGATAGGTGGGGAAGGCTTCGAGCCTAAGTGGGTCGCGGAGAAGCATCTTGTCATTCCACACGCAGGTGGCGTTAGAATAGGTGACTGTGTTCAAATCATGTGTTGTGCTCACCTAGCCCGAGCGGTTTTTGGGGGATTCACAGAGATAGGCGACGGCAGTATCGTCGACGCCCTTGTACATATCGCTCATAATGCGAAAATCGGTCGAAATTGTGAAATCGCTGCGAACGCCCTCGTAGCTGGTAGCACTTCTATTGGCGATGGCGTTTGGATCGGGCCTAACGCGTGCGTCTCGAGTGAGGTGCGGGTAGGGAATCACGCCTTCATCAGCCTCGGGTCGGTCGTGATCGATGATGTTCCAGACGGGGGCCGCGTGACCGGATATTTTGCTTTCGATCACCGCGAATATAAGCGGTCCCATAGACTCTTTAAGGCGGCTTCGCTGAAGGATTGATCATGCAAGCTGGGAATTCCGTTCTGCGAATTTCTATTGTGACGCCCGCCTACAACGAGTCAAAGAACCTTCCAATCTTTTTCGATCGCCTGGACGCTGTGTTTGCGAGGCTCAGCGCGGATTGGGAGTGGCTGGTAATAGACGATCACTCGTCTGATGACAGTTTGAGAGTTTTGTCCGCTCTCGCCGAGCAGCATTCTAATATTCGGGCGCTCCGCTTTTCACGCAATTGCGGATCACACCTGGCGGTGACCTGCGGTTTGCGCGAAGCAAGAGGTGAGTGCGCCGTGGTTATGGCGGCCGACCTTCAGGATCCGCCGGAGACCATTCCGAATCTGATCGACAAATGGCGGGCTGGCGCGCAAGTGGTGTGGGCCGTTCGAGCCGCGCGCGAGGGGGAAAATGCAGTGACTCTCGCATTCTCATCCTTCTACTACTGGATTATGCGGAGATTTGTTGGATTTGAGGAGATGCCGCCGAAGGGCGCGGATTTCTTTCTGCTGGACAGACGCGTTCTTTCCGCTTTCGGAGAGTTTAACGAGACTAATGCAAGCATCACCAATTTGATCTTATGGATGGGTTTTCCTCAGGACAGCATCACGTACGAAAAGCAGGCCAGGGTGCATGGGCAATCGAAGTGGAACGCCGAGAAGAAACTAAAGCTCGTCGTCGACTCGGTCACCGCATTTTCTTATAAGCCAATCCGGTATATGTCGTATGCGGGATTTGTGATTGCAATACTTGGTTTTCTTTATGCCATCGATGTGGTCGCGAATGCGTTTCGGGGTCATCCTATAGAAGGCTGGACCTCTTTGATGGTAGTGGTCCTCGTCTTAGGCGGTTTTCAGATGCTGATGATGGGCATTTTGGGCGAATATTTATGGCGAACATTGGACGAGGCGCGCCGTCGGCCTCGTTATCTGATCGAAGCGAGGTTCGGCAAAGGCTTACACTCCCACTGGACTAAAGATGTGTTCATGAACGAGCCAAGACCGATATGAAAAACAAACGAGTGCTCATCACCGGCGGCGCCGGACTAGTCGGTTCGCATATCGCGGACCTGCTCGTCGAACAGAATGTCGGCGAGATCGTTGTTCTCGACAATTTCGTCCGCGGACGTCGAGAGAATCTCGCGAAGGCTTTATCCTGCGGGCGCGTCACTATTGTTGAGGGGGATATTCAAGACAGAGCGCTGCTTACGGAAGTGATGCAGGGCGTCGATGTTCTATTCCACCAGGCTGCTATTCGAATCACGCAGTGCGCCAAGGAGCCAAGGCTCGCGCTGGATGTTCTCACTGTCGGAACGTTCAACGTTCTGGAGGCCGCCGTCGCGGCCGGTGTGAAGAGAGTCGTTGCGGCATCGTCCGCATCCGTTTACGGGCTCGCCGACCAGTTCCCTACCACCGAGGAGCAGCATCCCTACAACAACAGGACTCTGTACGGCGCTGCCAAAGTTTTCAACGAAGGTCTGCTGCGAAGTTCTCATGAAATGTACGG
>Ga0066710_100008347_pt1 | contig 10055 bp, 6 predicted proteins | sample GraSoiAngelo_159_FD_79666 | JGI IMG/M metagenome (GOLD analysis project Ga0066710, IMG submission 79666) | Grasslands soil microbial communities from the Angelo Coastal Reserve, California, USA - 14_1009_16_40cm | ecosystem: Environmental > Terrestrial > Soil > Grasslands | place: USA...
AGGCGCGTCCTCGGCAAGGATGCGAACGCAGTCGATCACGTCGCGACGAATCCACTGTCGGCGTCGCTCGAGGTGACACCGTCCGCGGCGACGCCGGCCGCGGCGCGCGAGATGCTGGCGCGCCTCGCAGCGCTGCCTGAAACGGAAGACGTCGACGGCACCGCCGACTGGGTCGAACGCCTCGCGCACCTGCAGCGATTGCTTGTGATCCTCGGTCTCGGTGTCGGCGGCGTGCTCGGGCTCGCGGCGATCCTTAGCGTCACGACGGCCACGACGTTGGTGCTGCACGCGCGCCGCGACGAGGCCGAGATCATGCGGCTCTGCGGCGCGCCGGAGATCGCGATCCGGATGCCGCTTCTGCTGCAGGGGATGCTGCAAGGCCTCTTCGGCGCGGCGATGGCGGTGCTGTGGCTGACGGCGGCCCATCGTCTGGCCGCCCCCCTTCTCGATCCCCTCGTGGGCTTCGTGCTCGGTCTGCCACGCGTGGCGTTTCTGCCGCCAGTGGCGCTCGCGGCACTCGTCGGCGCGGGGGCGATGCTCGGCGCGCTCGGGGGTGTCATGGCGCCGGCGGGACGCGCGCGATAACGCAGGTGTCCCCTCTGACGAGAACCGGCCTGCTCGTGGTGTTATCGGTCGTCCTCGCGGCGCCCGCGTTTGCCCAACCGGCGAAGAAAGACGACTTGCAGGTGGAGCAACGCCGGCTCCGGGATACCCAGAAGCAGCTTCGGGAACAGCGAGAGAAGGCGGCCGCGGCTCGCAAGCGCGAGGTTTCCGTGGTGGCCGAGCTCGAGGACTGCGAGCGCCGGCTCGCCGACAAGCAGCGGGACGTGCGCCAGCTCGACCAGCGGGTCAAGCAGAAGCTCGGCGACCTGGCGGCTCTTCGCGGCGAGATCGAGACGCTCGGGAGAGAGCGTGCGGCGCGCGAGGAGGACCTCGCCCGACGGCTCCGCGCAATTTACAAAGTCCATGCCCAGGGCGCAGCGTTGCCGTTGATCCTGAGCGGAGACGATCCCGTTGCTCGGGCGGTGACTGTCCGGCACCTGGCCCGCATGGCGACCCTGGACGCCCGTCTCATTCAAGAGTATCGTGGAGTTTCGGAGACACTCGAGGATCGGAGCGCCCGGGAGGAAGCTCGCCAGCGGGAACTGTCGCAGCTTCGTGCGGAGGCGCGACGCAGCGAGCTCGAGGTAGACCGCGAAGCCGCGCGGCGACGTGTGCTCCTGGCGAAGGTGCGCGACGAGCGGGCGTACCACGAGCGGATGGTCGGCGAGCTCAGCGAGTCGGCCCGACGGCTCGAGGCGTTCATCCAGGAGCTGCAGGCCCGGCAACGGCGCCTGGCCAAGGTTCCGCCGCCGAAGGGCGGCGTCGAGACACCGCGAACCGGGTTCGGAACCCTGCGCGGCCGGTTGCCCTGGCCAACCGATGGTCGCATCGTCGCGACATTCGGGGCTCAGGTGCACCCCCGCTTCGGGACACGGACATTCCGAAACGGTGTCGACATCGAGGCGGGCGAGGGCACGGACGTCGCGTCCGTATACCCGGGGCACGTGGTCTACACCGGGTGGTTCAAAGGGTACGGCAACCTGATCATCCTGGATCATGGGCACGACTACTACACGCTGTACGCGCATGTCGCGGACATCCTCGTCAAGGAGGGCGACGACGTGAAGCAGGGACAGCGGATCGGCACCGTCGGAGACACTGGCTCGCTCACCGGTGCCCGGCTCTACTTCGAGGTGCGATTCCAGGGCAAGCCGCAGGATCCGGCGGAGTGGCTCCGCCAGAAGAGCTAGCACCGTGAACGATTACGGAGACATCTCATGAAGAAGGCGTTGGTGATCGGGTCGCTGCTCGTCGTGCTCACGTTGTCGCTCGGGGGCTCGGCGGCCAGCAAGGCGGCAGGCAACGGCGCGACGTACGAGCAGCTCCGGTTGTTCACGGAGGTGCTCTCGATCGTCCAGAACCAGTACGTGGACGAGGTGCCATCGAAGGACCTGATCTATAGCGCCATCAAGGGCACCTTGCGCGGGCTCGATCCGCACAGCGCGTTCCTTGACCCCGACAGCTACAAGGAGATGCAGGTCGAGACGTCCGGGAGCTTCGGCGGTCTCGGCATCGAGATCACGCTGAAGGACGACATCCTCACCGTCGTGTCGCCGATCGAGGGCACGCCCGCGTACCGTGCCGGGCTGCAGACCGGGGACCGCATCATCAAGATCGACGGGCTCAGCACGAAGGACATGCAGTTGCCGGATGCCGTGAAGCGCATGCGGGGTAAGCCGGGCACCAAGGTCACGATCACCGTCGTGCGCGAGGGCATGACCGAGCCGAAGGACTACGAGATCACCCGGGAGCAGATCCGCGTGCAGTCGGTGCGCAGCCACGAGCTGGGCGACGGCATCATGTACATCAAGCTCCGACAGTTCCAGGAGCAGAGCCCGCACGATCTCGACACCGCGCTCGACAAGTTCGCCAAGAACGGCATGAAGGCCCTCATCCTGGATCTCCGGAACAATCCCGGTGGCCTCCTCACCGCGGCGGTCGAGGTGTCCGAGAAATTCGTGGAGGACGGCAAGCTCGTCGTCTACACGGAAGGGCGCATCCGCAACCAGAACATGCGCTTCTCGGCGCATGCGAAGAAGGCGTACACGCAGATCCCGATGGTCGTCCTGGTCAACCAGGGGAGCGCCTCCGCATCCGAGATCGTCGCCGGCGCGCTCCAGGACTATCAGCGCGCGATGATCGTCGGGACGCAGACGTTCGGCAAGGGCTCGGTACAGACGATCATCCCGCTCTCGGACGGCTCCGGCCTCCGTCTCACCACGGCGAAGTACTTCACGCCCAAGGGGCGGTCGATTCACGGTAAGGGAATCGCTCCGGACATCGTCGTCGAAGCGCCGAAGGAGCCGGCGGGCAAGGACCGGCCGTTGCCGAACCCGGACCCGCTCGAGGAGCTGAAGAAGGACGTCCAGTTGCAGCGGGCGCTCGACGTGATCAAGACGATGCGCGTCATGGAGCAGCAGCAACGGTCGAGCGCTCAGTCGTCGCAAGGACCGCAAACCCAAAGCCGCCAGTGACCCCGGAGGGGGGCCTCGGCCCCCTTCGCGCGTGATCGTTCTCGGGATCGAAACCTCTTGCGACGAGACCGCGGCGGCCGTGCTGGCTGACGGGCGCCGGGTCCTGTCGAGCGTCGTCGCGTCGCAGGATGCCGTGCATGCGCCCTACGGTGGGGTCGTTCCCGAGCTCGCATCGCGACGCCATCTCGAGGTCATGGTCCCCGTCATCGAGAAGGCGATGGGCGACGCCGGCGTGCCGCTTCACGATCTGGATGGAATCGCGGTCACGCAGGGCCCCGGACTGGTCGGCTCGCTGCTGGTGGGATGTTCGGTCGCCAAGGCCATGGCGTATGCGAGGCGCCTGCCGCTCGTCGGCGTGAACCACCTCGAGGGTCACGTGTACGCCGCGTTCCTGACCGACGATCCGCCCGAGTACCCGTTCCTCGCGCTGGTCGTGTCGGGCGGCCACACCGCGCTCTATCAGGCCGCCGCGCCTCGACAGTATGCGCTGCTGGGCCAGACCCGTGACGACGCCGCCGGTGAGGCCTTCGACAAGGTCGCCAAGCTGCTGCTGCTCGGATTTCCCGGCGGACCGATCATCCAGCGCGTCGCCGAGCGCGGTGATCCGCGCGCCATCGTGTTTCCGCTCGCGCAGATGACGGACCAGGCGCCCGATTTCTCGTTCAGCGGCCTCAAGACCTCCGTCGCGCTCCACGTGAAGCGCCGCGGCCCGCTCGGCGAGAGCGACGTCGCCGACGTGGCCGCATCGTTTCAGGCCGCGGTGGTCAAGATGCTCGTGCGGAAGACGGTGAAAGCGGTGCTGCACACCGGCGTCAAGCGCGTGGTACTGAGCGGTGGCGTCGCCGCCAACGGGCCGCTGCGCGCGGCGCTCGCTGCCTCGGCAATCGAGCACGGCTTTCACCTCCACGTGCCGCCGCCGCGGTTGTGCACGGACAACGCCGCGATGATCGCCGCAGCGGGAACGGTCCGCCTCGAAGCCGGCGAGCGCGCCGATCTCGCGATGAACGCCATCCCCGACTGGGCGCTGGCGGCCTGACGTCATGAATTACGAGGCGGTCCTGGCGGGCCTTCCGGACGCGGTCATCGCGGTCGATGCCGAGGGCCGCGTGGTGTTCTGGAACGCCGCGGCCGAACAACTGACGGGCCGATCGTTGCGCCGGGCGTCCGGCCGCGTCCTGAAGGAGCTCCTGCCGCGCGACGTCTCGGTGGTGCGCCGTCTCGAGGAGACACTGGCCACGGGCGAGAGCCGGTCGGAAGCCGAATCGACGATCGAGACGACGGACAACCGGACGATTCCCGTCAGCGTGGTGACCGCGCCATTGTTCGCGCGCGACGGCACGGTCGAGGCGGCCGTGGCCGTCCTCCGCGACGTGTCGAGAATCCGTCAGCTCGAGACGGAAGTCCGGCGCGGTGAGACCCTCGCCGCGGCCGGGCGCATGGCGGTCGGGCTCGCGCACGAGATCAAGAACCCACTCGGTGCGATCCGCGGCGCGGTCCAGCTCCTGGCGCGCGAGCTCGGCGCCTCGTCGCCGCTCCGCGACTACACGGACGTGCTGCGCACGGAAGTGGATCGCGTGAACCGGATCATCGAGCAGCTGATGGACCTGGCGCGTCCGGTCGAGATCCGGCCGGTGCCGCTGAACCTTCACCAGCTGCTCGAGCGCGTCGCGCGGCTCGTGGAGGAAGAGGCGCGATCGCGAGAGATCACGATCGTGCGCCGCTACGACCCGAGTCTCCCGCCGATCCTGGGCGACGAGGACCGCATGCTGCAGGTCTTCCACAATCTGGTGCGGAACGCGCTCGAGGCGATGCCGCAGAGCGGAACGCTGACCCTGGTGACGCGGGTGAGCCTGAATCCGCTCTTCGGCAAGATGGATCTCGGCGCCGGTCAGCGAACGATGGTGGAGGCCCAGGTCATCGACGAAGGCGCCGGCATCCCCGCGACGGCGCGCGCGCGGATCTTCGATCCGTTCTTCACGACCAAGGCGAGCGGTCTTGGACTCGGCCTCGCGATCTGCCACCGGATCATCGAGGAGCACCGCGGCACGATCCAGGTCGAGCCCGGGCCCGGCCGGGGCACGGCGGTGACGTGCTTCCTCCCGATCGCCAAGAGCTCGTGACGCGGTGGAGCACGGAGCGATCGTGACGACGCGCGCGCGCATCCTGATCGCGGACGACGAGGACGGACTGCGCTGGGTGCTCGTGAAGGCGCTCGAGCAGGCCGGCTACGACGTCACCGCGGTGAAGGACGGCGACAGCGCGCTCCGCGCGGCCACGACCGAGCCGTTCGATCTCGTCTTCCTCGATATTCGCATGCCCGGCCTGGACGGGCTGACGGTGCTCGCGCGGCTCCGCGGAGAAGCGCCGGACGCCCAGGTCATCATCATGACGGCGCATGGCACCATGGACACCGCCATCCAGGCCATGCAGCGCGGCGCCTACGATTACCTGGCGAAGCCCTTCGATCTCGACGAAGCGGTGCTGCTGGCCGAGCGCGCGCTCACCGCGCGACGGCTCACGCAGGAAGTGGCGCGGCTCAGGACGGGACTCACCGAGGTCTGGGAGTTCGGGGCGCTCATCGGGCGGCACCCGCGCATGCAGGACGTCTACAAGACGATCGGCCGCATCGCGGGCAGCGACGTCACGGTGCTGCTGCGCGGAGAATCGGGCACCGGCAAGGAGCTCGTGGCGCGCGCGGTCCATCACTACAGCCGGCGCGCGGGGCGACCGTTCGTCGCCGTCTCGTGCGCCGCGATCCCGGGCACGCTCCTGGAGAGCGAGCTGTTCGGCCACGAGAGGGGCGCGTTCACCGACGCGAAGGAGCGCAAGCTCGGCAAGATGGAGCTCGCCCACGGCGGCACGTTCTACCTGGACGAGGTCGGCGACATGCCGGTCGAGCTCCAGTCGAAGCTCCTCCGCGCGCTCCAGGAGCGGACGATCGAGCGCGTTGGCGGCCAGGAACTAATCCGCATCGACGTGCGCGTGCTGGCCGCGACCAATCGCGACCTCGAATCGTTGATGCGCGAGGGCCGCTTCCGCGAAGACCTCTACTACCGCCTCAACGTGGTGACGGTGAACCTCCCGCCGCTCCGGGAGCGCCGGCGCGACGTGCCGCTCCTGGTCGAGCACTTCCTCGCCAAGCACGGGGCGGAGCTCGGCGAGCGCGGAATCGCGCCGGACGCGCTCGATCGCCTGGTCGGCTACGACTGGCCGGGGAACGTGCGGGAGCTGGAGAACGTGATCCTGCGCGCGATGGTGATGGCGACGAGCGCCGTGATTCTGCCCGAGCACCTGCCCATCGGCCCCGTGTCCGCCGCGGCGTCGGTCGCCGTCGACGCGAGCCTCGAGGAGATCATCGAGAAGAAGCTGCTCGACTGCGTGCGAGGGCTCCGGCACCACGCGAGAGCGAACCTCTACGAGCTCATCGTCGGGCTCGTCGAGAAACCGCTGCTCCGCGCGGTGCTGCGTGAGACCCGCGGCAACCAGCTGCGCGCCGCGCAGATCCTCGGGATCAACCGCAACACGCTCCGCAAGAAACTGACGGAGCACGGGATCGATCCCGAGGAGGTGGAGGGCTGAGCGGGCCGATCGGCCTACGCGGCCTTCTTGCGCCGGCTCGACTTGATCGAGGACGGGACCTTCTTGTACTGACGCGAGCGCTTCTTGCTCTTCACTCCGCGTGGTGGCAGACGACTCTCCTTGCCAAGGTCACACGCGGAAGACCGACAAGAGCGGTGCCAGCGACTCCTCTTCGACCACGCTCAGCGGCGTTCGGGCGAGAGCGCGCGGGCGATTCCCTCGGGCGCGATCGGGAGCGCGGTAAAGCGCTGACCCGTCGCATCCGCGATGGCGTTCGCGATGGCCGCGGCGGCGCCCACCACGGGTGGTTCCCCGACACCCTTGGCGCCGAACGGCCCATGGTCAGATGGCACCTCGACCAGCGTCGTCGTCACCGCCGGCACGGCTTCCACGCCCGGCAGCGCGTAATCCATCAACGTCGCGGACACGAGCCGGCCCTCGGCGTCGTACGCCATGCGCTCGAGCAATGCCCAGCCGATTCCCTGCGCCACGGCGCCGCTGATCTGCCCGTTGATCGCGGCGGGATTGATCGCGCGTCCCACGTCCTGCACGACGACGTGATCGCTCACGCGGACGCGGCCGGTCTCCGTCTCGACGTCGACGTCCGCGAGATGCACGGCGAACGCGGGCGATCGAGCGGTCGTCGCCACCGAGCCGCGGCCGAACACGGGCTCGTACTTCGCGCCGAATTCCATGGAGAGCGTCGCGAGCTTGCGGATCGGGATCGCGCGATCGGGCATGCCGCGCACGCGGACCGCGCGATCGACCAGCTCCAGGTCCTCGACGGCCGCCTCGAGCTCCCGGCCCGCGATCTGGAACAGCTGGCGACGTGCGTCCTCCGCCGCCCTTTTCACCGCGGCGCCAACGGTGTAGGTGATCTTGCTGCCGCCGCTCGATCCGGCGTACGGCGCGGAGTCGGTATCCGGGTTGGCGACCTGGACGTCTCCGACGGGCACGCCGAACGCTTCGGCGGCGATCTGGGCGAAGGCGGTGTTCGTTCCCGACAGATCCACCGAGCCGACGATCACGCTCACGCTGCCGTCCTTGTTGAGCCGGCACACCGCGCTCGACGGCTCGATGCCGCCGAGCCAGCCGCCGACGGCGATCCCCGTTCCGTGGCGCACACCGTCGCGCGGCGCGGCACGCTGGCGCCGTCTCCCGCGCTCCTCACGGAGCCGCTCCAGGCATTGCCGCAAGCCGATCTTCGGCCATCGTTGTCCGTTCGGCATCGGATCGCCCTCGGCCACGGCGTTCTTGAGACGGAATTCGAGCGCATCCATCCCGATCGCGCGCGCCATCTCGTCCATCTGCGACTCGATGGCGAAGCTCGCCTGCACCGCGCCCGGCGCGCGATAGGCCCCGACGCCGGGCTTGTGCGTGAGGACGTCGTAGCCACGCACCTCGAAATTCTGGAAGCGGTAGTAGCCGGCCAGCAGCAAGCACGCGATCCCGACCGGGCCGCCGCCGGACGCCCCACCGTCGAAGATCACGCGCGCGTCGAGCGCGGTGAGCGTGCCGTCCCGACGCACGCCCGTTTTGAGCTCGAGGACCGCCTGTGGCGCCGGCGTCGTGGCCAGGAATTCTTCGGTCCGCGACATCACGACGGCGACCGGACGTCGCAGCCGGACGGCCAGCGCCGCCGCGAGCGGCTCGAGCAGCACGAACTTTCCACCGAAGCCTCCGCCGACCGGCATCGCGACGACGCGGACCCGGTGCTCCGGCATGCCGAGCGCGGCGGCGACTTCCGCACGCGCGAAGAACAGGGCTTGCACGCTGGTCCATACGGTGACGTCTCCGAGCGGATCCACGCTGGCGACTGCCGCCCTCGGCTCGAGATATCCCTGATGCACCATCGACGTCTGATAACGACGCTCGATCACGACGTCGGCGTCACGCAAGCCCGCCGCGACGTCGCCTCGCGTGAGGCGCTGGGTGCTCGCGACGTTCGGCGGCGTCGGCTCGGTGACCTGTTGACCCCCGACGGCGGCGCCGTGCATGGCGAGCTCTTCTTCGTCGGTGTCTTTCCTGGTCTTGACGACCGGCGAATCCGCTCGCATCGCCTGGATCGGGTCCACCACCGCGGGCAACACGTCGTAGTCGACTTCGACGAGCTGCGCGGCGTCCTCGGCGATCGCTTCGGTCTCCGCGACCACCGCGACCACGGGATGCCCGTTGAAGCGCGCTTCGTCGATCGCGAGCGGCGCGCGCGATCGCTCACCACCGTCGGCGCCGTGTAACTGGAGCTCCTTGCCGGTGAACACGCGGACGACGCCGGGCACCGCTGTCGCGGCGCCGGTGTCGATGCGGGTCAGCCGCGCATGAGCGTGCGGGCTGACGATCAGCCGCGCATGCAGCATTCCGGGAAGCTGAACATCCCCGGCAAACCGGGTGAGTCCGGACACTTTGGGAAGCCCGTCGACGCGCGGAAGCGACTGACCGATGACGCTGGTGCTGGAGCCAGTGGAACTGCTTGAAGTACTCATACGGCCATTGTAGGCAGGCTCGCAAGCGTCAATCGGCGCCTCGCAAGGGACGCCCAGCCGCGCGCAGGCTTATGACCGACGGCACAAGCGCACGGCGGGCGGCGCGCAAGCGCATGATCGGCGGCGCGAAGGCGCATGATCGGCAGCCCGCAAGCGCACGACCGGCGGCCCGCGGCGGTGGGTGTGGGACGGTACGGGTTCACGCCGACATCCACAGGTGGATGAGCCGAAGGCTCATCACACCGAGGACCCGAGGCGCGACCCGTACCGTCCCACAGCCGCCGACACGGGTCGCCGCCTCACGCGAACGATCGAGGCAGAGCTACACGGGCTTGTAGATCTCGCCGCCGCTCTGTTTGAACTCTTCCGCCTTCTCGCGAAGGCCCGCGACAACCGCCGCGGTCTCCTCGGCGATACCGTGCGTCGCCGCGTACTCGCGCACTTCCTGCGTGATCTTCATCGAGCAGAACTTCGGCCCGCACATCGAGCAGAAGTGCGCGAGCTTGGCGCCGTCGGCGGGCAGGGTCTCGTCGTGGAACTCGCGCGCCGTCTCGGGATCGAGCGAGAGGTTGAACTGATCCTCCCACCGGAACTCGAAGCGTGCCTTGGACAGCGCGTCGTCCCAGTCGCGCGCGCCCGGGTGCCCCTTCGCGAGGTCGGCGGCGTGGGCGGCGATCTTGTACGCGATGACGCCGTCCTTCACGTCCTTCCGGTTCGGGAGCCCGAGGTGCTCCTTCGGTGTGACGTAACAGAGCATGGCCGTGCCGAACCAGCCGATCATCGCCGCGCCGATCGCGGAGGTGATGTGGTCGTAGCCGGGCGCGACGTCGGTCGTGAGCGGCCCCAGCGTGTAGAACGGCGCCTCGTGGCAGACCGCGAGCTGCCGGTCCATGTTCTCCTTGATCAGGTGCATCGG
>Ga0066710_100008348_pt1 | contig 10055 bp, 10 predicted proteins | sample GraSoiAngelo_159_FD_79666 | JGI IMG/M metagenome (GOLD analysis project Ga0066710, IMG submission 79666) | Grasslands soil microbial communities from the Angelo Coastal Reserve, California, USA - 14_1009_16_40cm | ecosystem: Environmental > Terrestrial > Soil > Grasslands | place: USA...
GGGATCGCCTCGGCCGTGCCCTCGAGGGCGCCATCGACCCGCGCGCGCATGCCCGGGAGCGGCTCCACGGGCACGACGTCGAAGCCCGCGGCGCGCAGGACGCGCGTCAGCTTGCCGGTGCCGGCCGCGAGGTCGAGGATCCGCGCGCCCGCGGGGAGGCCGAGCAGGCGGACCGCCTCGGGCGGGTAGTCCGGCCGGCCGCGCTCGTAGTCGTCGGCCACGTCGGCGAAGCCGCGGCGGGCCAGCGGGTGGAGCTCCATGCTCTCTACACTGGCACGTCGCATCTGTCCCCAACCCGCCCGGAGCTCGTCCGCGGGTCCTGCCCGGCCACAACGCCGGGTCCGCGAGGCGCCGGACGGCAGAAGCGAACCACACGACGAAAGGACCGCATGGCCACCGAGGTGGGCATCCGCGAGCTGCTGGAGGCCGGCGTGCACTTCGGCCACCAGACCCGCCGCTGGAACCCCAAGATGCGCCGCTTCATCTTCGGCGAGCGCGACGGCATCTACATCATCGACCTGCTCAAGACGCAGGCGCTGCTCGAGCAGGCTCAGCGCTTCGCCGACGACATCGCCCGGCGCGGCGGAACCGTGCTCTTCGTGGGCACCAAGAAGCAGGCCCGCGACGCGATCAAGGAGGTCGCCGAGAGCGCGGGCATGCCGTACGTCAACCACCGCTGGCTCGGCGGGCTGCTGACGAACTACCAGACGATCTCGCTGCGCATCAAGCGCCTGCACGACCTCGAGCGCTACCAGTCCGAGGGCCAGCTCGAGCTGCTGCCCACGCGCGAGCGGATGAACGCCCAGGCCGACCTCGAGAAGCTGCAGGCGAACCTCGGCGGCGTCAAGAACATGCAGCGCCCGCCCAACGCGATGTTCGTCGTGGACCTCAAGACCGAGGTCATCGCGGTCAAGGAGGCCCAGCGGCTGCGCATCCCGATCATCGGCCTGGTCGACACCAACTGCGACCCCGACGGGATCGACTACGTCATACCGGGCAACGACGACGCCATCCGCGCGTGCGCGCTGATCACCAGCGCGATCGGCGACGTCGTGCGCGAGGGCCAGTTCACCTTCCGCGCCGAGGAGGAGGCCGCGCGCCGCGAGGCCGAGGAGCAGGCGCGCCGCGAGGCCGAGGAGCGCGCCCGGCGCGAGGCCGAGGAGCAGGCGGCGCGCGAGGCGGCTGAGCAGGCGGAGCGGGAACGCCAGGAGCAGCTCGTGTCCGGCGGCGAGGGCGAGCCGCGCCAGGACGCCGAGGCCGAGGTCGCCGAGGCGGCGCAGGCCGGCGGCCGCCCGCAGCCCGACCCCGCGGTGCGCCAGCGCGCCGACCGCACCGAGCGCCACCTGACCGACCGGCCCGGCGAGGAGCGGCCCGAGCCGCCCGCCGAGGACGGCGAGCCGCTCACCAACGAGGCGCTCGTCGAGAACGGCGTGCTCGACGCGCCGGCCAAGGACCAGCAGAGCACCAGCGAGGAAGCCCAGTGACCGACATCACCGTCTCCGCCAAGGACGTCAAGGCCCTGCGCGACCGCACCGGCGCCGGGATGATGGACTGCAAGAAGGCGCTGACCGAGACCGGCGGCGACGTCGAAGCCGCCGTCACCTGGCTGCGCGAGAAGGGCATCGCCGGCGCGGCCAAGCTCGCCGGCCGCGAGGCCACCGAGGGCACCGTGCAGTCCTACATCCACTCCAACGGCAAGGTCGGCGTGCTCGTCGAGGTCGACTGCAACACCGACTTCGTCGCGCGCAACGACGACTTCACGGGCTTCGCGAAGGAGATCGCGCTGCAGGTCGCCGCGGCGCGGCCCGAGTTCGTCTCCGAGGAGGAGGTCCCCGAGGAGCGCCGCAGCGAGGAGCTGCGGATCGCGATGAGCCAGATGGAGAACGTGCCCGAGCAGGCGCGCGAGCGCGCGGCGCAGGGCAAGCTCGGCAAGTGGCTCGACGAGGTCGTCCTCCTGCGCCAGCAGCACGTCAACCAGGACAAGCACGGCGGCAAGACCATCGAGCAACTGCGCGCCGAGTTGTCGGCCAAGACCGGCGAGAACGTCGTCATCAAGCGCTTCGCGCGCTTCGAGGTCGGCGTCTAAGCCACGCAACTTGGCCCCCGCCTTCAAGCGCGTCCTGCTGAAGCTGTCGGGCGAGGCCCTCATGGGCTCGCTCGACTTCGGCACCGACCCCGAGCGGCTCAAGGCCATCGCCGAGCAGATCGCTGCGGTCCGCGCCAAGGGCACCGAGCTCGCCATCGTGCTGGGCGCCGGCAACATCTACCGCGGGATGGCCGGCGCGGCGGCGGGCATGGACCGCGCGACCGCCGACTACATGGGGATGCTGGCCATCGTCCTCAACGCGCTGGCGCTGCAGGACGCGCTCGAGAAGCTGGGCATCGACACGCGTGTGCAGTCGGCCATCGAGGTCCAGGAGGTCGCCGAGCCCTACATCCGCCGGCGCGCGATGCGCCACCTCGAGAAGGGCCGCGTGGTGATCTTCGCGGCGGGCACCGGCAACCCGTTCTTCACCTCGGACACCGCGGCGGCCCTGCGCGCGGTCGAGATCCACGCGGAGGCCCTGCTGATGGCCAAGAACGGCGTCGAGGGCGTCTACACGGCCGATCCGCGCACCGACCCCGACGCCGAGTTCCTGCCCCACATCACCTACATGGAGGCGCTCGAGCGCAGGCTGCGCGTGATGGACCTGACCGCGCTCACGCTGTGCATGGAGAACGACCTCCCGATCTACGTCTTCAACATGGACGACGAGCACAACATCCAGCGGATAGTGTCCGGCGAACGGGTGGGCACCCTGGTGAGTCATGAGTGAGCTGATCGACGAACTCCTCGCCGACGCCCGCGAGCGCATGGGCAAGTCCGTCGAGGCGACGCAGGGCGAGTTCAACTCCGTGCGCACCGGCCGCGCGTCGCCCTCGCTGCTGGACCGCATCCAGGTCGACTACTACGGCACGCCGACGCCGCTCAAGCAGCTCGCGGGCATCCACGCCCCCGAGGCGCAGCTGCTGACCGTGCAGCCCTACGACAAGTCCTCGATCAAGGCGATCGAGAAGTCGATCCGCGACTCCGACCTGGGCCTGAACCCCTCCAACGACGGCAACCTGATCCGGCTGTCGATCCCGGCCCTGACCGAGGAGCGCCGGCGCGAGCTCGTCAAGGTCGTGCGCCACATCGCCGAGGAGGGCCGCGTCAAGATCCGCAACGTCCGCCGCGACGTGATGCACGACCTGCGCGAGCTGCGCGAGGGCGGCGACGTCGGCGAGGACGAGGAGCGCCGCGCCGAGGCCGAGCTCCAGAAGGTCACCGACGCCAAGGTCGCCGATCTCGAGGCCCACCTGAAGGCCAAAGAGGCCGAGATCATGGAAGTGTGAGAGCCGACTTCGTCGGCTTCAAACGCGAACTTCGTTCGCGAGGTGGGGGAACCATGAATGGCCCGAAGTACGTCGCCATCATCACGGATGGCAACGGTCGCTGGGCCCGGGCGCGCGGGCTGCCGGTCCTGGAGGGGCACCGGGCGGGCGCCGACGTGGTCAAGGCGAGGCTGCGCGACGCCGTCGACCTCGGCATCGCCGAGCTGACCGTCTACTCGTTCTCGACCGAGAACTGGTCGCGCTCGCCCGCGGAGGTCGCCGGGCTCATGGCGATGTTCGCCGAGCGCATCGACCGCGAGACGCCCGAGCTGCACGCCGAGGGTGTGCGGATGCGCTTCATCGGCCGCCGCGCGGGCGTCCACCCGCAACTCGTCGAGCGCATGGACTGGGCCGAGGAGCTCACGGCGGTCAACGACCGGATCACGCTCTTCGTCGCGTTCAACTACGGCGGGCGTGCCGAGATCGTCGACGCCGCGGCGCGCTTCGAGGGCGGCGACGAGGCCGACTTCGCGCGGCTGCTCTACGCGCCCGAGATGCACGACCCCGACCTCGTGATCCGCACCAGCGGCGAGCGCCGGCTGTCGAACTACCTGCTCTGGCAGTCGGCCTACGCGGAGCTCGTCTTCCGCGAGGAGCTCTGGCCGGACTTCACGCGCGAGGCCTTCGAGGCCGCGCTCGCGGAGTACGCGAGCCGTCAGCGCCGCTTCGGCGGCCGGTGATGGCCGCGCGGCGCCGCAACCAGAGCTCCGACCTCGCCGCCCGCGTGCTCGCCGCCATCCCGGCGATCGCGTTCGCCGTCGCCATCGTGGTCGCCGGCAAGTGGGTCTTCACGGTGGCGCTGATCCTTCTCGGCTGGGTGTGCCTGCACGAGGCCTTCGCGCTGCTCGCCGCCGCGCACCCCGTCCGCCTCGCCGGCTTCCTCGGCTTTGCCGGGATGCTCGTCGCCGCGCACCTCGGCGGCCCCGACGCCGTCCTCGGCGCGCTCGCGGCGACCGTGCCGCTGACCTTCATCATCGCGCTCGCCCAGCCGCGCGCCGGCGCGCCCGGCCTGGCGGTCACCGCGTTCGCGCTGGGCTGGATCGGCGTCGCGCTCGCGCACGCCGTCCTGCTGCGCGACCAGCCCCATGGCGGCGGCGTCGTCGCCGACGTCCTCGTCGGCACGTTCGCCGGCGACACCGGCGCGTACTTCACCGGCCGCGCGTTCGGCCGGCGCCCGCTGGCGCCCGTCATCTCGCCGAACAAGACGCTCGAGGGCCTGGTCGGCGGGTTCTTCTTCAGCATCCTCGGCGTCGAGGGCGCCGCCCTCTACCAGGACTGGTTCTCGGGCGTCGACGCCCTGTTCCTGGGCCTGGCCGTCGGCGCCGCGGCGCCGCTCGGCGACCTCTTCGAGTCCTACCTCAAGCGCGACCGCGGGGTGAAGGACGCCGGCCGCCTGTTCGGCGCGCACGGCGGGGCCCTGGACCGCCTCGACGCGGTCCTGTTCACTGCGGTGGCCGGCTACTACGTCTGGCTCGCGCTGCTCTGACCAGACGCAAGTTCGTCGACGCTCCGTCGTTCGGTGCTCTGCGGCGCAGGGAAGCAGGTCGCGCGCGGGCGGAGCTCTGGCGGGGGCTCCGCCCGCATTTCGGCTCCTGATGAGTACGGGCGCCGCACGACGGGTAGCGGAACCGCGCCGTGGCCGAGCAGGCGCGCAGCCTCGAGATCAACGAGGCCCTGGAGTTCCAGAACCGCTTCATGCGCGTCCAGCGGGTCCTCGCGATCGTCGCCGTCCTGGTGCTCCTGGTCGCCGTCGCCGGCGTGTTCGGCACCGGTCCGCTCGCGCACGCCACCACCACCGGGACCCGCGGCTTGCGCGTCGACTTCGACCGCTTCGTCCGCGCGGAGGCGTCGACCGACATCGTCGTGACGCTGCCCGGCGGCAAGGGCAAGACCAACGTCGCCATCGACAACGGCTACCTCGACAAGACCGAGATCGGGCAGGTCTCCCCGGAGCCCAGCGACGTCACCGCCTTGCCCGACCGCACCATCTACACCGTCCAGCAGACGCCCCCCAGCCACGTCCGCTTCAACATCACGCCCCAGAAGGCCGGCGTGTACCACGTGACGATCTGGGCCGGCGGCGGGCGCCAGGTGCGCTTCACCCAGATCGTCTACCCCTAGGCAGCCATGATTCCCGTCGCCCGCGCCCTCGCGATGTACCTCTTCCTCCTCGTGCTCGTGCGGGTGAGCGGCAAACGGACGCTCGCCGAGGTCACGGTCTTCGACTTCATCCTGCTGCTGATCATCTCGGAGTGCACGCAGCAGGCGATGACCGGGAACGACTTCTCGGTCACCAACGGCTTCCTCCTCGTCCTCACGCTGGTCACCGTCGACCGGCTCTCCGACTGGGTGACGAGCCGCTCCGAGCGCATCGACCAGGTGGTCAGCGACGCGCCCCTCGTGCTCGTCGACGAGGGCCGCGTCCTCCACGACCGCCTGAAGGCGTCGCACATGCGGGTCGACGAGATCCTCGAGGCCGCGCGTACGGATCAGGGCCTCGAGCGCCTGGACCAGATCAAGTACGCCGTGCTCGAGCGGTCGGGCGGCATCTCGGTCATCCCCAGCAAGGACGATTAACGGGCCCCTCAGCCGGGTTTGGCACCCTGTGGGCATGCCCCGCCGTCTGCTCGTCCTCGGCTCGACCGGATCGATCGGCACCCAGGCGCTCGACATCGTGGAGCGTTCGGGTGACCTCGAGCTCGCCGGCCTGAGCGCCGAGCGCTCGTGGGAGGCCCTCGTCGAGCAGGCGCGGCGCTTCGGCGTGGGCCGGATCGCGCTGGCCGACGCCGACGCGGGCGCGCGCGCCGCCGAGGCGTGGACGGACGGGGAGGTCCTCGTCGGGCCGCAGGGGCTCGTCGAGCTCGTCGTCGGGTCGGGCGCGGACCTGGTGCTCAACGCGCTTGTCGGCTCGGCCGGGCTGGGCCCGACCGTGGCGACGTTGGGCGAGGGGGTCGACCTCGCGCTGGCCAACAAGGAGTCGCTGGTGGTCGGCGGCGAGCTCGTCACCGCGCTCGCCGAGGCGACGGGCGCCGCGCTCATCCCGGTCGACTCCGAGCACTCGGCGCTGCACCAGCTCCTCGCCGCGGAGCGGCCGGGCACGGTCGACAAGCTGATCCTCACCGCGTCGGGCGGGCCGTTCCGCGGCCGCGCGCGGGCCGAGCTCGAGGGCGTCACGGTCGAGGAGGCGCTCAAGCACCCCACGTGGGCGATGGGCGGCAAGATCACCATCGACTCGGCGACGCTCATGAACAAGGGCCTCGAGCTCATCGAGGCGCACCACTTGTTCGGCGTGCCGTACGACCGCATTGACGTGGTCGTGCACCCGCAGTCGATCGTGCACTCGCTCGTGCAGCTGTGCGACGGCGCCTCGCTGGCCCACCTCGGCTACCCCGACATGCGCGTGCCGATCTCCTACGCGCTGCACTACCCCGACCGCGTCGACGTGCCGGTCGCCCCGCTCGACCTGCCCGCGCTGGGCGCGCTGACCTTCGAGGCCGTCGACGAGGAGGCGTTCCCCGCGCTGCGGCTCGCCCGCGAGGCGGCGACCGCCGGCGGCACGGCGCCGTGCGTGCTCAACGCGGCCAACGAGGTGGCCGTGCACGCCTTCCTCGGCGGCCGCCTGCCGTTTCTCGGCATCGCCGCGGTGATCGAGGAGACGCTGTCGCGGCTGCCGGCGCAGCCCGTGCGCGCGTTCGAATCGCTCTACGACGCCGACCGCGAGGCGCGCGCCGTCGCGGGCGACCTCATCGCGGCGCGGGTGGCCTGATGGGCTGGCTCCCCGCCGCGCTGGCTGCCTTCCTGGGCTTCTCGGCGCTGATCATGCTCCACGAGCTCGGGCACTTCACCGCCGCCAAGGCAGTGGGCATGCGCGTCGAGAAGTTCTCGCTGTTCTTCGGGCCGATGCTCGTCAAGGTCCGTCGCGGCGAGACCGTCTACGGCGTCGGCCCGATCCCGCTCGGGGGCTACGTGAAGATCAGCGGGATGAACCCCTACGAGCAGCTCCCGCCGGAGGTCGCGCCGCGCGCCTACTTCCGCCAGCCGGTGTGGAAGCGCCTGGTGGTCATCGGCGCCGGACCGGTGATGAGCCTGCTGGTCGCCTTCGTGCTGCTGTGGGGGATCTTCGTGATCCACGGGACGTACCACCCGACCGGGACCGTCGAGCAGGTCGCGCGCAACGCGCCGGCGACCGGCAAGCTGCGGCCCGGCGACAAGATCGTCGCCGTCGACGGCCGGCGCGGCGACTTCGACACGCTGCGCAACCAGGTCAACACGCACCGCTGCCCGGGGCGCCAGACGAACCTCTGCGTCGCCGCGACGCCGGCGCGGCTGACCGTCGTGCGCGACGGCAGGACGATCACGCTGAGCTTGCGCCCGCGCTACCAGGCGAGCGAAAAGCGGATGCTGCTCGGCTTCAGCTCGCGCCAGGTGCTCGAGCACAAGGGGCCGGTCGACGGCGCGGGCCTGGCCGTCTCGACGATGTGGCAGGTGACCACGCAGACCGTCAGCACGATCGGCCGCCTGCTCTTCTCCAGCGAGGCGCGCAAGCAGACCTCGGGCGTGGTCGGCGCCTACGAGGTGACGCGGCGCACGTTCGAGTTCTCGATAACACAGGCGCTGTTCCTGCTGGCGGTGATCTCGCTGTCGCTCGGCGTCATCAACCTGTTCCCGTTCCTGCCGCTCGACGGCGGGCACATCTTCTTCGCGCTCGTCGAGTGGCTCCGCGGCCGCCCGATCCCGTTCTCGGTCATGGAGCGCGCGAGCGCGATCGGGATCGTGCTGGTGCTGTTCATGTTCGTCATCGGCTTCACCAACGACATCAACCGGCTGACGGGCCAGGGCTTCGGCGTGCGCTGATTAGAGTCCGCGGTAGTCGACCGGGGAGGACAGCGATGGAGTCGGGGACTGCTGCGAAGAGGGCAATCGACGCCGGCACGTTTGCCGAGGCGTTTCGGATCACCGCGGCCAACCGCGAGAACGAGATCTTCGTCCGCACGAAGGGCGACGACGTCGCGCTGACCTGGCGCCAGGTGCGCGAGCGCGTCGACGCCCTCGCCGGAGGGCTGGCCAAGCTGGGGCTCGCGCGGGGCCAGAGCATGGCGATCCTGCTCACCAACCGCCCGGAGTTCCACATCGCCGACCTCGCCGCCGTGACGCTCGGCGCGACGCCGTTCTCGATCTACATGACGTACTCGCCCGAGCAGATCCAGTACGTCGTCTCCGACGCCGAGGCGCGCATCCTGGTCACCGAGCCGTCGTTCCTGCCGCAGGTGCTCGAGGCGCGCAAGAGCCTGCCCGACCTCGAGCACGTGATGCTTGTCGATGGCGAGGACCCGGATTGCCTGCGCCTCGACGAGGTCGAGGGCTCCAACCCGGACTTCGACGTCGAGGCGGCGGCGGCGGCGGTCCAGCCCGACGACGTCCTGACGCTGATCTACACGAGCGGGACGACGGGCCCGCCCAAGGGCGTGCAGATCGCGCACCGCAACATGATGGCCGGCGTGCGCTCGACGGAGGACATCATCCACTTCCCCGACGGCTCGCGGGTGATCTCGTGGCTGCCCGCCGCGCACATCGCCGAGCGCGCCGCCCACCACTACCTGCCGATCGGCTACGGCTTCCAGGTGACCTGCTGCCCGAACCCGCGCGACGTGATGGCCTACCTGCCCGACGTGCGCCCGCAGTGGTTCTTCGCCGTGCCGCGCATCTGGGAGAAGCTCAAGGCCGGCCTGGAGACCATGCTCGCCGGCCTGCCCGACGAGCAGCGCGCCGGCGCGCAGGCCGCGGTCGACGCCGCCATCGAGAAGGTCCGCCTCGAGCAGCGCGGCGAGCCGGTGCCCGACGAGCTCGCCGAGAAGGTGCGCCAGGCCGACGAGCAGCTGTTCAGCGGCCTGCGCGCCCACCTCGGGTTCGACCAGATCGCCGCCGTCAACGTGGGCGCCGCTCCCACGCCGCTCGAGGTGCTCGAGTACTTCCACGCGATCGGCATCCCGGTCTCCGAGCTGTGGGGGATGAGTGAGACGTGCGGCTCGGGCGCGTGCAACCCGCCCGACCGGATCAAGCTCGGGACGGTCGGCCCGCCCGCGCCGGGCGTGGAGATCAAGCTCGCCGACGACGGCGAGGTGCTCGTGCGCTCCGAGGTCGTGATGGTCGGCTACCGCAACATGCCCGACAGGACCGCGGAGGCGCTCGACGCCGACGGCTGGCTGCACACCGGCGACATCGGCGAGTTCGACGAGGACGGCTACCTGAAGATCGTCGACCGCAAGAAGGAGATCATCATCAACAAGGCCGGCAAGAACATGTCGCCGGCCTACATCGAGTCGCACCTGAAGTCGTCGTCGTCGCTCATCGGCCAGGCGGCGGTCATCGGCGACGGGCGCTCGTACAACACGGCGCTGATCGTCCTCGACCCCGACTTCGCGCCCGCGTGGGCGGCGCAGAACGGGCTGGAGGGCACGTCGCTGGAGGAGCTCGCCCGCGACGACAAGCTGCGCGCGGCGATCCAGGAGGGCGTCGACGCGGCCAACGCCAAGCTCGCGCGGGTCGAACAGATCAAGAAGTTCCACATCGTCCCGGGCGACTGGCAGCCGGGCGGCGACGAGCTGACGCCGACGATGAAGCTCAAGCGCAAGCCGATCGAC
>Ga0066710_100008349_pt1 | contig 10054 bp, 8 predicted proteins | sample GraSoiAngelo_159_FD_79666 | JGI IMG/M metagenome (GOLD analysis project Ga0066710, IMG submission 79666) | Grasslands soil microbial communities from the Angelo Coastal Reserve, California, USA - 14_1009_16_40cm | ecosystem: Environmental > Terrestrial > Soil > Grasslands | place: USA...
CCGCGCGCCTGCCGGCCGCCGAACCGCCAGCCCGGCCAGACGCCCAGAAGCGTCGTGATGCCGGCGAGGGTCTGGGTGACCTGCAGCGCCCAGGCGCGGCGACGCCAGCCGGGGTATGCGCGGAAGTACGGGATGCCGACCGCGACGAGTACCACACCGTCCACTGTGGACCGTCCGGTGCCCAGGTGCAGCAGGGCGGCCTGGCCGCCGAGCGAGTGGCCGACCAGCAGCACGGTCCGGCCGGCGAGGCGGTCGCGCTGCGCGTCGAGGATGGCGCCGATGTCGGCGGCCAGCTCCGCGAGCCCGTACCGTGAGCGGCGGCTCGGCGGCGGCGAGCTGTCGCCGGTACCGCGCAGGTCGGCGACGAGCACCGCCAGCCCGGCGTCGCGCAGGTGCCCGGCGAACGGCCGGTAGTACCGGGCGGGTACCCCCATCGCCGGCAGCACCAGCGCGACCGGCCCGCCGCCGTCGGGGTACACGTGCACCGCCAGCCGGTCGGTGCCCCGGTCGAGGTACTCGATCGCGTAGTCGCCCACCGGCGCGGTCAGTCGGCGTTCTCGAACCCGATCGCGAAGGCGGCCTCCAGATCGTGCTTGGAGTATGCGCGGAACGCGATGTGCGTCTCGGTGCTGAGCACCCCGCGGGTCTTCGAGATGCCGCCCGCGATCACCTCGGCCACCTGGTCGAACTCGGGTACCCGCACGACGGCGATCAGGTCGAGGTGGCCCGCCACGGAGTAGACCTCGCTGACCCCGGGCAGGTCGGCGAGGGCCTGTGCCACCTCCGGAATGGCGTCGGTGGCGCAGTCGATGAGCACGATCGCGGTTATCACCCGGTCACCGTACCCGACCGGCCGTACCTGATCGCGTCGACGAGGTACTCGTCCGGGCCGACGTATCCGTCCGGCCACACCACGCAGCGCTTCACGGTGCCCTCGACCCGGGCCCGCGTGCCGATCACCGCCGGGCCGGCCGTCCCGCTGACCACCGCGTCGGGCGCGACGAGCAGCCCGTCCGGCCCGGCGGCGTGCAGGTTCGCGGCGAGGTAGTCGCGCGGGGTACCGGTGTCCAGATACGTGCCGGGGTACCCGACCACGGTCAGCTCACCGACCGCCTCCGCGGGGCGCCAGACGGTGCGGACCAGCTCGCTCGGCTCCTCGGTGAGCGCGGCCACGCGGTGCCAGGGCAGCAGGCAGTACCCGGCGAACCGGTGGTCGCCGAACTCGGCGGGACGGCCCGGGACACCCAGCACGCGGACCGTCTTCCTGTCCCAGCCGGCGAGCAGCGCGGTCAGGTCGCCACCGGACAGGTACGCGTCGGCGTTGCCCACCAGGACCGCGCGGCCGGCGATCCAGTCGCGCAGCCGGGCCACGCCGCCGGCGGTACCGAGCGGGTGCGGGCCGGGTTCGACCGACAGGTGCGCCCGGGTACCGACCGCGTCGACGACCTGGTCGGCCAGGTAGCAGGCGTTGACGGCGACGCTGTCCGGGCCGGCCAGACCCAGCCCGGCCGCCCGGGCCAGCGCCAGGTCCAGCAGCGGCACGTTGCCGACCGGGCACAGCGCCTTGGGTACCGCCCCGGTCAGCGGCCGCAGCCGCCGCCCCTCGCCCGCGGCCAGTACCACGGCGCAGATCATCGCCTCGCTCCGCTCGGCGATGCCTGCGCCCAACACTGAGCCCATGGTTCGGTCGCGAGGCTCCCTCACGATCATCGCCTCGCTCCGCTCGGCGATGCCTGCGCCCAACACTGAGCCCATGGTTCGGTCGCGAGGCTCCCTCACGTGTCGGTCACCGGGTTCGTTCCACGAGCGGGCCGATGTCGTAGTGGGCGAGCAGCCGGGCGGCCGGGGTGGTCAGCGGCGGCAGGTCGTCGATCCGGTGCCAGGCCACCTCGATGATCTCCGCGCCGTCCGGTACGAGCGGCACGTCGGCCGGTACCCGCGCCTCGAACACCACGTCGACCCAGCCGCCGTAGTGGTGTACGACGGCGCTGGGGGTAGCCGGCGTGAGGTCTTCGGGGTCGACCCGGATCCCGGTCTCCTCCTGAAGCTCCCGCCCGGCCGCGTCGCGGGCCGGCTCGCCGCGCTTGAGCAGTCCCGCGGGCAGCGACCAGGCCCGGCCGGGCGGCTGCCGTACCAGGATCAGCCGCTGCGGCGCGTCCGGATCGGCGTCCCGGACCAGTACCACGGCGCCGACGATCCACTTCGCCGAGCCCAGCCGGGTCAGGCGCCGGCGCCACTGCCCAGGCAGCCGGTAGAAGAGGGCGAAGAAGAGCACCCGGGCCCGGTTCGTCATGGACGCCAAGGCTAGCCGGGCCGGCCCGCCGGTGACCTCAGGGCGGGGTGGTGTCCACCGCCTTGATCATCCGCTCGACCAGCTCCTCCGGGGCGAGCCGGTGCTCGGCGACCGCGACGAGCAGCGCTTCCATGTCCGGGTACCCCAGTTCGTCGGCCAGGCTCATCAGCGGATCGTCGTTGGCCAGCCCCCGGTTGCGCTGCCGCAGCGCCAGGCCGATCGCGGCCCGGCCGATGCGCACCTTGTGGCCGATCGTCGCCGGCTCCCCGTCGTCGAACCACTGGGTGATCTGCAGCCGGGCGTGCGGCGTGCGGACGAACTCCAGCCAGTCGGGGGACGGGCCGTAGGTGGCCTGGTCGGTGTAGACGATCTCGACCACGTCGCCGTCGGCCAGCGGCGAGGACAGCGGGATCAGCCGGCCGCCGCGGTGCGCGGCGACGCAGCGGTGCCCGGTGTGCACGTCGAGGGTGTATGCGAGGTCGACCGCGGTGCTGCCGCTGGGCAGCTGTACCCGCCGCCCGTCGTCGGTGAACACGTGGATCTGCCCTTCGGACAGGTCGCAGCGCAGCGCGTCGAGGAAGCGCTGTGCGTCGTCGGCGACGGCTTCCCAGTCCAGTACCCGGTGCAACCACGCCAGTTGCTCGGCGCGCGCCTGCTTGGACAGCCGCGCGGTGAACTCCGGGAACCGGAAGTTGGCCACGATGCCGTACTCGGCCGCCCGGTGCATCGGCTCGGTGCGGATCAGCACTTCGAGCGGCTGGTCGTCGGGGCCGAGGACGGTGGTGTGCAGCGAGCGGTACAGGTTGTTCTTGGGCGAGGCGATGAAGTCCTTGAACCGGCCGGGTACCGGTCGCCAGGTGCTGTGCACGGTGCCCAGCGCGGCGTAGCAGTCGGTCTGCCGGCCCTCCACGATGATCACGATGCGCGGCAGCTCGCGGGGCGTCGGCTGGTGCTTGTCCTGTGCGTCCTTCCAGACCGAGTAGAAGTGCCGCGGCCGCGGCGCGACCCGCGCGTCGATCTTCGCCCGGGCCAGCTCCGGCTGGAGGGTGCCGATCACCTCGTTGAGGAACGACGCCCAGTCGGGCCGGGTGGCGACGTGCCGGCGTACCTCCTCGTACCCGTCCGGGTGCAGGGCCAGCAGCACGGTGTCTTCCAGCTCCCGCTTGAGCGCCTGGATACCGAGCCGGTCGCACAGCGGTACGAGCATGTCCCGGGTGACCGTCGCGATGCGCACCCGGGAGGCGGTGGAGCGGACGTCGAGGGTGCGCATGTTGTGCAGCCGGTCGGCCAGCTTGATGACCAGTACCCGGACGTCCTGCCCGGCGCGGAGCAGCAGCTTGCGGATGGTCTCGCCCTCCGCGTCGGCCCCGAAGAAGCCCTTGTCGAACTTGGTCACCCCGTCGACCAGCAGGGCGACCTCCGGTCCGAAGTCGTCGTGCAGCCGGGGCAGGGTGTAGCTGGTGTCCTCGACCGTGTCGTGCAGCAGCGCGGCGACCAGGGTCGTGGTGTCCATGCCCAGGTCGGCGAGGATCTCCGCAACCGCGAGCGGGTGGGTGATGTAGTCCTCGCCGCTGATCCGCTTCTGGCCCCAGTGCATCCGTTCGGCGGTGGCATAGGCCTGGCGCACCAGCGCGACGTCGCCGTGCGGATGGATCTGTCGGTGTGCCCGGAGCAGGTCGGCGACCGGTTCATCGGACGGGTTCGTGGGCCACGGCAGCATCGCCCGTAATCGGCTGGTAAGCCCCTTTTCGGATACCGGCGTGTCACGCTGGGTCGGTGCTCCCGGTATGCCGGCTGGACCCGGCCGCGGTGGCCACGCGCCGGCGCCCGCGCGCGATCCGGCAGTCAGGTCCACTCCTCACCTCCTCGCGGGACCGGTCGCGGGTGTCGTGCCCTTAGCCTAAATTGCTAACCGTGGGCCGAACGGTCAGTTACTGGTACACGTAAGGCTGAGTCGCCGCCTGTTCACATTTTGTCAGCAGATTGCGAAACCTGCTCGCCCCGGCGGCCGGGAGTGCCCAGCCGTCCGAGGTCTGTACCAGGCGGGTGCCGTCGCGCTCCAGCCAGGCCAGTACCCGTTCGGTCTCCTCCGCGCTGGCACACGGGGTCGGACCGGGCCCCGGCCGTACCGTCTCCGCGCTGGCCAGCAGTACCTCGATCACCGGTCGCGGATGGGTACCCGGCGGCGACACCCCGGCCGCCACCAGCCGCCCGTGCCGCACCACGGCAAGCTCCCAGCCGCCTTTCGCGGCCGGCCGGGCGGCGACCAGTTCGGCGATCGTGGTCAGCGAGTGCAGCCGCTGCATCCGGATCGTGGCCCGCAGCAGCGCGGCGAGCCGGCTGCGGACCACCGCCGCCTCCTCGTACCGGCCCCGCCCGGCGTACCCGGCGATCCGCTCCAGCAGCCGGGCGACCAGCGGGCCCGGATCGGCCAGCGTGGCGGCGCGTACCGGCTCGACCGCCCCGCTGCCGTAGTCCGCGACGGAGATGCGGTGCTCGCACGGCGCCGGGCAGCGGCCGAGCTCGGCCAGTGCGCAGGCCGGCGACGGGGTGCGCGGCGACAGCTTCGCCGTGCACTGGCGCAGGGGGAGCGCGTCGTACAGCGCCGCCGCGGCCTGCTCGGCCGCCCGCGGGGAGCCGAACGGGCCGAGGTAGGTGGCACCGTCGCCGGTCAGCTGCCGGACCACGGACAGCCGGGGGTACGCCTCGACGGTCAGCTTCAGCCAGTGGTGGCGCTCGGGAAACTTGGACCGCCGGTTGTACGGCGGCTTGTGCGCCGCGATCAGCCGCAGCTCGCGGATCTCCGCCTCCAGCCCGTGCGCGCACTCGATCGCCTCCACCCGCTGCGCCGCCGCGAGCATCTCGGAGATCCGGGCCCGCTTCTCCGCCGCGGTGAAGTACGACTTGACCCGGGTCGCGATCGCGCCGCTCTTGCCCACGTACAGCGGCCGGTCGTCGGCCGCCCGGAACACGTACACCCCGGGCGCGTCGGGCAGCCCGTCGGCGAGATGCCGCTTGCGCCGCTGCTCGGGGCTGACCGCCTTGGCGAACTCGATCGCGTCGCCGAGCGTGAAGATCTTGAAGCTGCCCAGCCGGCCGAACAGCGCATGCAGCACGTCGACCGTGGCACGGGCGTCGTGCAGCGCGCGGTGTGTCGGGGTACGCGTGTGGAAATGCCCGGCGAGCGTGGCCAGCCGCCGGTCGGGTACCTCGTCGCGGGTCAGCGCCCGGCGGGCCAGTGCCGCGGTGTCCAGCACCCGCGGCGCCGGCCACGGGTACCCGTACCGGCCGCACGCCGCCCGCAGGAACCCTATGTCATACGGAGCGTTGTGAGCTACCCACACGGAGTCGCGAGCGAACTCCAGGAACGCCGGGAGCACCTCCGCCAGCGGTGGCGCCGGCAACAGCATCGCCTCGGTGATCCCGGTCAGCACGGTGATGAACGGCGGTACCGGCTGACCCGGGTTGACCAACGTGGCGAACTCGGCCAGCTCGGCGCCGCCGCAGATCTTGACCGCACCGACCTCGGTGATCCCGCATCCGTCCGGTGGCCCTCCGGTCGTCTCCAGGTCAACCACCACGAACGTGGTCTCCCGCAGCGGGCGGGCCAACGGGTCGTCGAGCAACTGGTCGAACGTCTGTTGCACGAAGAGCTGCACGGGGGAACCGTATGAGTGGGGTATGACAGTCCACTCTGCGACACTGGACACGTGTCAGAGCAGACGCCCGACGAAACCCGCCCCGCGGCGGACGACGCGGCGTGTCTGCCTGAGCCGATTCTCCCGGAGCCGGTCCGCCAGCGGGTGGTCACGCTGGCGGCCGCCGCGCTGACCGGGCTGCCCAGTGACGAGCTGCCGGTACCGCTGCGGCGGGTGGCCAAGTTCGCGCCCAACCGCCGGGCCCGGCTGGCCGGCACCGCGATCGCCACACAGCTGGCCGGTGACCCGGTCTTCCGCCAGCGGGTCGCCGGCAAGATCCTGGAGGACGCCGGCGACCTGGGCGCCGCGGTCCTCGACGGCGCGTGTCCCGCGGCGGCCGACCCGGTCGAGGTCGCCGCGCTGGCCTACCTGGCGCGCCCGGCCGGCTGGCTGGACCTGGTCGGCTCGGCCGGCGAAGTGGTCAAGGCCGAGGCCGAGAGCGCGGCGGTCACCGAGCTGCTGCGCGATGCCGAGCAGCGGGTCGCCCGCGCCGAGCACGACCGGGCGGTGGCCCGGGTCGAGGCGGACAAGCTGCGCGACGAGCTGGCCCGGCTGCGCGAGGAGGCGGCCGGCCTGCGCGAGGAGAACCGGGTGCTGGGCCGCGGCCTGCGCGAGGCGCAGAGCCGGGAGAAGCGGGCCAGCGAGCTGGTCGCCACCGAGAAGGGGCGGCTCAACCGGGCGCTGTCCGACCACGACGCCGAGATGCGCCGGCTGCGCGCCCGGCTCGCCGAGGCCGAGGCCAGCGCCGGAGCCAGCCGGCAGAGCGCCAAGGAGGCCCGCCAGGTCGACGACGCGCGACTGTGGCTGCTGCTGGAGACGATCGGGCAGGCCGCCGTCGGGCTGCGCCGCGAGCTCGCGCTGGAGCCGTCCAGCCTGCTGCCGGCCGACCTGATCGCGGCCGAGAACGGCGGGCGGCCGGGCGCCGAGGTCGGTGCGGCCCGCGCGCTGGACGCCGACGACCCGGCCCGGCTGGACCAGCTCCTCGCGCTGCCGAAGGCGCACCTGATCGTCGACGGGTACAACGTCACGAAGACGGGGTTCCCGGAGATCCCGCTCGAACAGCAGCGCAACCGGCTGGTCGGTGGCCTGGGCGGGCTGGCCGCGCAGACCCGGGCGGAGATCACCGCCGTGTTCGACGGCGCCGAGCGGGTCGTCGGGCTGCCGCCGGCACCCCGGGGGGTACGGGTGCTGTTCTCGCACAAGGGGGAGACCGCCGACGAGCTGATCCGGCGGCTGGTGCGCGCCGAGCCGGCCGGGCGGCCGATCATCGTGATCTCCTCGGACCGGGAGGTCGCCGACGGGGTACGCCGCCATGGTGCGTACCCGCTCAGCTCGTCGACCCTGCTGCGCCGGCTGGGCCGGGTCTGAGGTTCCTGTCATACCCTGCCCATACCGTGGGTGACATGCTCATCAACTGCGAGAACTGCGCTGTTCGCGGCCGTGCGTGTGGCGGCTGCGTGGTGACCGTGATGCTCGGCGCCCCGCCCGAGGGTGTGGAACTGGACGAGGAGGAGAGCCGGGCGCTGGCGGTACTCGCCGACGCGGGAGTGGTACCGCGGCTGCGGCTGGTACCCCGCGATCCGGCCGGGCCGCGGCGGGCCGCCTGACCGCTCCGGTCGCCCTGACTGCTCCGGTCGCCATGCGGGGCGCCGGGGTCCGGGCGGCGCCGGTCGGGGCGCTGCCCTTCCCGTTGCCGGGCGCCGGGGTCCGGGCGGCGCCCGGCCCCGCTTCGCTGCCTAGGATGCGTCCGTGACACCTCGCCTGTCTGCCGTGGTCGTGCTGGCCGTCGTGGTCGTCGCGGCCGGGCTGGTGGCGCTGACCCGTGCCCCGCGGCGTCGGCCGCCCGCACCGCGCGCCGACCAGCGGGCCGCGCTGGCGTCGCTGCCGGCCGACGCGGTGGCCCGCGGGCGGGCGTTCCACCGGGCGCTGCGGCCGCCGGGGTACGCCGCCCGGGTACTGTCCCTGGTCGTCGTGCTGCTGCTCGGGTTGACCCCGCTCGCCGCGCGGATCGTCGCGCTGGTCGGTGGGCACTGGGCGGTCCGGGCGGTACTCGGCGGGCTGATCGTGGTCTTCCTCGCCGGCCTCGTGACGCTCCCGCTGGCCGGGTGGCGCGAGGTCGTCATGCGCCGGTACGGGCTGTCCACCCGGAGTTGGCGGGGCTGGCTGGTCGACGTGCTCAAGGGGTACGCCGTCGGGGCGGTCCTCGGTGCGGTCGCGCTGCTCGGGTTCTACGCGGTCGCGCGGTACACGGGGCAGTGGTGGTGGGTCTGGGCGGCGCTCGGTGCGGCCGCGCTGACGGTGCTGCTGTCGTTCGTGTTTCCGGTACTCGTCGAGCCGGTCTTCAACAAGTTCACCCCGATGGCGGACGGGCCGCTGCGCAGCGCGCTGCTCGACCTGGCCGCGCGGGACCGGGTACCGGTCCGGGACGTCCTGGTCGCCGACGCGTCCCGGCGCACCCGGGCGGTCAACGCCTACGTCTCCGGCCTCGGCCCGACCCGGCGGATCGTCGTCTACGACACGCTGCTCGACCGGGCCGGCGCCGCCGAGGTGGTGAGCGTGGTGGCGCACGAACTTGGCCATGCGCGCGACCGCGACGTCGTCACGGGTACCGTCCTCGGTGCCCTGGGCGCGGCCGGCGCGGTCATCGCGGTGTACCTCGTGGGTGCCTGGACTGCACTGCTCGGCCTCTCCGGCGCCGACAGCGTCCGCGAACCCCGGTCGATCGGCCTGCTCATGGCCTTGGCCGCGATCGCCGGCCTGATCGCCGAGCCGGCCCAGAACGCGTTGTCCCGGCGGATCGAGGCGCGCGCCGACGCCCACGCGCTGGCGCTGACCGACGACCCGGCGACGTTCGAGGCGATGGAGGCCCGGCTGGCCACCGTCAACCTGGCCGATCCGGATCCGCCCCGGTGGGAGCACCTGCTGTTCGCCAGCCATCCGGCGACCGTGGAACGGATGGCGGCCGCCCGCGCGTACGCCCGGGGGCAACGGTGAACAAGACCCTGCTGGTGACCAACGATTTTCCGCCTCGGCCGGGCGGTATCCAGCAGTTCGTCCACAACCTGGCGATCAGGCAGCCGGCCGGTTCGCTGGTCGTGTACGCCTCGACCTGGAAGGGTGCCGCGAAGTTCGACGCCGACCAGCCGTTCGAGGTGGTACGGGAGAACACCGGCATGCTGCTGCCGACCCCGGCCGTGGCGCGCCGGGCGGCGCAGCTGGCCCGCTCGCACAGCTGCGACACTGTCTGGTTCGGTGCGGCGGCGCCGCTCGGGCTGCTCGCCGCCGGGCTGCGCCGCCGGGCCGGGATCGGTCGGGCGGTCGCCCAGACACACGGGCACGAGGCGGGCTGGGCCGCCCTCCCGGGGGCGCGCAGCCTGCTGCGGCGCATCGGTGACGGGGTGGACGTGGTGACCTACCTGGGGGAGTACTTCCGGGTACGCCTCGACCGGGTACTGCACGGGCGCACCGAGCTGCGCCGGTTGGCACCCGGCGTGGACACCGACGCGTACCACCCCGGTGTCGACGGGAGCACGGTACGGCGGCGGTACGGGCTGTCCGACCGGCCGGTGATCGTCTGCGTGTCCCGGCTGGTACCCCGCAAGGGGCAGGACGCGCTCATCCGGGCGCTGCCCGCGGTGCGCCGACGGGTACCCGACGCCGCCCTGCTGCTCGTCAGCGGCGGCCCGTACCGCGACCGCCTGCGCCGCCTCGCCGGTGACCAGCCCGTGTACTTCACCGGCCCGGTACCGTGGTCCGAACTGCCCGAGTACTACGCCGCCGGTGACGTGTTCGCGATGCCGTGCCGTACCCGCCGGGCCGGGCTCGACGTGGAGGGCCTGGGCATCGTGTTCCTGGAGGCGTCGGCGACCGGCCTGCCGGTCGTCGCCGGTGACTCGGGCGGCTCGCCGGACGCGGTACGCGACGGGCAGACCGGTTACCTCGTCGACGGGCGGGACATCGAAGCGCTCGCCGACCGGCTGGCGACCCTGCTGACCGACCGCGACCTGGCCCGGCGGATGGGTACCGCCGGCCGGGCCTGGGTCGAGGCGGAGTGGCGGTGGGA
>Ga0066710_100008350_pt1 | contig 10054 bp, 6 predicted proteins | sample GraSoiAngelo_159_FD_79666 | JGI IMG/M metagenome (GOLD analysis project Ga0066710, IMG submission 79666) | Grasslands soil microbial communities from the Angelo Coastal Reserve, California, USA - 14_1009_16_40cm | ecosystem: Environmental > Terrestrial > Soil > Grasslands | place: USA...
GCCGTGTAGCCAGCTACCAGCGCGTAGGGAGGCGCCCGAGTCTGCGCCACGACGGAGGCGCTCAGGGTGCAGTCGCGCAGCAGACGTCCGTCCATCTTGTCTGCGACGATGCGGGAGCCGGGAGTGCCAACCGGCGCTGCGAGCACCCACTTCAGGTCAAACGAATGACGGCGATCGAAACGCGAGAGCCCGCGCCCGGCCGGGAGATCCACCCAGTTCTGCGCCACCGTGTTGCCGGCGCCTCCAAAGCTAGAGGAATCGTCAATCGATTTCGAGAAGGTATAGAAGGCGCTCATCGAAATGCCTCGGCGGAAGCGCTGCGTGGCGCGGACTTGGAGTGCATGGTAAATCGAATTGCCCACCGAGGAATCGTAAGTGAACCCCAGCGCATTGCCAAGCTGATTGCGCTGTTGCAGCCCGCCCGGACCTTCATTGGGGAGCGTTTGCACGTCCAGGCGCGTGCCTTTCGTGCCCAGGTAACCCAGCTCGACGAAGAAGCCCCTAGGCAGCTCGTGCTGAATCGAAATGTTCCAGGTCTGCGCGTAGGGCGTGCGGTAATTGCGGTCGATCGCGTACGTATTGCTAATTTCCGCCGGAGACACCGCGACGAAGCCGGTGGCCAGCGTGAGCACCTGCTGCGGGCTGGTGTTGACGCTGTTCGAAACCGCGAACGGCGGCTGTGCTGCCAGCCTAAGGCCGAAGGGAATGTACGCCTGCCCGTTGTAGTAGATCCCGTAACCAGCGCGCACGATGGTGGATCTCTTAATATGCGGCACCTTCCATGCGAGTCCGAGGCGCGGCGAGAAATTATTGTAGTCGGGATTGATGAGCCCCGCTGGGAACACGCCGGAATAAGGGCCGGTCGCGCCAGGCGTGGCACCGGAGGTCACGACGGCCACAGCGGTATAGCCGGGCGCAATGTCCAGGTTCGCGATGCGCCCATATTTCTCGGTGAGTGGCGCGTCATATTCGTAGCGGACGCCGAGGTTCAGGGTCAGGCTGGGCCTTACCTTCCAATCATCCTGCGCGTAACCGCTCCAAAACTTCTGGCGGAAGTACGTGCTGGAATCCCCGTAGCGGATGGAGCTGGATTGCGGCAGTCCCAGGACGAAATCTGCCAGGTCGAAACCCGTTCCAGCGACGGGCAGCCCGCGCGCGTCGAGAGCGCTGGTCGCGAGCCCAGTGAAATTGAAGGTGCCGCGCCCGTTTTGATCAGTGCGCGTGTTAAGGTCGCTGCGGCTGAATTGCAGTCCCCAGGTGAACGTATGCGTTCCATGTGACCAAATGATGCTCTCGCTCGCGCTCTGGCTCTGGTTGCGCGTGAGGATCGGAGTGGCGTCGCTCAAAGCGCCGAAGTTGGTGAAGTTCAGGTTGGGCGGCCCGAAATTCAGAGGACTGTTCGAGGTGCCCGCGATGCCCAATTCCGCGGCGACGTCCGTGCCGTTGGCGAAAAAGGGCGTGGTCTCGCTTCGATTGCGGTTAAACGTTACTTGCGCGTTGCTGACGACGCGCGCAGAGAGGTTGCGCGTCCATCCCAGATTGGTGTTGAGGCCCGAGCCGCTGATCGAGTCCTGAAATCCGAACACCTGGTCCGTGACGCCGTCACGTCGCTGCAGGTTCAAGCGAAACGACAGACGATCTTTCTTAGTGACATTGCGCTGAATGCGTACGCCGAAATTATCGGTGTCTTGCGGCACTGAAGCCAGGAACTGGTAATTGTTCACCAAGCCGGGCTGATTCGGGAGCGGGACATACGTCAGCAACTTTTGCGCGATGGGATCGAGCCGGCTCGCGGGAACGATATTACGCGCAAAGGGCAGGTGGGTCGATGGATCGAAAATCTGGAACGGCCCGCCGGCTTGCACGCTTTGCGCGAAATCGCCCTGCCGCTCGAGACCGGTCGGGACCGTGGCGACGGCGGTGTACGGGTTTCGCGAACGAGTGCCGAAATAGCTGAGGAAGAAGAACGTCGACGGGTCTTTCACCAGTTTCGGAATCACCAGGGGGCCGCCGCCGACCACGCCGAAGCGGCTTTGCGCATAGGCGGGCCGCGCAATCTCCTGACCGGTAATGGAAAACGGGTGGGCATTGAGGGCCGAGTTATTTAAGTTGAAGAACACCATGCCGTGAATGCCGTTGGCCTGCCTACGGTTGCCGAACTGCCTGCCTCGCGGAGGGCCATCGCTACGACGACCGGGGCCGCCGCGCCCGCCGAAGCCCCCGCCACCGAAGCCGCCGCCTCCACCACCGCCCCGGCCACCAAATCCGCCGGGCCCTCCGCCCCCCGGCCCGCCGGTACCGCCGCCGAATCCGGGGGCATTCTGCGCCTGCGCTCCGAACTCATCGCGGCCACCGCCGAAAAACTGCTGGCCGGGACCGGAATCGGCCTGCGCATTCGGTGAAAGACCCTGGCTCAAGCTTCCGGAGATCAGGAACGCTTCGTTGCTGTTCTGCGTGCCGCCGGTGGATGATCCGGAGGGCGCAACGGATGGCGCCTGATTGGCATTCACTTCGCCTGCAATTTGTGAATCCAGCTGGCTGCCTGCCTGCCCATTCGCGCGATTGCCTGCGAACTGAGCCAGGCGATCAGCGCCGGGCGGTTCGCGCAACTGCAGATTGAAATCGGCCTGCTTGGTTTTGGAGTAATTCACCGGCTTTTTCGCCGGCTCAAATCCGAACATCTGGACTTCCACGGTCCAAGCGCCCTCAGCGAGCTGGGGCAGGGCGTAGCGACCATTAGCATCGGTTGTCGTGACAAACTTCCGCGTGTCCAGCGTGGCCGTAACGGTGGCGCCGGGGATGGGCTGGTTCCCAGCCTTCACAAAGCCGCTTTGCGCACGCAGAACGGCGCAAAACGCACAGAGCAGCAGGCAGAAGGATGGGTTCCGGATGGACAAGCGGTTAGAATCCTCGGACACGGCCCGAATTGACCTTCATGAAGAATCGGCGACGCGTTCCGGCAGCTGGTTACCAAGAGCCGTCAAACAATTGTAGACGCGTGCCGGGCCGGTGAGGGCACATCTGTCTATCTGGCCTCAATAGCGCTTGAATCAGCCGGTTGGCATGGATGGCGCCTGCTGGACAGTCCTTTTCAACCGGCACGCTTCGATCGGCAACGCGTACCGTTGGCGCCGTTACTTGGGCCGCCGGTGGGGCCGGTAGGGGGAGGGGTGCTATTTGCCAAAGCCGGGTGTAGAATGGCAGGCCAAATGTCAGCCACTGCGTCCGCTCCATCCGCTCCATCCAAAGAACTGAGCGAATTCGCTCGCCTGTCGGGTATCATCTGGGAACCTGGCGCAACGTTTCGCGACATTGCGGCACGCCCGCGATGGTGGCCGCCGCTGGTCGTCGTGATCGCGCTGAGCCTGGTATTCAGCTACATGTTCACGCAGCGCGGGGGCTGGGAGCACTTTTTCCGCCAGCAGATGGAAACCAACTCGCGCATGCAAAATCTGCCTGCCGATCAGCGCGAGCAAACCATGGCGATGCAGGTAAAGGCGGGTCCTTACTTCGCCTATGGCGGCGCGATTGTCGGAATACCGTGTTTCGCTCTGATTGCGGCTGGCATATTCCTGTTTTTGTTCCGCACGCTGCTCGGCGCCGCACTCTCCTTCAAGCAGGTATTCGCGATTTGCTGCTACTCGTTTGTGCCGCTGATTTTCTCTACGCTCATGGCGCTGGCGGTGATGCTGTTGAAGGAGCCTGACCAGTTCGATCTACAGAATCCCATCCTGACCAACATTGGCGCATTCATGGACTCGGTGAGCACGCCAAAATGGCTCTACAGCCTGGCCAGTTCCGTGGACGTGTTTAGTCTATGGGTCATGGTCTTGATGGCGACGGGGCTTTCTGCCGCGGCGCGCAAGATTTCCTGGACCACGTCATTCATGTGCGTTTTGGGAACTTGGCTTGTGTACGTGTTTTTAAAAGTGGGTGGCGCTGCGATCTCCGGATAATCCGCACCGCGCAATCGCAGGTGGAGCGGCTGTCCAGTTGGAGGCGCCTTAATCTGGACATCGGGGAAAGTTCGCAGGTCCCCGCAAGTGCGGCGTGGCCCTGCACTACGGTTTTTGTGCTTGCATACGGCAGGAAAGCTCACCGCAACCGGTTCCGCAGCACCTCCGTCTTCGGGCCGGCGGTGAACGACCGAGATTTGAAAACTTCCTATACCGAGCGTAGCGCCGGGCCACGCTGCTTTTGCGGGGACCTGCGGCTTTTTGCTCCGATCCCGTCGAGCGGGTTAAGTGGCAGACGGACATCGTCAATTGCAACCGGACAGGTTCGATTCGCATTACCTCGCTTGAGATTGCACGTTATGAAGAACGGGTTGACTGAAACGACAGCATAGTCGCCGGCCGCGAAACGTTTCTCTCGAACAAATCCAAAATTGCAACCCAGGCTCGGCGTGTGCGCGTCTGAGCTATAAGTGCAAGGCTAGACCGCGTGTCGGAGCCCGTGCTTCGATGACATCGCACAAATCTTAAGCCAAAGGTTCGCCTTAGCTTGATGACGCGTGGAAAAACAAAATCTTTCTAGCCAAGGTCGCCGTGATCCTTGCGGTGCCGATTTTGATTTATGCCTATGCGGAGGGGCCGCCTGCGGGTGTGACGGGAGTGCCGGGTGAATTCGGCACTGCACTTATTGTCATTCGTCGGGAGGTGGCTCGGGCAGCGTCAAAATCACGTTTCCTAACGGGCTGACATACACAGCCGGCGCTACGCAGCATCTGGTTGTTACGGTGGCCGACCCCGCCCAGCAGCGGTGCGGCTTCCAGCTTACGGCGCGCCAGGCGAACGACCCCACGGCGCAAGCGGGTTCCTTCACTCCAGGTTCGGACGGCTTCACACAAACCATTTGCGCGGATAAAGCCTTTCAGAATGCAGCGGCAGGTCCGTGCATTTCATCGATGCCGCTGGAGTACATCGAGCATACGTGAACGGAACCCGGCCCGGGCAGCATGGATCGGCGGACTTTGCATTCGACTGGACGCCGCCGCCGGCAACCAAGGGCGATGTCGTCGTCTACGTGACCGCCAATGCCGCCAACGCGGACGGGAACACGGGTGGCGATCATAATTTATGCGACCAACTACACACTGAAGCCCGCGTCCACCGTCAACCGTCCGGCGATCGCGAAAACGGCAGGGGTCGTCAACGGCGCGAGCTTCCAGGCGGGCATATGCGCCGGCTCGTGGGTGACGATTCAGGGAACGAAACTGGCCAACAGCAGCCGTACGTGGCGTACCAGTGAAATCGTAAACGGCAAATTGCCGACCCAGCTCGACGGCGTCAGCGTTCAGATCAACGGAAAACCGGCTTACGTGGAATATATCAGCCCCACGCAGATCAATGTGCAAGAGCCTTCCGATACAGCCCTCGGTCCGGTTAACGTGCAAGTCACCAACAATAGTGTGACCGGCGACCCGGTTACCGCACAATTGCAGGCGGCGTCACCGCATTCTTCCTTTGGAAGAGCAAATACGCAGTGGCGACGCGCGCGGATTATAGCTGGGTTGGGCCGTCCAATCTGTTTCCCAACGCCACGACCGTGCCGGCTAAACCGGGAGACGTGATCATTCTCTGGGGGACCGGATTCGGCGCGACCAACCCGGCGGTTCCTGCCGGTATGATCCCTTCGACGGCGATCGCCGGTAAAGTGGGCAATCTGGTCAAGCCGCCTTCGGTGCTCATTGGCGGTGTCACGGCCAAAGTGATCTCCGCGGTGCTGAGCCCGCAGAATGCAGGCTTGTATCAGATCGCGATCATCATACCGGCCAGTGTCGGTACCGGTGATCAATCCGTGGTCGTGGAGTCAGCCGGCCTTCACTCGCCGTCCGGCGTTTACATCAACGTGGCGCCGTAGCGCCTGCGCGCATGTGTCACGCGCCGTGTGCGCGCCGCGCCCGCGCTACAATGGGCGGGTGAAAATCATCATCGACACTGCGGCCGGAAGCTTGACCACGGTGGATGGCGGATCGGAGCGCTCCCTAAACTTGTATTCGAAAGCGGCTTTCGAAGCGATTTCACACGAATGGGTGCGGGTGGGCTGGAGCCTGCGCTACTACAACAACTTCAGTTGGTTCGGCCGGCCGGTACTGCAGATGCCCGAGGACTTGATCCGTCTGCAAGAGGTGATTTACCGCGTACGTCCCGACGTAATCATCGAGACAGGGGTGTTGCAGGGCGGCTCGTTGATGTTTCATGCGACGCTTTGCCAGGCGCTGAGCAAGGGACGTGTGATCGGCATCGATCTTCACATCGAGGACAAGGTACGCGCGGCGATTGGAAAACATGCGCTGGCGCCACATATCTCGCTCGTGGATGGGGATTCCACTTCAGCCGAGGTCATCAGCCGCGTCGAAGGAATGATTCGCGCCGGAGAATCGGTACTGGTAATTCTGGATTCCGGACACACGAAAGATCATGTCGCGCGCGAGCTGGAATGTTACTCGTGTTTCGTCACGCCCGGGTCGTACATCATCGCGACGGACGGCGTCATGCGCGATCTGGCGGATGTCCCCGGGGGGCAGCCGGAATGGGTGACGAATAATCCGCGAGCGGCCGCGGATGATTTTGCGGTCCGGCATCCGGAGTTCCGCCACCAACAGCCCGCATGGCCCTTTCACGAAGGCGATCTGACCGAGAATGTCACTTATTGGCCGGGCGCATGGCTCGAGAGGGTCGCCTGATGGCCGCGACCACCCAGGAAGTGCAGGAGCGTATAGCAGCGCTCGGTCCCTGGTTCTATGAGTTCGATTTGGGTGCGCACGGCCGGACTGCCTCGGTGCTGCCACCGGAGATTCTGCCCATTCATCAAACGCGGCTGGAGATGGTGAACCGCGTGGTGGACGCGCACTTCGGCGGCCGGCTGCGCCAGGTCCGGTGCATCGACGTCGGCTGCCATGAGGGTTTTTATTCCGCTACCATGGCGCGCAAAGGCATGCGCGAAGTCCGCGGAATCGACGTGCGCGCGTCTAACTTGGAAAAAGCCCGCTTTGTAGCCGAGGTGATGGGACTGCGCAACCTGGCGTTCGAACAGGGGAACTGCGAGGACCCGCGCGTCGAGGAACCCTACGAGCTGTGCCTCTTTCTCGGTCTTCTGTATCACCTGGAAAATCCGATGTTGTGCCTGCGCAACATCAGCCGGCTGACGAGCGAGCTTTGCATCATCGAGACGCAGGTGGCGGATGAAGTTGAGGGCTGCGCGGAGTGGGGCGCGCGCGAATGGACGCGCCCTTATCACGGCGTGCTGGCGCTCATCGACGAATCGGGCGAGTTCTACGATGAGAACACCGAGACGGGCGCGTCGCCGGTGGCCACTTGCCCATCGCCCAACGCTCTACATTTCATGCTGAAGCAGGCGGGATTCCGGCGCACCGAGGTCATCGAGCCTCCACCAGGCGCATACGAGCAGCACCAGCGCGGCAAGCGAGTGGTTTGCGCTGCTTACAAATGAAGCTGTTTGCCATCGCAGCGGCGGCCTACTGGGCGTGCCTGCAATTCGTCTATCCGGGATATTTTCACCCACTCTATCCGCACCACGACGATTTCTATTTTCCGCCCGGGCTGAGTTTTGACGGCCACTCGTTATGGGAGAAGCTGCAATGGCCGCGGCCGCTCGGTTTTCTCATGATGGAGGCGCTGGGGAAGACCGGCCTCAAAGGCTATCTATCGGTTCTGGTGGTGATCACGATCGCGAATGCCGCGCTGACCATCGCGCTGGCGTGTCGTATTTTCGGTAAGCCGATCTCGTGGTTTCTGGCCCTTGCGTACTGCGTGCTTCTCTTCGCGCATCCGGACTTTTACATGAACTATCTGCATGACGCGTTCGGGACGCTATCTTATTTCTATCTGATACTGGCGATGCACGCCTGGTACAGTTACCGCGAGAGCGGCAGGTCGCATTACGTAGTAGGCTGCGTAAATCTCATGTTGCTGGTCGCCTTTACGAAGGAGACCTATTTCGTTTCGGCGCTGGTCTTTTGGCTGGCGCAATTTTTTGTGTGTCGCGGCGCACAGCGGCGCGCCGGCGCAGTGCTGCTCGGGGCCTCGCTCATATTTTTCGCCGCAGGCCTCGCGGCCAATGCTTATTCGATGAAAACGTTCCTGCACGTGAATATCGATGCATCGAGCGCGTATCACGTGACCCTCGAACCAGCGGCAGTCACACGCGCATTCTTTTTTTACACGCAGCACTTGCTTCATCCGGCCATCCTGGCGCTGATCTTGAGCGGGATCGCGGTGTTATACCAGAATCGGGAGAAGATGATCACGGCGGCGGCATTGGCGGTCGCCGGCGTTTGCGCGCTCGCGCCGTACGCCGTGCTTCCCAATCATCTGGACAGTATGTATGCATGGACGGGCGCGGCTCTGGCATTTTCGCCGGTGCTGTTTCTGTCGCGATCGTTTCGCCGGCCGGAAATGTGGCGCACTGGCGCGATATACGCGGCTGTGGCTGTGCTGACGCTGATCTCAATCCGCACCAGCGCCGCGCGCTATGAGGAGCATAGCTGGTTGCTTGCCCAGGAGAAGATCAACCGCAACATCATCGATTCATATCCCGAGCTCAAAGGGACGGATGCCAGGTCGAAAAATATATTGATCACCGGTCTCGGCATGCCCTTTCAGCCGTTCCACACCGCGAGCTATATTCGCGCGGAGTTCGGCCCAGGGCGACAATGGACGGTTGTCGTCTCAAAAGGAGCGGCTGTGAAATCTGAAGTGCCTGTGCGGCTTGCCGCGCCGGCTGCGGTGCGGCCCGGAGATTACGATGCCGCGTTCGGTTTCGATGAGGAAGGCCGGCTGGTTTGGCGCTGGACGCACGCTCAACTCGTGCAGGCGGGCACGCGCGAGCAAACCGACCGTATTCTGCTCCCCGCGCTCAACCCGATCTTCGACACGCTGACCCGGGAGCCTGACGCCTGGCCGGCGCTGCTGCGCGCCGGCGTTGTGTACTCTCAATGGGGCGAACTCGACATGGCAGCGGACTTTCTTCAACGTTCGGCGGCCCAGAATCATGATCAAAACCCGTACCCGCTATACTTTCTTGGCCAAGTGCGCGAGTTGCAAGGAATGTTTGGCGAAGCGCGCCGCCTCTACGCGCAGGCGATGGCGCTCGATACGGGTCAGCCGAACCCGGCATTCCGCCAGGCGCTGGAGCGCGTGCGCCAAAAGTGAGACTCACGGATTCTATGGACCAGCAGCAGGTGGCGGATCAATTCTTGCAGGATGTCGAGGAATTCAACCGGCGCGCGGCACAACTGGGTCATGCCGATATCGAGAATTATTACTGGTATCACACCATCGAGCTGTCGCATGGATTGGTCACGCCGGGATTGTACGACCTGCGGGCGGCGGTTCCCAACTTTGGCTTTCCGGAGGATTTGCGCGGCGAGAGCGTGCTGGATGTCGGCTCAGCCACGGGCTTCTTTGCCTTCGAGTTCGCCCGGCGCGGCGCCCACGTGGTCTCGGTGGAGTTGCCGTCGCTCTACGCGCTCGATCGGTTTCCGGGACAGGACATCGCGCATACCATCGAAAAACTCAATGAGATGATTGTCCCGAAATCGCTCGGCGGGGTCCGCGGCTATGTCCGGAAGTACACGGCTGAACAACTGTATTTCTATTTGCTCGAAGGACCGTTCGAATTTTGCCGCAAATTGTTAAAAGCCCCAGTCGAGCGCTGCTATTCGACGGTCTACGATCTCACGGAGGACAAGCTGGGCCGCACGTTTGACCTGGTGTTCATGGGTGACATTCTGCTGCACACATTAAATCCACTGGATGCGCTGGCTGCGGTTGCACCGCTGTGCCGTGGAACGCTGGTGTTGTCGCAGACGCTCCCCAATGAACCGGGCGAGAAGCCGGCGATGCTCTACGTGGGCGGCGATAGCCCGGAATCGGATGAAGTCTCCTGGTGGCTTCCCAACAACGCGTGCATGGTCCAACTGCTCAAGAAGCTGGGCTTCCGCGGCGTGACGGAAATCGGACGCAATACCGGAGTGCTCCGGCCGTCGGGTTACACGTATGACCGGGCCATACTCCACGCGGTGAAATAA
>Ga0066710_100008351_pt1 | contig 10054 bp, 10 predicted proteins | sample GraSoiAngelo_159_FD_79666 | JGI IMG/M metagenome (GOLD analysis project Ga0066710, IMG submission 79666) | Grasslands soil microbial communities from the Angelo Coastal Reserve, California, USA - 14_1009_16_40cm | ecosystem: Environmental > Terrestrial > Soil > Grasslands | place: USA...
GCACCCTCTACGCTTCCTGGCTGCAGAACCGGAAGAGCGATACGGTCGTCGCCCGCTCCACCGACCTCGGCAACTCGTGGTCGGTGGTCGTGGCCGACCACACGAACGCCGGGACCGACAAGCCGATCCTGGCCGTGCGCGGCCAGAACGTCTACGTCGCGTACGACCACACGCAGACGGTGCTCGCCTCGTCGTCGCACGACGGGGGCGCGACGTTCACCACGGTCAAGGTGAACGCCAACGCCAACCTCGGCTGGTCGCTGGCCGGCGGAGGCACGGTCACGTCCGACGGCAGCGTGTACTTCGCCTGGGCGGGATACGAGCAGAACGGCCAGGCGAAGGGGCCGGTGAACCTCTACGTCAGCAAGAGCACGGACGGCGGCGCCACGTGGGCGAGCCGCGTGCTCGACGTCTCGGCCTCGCCGCCCGACTGCGCGGCGTACTTCTGCGGCTGGGCCTTCCTCGGCGCACAGATGACGCTGGCTTCGGACGAGGCGGGCACGCTCTACGCGCTCTGGAACGCGGGCGCCGTGGACAAGGGGCCGGAGCGGATCTACTTCGCGCGATCCGAAGACGGGGGCGCCACGTGGTCGACCCGCGTGGACGTCTCCCGCGCACCGGCGGGAGCCGCGCACGCCTTCCCGGCCATCGCGGCCGGCGCCGCCGGAGACGTGCGCATCTCCTGGATGGACGCGCGCAACGGCCCGCGGTGGAACGTCTATTACCGCCGCTCCACCGACGGCGGGCGGCGCTTCGGCGCCGAGTCCGATCTCTCGACCTACGTCGCCGGCTTCAGCTACATCCAGCCCGGCGGCTTCAGCTTTCCCTTCGGCGACTACTTCGAGATGGCGATCGACGACCGCGGCGACAGCCACCTGATCTGGGGCGAAGGCCTGAACTGGCAGACGCCCGGATCGATCTGGTACGCGCGCGGCCGCTAGCTTCCGCCCGTCGGGCTACTGGCCGGTCACCGAGATGGCGCGCCCCTTCGGGGTCAGCCATCCGCTGCTCCAGCCCATGATCTCCGTTCGAACGCAGCCGTCGAGGTCGAGGTCGGCGAGCACCTTCGCGGCCAGGTCGTCGTTGCCGCCGAGGGTGGCCGTCGCGATCCACCTCATCGGGAGCGTGGTGCAGAGGGCGGTCCTCTCAGACCACTCCAGCGCTTGAAGCACGCGCAGCGCTTCGGGTCTCACGGCGAGCCTCCTTGGGGGGATCTCCTCGATCCACCATAGCGCCGCGCCGCCGGCCGTCAAGGGGGTTAAGCAGAAAGGCTATCGGAGCTGCAGGTAGGAATAGCCGACACGGAGCCGACCGGTCAGAGCGGGATCGAAAGAGCAGACGATGACGAACGTCAGGAGCGCGTGGGACAGAGCGAGGGGCAGCCAGTTCGGATGCCGGTCGTAGATCCAGCACCAGGCCATAGCGGCCACGAGCGTGACGACCGTGAGGAACGGGTTGGGCAGGTGGAGCGCGGCGAACACGGCCGCCGCCAGCGCGATCCCCTTCCCGCGCGACGTGGCCGCCTGCGCCTCCCTCAACAGCACGGTCTGGAGCGCGAACTGCTGTCCCGCGGCCCACAGTACGAGGTAGCCGAAATAGCGCCCGGGATCCTCGCGACCGTGCACGGTGCCGAGCGCGGAGCCCGCCAGGTACATCACGGCGGCCGCAGCGATGGTGAAAAGCACCGTATCGCGGAGCGCCGAGAGCAGGGCCGAGCCGCGCAGGCCCCACTCCCCCGTGCGCAGGGCACGCCAGACCGAGAGGGCCACCACGGCCGCAGTCACGACGTTCGCGAACCAGCGCGGCGTGACGCGCACGAGGACCCACGTATAGCCGGCGATGACGGCCAGCATCACGAGGCTGTACTTGAGCCGGCCGATCACTCAGGCGGAGGCGGCCCGCCGGGCCGCGCGGATGAGCCCGACGCCCAGCGTGACGACGCCCGCGGCCAGGATGAGCGCGCCGACGTAGGCGAGGTAGATGAACCCGTTGGGCTGCGTCGAGGTGGACTTCGGCACCGACAGGAAGAACGCGGCGGGCACGAAGATCGCGGCCGCCGGCGCGGCCAGCCTCACGAACCGCTTGGCCCCGGCCGGCAGGTCGGCCTCGTCCACGTAGCGCAGGATCACGAGCGCGAGGACCAGGTAGACGCCGGCATGGGCGTGCCCGGCCCGCCACAGGTTCTGGCGCAGGGGGTTGAGCATGTAGCCCGAGCCGTCGGTGAGGAGCAGCGACAGGAGGCTGGCGCCGCCGATCATCACCGTCGGCAGGATGATCAACAGGCTGCCCGCGAGCGCGCGCGATTCCTTCGTCATCATGGCCAGTGGCGATTGTAGCGCCGGCCCGGAGCGCGAGGGAGAACCTGCGCCGAGCCTGCCCAGCCGCTGAGCGCCGCGCGCAGGCGCTTGGCGATCTGGATGGCGCCGCGCGGGCGGCCCGGCCGCGCCGTCGACGCCAAGTCCCTCAGGGGTCAACGCGCCGCGCGAAAGCGGTCGGCTTCTGCCTCCGGCATGCCGCGTGCTTGGCGTCGTCGTCATGCGCCAGCGCACCGTCGCCGGAGTGCTTCTCGTCCCGCTCGTCGCCTACCTGGCCGGCTGCTCTACCCACAAGATCGTTCCGATCGCTCCGACTCAGTTGAAGGGGCCGCAGGAGCGGATCGTCGAACTGACGACCACCGACGGCCAGCTGATCAAATTCGACACGTGGGCGCGTCTGGACAATGCCGTCGTGTCCGGCGTCGGCTCCGATGCGACGCCATTCGCGATCCCCGCCGACCAGGTCGCGCGAGTGGACAGCGCCCGAGAGGGCGCCAAGGAGAAGATCCTCCGCATCGTCACCCGGGACGGCAAGGAGATCCAGTTCATGCCGCCGGGCGCCACGAACCGCGATGGCGTGATCTCCGGCCAGGCCAAACACTCCTACACGATCCCTCTCGACAAGGTCCAACGGCTGTGGGTGCAGCGGACGGACGCGGGGCGCACCGCCCTGCTGACCCTCGGCCTGCTGGCGGCGACGGCCGCCATCGCCATCGCGATCGCAGCGGCCACCAAGGAGTCCTGTCCGTTCGTCTATTCGTGGGACGGCACGAAGTTCGTCTTCGACGCCGAGCCTTACGGCGGCGCGACGAGCCGCGGGCTGGAGCGGGACGACTACGCCGAGCTTCAGCACCTGCGGGCCGACGGCGGCCGCTACCGCCTGATGGTGACCAACGAGGTGCGCGAGACCCAGTACACCAACCTCATGGAGCTGTGGGTGGTGGACCATCGGCCGGGCCTGAGCCTCGCCGCCGACGAGTGGGGCGGCCTGCACACGCTCGCCGATGTCCGTCCTCCGCTGTCTGCCGTCGATCGCGAGGGGCATGACCTGCGGCCGTGGCTCGAAAAGACGGACAAGCTCATCTGGGAGCCTCCGGCGGTGCCCGACGCAGCCGGGAGCATGCGAGGCGAGATCGTGATGAGCTTCCCCAGGCCGAACGAAGCCCGCCGGGTCAAGCTGGTCGCCAACGTCGCCACGGGCCTGTGGGGCTCCCACATGATCCGCGAGATGCTCGCCCTGCGCGGCCGCGAGCTGGATGCATGGTACGCGTCGATCGACGGCGACCCCGCCGCGGGCCAGGCGCTGCGGGCCTGGAACCTCCGCGAAGAGCTGTACGCCCTCAAGGTCGAAGTGGAGGAGCCGACCGGATGGGAGGTGCGGGGCGCGCTGATCGGCGGCGGGCCGTTCATCGCCGAGAACCGCGTCCTTCCCCTCGACCTGAGCGCGGTCCGCGGCGACCGGGTGCGCCTCCGGATACGCCCCCCGGCCGGCTTCTGGGCCCTCAACTCGTTCGCCCTCGACTACAGCCAGGACCGAGAACTGACCGTGAGCAAGATCGCTCCCATCGAGGCGCGCGACACGCGCGGCATCGACGTCCTCCAATCGCTGAAGGCGCCCGACGATGACTACTACACGATGCCCGAGACCGGCGACCGAGGCTACGTCGTCTTCCCTGCTCCCGAGCCGCGGCCCGGAACGGAGCGCACGCTCTTCCTTCACAGCCGTGGTTACTACCGCCTGCACCTGACCGGGGAGGGCGAGCCCGACCGCGCCGCGCTGAAGCAGATCGCCGAGGAGCCCGGCGGCGCCGCGCGCTTCGCCGCCGCGCGCTTCGCCCGCTGGCAGAGCGAGCGCCACCGGGCGGAATAGCGTCCGGCGGCAAGCGAGGTCCGGCGTGTCCGAGACTGCGAAGATCGTCGCCGACCCGCGATGGGTCCTGATCACGGGCGGAAGCCGCGGGATCGGCCGGGCGGTGGCGCTGGAGCTGGCCGCCGGCGGGTGGAACGTCGCCGTGAACTATCTCCAGAACGACCGCGCGGCGGAGGAGGTCGCGACGCAGGTGCGCGCGCTCGGCCGTTCGGTCCTGCTCCACCGGGCGAACGTGGCGCGCAGCGACGAGTGCGAGGACCTCGTCGGCCGGATCGAGGCCGCGGCCCGTCCGCTGGCCGGTCTGGTGCATTGCGCGGCGCTCGGCGCGCCGTCTCCGGCGCTCGAGGCCCGCCCGAACCGCTGGCGGATCGCGTGGGACACCCACGTGGGCGCCTTCGTCGAGCTTCTCGCCCGGCTCCGCCCCCTGCTCGATCCCGCCGCCAGCGTCGTGGCCCTGACGAGCCTGGGCGCGCATCGTGTGCTGCCGGGCTACGCTTCGATCGCCGCCGCCAAGGGGGCCCTCGAGTCCGTCGTGCGCTACCTGGCCGCGGAGCTCGCCGCGAGCGGCCCGAACGTCAACGCCGTCTGCGGCGGGCCCATCGACACCGACTCGTTGCGTTCTTTTCCCTTCTTCGAGCTGCTCGAGGCCGAGAGCCGGCGCCGGCCCGCCCGGCGGATGGGCCGCCCGGAGGACCTCGCGTCCGTCGTCTCCTTCCTCTTGAGCCCCGCGGCCCGTTGGATCCGCGGTCAGGTCATCGTGGCCGACGGCGGCTTCGGCCTCTACTGAGATGCGCCACTATTGGCTCGACCGCGTCGTGGAGCTGGAGCGCGGCGCGCGCGCGGTGGGCATCAAGGGTGTCGCGCTCGCGGACGACGTCTTCAACGAACATTTCCCGGGCAACCCGGTGCTTCCCGGCGTGTACCTGATCGAAGGCATGGCCCAGACGGCGGGCGTCCTGCTGGACCGCACGACCGACGGCCAGCGCATCGCGGTGATGGCCTCGATCGACCGCGCCCGTTTCCTAGGGTTCGCGCGGCCCGGCGATCAGGTCCGCTTCGCCGTCGAGGTCGAGTCGCTCCAGGACGACGCGGCCCGCGTGCTCGGCTCGGCGACCGCCGACGGCCGGGCCGTAGCCTCGGCGCGGTTCAGCTTCACGCTCGTGGAGCCCCCGCGGCTGATCCCGGCGCTCTACCAGCCGTTCTGGCGGCAAGCGATGGCGGTCTGGCGCGGCGAGTACCCGACCGGGAAGAATGACTGAGCGGGTGGCGGTGACGGGCGCGGGCGTCGTGACCCCGATCGGCATCGGGACCGACGAGTTCGGCCGTGGGCTGCGCGAGGGCCGATCCGGCGTGCGGAGGATCAGCGCGTTCCCCTGCGCAGGGTTCGAGACGCGCATCGCGGCGGAGGTCGACGACGCCTCGTTCGACGCCGCGAGCTTCGTCGAGCCGCCCAAGATGCTCAAGCTGATGAGCCGATCCGCGGTCTTCGCGGTGGCCTCGGCCGCCATGGCCCGCCGGGCCGCCCGGCTGGGCGCGGGCGACGTGGATCCGTGGCGCATCGGGGTCTGCCTCGGCGCCGGCGGCATGGGCGTCGTGGACCTCGACCTGCTCGAGGGCCAGGCCGATGCCGTCCTGGCCGCGGGGCGGGAGCAGCGGGGGACCCGGTGGGACATCCCCGCGTTCGCCCGCGCGTACCGCGCGCACACGAACCCGCTGTCGATGCTGCGCGGCCTTCCGAACCTGGCGGCGGCGCACGTCGCCATCCAAAACGACGCCCGCGGCCCGAACAGCACGGTGACGACGGCCTGCACCGCCGGTACGCAGGCCATCGGCGAGGGCCTGCGGATGATCCAGCAGGGCGATGCCGACGTCGTCCTGGCCGGCGGCGCCGACGCGATGATCAATCCCGTGGGTGTGCTCGGTTTCGGCATGCTGGGAACGCTCTCCCGCCGCAACGATGCGCCCGCGCGCGCCAGCCGGCCCTTCGACAAGGACCGCGACGGCTTCGTCATCGGCGAAGGCGCGGGCGTCGTCGTGCTCGAGCGCGAGAGGTTCGCCCGCGCGCGGGGAGCGCCGATCCTCGCCGAGCTGGCCGGCTACGGAGCCACCTGCGACGCCTATCGGATCACCGACGAGCGTCCCGACGCCTCGGGCGCGGCCGCGGCCATCCACCGTTGCCTCGACGACGCGCAGGTCGACGTCGACGAGGTCGGCTACGTCAACGCCCACGGCACGGGCACGCCGATGAACGACCTGACCGAGACGCGGGCCATCAAGCAGGTCTTCGGTGAGGAGGCGCGCCGGATTCCGGTCAGCTCCACCAAGTCCATGATCGGCCACCTGCTGGCGGCGGCGGGGGCCGTGGAGCTGGTCGCCTCGCTCCTGGCGCTGGGCGGCGGCTTCCTGCCGCCGACGATCAACTACGAGACGCCCGATCCCGAGTGCGACTTGGACTATGTGCCGAACGAGGCGCGAGCGGCGCGCTTCGCCGCGGCGTTGAGCAGCTCCTTCGGCTTCGGAGGACAGAACGCATGTCTGCTGATCCGACGCTGGTAGCCGGCGGGAACCTCGGCGAGGTGGTCCGCCAGATCGTCGCCGACGTTCTGATGGTGCCCGTCGCGCGGGTGCAGCCCATCACCGAGCTGGTCATGGAGCTCGGCGCGGAGTCGATCGACTTCCTCGACGTGGTCTTCCGGCTGGAGCAGGCGCTCGGCAAGAAGATCCCCCTCTCGCGATGGGGGGACTTCGTGAAGGAGCGATTGGCCGGCCAGGACCTCGCGAGCGGAATCACGACGGACATCGTGCGGGAGTTCGCGGAGCATGAGGCCGCGGTTCCGTGACCTCTGCTGAGGGAGGATCGCGTGATGAGATCACGGACGTTGGCCCGGACGTGCATCCTGCTGCTCGGTATCGGGGTCAAGGCGTACGCTTCGGACCCGACGGATCCAACCAAGCCACGCGAGGGCCGCGGCTTGATGTTCGGGCTCGCTCTTGGCCCGTCCGACACGCATTTCGGGGGCGCCGAAGACCTCGTCCTGGTCATCGGCGGACCCACGGGCACGATCCCGCTGCTCGGCGGCGAGTCTCTGGAGGCCAGGGCCGGCGAGCTCGTCCCCCGCACGCTCGTCCCGGTGGACAGCGAGGGTGTCGTGCCCATGCGGAACCAGCGCGGCGCGGCGGCATCGCTGCAGTTCGGATGGTCGTTCTCGCGACGGCTGGCCGTCCTGCTCGATTTCGAGGCGAACGGCGGCTGGGACAATTCGTTCAACCACGTGATGGGCGGTCCCCAGGTGCGCTATTCGCCCACCTCGCGGCTGTGGGTACAAGCGGGGCCCGCCCTGGGAGAGCTCTCGTATGGGTTTTCGAGCTCCGTGGTCCGGATTCCCGGCCGGGGAAAGGGCTTCCTTGTCGCGGCGGGGCTGATCCTGCTCAGGAGACCGATGTGGCTGCTCGACGTCCAGGTACGATCACTCCCCCTCTGGTACGACCAGTTCCATGCGAACAACATGTCCGTGCAGCTCGGGATCATCCGCCGGCGATCCTGGGGGGGGCCCGCGTCCTAGCCCGCCGCGGTCGGGCGATCGAGGATCGACTCCGTCTTCGGGTCCCAGAAGAGCTTCTTGCCCTCGCGGTGCGCGCGCGCGGCCATGATCACCGCGACCGAATGCGCGTAGCCGTGCTGGACGGTTGCGTTGGGCTGCTTCCGACCGCGTAGGCACTCGAACCAGTTCGTCATGTGCGACAGGTCGTCGTCGCCGATCGAGGGCGGAGGCAGGCGGTCGTCGCCGGAAAGCGTGATGTACTTCTCCGCCCGTTTCACGTTGGGGTCGTCCTCGTGGGTGCCCTTCTCCTCCACCCACTTCCAGCGCGGGCTCCCCTCGCCCCCCATGTTGATCAGGGTCCCCGACTTTCCCATGATGCGCGTGAAGCTGTCGCTGTCGTTGCCGAAGCTCGTCGAGTAGCTGACCAGGAAGCCCTTCGGGTACTCGAGCAGCGCGTGGAACGTGTCGGGGTTCTCGCGCCCGTCCGGCCAGGCGAGCACGCCGCCGTGCGCCACCACCGACCGCGGGAAGCTGTCGTCGAGGAAGTAGTGCATGAGGTCGATGCCGTGGCTCATCCACTGGTCCGGGATGCCGCTCGAGAAATCCCGGTAGAGGCGGAACTCGAAGTACATCCGCGGATCGAACGGTCGGAAGGGCTTGGCCAGCAGCCAGCGGCGCCAGTCCGTGTCCTGCTCGCGAAGCTGCGCCACCTCGGACCGGCCGCGCCACCTCGGCCCGTGGTAGTTCCACACGATCTCGACCTTGCTGACCTGCCCCAGCGCGCCGCGATCGATGAATTCCTTCGCCGCGATCTGATACGGCTCGCTGCGGTGCTGGGTGCCCACCTGCACGATCGCGCGCGACCGCTGCACCGCGTCGCGGGCGGCCTTCGCCTCGGCCAGGTCGTTGGCCATGGGCTTTTCGCAGTAGCAGTCCTTCCCGGCCTCGACCACCTGCTTCAGGTGCGTCGCGTGCTGGAAGTCGGCGGTCGAGACCAGGACGGCGTCCACGTCCTTCAGCGCCAGCAGCTCCTCCATGTACTGGAACGACCGCGGCGCGCGCCCGTAGGCGGTCTGCGCGTGCGCGACCGCGGCTTCCCGGTTGACCTTCCACAGGTCGCAGACGGCGGTCATCTCCACGTTCTTCGCCTTGAGGCGCTCGACGATCCCGTCCAGCTCGGTGCCGCGCCGGCCCACACCGATGTGGCCGAGCGAGATGCGGTCGTTCGCGCCCAGGATCCGGTCGTACGAGACGGCGGTGCTGGTCAGCGCCCGCGCGCCGACGGCCATCGCACCGGCCCGGCCCAGGAACGACCGGCGGTCCATCTTCTCGGGCTTGCCCATGACGTCTCCTCCGTTAAGGCGGCCTCAGACGGTCGCGACCCGCGCCGGCTCCGCCGCCACCGCGGGCGCCGGACGCCGCTCGCCGACCTGTTGCCGCCACATCGCATAGTACAGACCCCTCCGGTCCAGCAGCTCCTGGTGCCGGCCCGTCTCGACCACCTGCCCGCGCTCGAGAACGAAGATCCGGTCGGCGTGCATCACGGTCGACAGGCGGTGAGCGATCAGGATGCTCATGACGTCGCGCGACTCGGCCACGTCGCGGATGGTACGGCTGATCTCCTCCTCGGTCAGCGAGTCGAGCGACGAGGTGGCCTCGTCGAAGACCAGCAGGTCGGGCCGTCGCAACAGCGCTCGCGCGATCGAGAGGCGCTGGCGCTCTCCGCCCGACACCTTCATGCCGCCCTCGCCGATGACCGTGTCGAGCCCCTTCTCGGCCCGCGCCAGCAGGTCCTGGCTGGCCGCCCTTCGCAGCGCCTGCAGGCATTCGGCGTCGGTGGCGTCGGGCCGCACGAAGAGCAGGTTCTCGCGGATCGTGCCCGAGAAGAGCTGCGTCTCCTGCGTGACGAAGCCGATGCGCTCGCGCAGCGCCTCCACGTCCGCCTCGCGGCTGTCGACACCGTTATAGAGGATGCGCCCGGCCTGCGGCCGGTACAAGCCAACGAGCAGCTTGACGAGCGTCGTCTTGCCCGCGCCGGACGGGCCCACGAAGGCCATCGTCTGCCCGCGCGCGATCCGGAACGAGATGTCCCGCACGGCCGGGTGGGACGCCGTCTGATGCGTGAACGTCACGCCTTCGAAGGCCAGCTCTTCCAGCGAAGGCAGCGGCACCGGCCGCTCCGGCCGCGGCTCTATCGGCGTGTCCAGGATCTGCCGGAAGTTCTGGAGCGACACCTCCGTCTCCCGGTAGAGGTTGATGACCGTGCCCATCTCCTGCAGCGGGCCGAAGATGAAGAACGAGTAGATCCACAGCGAGAAGAACTGGCC
>Ga0066710_100008352_pt1 | contig 10052 bp, 10 predicted proteins | sample GraSoiAngelo_159_FD_79666 | JGI IMG/M metagenome (GOLD analysis project Ga0066710, IMG submission 79666) | Grasslands soil microbial communities from the Angelo Coastal Reserve, California, USA - 14_1009_16_40cm | ecosystem: Environmental > Terrestrial > Soil > Grasslands | place: USA...
GGCCTTCGCGGCGGCACCAGGAAACTGCGTCGAGGCGAGGACGACCATTGCGACGATGCTGTGGACGAGCGATTTGCTGTTCTTCATGGCGTTCACCTTTCCTGCTTGAAGGTCGATGCCACCCTCCGTGGGCCGGGCGCCATCCGTGGGAAGCGCCGCTGGACCGTTGGGAGCAAGCGTCCACGACGGCCCTCGCCCGACTTACGTACGGTAGAGCACCAGGAAATAGCTGCTAATAGGGAGGTTCCTTAATTCGCGGTGAGGAATCCGGTGAGAGGCGAATCGGGAAAGGCCCTAGAGAAAGGGCCAACGGGCAGGCAGAGCCGATCGCGGTGCGTGGGCCCAAGCGGGCCACTGGGCATCCAAATAACACATACCAACGCCCAATACGAGGTTAGCCCGCGTAGTGGCCGCGCAGTCGGTCGCCTGCTACCTTATCAAGGCGACCCTTCCTGCAACCGTGCCCTCGGCTGACTCGACTTTGTAGATGTAAATTCCAGAGGCCAGTGCTCGGTTTCGATCATCACGCCCGTCAATCAGGATGTCGTGAAATCCAGGCCGAGACGATGACTCGTCCGTAAGACGGCGGACGAGCTTTCCATTCACATCGAATAAATAAACGCGCAAAGGGCCCGCCCGGGTGGTAGCAAAGGTCAATATTCCGGCATCCCTAACCGGATTGGGAACGACGGTACTTGCCAGGGCTGCCTTCGTGACAACATTCAAGAGGACAGGGGCTCGAAATCTCTTGCCGGTTGAGAGGTTTCCCTCCAGCAGTACGGTCACGGTATCTCTTCCAGCCGGCAACCAAGCAAAGAAATGGCGGAGATCCGTTTTGGCGAAACAAACACTGATCTCTCGTGCACCGTTTCCGTCCGTGTCGGTCCCTGAAACAACATCCACTGAGATGGGTTTTATCTGCCTTAGGCTTGCACCAACGAATCGCATAAGGACGCTCGCTGAGATCACTTCGGGATTAGTGTACGCTGCCGCTACCGGCTCGATCTGTACACAGGTCGGGTTTCCTGCCCCGAGGTAAACCTTGGAGGCGGGATTTTTCGTAAAAGCTCTCCCTGGGACAAGATCAACGAAGCCGAACACGAACACCCCACCGAAGAAACGAGCCCCCTGATATTCTATGGCTCCAGGCGCCCCGACGACGTAATCGCTGCGGCCGTCCCCGTTCACGTCACCAAGGTTCCCGACGGTCTGTCCCAGATACGCATAGCGGTCATTGCCTCCTACAGCCGATAGGATCGATCCACTCGCTCCCGAGTATAGGAAGGCGGAGCCGGAGAACAAGGAGCCACTCACGAAGATATCCTTAGGAGCCCCACCGAGAACGTCGCGGATACCATCGCCATCGACGTCCCCTCCTCCTCCAACGGACGTCCCAAGAAAGCTGGAAAAAAGTCCGTCTGACCGGCGCAGCAGCGCGCCAGTTGCTCCTGAATAAAGAAGCATAGCGCCCGCGTTTGTCGATCCACCGAAGAAACTGTTTGGCGCTCCGACGAGAACATCCGGCACTCCGTCGCCATCGACGTCGCCGGCTCCTGCTACGGAGGACCCGAATCCCGAACAGGCATCCGCGGCGGTTATGTGACGGGTAATGGCCCCGGTTGCCCCGCTAACGACGTAGGCTGAACCATTGAGCGGAAAGGTATTATCACACCCTGCGTCAATGGCACCCACCAACACGTCGGCCTTGCCATCGCCATCAACATCCCCTATCGCTGCAACCGAGGCGCCAAAGGTCTCGTTTGATGCAGGACCGTCGATTCTGAATAGCACTTGTCCAGTCGCGCCCGAATATACGAATACTGAGCCCGGTCCTAAGGGCGCGGCATCTGTGCTGCCTGGAGAAGAAATGGCGAAGTCCGCTCTTGCGTCGCCGTCGATGTCGCCTAATCCAGCTATCGAAGATCCAAACTTATAATTTGGAGCCCCGTCCAAGTGATAGAGGAGGGCTCCCGATGCACCGGAATACACGAACGCTGATCCCGATCCCGGAAGACCGTTGCTGGTCATCGCCGGCGCACCAACGATGAAGTCCGGTATTCCATCTCCGTTCAAATCACCATTACCTCCGACGGCGGAGCCAAAACCTCCTGACGGCCCGCCTACGGTTACCCGGTAAATCAGAACCCCTGTGCGGCCAGAGTAAACGCACGCAAGTCCTGCCTTTGCGAAGCCGGGAATAGCTAAGCACGCGTTCGGGGCGCCGACGATAAAGTCAGGTGTTCCATCCTGGTCCACATCGCCGATCCCCGCCGCTGAGAAGCCGAGGCAGTTTCCAGAATCGCCTGCGAATTCCGCCTCCAGCAGAGCAAATGTCGGCATGCCAAATGTTATCCCCGGCAGAAGGTGTAGTAGCGTGAATGCGATCCAGCCAGCCGTGCTCGCCCCAGAGACGAATAGACTCATCTCTTCCGAATGGGCAATCCTCATAGTGGGCCTACTTCAGCACCGCGACCCGACCCTCAAGGTGGCCCTCGGCGGCGTCGACGGAATAAAAGTAGACTCCAGACGCCAGGTACTGGTCTCTCGATGCCGCGGTGCTGAGCCGCAATAGGTATCGCGCGGGCGGTGCCGAAGTCTCGTCCAAGAGCACTCGTACCAAACGCCCAGTGACGTCGAAGAGTCGCACTCGAATGAATCCGGCTCGAGTCGTGGATATCGTGATCGTTGCCTCAGGATTCAGCGGATTGGGCGCCACGGACACTTCAAATCGTGAGGGCGTGTCCCCTTTCATGGCGGAAGCGAGTGCGATGGTGGTGGTGGTGGTGGTGGCGGCGACACCGTCCGCGTCAGCCCAGTCACCCCACGTGTCGGACTTTCCCAGGTCGTCGTGATTACCGGTAAATATCAGGGTGTTCCATCCCTCCTTACCTGGGTTCATTGACCCGAACGAGGTCTTAGCTCCATACCATATCGGAGACCGCGGAATGAACTGGAGGCGCGGTGCCCCAGAAGTGGCCCGGAGGGTCAACGTCCCAAGCCTATATTTTCCGGGTGGCAATGCTGGGCCATCCCCAAATCCAACGTAGAAGTCCGTGTTGCTTCTATATTCACCAAATTTGGACGCCATTGCAGGCTGAAGATTTGTGTACTGTCCCCACTCGACTGCACCTCCCGTCGCGTGGAGAATAAATTCATAGGAGAATATTGAAAGTGGAATGGAGCTTGTGCTTGAAGCGATCGGGCTGGAACCATCGCGGTTGGCGTCTGTTCGTAACCAGATATCGACCGTCGTCGGGCCGTTAGCAGAAAGCGCGTCCGCAGCACTGCAGGCACCGTCTCCATTCGTGTCGAGAAACATGTGCTGGGCATCTGCAAAACCAGGCCAAAGGGAAAGAATCAACAATCCGGTCAGAATTCTGTGAGCTGCCATCGCCCGTACCTTCCTTCCTCCTGGTGAGTGCCCTACCTCGGGAGGTCGTCGAACTCCATCTACGATAGACGTATCCTTTGTGATCACGGGTTATTCGGATAACGACAGTGATGGAAGGGGTGTGCCAGGAAGAAGTTGTTGTCAAGCGAGTTCACCACTCCGTCCCAGGTGAAGTCGAGCCAATAATCAGTTGGATGACCTTGGCGGTAGTTCATGTCATATGAGTCTAGCACCTCGTAAGTGTCGAGGGGTGACGTTGTCAAGCCAGCCGCGATGTCGACATTCTTGATTCGGAGCATGTATGAGCCGTTGGCGCTCCCGCTGGTCAGTCTCCCCTGTATCTTTGTTCCCAGAGCAAATACCGGCATGTCAAAATCATAGTGGCCCCATTTCCGCGTGGTATCCCGCTGTCCGCCTGCACCGATGAAGGTGATGTAGGTAGATCCCGAGGCATCGGTCGAAGCATCGGCCTGCATCGTTCGCAGGAGTGGACACTTATTCTCAGGCGTCCAGGTAGTGTTTGCGATGACGGAATCCGCTCCGTCGCCAATGAACCCTTGGACCGAAGTCCCCGCGTTAAAGAGCACGAAAATGTCTTGCGGAGGTATCCCAGCAATACCGTTCCCGCTCGCGTTTTTCACTACCACCTTGATCCTTGAATTGTTTCTAAGCACTGTGCTTCCGTCGAGATTCGGGCAGGTGCCAAAAAACCCGCTCGTCGCTTGTGGACCCCCCAACGCCTGGGCTCCCTCCACGACCGATCCTCCCGAAATAACCGCTTGTGGGACGTAAAAGGATTGCGCCGGGTCGGGTTGTATGTCTTCAACTGCGAACCATGCGCAGCTGACGCCGTTCGGTCCGGGGGACGGGACCCAAACAGACCCTTGTCCCGGCACGTCGACGAGCCAAAAGAATGTCTTCATTTCACACCCATTCTGGTCCACCGAACCGGGAAGTACATCGCACCACCCAGCTCCGAAATTGGGTACCTCGGCCGAGGCCCCGGTGGAAAGCGTACCCCTGCCCCATACCCTCGGTGCAGACGAGAACCGGCCGGTCGGAAAGTTCACGTGGGCATGTACCTCAAAGAGAACCGCCCAGTAGGAAGTGCCGTCAGTCAGGCCAGGCACCGAATAGAATTGAGTCCACGCTCCGCTGCTGAGCGCCTGCTCGAAGTCTTTCTCCGTGCTCACACCGCTGGCGATCTTGTTCGGAAGATCAAGGAACCGAACCGCTCTGCCCGCATTCACTCGGCCATACCCGGTAAGGAAGTCCCATCCAGGGTCGCCCATGTTATCCGCGGAATACCGAATGATGTTCTCCACATCGTCATTCGTCAGTGACGGATCCCTCGAGCGGATAAGCCCTGCGAGCCCGGTCACGAACGGTGTTGCCAGTGACGTGCCGCTACACATGGCGTATCCGGAACCGTACGGCGAAGTGCTCCAGATATCGACACCAGGTGCCATCACATCGATGTGGTCACCAGCCGTCGAAAGTCCCCAGCGGTCGCCTAAGCGATTGACTGCCCCCACAGCTATTACACCCTGGAGGTATGCAGCAGGATATAGAGTGGCGACTGTGCCGGTGTTACCCATCGCTGCGGCAGTTATCATGCCCTGCTTGTAGGCATCCATGAAGGCCGACTTCACCGTAATCAGATTGCACCCTTGGCCAGCCTCACACAACGTCCAGCTCGCGTTTATCGCCTTTACCGACAGATCAGAGGACGCCCGTCGAACCTGATTCGCGATGAAGGTGCTCGTAGAGTTGCTGCTGATGGATAGAGACAGCAGCTGCGAGGCCCAGTCCAGGCTGGCGATTCCCTTTCCATTTGCAGAATTCGCTCCAGCAATGCCGGCCACCATGAATCCGTGGCCGGGACAATCAGAGTCATCCCCGAACCCGGCGTCGCTGCTAGGGCTCACTTTGCCGCTGAGGTCCGGGTGCCAGTTCTCGAAACCTGCGTCGATGATGGCCAATGTATGTCCGTTTGTTCCCCCAGTGGTTGTGGCCCAGGCCTCTGGTGCGTCGACATCGGCGTCTGCGGCCCCGCCGGATTGTCCGTGATTCCATAATCCCCACTGGCTTCCGTCCGCAAATAACGAGTCGTTCGGGTAGGTTGGAGCGGCCCAAAATGTAACACTGCCCGGAGGTTCCGCGTAAGCAACCTCACTTTTATGGTTGAGGCTGTCGATGAATGCATTTCGGTTCGCGCCCGCGGGTACCCTAAGTGTGTAGATTCTCGACCAGTCCGTCAGCCGCACCTTAGTGCCCATTGGGCTGATCCAGAGCGTGTCGGCGCGGTTGAATTCCGGGAAAGCCTTCGTAATGGAATCGACACCGCTTGCATGAAGTAGACTGCGAATTCCGTCTGAGGATATGATCGAAGCATCGACGGCGCATGCACGCAAAGCGCCGGGCATCTGTACTGCCCCGGGTTTGAACATCACGACGACATCACGAGCCGACGTCGCGATCCCCTGGGCATGTGCCCCGGCGCACGCTGCGACTGACACCCACGCCATCAGGCAAATCGATCTACGTACCCTCCAGTGGCCATGCATGGATCCCCCCCTTCCTGGACTTAGTGCCTTCCTTATTGTGGCCAGCTGTGGAGTGCTCCCGTTCGCGTGAGAGCACGTTGTGCAGCCAATTCTCCATTGGCTAACCTTATGGACCTCCTCCGTGGAAAGTGAGCTGTTTCTCCTGGCCGTTTCCAATATCTACCATCCAGATAACGCCAAGCTGAGGAGAGTTTCTCGTCTCGTCATCGCGGACGTAGGCTATCTTCTGCCCATCCGGCGACCATGTTGGGTTAGCTCCCCCGAGAGAGGTCGCCCTTCGGGGGCTGCCACCGTCTGCATTCATTATCCAAATCTGGGGAAGACTCTCGGAGAATTGATGGGCACTGAAAGCAATCTGATGACCGTTTGGTGAATACCTCGGCGTTCTGTTTGTGGCTTCGCTGTGGGTCAATCGCGTAGGGGAGCATGTCAAACTGTCGATTGCATAGACCTGCGAGGATACAACGTCACCGCCGGGGGACCACGCAAGCACGACTCTAACTCCAGTTGGATCCCAACATGACTCTCGCCGTTCGCCAGCTGTCGATGCGCACAGGGGGCGCTGCGCACTACCGTCTGATCGCATTATCCGTACGGTGTAGCCGCCGGAAGAGCCGCCAAGATTCGAATCGTAAACAATGGCCTCGCCGTTTGGGTGCCAACAGGGAGAAAAGTTCTTCCCCATAAATGTAAGCTGCTGGACATTGGCCCCGTCGGCACTCATGACGAAGATCTGGGCACCTGATTCGAACGCGAGTTTCTTTCCATCAGGAGACCAAGAAGGGGAGTAGCCATAGGAGAGAAGCCGCCGCTCCAGACCCGTTTTCATGTCCAGCACCCAAATGCCCACTCGCGCGGTATCCACGACGTAGGGTCCTCCTGATCGAAGGGGCGAAACTCCGTTATCGCGATACGCGATTAGGTCGTCTCGGGACCAGGAGGGCTGGTCCTGGTATATAGGGTACGCACGACCGAAATCCACAAGAGCGCCGCGGCCCGGCGCCGCCACACTACCGGGCTCACCCGCCTTTCTGGAGCACCCTATGGACACACAGAAGGCAAGAAGGACGCAGAGGGAAGCAGGGCGCTGTCCAGCGGGCGAGATCACACAAAATACTGCTGCGCTGTACGTGTGCCGGCTCGTCGAGCCGGCCGCGACATCGTGGGGCGAATCAAATGGGCCATCCTTCGCGTCGGCTTGGTGTTGAACCTTCCTAGCAACATGGTGTCCGCGGCCATCACCGAGCGACCTCCATGGACGTGACCTTCATCGAGTCGTCCAGTACGTAGACGGCTCCTGTGGGTTCGCCGTCGGGACCTGTTGCCAGCGCATACGTGTGGATCGAGTACCCTAGGTATCCTTGGCGGGAATACCAAAGATAGATCCATTCTCCGTCCTGTAACGAAGTGCCGAAGGGGTTCACCCCGATCCGGTACGCGGGGAATTTCCCGGCTGGGGTTTCCAGGTTCTCAATCCCATCCACCCAGACGGGCCATGGAAAATCAGGGCGGGTGCTCCAACTCGTGCCTGGGTGCAGGGGGTAGACAAGGAACCGGAGTTCCAAGCCGGTCGGTACACCGGGCCCAGCTCCACGTCGGATGATGCCGCGCACTGCTTCCCGAAGCATTTCGACCCGATCGGCGAAGCGCTCGAGCGACGGATCGTTCGAACCCATATGCGCCCATGCCGCAGTGTCGATCCGATAGGGATGGCTCGCCTGGTACCCAGACGACGCAGCCAGTCGAGCCCCGTCGATAGTCGGGGGGCTCTGGAGCAGCGTATCCAAGACGAAGAGCCCGAAGCGGTCCTGCCTCATACGGGACCACCACGTCGTCGGACCAAAATAGCTCTCGGGAACGCTATGATTTACCTGCTCCTCGACCACATAGGCGGTCCCTTCGTGGTGAGTCGTCCCGATCAGCCGGTGCGTCTCGGTGAACGCGTAACTGAAGTCTTCCACGGGCGGGCTACCGTCGCCGGGGAGGACGAGAGCAATTCCTCCGCCCTCGTAGGACCATCTGTTTCCGATGGCAAGCGGATAGAAGGACCCCGATCCGTAGCCGGCAGCTCCTGCAGCCGTTGCCTTTGACGCGCTTGCCGCAACTCCCCCGTTCGAGGGTGGTTCCAGCGGCGGCGACTTGGAGCAGCCCGTGAAGCACATAGTAAGGAGAGCGGCGGCGATTACAGCGAGGGGACGTCCGCGCGAGAATGCGTTCGAAGGGGTCATGGATGTTCACCTCTGCACGTACGCGAGTGCTGCTGACGGGATCCGGGGGCGACTCCTCCGGCGGTGGCCTTTGTCCCCCTCGTGGGGAGAGTTATAAGGCTACTTCCAAAGGGATCGGACCGAACCGACATTCGTCTTTCGCATAAAGGACGATTGTCGGCACAAGGATTTCGGCTTTGGGGGCAAGTCAAGCTAAGGAACCGGCATCCCAGCGGCAGTTTTGGCGGCTAAAACAACGGCACTCGGGACCGGCGTAAAAGCGCGCTCGCGCCTAGTGCGCGGCTCCGCTAGAAATTGCCCCCGTTGGACGGTGCCCGCGTGCGCGGCATAGCCCTCTCCGTAGGCGAGAAAAGTGCCGCATAAACGCCCCCAGGCGCTCAAACCGCGAGTATTTCCGCACCCGTGCTGCCGTTTGCGGCGGTATTCCTGAACCGGGAGCGAGCCAAACCGGGGTATTTCTGCACCCGCCCGGTGCATCTCCTCGGCGTCACGCACGAGCCTTCCGAGATCGGGACCGCAGCGATCGGTTCACGACCTCAACCGAAAACGACTCGGGATCGAACGTACCCCCAACCCACTCCATCAGCTCAGCGTGCCCAGGATGGCTCGGGTCACGCACCGCCTGAAGGAAGTCCAAATAGCCATGAATTCCTCCGCAATCCTCTGGAGGGCACGCCCGTTCCCCACCCACGCAGACGGGATACGAAACGCCCGTCTTGGGTATCAAGATCCCTTCCAGCACGATCTCATGCTCCCACCCGTCGCCAAAATCATACTCGTAGCCAAGGCTATCCCCGGGCGATCGGTGCACATCCCCCACGCATGTGGCCCCCTCGTTCCGCAGGCCCTCTTCCATCTCCGAATCGAGAGGACCGTAGCGGTCTTCTCCGGCGAGGAATTGATGAAGGTGACTGTCGGTCCACCCCATCGCAACCTGGAGGACACGATGCAATCGTGCCAGCGTGAAATCCGAAGGGATCTCGAGGCGGCGCCAGATCGGCGGATAGCTCCCCAGGAGCGTCACCTTGAGCCTCAGAATGCAGTTCGGATTCACCATGCTCGTCCCCAGGGGGTCTCGACCAGCCTTAGGGAGCCCGAAGCGGCCCATCGTGATTGATGGCTCTCCACTCCTAGAGAGCAGGAGAGGAAGAGAGCCAACCTTCGCGCCAGCGCGCTTCGCCCCGCGCTTACTGCGCGAAGCTTAGCTGAATCCATCCGGGCGCGCGCCGCACTCTTTGCATCCTGGAATCGCCACAACGCGGCAACAGTCCGCCTGATGCGCGAAGGCCCGGGTTATCAACCACCGGGGCCCCGCTATCACTAGCCTGTGGTTCGCACCAGGCGTCTGGGGGTATGCCTCCCCACGCGGGATTCGCACCCCTACCCTACTCCTAGCGCAAGGCTCAGTTCCACCTGCTCGGGGTTCAGGCAGCGCTTCTCATCGCACGCCTGGAACCGGATCCGAGCGATGATGGGTGCGCGGCCGTTAGGGGCGCCGGGCTTGGCCCGGATAGGGACGCGCACCACCACCTTCCCCGCGTAGACGGACAGCCGCTCGCCGCCAAGAGGAGCAAGCGAGCCGTCCGGGAAGCGCATCTCCCCCGGAACGAATCCTTCCGCCAACCCCAACTCGACCGAGGTGGGGACCAAGTCCGCGCGTGACGGCTTCGCGGATTGGATGTGCCAGCCCGGCTCGATCTCCAACGTCAGGCGAAGCTCGGCCGTTTCGCCCGGCGTGATCCGGCGCTTATCGAGATCCGCGGTCACGATGACCGGCCCTCGTTGAGCGCGCGCGGGCGGCCCGAGCGCGTGCCCCCGCTTTGCCGGGCCCGCGGCCGGCCCCTTCTTCCCGCTCCCGGCCAGGAA
>Ga0066710_100008354_pt1 | contig 10050 bp, 14 predicted proteins | sample GraSoiAngelo_159_FD_79666 | JGI IMG/M metagenome (GOLD analysis project Ga0066710, IMG submission 79666) | Grasslands soil microbial communities from the Angelo Coastal Reserve, California, USA - 14_1009_16_40cm | ecosystem: Environmental > Terrestrial > Soil > Grasslands | place: USA...
GGCGAAAGAGTTTCTTTCGTCTCACGGCATCGAGTTCACCGCAAAGAACGTGGCCGAGGACACCGCCGCCCGGGACGAGCTCCTCACCCGGACCGGCCGCATGGCGGTGCCCGTCATCGCGGTCGACGACGAGGTCGTCGTCGGGTTCGATCGCGGCCGGTTGCAACGGTTGCTCGGGATTCGCTGATGCCGGTCGTGCGCTGTCCCGACTGCGACGCCATGATCGAGCTACCTGCTGGCGTTCGCTCTGGAGACTTCATCGAGTGCCCGGACTGCGCGGGCCACGCGCTCCGCGTCCGCGGGGAAGGCGATGCCTGGGTCGCGACTCTGGCTCATCGGGTGAGCTGCCCCGACTGCGATGAGGTCATCACTCTACCCGAGCTGACCAGACCCGGAGACACCGTCAGTTGCTGCGGTCAAACGTACCGGCTCACGTTCGAGTTCGGTGCGTTCGCCGCGGAGAAGTTGTAGCGGAGGCCCATATGTGGCGTGACCGCTGGTTTGCGACCGAGCGCGCGCGGAGACTGACTGCCGTAGGCGCCGGCCTCTCAGCATGGGTGGGAGCGATCCTCTCCTCGCTCTGTTGCCTGCTCCCCCTCGCCGTCATCGCACTCGGTCTCGGCAGCGGAGCCTTCATGGCGGTGACGATGCGGTATCGTTGGCTCTTGATCCCGGCCGGGATCATCGGCGTTACCGCCGGGTTCGTGCTCTACGTCCGCGAACATCGACGGTGCGCCGCGCTCGCGTGCCGCATGGCCGGTGGTCGCGCCACGCTCGCGCTGCTCGTCGTCGCGAGCCTCGTCGTGATCACCTCGGTCCTCCTGGACCGGTTCCCCGAGTTCACGTCGGACGTCCTGGCGCACGTCATGAACGGCGATGGCCTCCCTCACTCGGGACACGACATGGGATCGATGCGATGAGGCACATGCCATGGCTCTTCACCCTTCTTGTGCTCGGCATCGCGCTCGCGGCGACGGCCACACAGCCCGCTACGTCGAGGGCCGTCCTGGCGGTCGAAGGGATGACCTGAGGGGCCTGACCCATCGCGGTCAAGAAGGCCCTGGAAGGGCTGAAGGGGGTGAGCCGGGCGGACGTGAGCCTTCGCGAGAAGGAAGCGGCCGTGGCATTCGATCCCGCTGAGGTCACGGTCCAGCAGATGGTTGACGCGGTACACCGACTCGGCTTTCGCGCATCACCGAAGGAAGCGGAGCCTTCGCCGAGGCGGCCGCATCCGCGGTAGGCCGCCGACGCTGTCGTTCCGCGCCGTGTTATTTCTCCATCACGACCTTCACCGCGTCGGCGACCTCTTTGTCGCCTTCGTGCTTCGTCGTCGCGCTCACGATCCAGCCGGGCTTGAGGTCGCCCAGCGAGACTTCCTGCTCGACAAACCCGGACTTGCCGGGTTCAGTGGCGCGGGCGAACTTGACGACCTTCGCGCCGGGTTTCATGTGCACCACGACCTCGCGCGTCTTTCCCTTCGCGGTGACGTTCAGCGTCAACGTCTGCGCCCCCGCATCGACCGCCTTGACCGTGCCCGAGATCGGCGCTTCGTCGGCAACCGCCGCAGCGGGGGAACCCAGGAACAACAGAGCCATGGTCAGTGCGAGCTTTTTCACCTCTGCCTCCTTGGACGTTCAGCGAGCTTCCGCCGCACGGCGGCCATCACCCGACAGGGACAGCACGTAGTACACGAGGTCCCACGCCTGGTCGGGCCCGAGCGAGTCGCCGTAGGACGGCATCGGCGTGCCGGCGAGACCCGTCACCAGGGTGCGGTAGAGATCCTCCGGGCGCGCGCCGTTCTTGAACCGCGCCGGCTGACGGAGATCGGTCGCGGCGATCCTGAGCCCACTCTGGTCCTTGAGCGTCGGCGCGCTCGGGCCATCGCCGCGCCCGGTCGCCCCGTGGCACGCCAGGCACTCGGCATCAGCATAGAGCTGCTTGCCGCGCGCGATGCGCTCGGGTGTTGCGGGCGGCGCAGGTGGGATGGCGACGGTCTTGATCTCACGTTGCTCCCAGAATTTCGGATTGAGGCTCTTCACGTACTCGATGACCTCGAGGCGCTGTTCCTCCGGCATGTGCCGGAAGCTCGGCATGATGCGATAGCCGCGAAGTCCGAACGTCAGCGGCCCTCCCGCCGCCCGGATCCCCTCGCTTACCGTGCGATAGAGGTCGGCCGTGCTCGGCAACTGCCCGCTCGGCGTCGATCGCAGCTTGAACGCGTTGGACGTGAAGTCGCGCGGCTGCGGCGCTCGCCGTGGCGAGAGCGTCCCGCCGACCGAGCCGTCTCCCTTGCCGTCCGCCCCGTGGCACATCAGGCACGCCATCGCGTAGATGTCGCGCCCGACCCGCACCGATTCGGGATGCTCCGAGGGGACGTGCGGACCGTTGTGACCGGAGAACGTGTGCTGGTAGGCCATCACCGCCCAGCGATCCTCGACCGACAGCTCGCCTTTCCACGGCGGCATCGCCGAGCCCTTCGACTTGAACGGCTCCGCTTGGCCCCCCTCGCTCACGCGCCAGAACCAGTAGTTGTCGCGCATCTCGGCGATTCCACTCTTGTCGCGGAGGTCGGGCGGCTTGAGCGGCAGCGCGACGCCGGCCGGCCCTTTACCATCGCCGGCGTCGCCGTGGCACACGGCGCACTTCGTCGTGTAGATCTCCTTGCCGCGTGCGATCGTCGCCGCGTCGGTCCACGCGCTCAACGGCACGTGGCGATCGGCGTATTCGAGCGGCGCCGGAACGTGCGCATGTCCGCCCTTCGCGTCATCGTGCGGCTCGCCGTTGGGATCGGCCCGAGTACCGGAAGGCACGCCGGCCCACACGCCGAGCGTCGTGAGCGCGACCGCGAGCGCGGGAAGCGACCAGTAGCGGAGTCTCATCGCGGCCTCCTCAGAAGTCCCAGTCGATCCCGATGAAGAGCTGGTTCCGCCAGCTCCGCAGCGGGTTCTCCTCCACGAACGAGCGGACGTTGACGCTGTCCCGGACGAAGAAGGCGATGTTCGGCCACGGGTAGTAGCGGAGCTGCGCCGTGAGCACGGTGCCGTCGCGCTTCCTGTCGCGAAGCCCTCCGGCCCAGAGCTGGTCGAAGCGGGTCGAGAGCAGCAGGGTCTCGTGCGCCAGGTAGTCGGCCTGGAGCGTCAGCCCGGCCGCCGTCCGATCGAACTCGCTCCGGATGTCGCCCGGTACGCCAAAGAGGCGGTCCCAGATCACCGCGCCGTAAACGTCGAGCGCCTTCCAGCGGGCGTTGGCCGCCACGCCGTAGCGCAGTCGATCGAGACGGCGGTTGCTCGGATGGAGGACATCGGGATCGTCAGGATCCCGTGTCGGCGCCCGGACGACGCCGAAGCCCCAGTTCGCCAGCGCCGAGGCGTTGAAGGTGAAGCCCTCGCGCTCACCGAGGTTGACGCGGAAGACGCCGTAGGCGTTGAAGCCCTCGTTCTCCCGCAGGAACCCGACCTGGCCCAGGTACAGGTTGTTCTGGAACATCGCGTGGAAGTCGGCGCCGGGCGAGCCTTGCGTGTTGTACATGACCTGGTCCGTCACGAGCTGAGGTTCCGCCTCGTCGCGATTCTTGAAGAGCCCGAAGAACTTCGACGTGAACGCGTAGGGGACGACGGGCAACCGCTCGATCTCGCCGTGCTTGACGTCGGCGTCCGTGTCCAGGATGAGCTGGCGGTTCGTGGCGTACGAGAAGTTCGTTGACGGGTCGACCTTCCCGGCCATCAGCATCGGGCCGTGCATGTTGAACCCGCCGTGCCGGCCCACCATCGTCATCCCGCCCATCTCCATGGTCGGCGCGCCGGCGAGGCCGACCAGCCGCCCGAGGTTGACCATGAAGAACGCCTCCTTGCCGAGACCGATGCGGCCCTTCTTGACGAAGCGGCCGTCCTCGAATTCCAGCTCGTTCGGCGCGCCCTCGAGCTCGACATAGAGGCTGAGGTCGGGCGCCAGCGCGCGCGCGATGAAGAACTCGAACTCGTCGGGAGGCGCCAGCTTCGTCTCCGTCTCGCGCGGTGACTTCGAATACTCGAAGAGCCCGCCGAAGATGCGAAGGGCGAGGCTGTCGATCACGGTCTTGGCGACGCCGTCTTCCTCGAGGCTCGAGACGATGCCTCTGGGCCTCGCTGCGCTCGGGAGCTGGAAGCCCATCAGATGGAACTGCTCGCCGAAGCTGTTGAGGCGCGGCGGGCGGGTGTGGCAGGCGTTGCACTGCATGTCGTACTGGCGTGCGAAGGCGGGGATCGCCTCCGCCGCACCGACGTCGACGACCGAGATCAGCGCGGCGATCAGCGCCACGACGGTGAGCGAACGTCTGGACATGCTCTCTCCTCCCGCGAAATGAGAAGGACGGACCCGGCACGCGAGGCGTGCGGGCACGAGGACGGAGAGAGCGCGATTAGATCAGGAGGACAGCGTGCAGGAGAAAGAGCGGTGGCGAGCCTCTGACGACGGAACCCTCGACCTCACCGCGCTGGCGCGCCAGCGGCGGGACAACGATCGAGACCGTGTCGAGCGCGACGAGAACGGCGACGCCATCCGCGGCCGGTGCGGCCTTGACCGCATCGCACGACGCAGCGTGAACGGCGTCCGGATCCCCGTCGCCGGTGTCGTGGTGCGAGTCATGCTGCTCGTGGGCGGTGATGACACCGGCGTGCGCGTGGAACGGCTCCGCGCAGATGTGCCCGAGCACCGTCATCACGGCGACGGCGACGAGCAGCCACACCCACACGCACCGGGTCTTCATGTGCCGAGAGTCTAGGCACGCGGGTCGGAGGCGTCAAGCCCGCGTCAACAACAGCCCGCGTTGACGGTCAGACGGCTCCGTCTGAAGTTCCGGGCGTCCGAGCGCGAAAAAGCGCGGCGACCGTGAGGCGAGCTGCAGCCGCCCGCCGCGTCGCATGCAGTCAGCGCCTCAGCGGCGGCTCGGTTGTCGCAGCGTCTGTCACCGAGAGGACGGAGGCCTTGAACCCCAGTTTGTCGATGGCGGCAGCGAGCTTCTCCGGTGTCTGCGCCGTGTCGTCGTAGAGAACCTTGGCCTCGCCCGTCTCCAGCTTCACGTCCGCGCGCTTCACTCCCGGCAGCCTCTCCAAGGCTGTGGCGATGTTCGCCGGTCAGCGCTGTCAGACCATCCCTTTCACGGTCAGCGTTGCGAGCTTCAACTCGGCGTGCGCGAGTCCAGCGACGAGCGACACCACGACCAATGTCACGACGAAAGTGAGGGCACGAGCTCGCATGAGAGGGCTCCCGTTTGCCGCCGTCACATCCCTGCGGCGAGGTAGTAGTAGCCAAGGTAGAGTCCCGCGACGATCAGCACCACGCCACTGGCGCGCTTGATGAGAGGCGTCGAGCGCTGGAACGCGTCAAGGATCCGTTGCTTCGCGAGCCCGACGAGCAGCGTGGTCACCAGCATCAAGACCGCCAGTGCGGTCGCGAAGGCGAGGAACGTCAGCAGCGCCGCGCCGGAGAAGCCGCTGGTGAGCGGCAAGACCGTGATGGAGACATAGAGCGGCAGCGTGCAGCCGGTCGTGGCGAGCGCGTACCCGAAGCCGTAGAGGAACATCGCGGCGCCGCCTGGCATCCCACGACCCGCCACGCCAAGGGGGAGCGCGAACGATGGCATCCGGACGTCGAGGACCTGGACCACGCCCAGGGCGACGACAGCCAGGGCGACCGCCGGCTTCGCGGCGACGAGATAGGGCGCGATCGCACCGCCGACCAGCGTGATGGTCACGCCGACCGCAGCGAAGAACACCGCGGCGCCCGCTGCACACGCCAGCCCGAGCCCGAGCGAACGGCGCACGGACGCGTCGTTGCCTGCAGCGCTCAGGTAGTAGGAGACATACGCGGGAAACAGCGCAAAGGCGCACGGCGCGAAGAAGCTGCCGATGCCGGCGACGAAGCCGAGCGCCGCCAGCGACAGCGGCGAGTCGAACTCGACGAATCGGAGACCGACGAGAGCGCCTTGCGTCCACACGAGCCAACCGGCGACAGCGAGCACCGCGACCGCGCCGAGCGATGCGGTGACGACCGTCGCCGGACTCAGCGTCGGACGCGCTCCGTCAGCGTCAGCTCGAACCGGTCGCTCTCGCGCGCCACCCGCAACGTGAGTCGCCATGTCCCCTCCATCGTGAACAGCACACGGCCCCGATACACGCCGACCGGCTCGGCCGCGCGCAGCGGGGTGACGACGTTCATGCCGTCCGCCATCCCTCCGCGAAGCGTGACCCGCGCGCCCGTGACGGGCGCTCCTGCCTGGTCCGCCAGGCGGGCAACATACTCCGTCTCGGCTTTGGTCGTTGGCTCGCTTGGGCGGCTCGTCAGCTCGACGCGGATCCCGGCGACCTCGCTCGTCAGCGGGCCGGCATGCAGCAGCGACCCGGTCGAGAGGACGAGCCCGACGACCATTGCTGCCACGACGCGAGCCTTCAGCACAGGGGCAAACGCACGTCGCCGGTGTCGACGATCATCGCGGCGCCGACGCACTGACGCGTCCGACGCTCAGAATCGCATCGACGAAGAGCGCGGGCCGGCCCCACAGCGAGTTGATGAAGATCGCGGTCACGCTCACGGCCATGGCGAGCATCGCCCAGATGGGATCGACGAGGCCCGTCGCCGCCACCGGAATGCCGATGCCGTTGAACGCGAAGGCGAGCCACACGTTCTGCACCATCTTGCGATAGCTGTATCGACTGATGTCGCGCGCCAGACGAATGAGCCCGAGACGGGTCCCCAGGATGACGATGTCGGCGGACTCGATCGCGATGTCCGTCCCGCTCCCCATCGCGATGCCGACATCCGCCTGCATGAGCGCCGGCGCGTCGTTGATGCCGTCCCCGACCATCGCGACCTTGCCCTGCTGCTGCAGACGCCGGACGATCTCGGCCTTTTCGGCGGGTAGCACGCCGGCGTGAACTGCATCGATCCCCGCGTCATGCGCCACACGTCGGGCCGTGCCCTCGTTGTCGCCGGTCACGAGGACAGGTCGCAGCCCGGCGCCGCGCAGGTCGGCGATGGTCGCGACCGCGTCGGCTTTCAGCGCATCGCCGAGCGCCAGGATGCCGAGCGGGCGGCCGTCCCGCGCCACCGCGATCACGGTCCGTCCTGTCTGCTCCAGCATCGTGATGCGATCCAGAAGCGGCGTCAGATCGATCGAACGCTCGGCGAGGAGCTTCGGGCTGCCGACGATGATGTCGGCGCCGTCGATCCGCGCGACGACCCCCTTGCCGGGCAGCGCCTCGAAGGAGCCGACCGCCGGCGGGACGGCGCCGCGCTCGAAGGCCGCCTTCACCACCGCGGCGGCGAGAGGGTGCTCGGAGGATGATTCGGCCGCGGCCGCAATGGCGAGCAGCTCGCTTTCGCTGACGCCGAGAGCTTCGACCTCGCGGACGACCGGCTTGCCCTCCGTGAGGGTGCCGGTCTTGTCGAGCACGATGTGCGTCACGAGGCGGTACGTCTGGAACGCCTCGCCCGTGCGCATCAGAATCCCGTGATCCGCCGCCTCGCCCGCGCCCCGCACGATCGAGAGCGGCGCCGAGATCCCGACTGCACACGGATAGCCCATCACGAGGACGCTGAGCGCGGCGAAGACGGCACGGCCGAGCTCGGGGTGCCCGGCGACGAGCTGTGGCCCGAGCATCCAGCCCATGAAAGCGAGCCCGGAGGCCGCCAGGACGGTCGGCGTGTATACCCGCAGGATGCGGTCGACGAGATGCAGCATGCCGGGCTTCAACGCGCGCGCGTCCTCGACCTCGTGGACGACCCGCTGGAGGAAGCTCTCGTCCCCCACCGCGGCCACACGGACCAGCAGCGTCCCGGTGCCGTTGATCGAGCCGCCGACAACGGCAGCGCCCTCGTCCTTCTCGATCGGCAGCGGTTCTCCGGTGACGAAGGACTGATCAACGCTCGAATGACCGTCGACCACGATGCCATCGACGGGCACACGCTCGCCCGGTCGAATGCGCACGAGGTCGCCGAGCTTCACCTCGGTCACGGCGATGTCAACTTCTTCGTGATCGCGCAGGACACGGGCGGTGTCGGGCTGGAGATCGAGGAGCCGCTTCACGGCCTGCGAGCTTCGCGTCTTGACGATCAGCGAGAGCCACTCGGAAAAGATGTGATAGGTCCCGACCATGACCGAGACGGCGAAGAACTTTCCGGTGGGATACGCCGGGGATCGCGCAACGAGACCGACGATGCCGCCGGCGATGCCGGCGAAGGCGCCCGCCTCGAGGAGCACGTGCTGGTTCAGGATGCCGCGGCGAAGCGCCTGCACCGCCATCCGGAGGATGTGCTGCGCGATCCCGAAGACGAGCACGAGCGCGAGTCCCCCGGCTACCCACGGCTCGATCGTGGTGAGCGCGCCCCGCAGATTGAAGTACAGCAGCGTCAGCGCCATCACGGCCAGCCCACCGAACCCGGCGCTGGCTTTCCAGAGGCCGCTCGGCCGCAGCACGAGGAACACGAGGGCACCGAGGCTCAGGCAGACGAGCGCAGGCAGCGCCGACCACCAGTGCTCGGTCGGCTTCGCAATGAGCGCGATGGACGCGACGCTCAGGACGACGGCGGCCACGAACCGTCGACCCTCGCGGACCAGCTCGCGCTCTTCGTCCTCGAAGGCGCGGAGCTTGCGCGGGTCGGAGATCGTATAGCCGATGTCCCGGAGCGTTCCCAGCAGCGCCTCGGGCTCCGCAACGTGCGGATCGTATTCCACGAGGGCTTGCTCATGGGTGAGGCTGACGGCGACCTTGTCGACGCCCGGCATCCGGCCGAGCGCTTTCTCGATGGTGCCGGTGCACAGCGAGCAGTGGAGGCCGCCGATCCGCGCCCGGATCTTCTTTCGACCGGGACGGCTCGAAGCTTCCTCCGTCCACAAAGGAACCGGCTCCCGCGTCGTCGTGATGCTCATGGGGCGACGGTGTAGCCGGCGTGCTCGATGCACGAGCGAACGTCGGTCTCCGATGTGCGTACCGGATCGAACAAGACCCGCACCCGTGCTACGCGGTGATCGGCCGCGCCCTGCACGACACCAGTGAGACGCGACAGGGCCTTTTCGATGCGCTGTTCACACGCCTGGCAGCTCAATCCCGTCACGCTCAGTTCCACTTGCTCCATGAGCTTCGCTCCCCCGGGCCTCGTGTCAGGCCCCTCGGCTGCGCCCGCGACCTGCGGGCGTATGGATGTGCGGACACACCGTTCGCCCCGTCACCGGCCGACGCTTCCATGCGCGCAGACTCTGGGCGATCCGTCGCCGAACCTCCACCAGATCGTTCAGCTTGCGATCGAGCTCGGAGGCCTTGTCGCGCAAGAGACGATGCACGTGCTCGCACGGTGGCCGGCCGCCCTCGCGGATGACGATGATGTCCTTGATTTCGGCCAGCGTGAGACCCAGGCTGCTCGCTTGCTTGATGAAGCGCAGCAGGTCGACGGTGTCCAGGTCGTAGAGCCGGTAGCGGTTGGCCGCGCGCCGCGCCGGCGGAAGGATTCGCTTCCGCTCGTAGAACCGGATCGCTTTCGCTGTCACGCCGGCGCTCCGGGCCAGCTCCCCGATCTTGAGCCCGCCTGTCATAACGCCCATAGCCTAAAGCTTTCCCCCTGGGGGAAGGTCAAGGGGTTGTGAGGTCGCTCGATAGTGGCGGTCGTGGGCAGGCGATCAGCGGAGCGCTATAGCTCGACTCTCCTCAGCCGCAGCGAGTTGGCGATCACGGAGACCGAGCTCCCGCTCATCGCCGCGCTCGCGATGATCGGGCTCAGCAACAGGCCGAACACCGGGTACAGCACGCCGGCGGCGATCGGCACGCCGAGCGTGTTGTAGACGAACGCGAAGAACAGGTTCTCGCGGATGTTCCGCATCGTCGCCTGGCTCAGCCGGCGTGCCCGGGCGATCCCTCGCAGATCGCCCTTCACCAGCGTGATCCCGGCGCTCTCCATCGCCACGTCTGTGCCGGTGCCCATCACGATGCCGACATGGGCTTGGGCCAGCGCGGGGGCGTCGTTCACGCCGTCACCCGCCATGGCAACAATCCGGCCCTCCGCCTGCATCCGCTTGATCAC
>Ga0066710_100008355_pt1 | contig 10050 bp, 13 predicted proteins | sample GraSoiAngelo_159_FD_79666 | JGI IMG/M metagenome (GOLD analysis project Ga0066710, IMG submission 79666) | Grasslands soil microbial communities from the Angelo Coastal Reserve, California, USA - 14_1009_16_40cm | ecosystem: Environmental > Terrestrial > Soil > Grasslands | place: USA...
TGCCCATGGCTGACCTCCTCGCTCGTTTGTGCCAAGAGCACGTGCGGCTCTGGCCTCGATGAGGCTAATCCGCGTAGAGCGCCGGAGGTCAGCCTCACCGCGCGGAAGTCATACTGTCTAGGACTGTTCGCCAGCCTCGGCTCCGACGCCGGGTCGGCCCTCGAAGAGATCGCGCTGTACGCGCACACGACAGGATGAACCCGCCTTCCACCGGGCAGGACTGAGCGCAGCCTGTTGTACAGTGTCCGGTATGGCCCGCGTCGTTATATATCTCCTGGCGTATGTCCTGGCGGCCCCCCTGACCCTGGTGACGGTGAGTCCGGCCCTGGCCGCGCCGTCGCTGGACGAGGTGATCCGTGCCGTGGAGTCGGCGTACGGGCGCATGACCGATCTCAAGGCCGAGTTCAACCAGACGTCGTTCAACAAGAGCCTGAACTCCACGATCCCGGCCAAGGGCGCCGTTTATCTGAAGAAGGGCGGCAAGCTGCGCTGGGAATACACCGAGCCGACCAGGCAGGAGATCGTCTCCGACGGCAAGAAGCTCTGGGTCTACACGCCGCAACTGAACCAGGTGAACGTCGGCGATGCGCCGGAGGCTCTGGCCGGTCCGGCCGGCTCGTTCCTGGCCGGGCTCGGCAAGGTCCACGAGCACTTCACCGTGCGGTTCCTGAACCCGGCGCAGCCCACGGACGCCGACGGCAACGTCGTCCTCGACCTCACACCCAAGCAGCCGCTGCCGACCCTGTCGCGCCTGATCCTGGCGCTCGACCCCCGGACGTGGGACGTGCGCAAGGCGACGATCCACGATCAATTCGAGAACACGGTCAGCATGCGCTTCACCAAGCTCGCAGTGAACTCCGGGCTGTCGGATCAGCTCTTCACGTTCGTGCCGCCGGCCGGCGTCGCGACCGTGCCCATGCGGTAGACTAGCGACCTATGGCTGCCGAAAACTCCTTCGACATCGTCTGCAAGGTCGATATGCAGGAGGTCACCAACGCGCTCGACCAGGCGCGACGGGAGATCGAGACGCGCTACGACCTCAAGGGCACCAAGAACGAAGTCACCCTCGAGAAGACCGATATCACGATCACGTCCGCCGACGACATGAAGCTCAAGGCGGTGGCCGACATCCTCCAGTCCAAGCTCCATCGGCGTGGCGTGCCGCTCAAGGCGTTGACGTGGGGGACGGTGGAAGACGCCGCCGGTGGCATCAAGCGGCAGAAGGTCACGCTCCAGCAGGGGATTCCCACTGAGAAGGCCAAGGAGATCGTCCGGCTCATCAAGGACAGCAAGGTGAAGGTCCAGGCCTCGATCCAGGAAAGCCAGGTGCGCGTCGCCGGCAAGAACCGTGACGACCTGCAGAAGATCATCGCGCTCGTCAAGGACAAGGACTTCGGCATCGCGCTCCAGTTCACGAACTACCGCAACACGTGATGAAGGTCCATCTCACTACGCTCGGGTGTCCGAAAAATCAGGTGGACTCCGAGCTGATGCTCGGCATGCTCACCGCGGCCGGCTTCCCACTGACCGAGCGGGCCGAGGACGCCGAGTGTCTGATCGTGAACACCTGCGCCTTCATCGACCGCGCGCGCGAGGAATCGGTCAACACGATCCTCGAGCTGGCCAAGCTCAAGGACGGCGGACGCTGTACGTCGCTGATCGTCACCGGCTGTCTGACTCAACGGTACGGCCTCGAGATCAAGCGCGAGATGCCCGAGGTCGACGCCATCCTGGGCACGTCGGGGCTCGAGCGCATCGTCGATCTGGTACGCCAGGCCGACAATCGGCGCGACTGGGCGACGTCGGCGCCGCCCGGATATCTCTACGACGCGACGACCCCACGCCTGCTCACGGCGAGCGTGCCCTATGCGTACGTGAAGATCGCCGAAGGCTGCGACATGGGTTGCACCTTCTGCGCGATCCCGCAGTTCCGCGGCAAGCACCGCAGCCGCCCGCTCGCCGACGTCGTGAAGGAAGTCGAAGGGCTGGCCGCGCGCGGCGTGCAGGAGGCGATCCTCGTTTCCCAGGACACGCTCGCCTATGGCAAGGACATCGCCGGCAACGGCGACATCGGCGACCTGCTCGTCGCGCTCGGCGAGACGCGCATGCCGTGGATCCGGCCGATGTACCTGCACCCCGCCCACGTCAACGATCGCCTCATCGCGAAGTGGCGGCGCGCGCGCATCGTGCCGTATCTCGACATGCCGGTGCAGCACGGCGACGACGGCGTGCTCCGCGCGATGCGACGCGCGGTGACGGCGCGCAGGATGAAGGACGTGATCGCCGAGTTCCGCGCGGCGGTTCCCGACTTGACCGTGCGGACGACGGTGCTCGTCGGTTTTCCCGGCGAGACCGAGTCCGCCTTCCAGAATCTCCTGGAGTTCCTGACCGACGTCGGCTTCGACCGCCTCGGCGTCTTCACGTACTCACCGGAGGACGGCACGCCCTCCGTCGGATTCACCGAGCAGGTCGATCCCGAGGTGGCCGCCGAGCGCGCGGCGGCGGTACAGGAGCTTCAGGATGGCATCGCCTGGGAGCGCCAGAAGACGCTCATCGGCACGGAGCGCGACGTGCTCGTCGACGGCGCCAGCGAAGATCCCGCGTTCTCATGGGAAGGCCGCACCGCCGGCCAGGCCCCGGAGATCGACGGCGTCGTCTATCTGCGAGGCGCGTTCGAGCCCAGGCGCTTCGCCCGCGTTCGCATCGTCGAGGTCGAAGGCTACGAGCTCGTTGGCGAGCGGGCCTAGCCAGGCTGCTTCGGCGGCCGACCGTCTCGCCCTCATCGTCGCGACCGCTGGAGGCGCCGGCTATTCGCCGGTGGCTCCGGGAACCGCGGGCAGCCTCGTCGCCGTCGCCATTCTCTGGCTGGTGCCCTTCTCACGCTCCGGGCTCATCGTGTATTTCATCCTCGTGACACTGGTCGGCGTGTGGGCCGCTCATCGCGCCGAAATCGTGCTGGGGGGCAAGGATCCCGGAGCGATCGTCATCGACGAGGTCGCGGGCATGACGCTGTCCGTCCTCGCCCTGCCACTGACGCCGGTCGTGCTCGCCGTTGCCTTCGTGCTCTTCCGCGTGTTCGATGTCGTGAAGCCCCCGCCTGCGCGCGGCAGCCAGTCGCTTCGTGGTGGTGTCGGCGTCATGGTGGACGACCTGGTCGCCGGCCTCTACGCGCTGGCAGTCGTCGGCGTCCTTCGCGGAGTGATCGGATGGCCGTGACCGCTCGACTCGTGGCCGCCGGCGCGGCGCTCGACGCCGCTGACGATGCGATGGCAGCGGTGACGACGGCCCTGGCGGCGGCCGGTACGCCGGTGACCTCGTGGGTCGCCGTCGAAGACGACGAAGCGGCGCTCGAAGAGGCGCTGGCGGCGCCGAGCGAGCTCACCGTCGTTCTGGCTGCGCCCGGCGGCGCAGCAGGCGACATCGTGCGCCGCGCGCTCGCTCACATCGCCGGGGCGCGACTGGTGTCGAGCGAGCGGATGCGAGTGGCCCTCGAAGACGCCGCGCGGCGTCGCGGTCGCGCGCTTGCGCGCGGAGTCGAAGGTCTCGCGCTCGTTCCCGAGGGCGCCAGCGTGTGGACGACAGACGGCGCCGAGCCGGCGTGGGTGATGGAGAGCCACGGGCGCGCCTGGGTCGTGCTCACGCCCGGCGGCGGAATCGCACGGACGATCGAGCAACATCTCGTCTCCTACGCTCGCTCACGAAGCGCCGGCCAGCCGGTCCTGGCCGTGAAGACGCTCAAGACCGCCGGCGCGGACATCGGAGAGATCGAGAGGCGGCTGGCCGAGTGGCTGGGGGCTCGGGCCACCGCCGGCGATGTCGAGGTCGCCACGCTTCCCGCCTCCGGCGAGGTCTGGGTGAGGCTTCGCGCGCGCGGCGTCACCGAGAGCGCTGCCGCCGAGGTGCTCGCCGGGGTCGAGGCGAAGATTGCCGAGCGCCTGGGCGACGACTGCTTCGGCCGTGGCGACGACACGCTCGAACGCGTCGTCGGCCGCCTGCTGGCTCAGCGGAGGCTGATGGTGTCGGTTGCCGAATCGTGCACGGGCGGGCTCGTCGGACACCGGATCACCAGCGTCCCGGGCTCCTCCGCGTACTTCGAGCGCGGGGTCATGGTGTACTCGAATCGCGCCAAGCAGGAGTTGCTGGGCGTGTCCGAGGACATTCTCCGCGCCCACGGGGCCGTGAGCGGTCAGTGCGCGGAGGCGATGGTGCGCGGCGTTTGCCGGCTCGGCGGGAGCGCGTGCGGGCTCGCGATCACGGGAATCGCGGGGCCCGACGGTGGGACGCCGACCAAGCCCGTCGGCACCGTGTGGATCGGCGTCGCCGTGCACGATCACGTCGCCGCCCACCACTTTCTCTTCGACGGTGACCGCGCAGCGGTCAAGTGGCAATCGGCCCAGGCGGCGCTCGACCTGCTGCGACGAGCGATGCTCGCGTCCCGATGAGGGCAAGGATCGCGGCCCTGGCCGGGCTCGCGCTCCTGGCCGCCGCCTGCTCACCGACGCCCTTCCAGCGCGGACTGTACAACTACGAGCGAGGGCGCTACCCCCGGGCCGTGGAGGCGTTCGACGAGGCCATCCGCACGAATCCGACAGCGGACGCCTACGCCAATCGAGGAGCCGCGAAGGCGAGGCTCAAGGACATGCCCGGCGCCATCGCGGACTTCACGCGCGCGCTCGCGCTGCGACCCGACGACGTCGAGGTGCTCGTCAATCGCGGCAACGCCTACGTCATCACGCGCGACTTCAAGGCCGCCGTCGTGGACTTCACCCGTGTGATCGAGCTGGACAAGAGCCTGGTCCTGGTGTGGTTCAATCGCGGCCTTGCCCGATCGCGGCTCGGCGACATGACGGGAGCTCAGGAGGACTGGAAGCAGGCCATCGCGCTCGCGAAAGACCCGGCGGCGCAAGCGGCGTTGGAGCGACGCGCTGAAGCGCTCGCGCGCGAGACCGGCGTGTCGCCGCCGGCCGCCCCTGACGTCCGCGCGCTGGCCCGTCGCGCGATCGACCGTGAGCTGGCGGGTGACCACGCGGGCGCGCTCATCGACCTCAGGTCGGCGCTGGCCCTGGAAGGCGATCCCGAGCGTCGCGCCGCGCTCGAGGACTTGCTGCGGAGGTGGGAGGAAGGTCAATAGCCGGTGTGCGGGCGTTCGTCGCCATCCTGCTGCCCGACGCCGTGCGGGCGAAGCTGGGTGCCGAGATCGAGCGCCTGCGGGCATGCGGCCGCAACGTCGCCTGGGTCGCATCCGACAACCTCCACGTCACGCTCAAGTTCCTCGGTCACGTCGAGCCCTCTCGCCTGGACGATGCGGTCTCGGCGCTGACTGTCGCGTCGGCCGTAGTCGCGCCATTCGACCTCGATGTCGCCGGCCTGGGCGCCTTTCCATCGTCGACGCGGCCGAGGGTGCTGTGGGCGGGACTTGCCGAAGGCGCCGATGCGGCAGCGAAGCTGGCGCGGTCGATCGACAGCGCGCTCGCCGGCCACGGCTTTCCGCCAGAGGATCGGCCGTTCGCGGGCCACGTGACGCTTGGTCGCGTTCGCGAGCCCCGAGGAGATCGCGAGCTCGCCTCGGCGCTGGCCGCGAGTGCCCGACAACGGTTCGGACGATTCACCGTCGATCGGGTCGCCCTCATGCGGAGCGAGCTGTCATCGCGTGGCGCTCACTATTCGATCCTCGCCGCTTTGCCGCTGTCGGCGTCTCCAGACCCGACCACCACCACCCGGTAGTTTCGGCCGGTCTCCCGGGAGAAGCTCCGAGGGAGTCGGCGGGTGCCAATCCGCCGCGTCCGTCCAAACGCACCAGAGACGACGAATTTCAGGGCACTTCCGGCTCAAACCCATCAGCGCTCGCCCTTGGCAGACCCCTTGCGATGGCTCCTTATCGTCGAAGCAATCACACAAGCCGGGCACCGGGGGGAACGGATGAACCGACTGATGGACGGGTTAGAGATGGCGCTGCTGAGCGACCGCCTGATTGCCTTCCTCGACACGTTGCTGCTGTGCCTCGGGCTCACGATGACCGTGGCAGCCGTCGGTCCGTTGCTGGAGTCGGCGACGGCGAAGATCTGGCGTCGTCCCGCCCGCCCACTTCGCCCACGGGAGAACTATCGATGAATCCGGGCCGCTGTCTCTTCGTGTCCGCCGCGGTAATGTTGCTCACGGTGCCGACCGGGCTCGCCGCCTGGGCCGCACCGACGCCGACCGAGCAGGTTCGCGGCGCCATCCAGAGAGTGCTGCGCATCATCGACGACCCCGAGCTGCGCGGCGGCGTCCGACAGGCCGAGCGTCGGGTCGCCATCCGCAAGGTGGCCAACGACCTCTTCGACTTCGCCGAGATCACCAAGCGGTCCCTCGGTCATCACTGGCAGCAGCGGACCCCCGCCGAGCGCGAGGAGCTGGTCGGCCTCTTCGGCGATCTCCTCGAGCGGACGTACGTGTCGCGGATCGAGCTTTACAGCGGTGAGAAGATCGCCTACGTGAGCGAGAGGGTGGACACCGACCAGGCCGTCGTCCGCACCCGCATCATGACCAAGCAAGGCGCCGAGATTCCCGTGGACTACCGGATGCTCGCGCACGGTGACCGGTGGCAGGCCTATGACGTGACGATCGAGGGCGTGAGCCTCATCGCGAACTACCGGAGCCAGTTCAACAAGATCCTTCAGACTGGCAACTATCCGGAGCTGGTCAAGCGCCTGCGCGCCAAGCTCGACGAGCGCACCGATCCGGCCGACGTGAAGGCCCGCGCGGCCAAGAACTGAGGACGACATGGTCAATCGCCTCGTCGTGATCGCCGCTGCGCTGCTCTCGACGATGTGTGTCGTCGGCTCCGCGTCCGCTAACGTCGGTCCTTCGACGATTGGCGGCGCGCCGACGCAGATCACGCCCCCCAAGGCGGCCACGCTGGTGGCGCCGAACATCCTGCCGCGCCTCCTGGTGACGTCACTGCCGACCCGCTGAGGTCACTCCGGAGCTCCGTATCGCGCTTCAGACATTGACGCCGTCGGGCGGGCACTTCTAGAATGCCCGCAAGACATTCTCCGAAGGGAGAACCCGATGGCGGAAGGCAAGAGCGACCGGCGACAGGCTCTCGACCTCGCGATCGCCCAGATCGAACGGCAGTTTGGGAAGGGCGCGGTCATGCGACTCGGCGCCGGCGGCCCCCTCGAAGAGATCGCCTCCATTCCCACGGGCGCGCTCAGTCTCGATGCCGCGCTTGGTATCGGCGGTCTCCCGCGCGGACGCGTCACCGAGATCTACGGCCCGGAGTCTTCCGGCAAGACGACGCTGGCGCTGCACGTCGTCGCCGAGTCCCAGCACCTGGGCGGCATCGCCGCCTTCATCGACGCCGAGCACGCGCTCGATCCCATCTACGCCCGGAAGCTCGGGGTCAACATCGACGAGCTGCTGATCTCCCAGCCCGACACCGGTGAGCAAGCGCTCGAGATCGCCGAGACGCTGGTGCGCTCGAATGCGGTGGACGTCATCGTGGTGGACTCGGTCGCCGCGCTCGTGCCCAAGGCCGAGCTCGACGGCGACATGGGCGACTCGCTGCCCGGCCTCCAGGCCCGGCTCATGTCGCAGGCCCTCCGCAAGCTGACCGCGGCCATCTCACGCTCGGGCAGCGTCGTGATCTTCATCAACCAGATTCGCGAGAAGATAGGGGTCATGTTTGGGTCGCCAGAGGTCACGCCAGGCGGGCGGGCGCTGAAGTTCTACGCGTCGATCCGCATCGACGTGCGCCGCATCGACACGATCAAGCAGGGCACCGAGTCGGTCGGTGTGCGGACGCGGGCCAAGGTGGTGAAGAACAAGCTGGCGCCGCCGTTCCGCGACGCCGAGTTCGACGTCATCTACGGCGAGGGCATCTCCAAGGCGGGCACGCTGCTCGACGCCGCCGTCGACCAGGGCATCGTCGAGAAGTCCGGCACCTGGTACTCGCTGAAGAACGAGCGGATCGGGCAGGGACGCGAGAACGCCAAGAAGTATCTGCAAGAGAATCCGATCATCCTGGCCGATCTCGAAGCCAAGCTGCGTGAGGCGCTCGGGCTGCGGACGCCCGCGCAGGTCAAGTAGATGGACCTCGACCAGCTCCTCATGCGAAGCGTCGAGCGTGGGGCCTCCGACCTCCACCTCAAGCCGAACTCGCCCCCCGTCCTCCGCGTGCACGGTCGCCTGGTGCCCCAGCCCGACCTCGGCGTGGTCAGCGTCGCGGAGATGGAAGACATGGCCCGCCACATCCTGAGCGAGCGCACCTACGGCCAGCTCAAGGACGGGCGCGAGGTCGACGTCGCCTACGCGGTGCGCGACCACGGCCGCTTCCGCGTCAACCTCTTCCTGGCCACCGGCCAAATTCGCGCCGTCATGCGGGCCATCCCGTCGAAGAAGCCGAAGTTCGAGGAGCTGGGGCTACCCCAGGTGCTCGAGAAGCTGGCCATGGAGCGACGGGGCATGGTGCTCGTCACCGGCATCACCGGCTCCGGCAAGTCGACGACGCTGGCGGCGATGATCGACTTCATCAATCGCAACCGGAACGACCACATCATCACCATCGAAGACCCGATCGAGTTCTCGCACGAGGACATCAACTGCGTCGTGAGCCAGCGCGAGATCGGCCACGACTCGACGAACTTCGCCAGCGCGCTACGGGCCGCGCTGCGCGAGGATCCCGACGTCATCCTGGTCGGCGAGATGCGCGACCCCGAGACGATGGCCGTCGCGCTCCACGCGGCGGAGACGGGTCACCTCGTCTTCTCGACGCTCCACACGTTGAACACGGCGGAGACGGTCAACCGGATCCTCGGCACGTTCCCACCCCATCAGGAGCAGCAGATCCGCGATCAGCTCGCCGCCGTCCTCCAGGGCGTCATCTCACAGCGCCTGGTGTCGAAGCTGGCCGGTGAAGGCCGCGTGCCGGCGGTGGAGGTGATGATCGGCACCGCGCTGATCCGCGATTGCATCCGCGAGGCGAAGCGGACGCCCGACATCCCCGCCATCATCGCCCAGGGCGTCACCCAGTACGGGATGCAGACGTTCGATCAGTGCCTGCTGAAGCTCTACCGTGACAGCGTGGTGTCCTACGAGACCGCCCGCGAGGCGGCCACCAATCCGGACGACTTCGACCTCAAGGTCCGTGGCATCTTCTCGACTGGCGAGCTCACGTTCGAGGGCGAGAGGAAGAAGGAAGCGGCGGCCAAGGCGCCTTCGACCAGTCCCTTCTTCAAAAGGCCATAACCGCGCGCGGACGTCCCGCGGGTGAGCGGCCCGCGCTCGATGAACGCGCGGCGCGGTTGGCCGCCGCCGATCTTCTCTCGCGCCGGCCCTGGACGCGCGCCGACCTCGCGCGGCGTCTGGTCCGCCGCGGCGCCCCATCCGAAGTCGCCCTGGCGGTCGTCGTGGATCTCACCGACCGTGGCTACCTGAACGACGCCGCGTTCGCGCACCAGTGGGTGGAGAGCCGGAGCGCGCGCGGTTACGGCGCCGCCCGGCTGCGCGCGGAGCTGCGGGCCCGCGGCGTCGATCCGACCGTGATCGATGAGACCGTCGCCGCACTTTCGCCGGAGACGTCGCTCGACCGCGCACGCGCCCTCGCTCGCCGGCGACTGCCCGTGATCACCCGCGCCCGGCCCGAGCGCGCGGCCGCACGGCTCAGCGAGTACCTGATGCGCCGGGGCTACGCGCCGGGTATCGTCGCTCGCGTCGTGCGTGAATTGACACGAGTAGCGCGCGTCGCCGACTAGGGTCCTACATTCGGACGACGATCTTGCCGACCTGGGCGTCGGACTCCATGAATTTGATGGCCGCGGGAAGGTCGGCGAAGCCGAAGACCCTGTCGATCAGCGGGCGGAGCCGGCCGTCCTCGAAGTACGGCACGATGAAGCGCCGGTTACGAGCAGCCACTGTCCGGCCGCGAGATGTCCCTGGGCGATCAGGATGTCGTAGACGACGATGAAGGTCAGCGGCGCGGCCGCCGCCTCTTCCCATGTGAGCCGGCCAGGAACCCGCATGGCCTCGCGCGCGTCCATCAGCGCGTACTCGGCGAAGCCGCCGCCGCAA
>Ga0066710_100008356_pt1 | contig 10050 bp, 10 predicted proteins | sample GraSoiAngelo_159_FD_79666 | JGI IMG/M metagenome (GOLD analysis project Ga0066710, IMG submission 79666) | Grasslands soil microbial communities from the Angelo Coastal Reserve, California, USA - 14_1009_16_40cm | ecosystem: Environmental > Terrestrial > Soil > Grasslands | place: USA...
CGGGTGAAGGGCACGCCCGGCCACGGCTCGATGCCGTACGGCGCGGACAACGCGCTGATCAAGGCGGCGCACGTCGTCACGCGCCTGGCGGACTATCGGCCGGCCCCCTACGTGAGCGATCTCTGGCGTGGCGTGGTCGCCTCCCTCGATCTGGACCCGGCCGCGAAAGAGGCGCTGGTCGATCCGGCTCGCGTCGACGAAACGATCGCCAGGCTTCCCGCGGGCATGGCCAGGTCGGCGTGGTCGGCGACGCACACGACGTTCTCGCCGAACATGTGCCGGGCCGGAGTGAAGACCAACGTCATTCCCGACGTCGTCGACATCGAGGTCGACATCCGGACCATCCCCGGCGACAACGAGGACGAGGTCCGTCGCCACCTCGACAAGGCGCTGGGCGACCTCTCCGAGGAAGTCGCAGTCGAGAAGCTGTTCTCGAAGCAGGCCTCGGTGTCGCCCACGGGCACCCCGCTCTGGGACGTGCTCGGCCGGGTCGTCGATCGTCACTACCCCGGCGCGAAGCTCTTGCCGCGCCTGATCGTCGGCTTCACCGACGCGCCGTACTTCCGCGAGCACGGGGCCGTCGCCTACGGCTTCGGCCTCTTCTCGCGCACGCTGACCGCCGAGGCGATGTCCGGCCGTTTCCACGGCAACGACGAGCGGATCGACGTCGAGTCGCTCGCGCTCACGACCCAGGCGTGGCTCGACACCTGCGAGCTGTTCCTCGGATAACGGCGCGCTCGAGGAGCGTGTTCGCCAGGAGCGCCGCCAGGATGAGGGCGCCGCCGACCAGGGTCGCCGCCGCCGGCCGCTCGTTCAGGACGAGCCAGACCCAGATCGGCCCGAGCACGGTCTCCAGCATGCCGACGAGCGCGCTCTGCGCGGCGGGGATCAACCGCGCGCCGCCCATGAAGAGCAGGAACCCCGTGCCGTAGTTGCCGACGCCGAACAACGCCAGCAGCGCGAGGTCGCGCGGTCCGGTCCGGAGCAGCTCGGAGAATGGCAGGGCAACGAGCGCCGTGAGCGAGGTCGCGAGCGCCGCCGCGGGCGCCATGGGGGTCTCGGGGCGACTGCGCACGAGGACGGTGGCGGTGGCGAAGCTTGCCGCCATCACGATCGCGAGGAGATCGCCGACGATCGAGCCGCGACCGTAGGAGTCCGACACCATGATCACGGCGCCGGCGAGCGCCACGCCCATCGTGACCCACGTGCGCGGCATGACGCGCTCGCCGAGCATGAGCCAGCCGAGCAGCCCGGCCACGTAGGGTCCGGTCGAGATGAGGATCAAGGTGTTGGCCACGGAGGTGTGAGCCAGCGAGAAGATGAAGCATGTCGAGGCCAGCGCCATGCAGACGGCTACCGCGACGAGCGGCGGTCCGCCGTCACGCCACTGCGCGAGGATGTTGCGGCCCCGGACGATCGACAGCACCACGGCCAGGAAGAGCGAAGCGAAGAGGCTCCGCCAGAGGCTGGTGGTCCAGGGGGTCGTGGTGACGAGGCGGGCGATGAGCCCGCCGCTGCTCCAGCACACCGCGGCGCAGGCCACCAGCAGGGCGCCGCGCCGTGAGGCGGGCGTCGCCTGATCCCGCCGCGTCGCGCTCCTGCCCAGACTTGACCGCATCCGGACCGCGGGCTAGTCTACAGCACTCTTCGCAGCGACAATCGAACCCCGGAGCGGAGGCTCTGAATGAAACGTCCCCGATTCGAGGCGTCCGGCCTGTTCACCCTGCTCGCGGCCGCGCTGATCCTCGGCGCCGTCGCGTCGGCGGCGATCCCGTTCGCGTCACCGGCCGGCGCCGCGGCCAAGGGCAAGCTGGTCCTCGCGTGGCACGCCGGATTCGCGTCGCGCTGGCTCGATCCGCAGGAGCACGACGGAACCGCCACCCCGGACAACTTCTTCACCGCGATCCACGACGCGCTCATCAAGAATCAAGGCACGGCGCTCTACGACTACCCGGCGCTGGCCGAGCACTTCTCGGTCGCCGCCGACGCCAAGAGCGCCACGTTCACCCTGCGCAAGGGCGTCAAGTTCCACAACGGCGACCCAGTCACTCCGCAGGACGTGAAGTTCAGCTACGAGAACTACCGCGGCGCCAAGGCCGACGTCTTCAAGAAGAAAACCGAGCGCGTCGAGATCGTGGACGACCGCACGATTCGCTTCGTCTTCAAGGAGCCGTTCCTCGACTTCGCCATCCTCTTCGGCACCGCCAACGTCGCGGGACCCGGCTGGGTCGTGCCGGAGAAGTACTACAAGCAGGTCGGAGCGGATGGCTTCAAGCAGAAGCCCATCGGCGCCGGGCCGTACAAGCTCGCGCGCCACGAGCCCGGCGTGCGGGTCGAGATGGAGGCCTTCGACGGCTACTACCGTCCGGTCAACGTGAAGCAGCTGGTGATGATCTCGGTACCGGAGGCCGCCACGCGCGTCGCCATGCTCGAGCGCGGTGAGGCGGACATCGTCTACAACGTCCCGGGCGAGCTCATCACGAAGGTCGGCAAGCTTCCGGGCGTGACCCTGGCGCCCGTGCTGTCGGGCTCGTTCTTCATCGAGTTCCCCGGCTTTCAGGATCCGAAGAATCCGTTCCACGACAAGCGCGTGCGGGAAGCGGTCAGCCTGGCCGTCGACCGGCGGGCCATGAACCAGGCTGAGACCGCGGGCATGGGCAAGCCGACCGGCAACTGGATCAACAACGACGTCCAGTACGCGATCGAGTGGCCCGAGTACCCGCGGAACGTGGAGAAGGCCAAGCAGCTCCTGCGCGAGGCGGGCTATCCCAACGGGTTCGACGTCGACTGGGTCACGCCGCTGCCGACGTTCTATTCGCGTGGCGAGCGGCTCATCGCGCAGCTCCGCGAGGTCGGCATTCGCGGCCGGCTTCAGACCATGGAGCGCGGCATCTACTTCCAGCGGCTCCAGGGCGGTCTCAAGGAGTTTCCGGGGACCCAGATCATCCTGCACGGTGTCCGGATCGCCGGGAGCTGGTCGTTCTGGTACGAGGGCCACTTCAAGTGCGGCGGCTTCAACTCGCGCGACCGCATTTGCGTGAAGGATCTCGACGGCAAGTTCGACCAGTACGAGCGGTCGATCAATCCAGCGGAGCGTAAGAAGCTGGCGGAGGAAATTCAGCGCGGCATTCTGGACAACTACTATCTCGTGCCCGTGTTCCGCCACGCGTTCGTCAACGCGATCGGTCCTCGGGTGGTGCTCCAGAAGTGGCAGGACGTCTTTCCGACCATCACCACCGGCTACGCGTACCCCTGGGAAGACATCAAGGTGAAGGACTAGTCGCCGCGGCATGTCGCAGTTCATCATCCGGCGCATCCTGTACAGCGTCGTCACGCTCTTCATCCTGAGCGCGACGATCTTCCTGATCGTGCGGCTGACGGGCGACCCGGTGGCGCTCATGGCCGAGGCGAGCGCGCGCCCGGAGGATCTCGAGCGGATCCGGCACCAGTGGGGGCTCGACCGCTCGTGGCCGGTGCAGTACGCGACCTTCATGCAGAACGCGCTCACGGGAGAGCTCGGCAAGTCCTTCAACTACCGGCTCCCCGTCAGCGAGCTCTACTTCCAGCGGCTCCCCAACTCGCTGACGCTCGGGCTGGCGGCCACCTTGATCTCGCTCCTGATCGGCATTCCCGCCGGCATCATCTCGGCGGTGAAGGTGAACACCGCGTGGGACAACGTCGCCAAGGGCGTCGCCCTGCTCGGCCTCTCGATCCCCGGCTTCTGGCTGGGCCTGGTGCTGATCCTCGTGTTCTCCGTCTGGCTCCGGTGGCTCCCGACCTCCGGGTCCGGCGACTGGCGCCACGTCGTCATGCCGGCGCTGGCGCTCGGCTGGTACTTCGCCGCCTCGATGCTCAGGCTGACGCGCTCGAGCATGCTGGAGGTGCTCGGCAGCGAGTACATCAAGCTCGCGCGGCTCAAGGGCCTGCCGGACTTCGTGGTCATCGCCATGCACGCGTTCAAGAACGCGCTCATTCCGGTCTTCACCCTGGCCGGCGTCAACATGGTCGTGATGGTCAACGCCGCCGTCATCATCGAGGTGATCTTCGCGTGGCCGGGCATCGGCCGGCTGCTCTACGAGGGCATCTTCCAGCGCGACTTCCCGCTGGTGCAGGGCGTCGTGATCATGGCCGGCTTCATGATCATCGGGATCAACCTCTTCGTGGACGTCCTCTACGCCTTCATCGATCCCCGGATCAGGCTCTCGAGATGAGGTAGGCGATGGCAACCATTCCGGCGAACACCCGGCTCGCGGCGCGGCGCACGGCGTCGGGCTGGCTCGGCGCGCTCGTCAAGGCGGCGCGGGAGGCGCCGCTGATGGCGGTCATCATCCTGGGCGGCCTGGTGCTGGTGGCGCTGCTCGCTGACCTGATCGCGCCTTACGATCCGACGCTTCCCGTGAAGGGCGCCGAGATGTTCGTGCCGCCGTTCTGGATGGAGGGCGGCAGCGTGGCGACGCCCCTCGGCACCGATTTCCAGGGGCGCGACATCCTGAGCCGGCTGATCTACGGCGCGCGCGTGTCGCTGGTCGTCGGCCTGATGGGGACCCTGGTGGCCGGCGGCATCGGCACCGCGATGGGGATTCTGTCCGGCTACGTCGGGGGCTGGGTGGACCAGATCATCATGCGCGTGACCGACGCCTGGCTCGCGCTGCCGGCGATCGTCTTCGCGATCTTCCTGGCCGCCATGGTCGGCCCGAGCATGTGGAACATCATCGTCATCCTGGGCGCGGTGTACTGGACGCGGTATGCGCGCGTCATCCGCGGGGAGGTGCTGACCCTGCGCGAGCGCGACTTCGTGAAGCTGGCGGAGATCGCCGGCGCCAGCAAGCTTCGCGTGATCAAGAAGCACATCCTGCCGAACGTCATGAACACCGCGACGGTGCTGGCGAGTCTCACGGTCGGCGTGGTCATCATCGCGGAGGCGTCGCTGAGCTTTCTCGGCGTCGGCGTGCCGCCGCCGCAGCCGGCGTGGGGCCTCATGCTCTCGGAGGCGCGCCCGACCTTGATGGCGGGCCAGTGGTGGCTCACGGTGTTTCCGGGCGCGTGCATCCTCCTGATCGTCCTCGCGACGCAGCTCTTTGGCGACTGGCTGCGGGTCAGGCTCGATCCCCAGACGAGAAACCTCTAGGCTTGGGGGCCGTGGCGCGCGACGCGGTCCTTCGAGTCGCCGATCTCCAGACGCACTTCTTCACCTTCGGCGGCGCGCGCGTCGTCCGAGCGGTGGACGGCGTGAGCTTCACGCTCCACGCAGGCGAGACCCTGGGGCTCGTCGGCGAGTCGGGAAGCGGCAAGACGACCACCTGCCTCTCGATCGTCGGGCTCCTGCCGCGGGCCGGCCGCATCGTGGGCGGGAGCGTCCTCTTCGAGGGCGCGGACCTGACGCGCAAGAGCCAGCGCGAGCTCAGACGGATCCGCGGCCGCCGGATCGCGGTCATCCTCCAGGACCCGATGGCGTCGCTGAACCCGCTCTTCACGATCTTCCGCCAGGTGGCGGAGCCCGCGTTCTTCCACCAGCATCTGCGGGGTCGCTCCCTGCGCGAGCGCGTCCAGAGCTTGCTCCGCGCGGTCCGGATCCCGTCGCCCGAGTGGCGCATGCGCGAGTATCCGCATCAGATGAGCGGCGGCATGCGCCAGCGCATCGTCGGCGCCATCGCGCTGGCCGGCGGGCCGAGGCTCGTCATCGCCGACGAGCCCACGACGAACCTCGACGTCACGATCCAGGCGCAGTACCTGGACCTCTTGAAGGACATCCAGCGAGAGACCGGCGTGGCCTTGATCTTCGTGACGCACAACCTCGGCATCGTCGCGAAGATGTGCGACCGGGTCGCCGTCATGTACGCCGGCAAGCTCGTCGAGCAAGCGCCGGTGCGGGAGCTCTTCGACGCTCCCAAGCATCCCTACACGCGGGCGCTGCTCGGCTCGATGCCGAAGCTCGGCAGCAAGGAGCCGCTCTATTCCATCCGCGGCCACCCTCCGAATCTGGCCAGTCTTCCTTCGGGCTGTTCCTTCCATCCGCGCTGCCCCGACGTCATGCCGCGCTGCATGACCGAGGAGCCGCGCGACTTTCGCCCGGGCGACGGCAGCGTCGCGCGGTGCTGGCTCCTGGACGATGTCCTCACCCGTTCTTGAAGTCCGGGCGCTCAAGAAGTACTTCCCCGCGCGGCGGCGGCTGTTCGGGGGCGCGGCGACGTGGGTGAAGGCCGTGGACGGCGTCGACATCACGGTGCACGCCGGCGAGACGCTCGGCCTCATCGGCGAATCCGGATGCGGCAAGACGACGACCTCCAAGCTGATCCTGCTCCAGGAGACGCCCACCGCCGGGACGATCAGCTTCGAGGGGCGGGACATCGCGAGCCTCCAGGGCTCGGACCTGATGGCGTACCGCCGGGCCGTGCAGGTCGTCTTCCAGGACCCGTTCAGCTCGCTCAGCCCGCGCATGCGCGTCGGCGACATCATCGCCGAGCCGCTCGAGATCCACACCGACCTCGCGCGCGCCGCGATCGACGAGCGCGTCGGCACGGTGCTCGAGCTGGTCGGGCTGGCGCCGGACGTCGCTCCGTTGTTTCCGCACGAATTCAGCGGCGGGCAGCGCCAGCGGATCGCGATCGCGCGGGCGCTCGTGACCGACACGCGTCTGATCGTCCTGGACGAGCCGGTCTCCGCGCTCGACGTGTCGGTGCGGGCCCAGATCATCACCCAGCTCGAGGAGCTGCAGCGCGCGCTCGGCGTGAGCTATCTCTTCATCGGCCACGACCTCGCCACCGTCGCGCACATCAGTCACCGGATCGCCGTGATGTACCTGGGCAAGATCGTCGAGACGGCGGCGAGCGACGCCTTGTGCGCGCGCCCGATGCACCCCTACACCCAAGCGCTCTTCGCCGCCGCGCTGCCGTCCCATCCCGATGACCGGACGGAGACGAAGGCCATCACCGGTGAGGTCCCGAGCGCCCTCAGCCTTCCGTCAGGATGTCGATTCCATCCGCGCTGTCCGTCGGCGATGCCGGTCTGCTCTCAGATCGAGCCGGTCTTGCGGCCCCGCGACGGCGGCGGCGAGGTGGCCTGCCACCTCTACGACTGAGCCGGCAGGCTGCGCAGCCGGCCCGGCTGGCGGGTGTGGCTAGTCGCCGACGTCGACGATGGCGATGACTGGGCCGCCGCCGTGCGGCCCCTGGTGCATCGCGTCGACCGAGACGAACACCGCTGGATCGCCGATCGCGGCCGCCGCGACGCCGCCGACCGCGGCCTTGGAGTGGCGGTGATGGTGGACGTCGGAATCGTCGAGCATGATCTGGCGCCGGCCGCGCAGCTTCGCGCGATGGTCGGCCTCGGACTTGATGAAGCAGTTCACGAGGCGGCCCCTGAGGTCGTCCGCGCGCGGCCGGTCCGGGAGCTCGAGGCCGGCGTTGCGGATCGCGGCGTAGATGCCGTCGATGTCGAGCGCGTCCTTCATCACGCTGTGGCCGATGCGGTAGCGCCCACCGGCGGCCGCCTTGTTGCCCATCAGGATGATCTGAGCTCGCGTCAGCTCGACGCCGGACGAGCAGGACGCGACCGACGAGTAGAGATCGAGATCCTTGCAGATCTGCTCGGCGCGCGGCATCGGCAGCTCGCCGAGCGCGACCGCGATGCCGAGACCGGTCGTGCCGTTCGACACGCCCATCGAGTCGTGCACCTCGCAGGCCACGGTCTGGCCCCGGCGCTTGGCGTTCTCCACCCAGTCGATGGTGAGCAGCGGCGTCTTGGTCTGGACGTAATGCACGTCCCTGGGATCCTCGATGCCGGCATTCTTCATCGCCGCCTTCACGCCCTCGGCGACGATCTCGACCATGCGCGGGCGGCCGATGTCCTCGGGCTGAAGCTCCGCGCTCATGGCGGTGCCGATCACCAGACGCGGCTTGTCCGCCGACCCTTTCCGGTCGTTTCGGGCGAACACGGTGGCGTGCGGCGTGATGACGCCGTCGCACCCGCCGGACCACACCATCGGAATCGTCGCGACCTCGGTCTCGCTGCGCTTACCGTGCTTCATCAGCACGCGGCGGAACGCGTGGTCGGCGAGCAGGCGGGTGAAGTCGTTGACCCCGCCGTTGCCCTCCGTCTTGCCCACGACCGCGACGACCTGATCGGCGGTGAACTGGCCCGCCAGGATGCGCTCCTCGAGGCCGGAGGCGTCCTGAACGCTCTTGAGCTCGACCTTTGCGACTTCGACGGCCATCGTGTGTGTCTCCTCTTGCAGCGCGGCGCGATCAGAGCGGTCGCGGCTCGACCCGGATCCCGTCCGCGGTCGAGAGGTCGATGCGCAGGACCGAGCCGACTGGATCGCTGCCGCCCCAATCCGCGACGGGCGCGCCGGCGTAGCAGGCGACCACGCCGCCCTGGCTGACGTCGGTCTGGACGTGCTGGTGGCCGAGCGCGACGTAATCCCAGCCCGTGTCTCGAATCTCGTCGGCGAAGATCGGCGACGAGCGATCCGGCCGCTGCCGCGCCTCGTAGAAGAAGCCGTGTGCCATGGCCAGGTGCCAGCGGCGCTCGTCGCGCCCGGGGATGTGGGCGAGCGGCTGGAACCCGGGCTCGTGCTCTTCCATCGCCCGGCCCCAGACGACGACGTCGAGCTCGAGGAGCTCGATGGCTTCTCCGTTCACCCGGCGGATCACGCGGATGTGGCTCGCCCCGGCGGCGAGGTCGTGGCGGTCGTAGACCGCGTTCGTGGACAGCGCATCGTGGTTCCCGGGCAGGATGACGACCGGCTGACGGAGCCGCGCGAGCTCGGCTCGCACGAAGTCGACGGCCTCGTCGGACACGCGATTGTGGTCGAACAGGTCGCCGGCGATCAGCACCAGATCGACGTCGTCGTGCAACGCGCGATCGACGATGCGCTGGAAGACACGCCGGCCCCGCGCTTGATGGGCGGCTTGCTGGCGCGCGTCTCCGTAGCCGTCGCTCTCGAGGTGGACGTCGGCGGTGTGCAGCACTCGCAGGGGGCGCCGGGATAGGGGCATGACCAGCAGCATGCCATATTTCCGTTGCATAATGCCGCCATGGGTCCTTCCGTGGCGACACCCCAGGACTGGCTCCGCACGTTCGAGGCCGCCGTCCGCGCCCGCGACTTTGCCGTCGGCCGAGAGCTGTTCGCCACCGACGCGATGGCCTTCGGCACCTGGGCCCGCGCCGTGGCGGGCCTGGACAACATCGTTCGCGAGCAGTGGCAGAACGTCTGGCCCCGCATCCGCAATTTCCACTTCGAGGGGGACACGAGCGTGCACGCGTCGGGCGATAGCGCGTGGATCGCCGGCGGCTGGCTGACCGAAGTCACCGGGCCCGACGGCCGTCCGGTCACGCGGCCGGGCCGGGGCACCTTCGTGCTCGAGCGGCGCAGCGGGAAGTGGCTTGCCGTCCACAGCCACTTCTCGCTCTTGCCGTCGCAGTCCGAGACGGCCCACGGGCGGCTGCCCAGCGACGCCGCGCGCTCGTGAGCGCCGTCCGGGCGCGCCCGGCGCGCCTCGAGGAAGCGGCGCTCCTGGCCGAGATGGCCAACGACCTGAACGAGCACGTCGGGATCTACGGCCGTCCGTTCACCGCGGAGCGGGTTCGCGCCGACGGCTTCGGCGAGCGGGCCGCGTTCACGCCGCTCGTTGCCGAGCTCGACGGGGCGGTGGCGGGCTACGCCTTCTTCACCCTGGGCTACAACACGGACATCGCGGCCCGAGCGATGTGGCTCCATGACATCTTCGTGAAGCCGTCGGCGCGCGGGCGCGGCGTCGGCCATGCCCTCATGGCCGCGGTGGCGGCGGAGACGGTTCGCCTCGGCGGCGGATCGCTCGAGTGGGCCGTCCACTCTGCGAACGCGGGCGCCCTCGAGTTCTACAAACGCCTCGGCGCCGTCGGCGGCGAGGCGCGCATCATGGGCGTCGCCGGCACGCGCCTGCGCGCCCTGGCCGGTCTCTAGCCCGGCTCCGTCTTCCAGACCTCGACGGCGTAGACGATCTTCCCGCTCTCCATCGTGGAGGTGATCGCGGCGAACCCGGTCGCGTCGTCGGTGATCGCGACCACGTC
>Ga0066710_100008358_pt1 | contig 10048 bp, 8 predicted proteins | sample GraSoiAngelo_159_FD_79666 | JGI IMG/M metagenome (GOLD analysis project Ga0066710, IMG submission 79666) | Grasslands soil microbial communities from the Angelo Coastal Reserve, California, USA - 14_1009_16_40cm | ecosystem: Environmental > Terrestrial > Soil > Grasslands | place: USA...
CTGCCGGGGTTCTCACGGTTGGCCCCGATGCCCCCCACGACCGCCGCCAGGTGGATGACGACGTCGGGGCGGTGCGCCTCGTACATCCGGCGGACCTGCTCTTCGTGGACGAGGTCGAACTCGGCCTTGCGCACCGCCACGATCGAGGCGGGCGGGCAGCCGCGCTGGCGCAGCTTCTCCATCACGGCGAAACCGAGGAAGCCGGCGCCGCCGGTCACGACGACCTTCTTCTTGCGCAGGTCGATCACGTCTCCTCCGTCGCGGTGTCCAGTCCAGTCCCGCCGAATTCTAGCGCGGATTCGCTCCGCCGGCCGCTCCGCCGCCCAGGAACAGGGCGCGCGGATGCAGGACGAGCAGCGCCCGCCGGTCCCCGCTCACGCCCAGCTCGGCGGGGATCACCGGCCGGTCGCCCTCCACGCGGAGGACGGTGGTCGTGTCCGTCAGGTCGAGGGGAAAAAGGAAGCCCCGCTCCCGCCCGTCGGCCGCGGCCACTGCCTTCACGCGCCCGCCCTCCGGCGACACCAGCCAGAGATCGCGCACGGCCTCACCGGCGGGAACGCCGCGGACCAGCAGCGGCCATCGTCCCCTTCGTGCGCTGACGGTGAGCGTGGCGCCGCTCAGCAGCCATCCGTCGCTCTCCGTCTGCAGGGAGGCGAGCTGCCGGGCCCAGACCTCCACTCCCGTCCCGTCGTCGTAGGGGTGGAGCACGCCCAGGAGCGAGAACCGCTGGTCGCCGGCGACCAGGCTCCTCAGCTCCTCCCACTGCCGGTTCACCGTGCGCCAGAGCGGGCCCTTGGGCCGGTCGGCCACCAGCAGCACGTTGGCCCGCTCCGCCAGGCCCCAGTACCGGTCCCGGGCGGAGACGGCGGGCGAGACCTTGAGGTCGAGGGACGGCTGGGCCACCGAGACGTCGAACCGGGAACGGAGGATCGGATCCCGGTAGACCACGTTCACGACCGTGGCCGCATTGAGGTAGATGTCCTCGTAGAGCTCGTAGAGCCGCCACTCGCGGTATCGATGCCGCTCCAGCACGTCGCCCAGCTCGTGCACGGCGCGGACGGCGTCCACCCCCGCGTAGACACGCTCCCGAGCGTGCTCGCCGATCCGCGCCACGTCGAGGACAACCGCCGCCGCCAGCAGCGCGCCGACGGCCACCGCCCGCCCGACGGACGAGCCGGCGAGCGCCCACAGGCCGGTCACGCCGAGGACGAGCTGGAAGGGCAGCATGTTGACGTCGGCGGTGGGCGCGTAGTCTCCGCGGGGGACCAGTACCAGATAAGGAGCCAGCGCGAAGACGAGCGCCCAGCCGACGGCGGCCCGCCGCGCCGGCTCCAGCGGCGGCCGTCGGGTCCCGAGCAGCCGGACGATCCCCACCAGGCCGACGGCCGTGACCGCAATCGCCAGCCCGCCCATCTGGACCACCCAGTTGCGCACGTAGAAAAGCCGCCGCGCCGTGGCGCTGTCGAGCTGGTACTGCAGCCGCTCGTTGGCGGCGTTCACGGTGGGCCAGAAGGAGTAGTAGGACACGACGTCGCGATACTGCGCGGCGTAGAACCATCCGGAGACGAGGACCGCGGCGAGGACGGCGACGAGGACGTTCTCCGCCTGGGCCCGCGACAGGTCCTTGCGCCGGCGGACGGCGTCCGCGGCCAGCGCGAGGACGGGCACGGCGAGGTAGCCGGCGAGCGACGACTTGGCCAGCAGGCCGAGGCCCCAGAAGAGCCCGCAACCCGCCATCATCGTCCGGTGACGACCCAGGTCGCTGGCGATCAGGCACCAGAAGCCGAGCAGGTAGAGGGCCGCGGCGGGCCAGTCGTTGCGGCTGCCCATGAATCCCCACCGGAGGCTGGCGGGCAGGCCGAGGAGCAGGAGGCCCGCGGCGAAGGCGAAGGCAGGATCCTGGGTGATCCGGCGGACGATCAGGAAGACCGCGAAGGCCGCCACCACCATCCAAAACGCGGAGACGGCGTACGGAGTCAGGTTGTCGAGGCCGAGGATCAGGTAGCCGAGCTGGAGGCTCCACTTGTGGAGCGGCGGCAGGAAGTTGACCTCCCGGCTCCCGTAGAGGAACTCGCGCAGGGAGAGGCGACCCTGCATGTGGGCATGGAGATCGGAGAGGGCGTGGTTCTGATAGGCCAGCGAATCGGAGTCGGCCGGGATGTCACCCCGCGCGCTACCCTCCGCCCGGTAGTGGAGATAGCCGATGAGCAGGCACAACAGCAGGAAGAGTCGCGCCTGCCGTGCGGCATCGGCCGGCCACACGCGGGCGACGCCGGGGCGATGGTGGGCGTCGGCTCGGGGTCCCGCCTCGATCAGAGGGAATAGCCCGCCTGCCGGGCGTCCTCGTGGAACATCCTCACCGTGTCCAGCGAGTAGCTCGCGAGGTCCTTTCCGACCAGGCCCAGCTTCTTGAGGATGTCGTTGGTGACCGTGATGATGTGGCAGCCGATGGCGTCGGCGTGGAAGATGTTCAGCAGCTCCCGCGGACTGGCCCAGATCAGCTCCTGGTGGGGGTCGGGACGGAGCAGCTCCAAGGCCGCCGTCATGAGAGGTACGGGGTCGCGGCCGGTGTCGGCGATGCGGCCGGCGAAGACCGACACGCACGACGGCGGGCCGCCGCCGAGGGCCGCCGAGACCTCGCGGACCTGGTCGAGGGTCATGAGCGCGGTCACGTTCAGCTTGATCCCCGCCCTCGACAGGCGCCGGACGAGCCCGTAGGACGGCTCTCCCCGCGTGTTGGTGACCGGGATCTTCACGTAGACCTCGGAGCCCCACGAGGCGATCTCCCGCGCCTGTCGCTCCATCTCGGGGAACTCGTCCGAGAACACCTCGAAGGAGATCGGCCGGCCGGGCACCGCGGCGAGGATCTCGGCCGCGAACGCGCGGTAGTCGCTGATGCCCGCCTTGCGCATCAGCGTGGGGTTGGTGGTGAAGCCGGAGACGTAGGGCAACCGCGCCATCTCGAGCATCCCCGCCTTCTCGGCGCCGTCGGCGAAGATCTTGACCCGGAGCGAGGCGAGCGGCGAGGGAACCCGGCCCTCCTGCGGCCACACGCCCGTCTCGACGGTCGCCAAGCTCACTCCTTCCCGGCGCCGCGCACCCGCTCGACGATGCGCCGAGCGGCCCGCGGCAGGTCCTCCACGACGTAATCCGGCGCGCAGAGCTCGCGGCGATTGTAGGGGGCGTCGATGAGGAAGGTCAAGCATCCCACCGCCTGCCCGGCCACGACGTCGCTCCAGCGGTCCCCCACCATGAAGCTCCGGTCCAGGTCGATGCCGTAGTCGGCGGCCGCGCGAACGAGCAGGCCGGGTTGCGGCTTGCGGCACGAGCAGCCGTCGGCGGTGTCGTGATAGCAGGTCAGGATCGCCCGGAGCGGAAGGTGCCGCATCAGGTGGGCGTTGATCTCGTCCACGGCGGCCCGGGTCTGGGCGCCGCGGGCCACGTCGGGCTGGTTCGTGATCCCGATCAGGAGCAGGCCGTGGCTGTCGAGCAGGGCCAGCGCCTCGCGGACGCCCGGCAGCACTTCGAGGTCGGCCAGGCCGGCGGGGGGATGGGACACGCCATCCCGCTCGAACACGCGGTTGATGACCCCGTCACGGTCGAGGAAGACGGCGCTCGTCATCGGTGGAAGCGACGCGCTACCGGATCGATTCCCACTTCATCTCGGCCGCCTTCAGCTTCGGATGCGAAGCCAGCAGGTGCCACACGACCGCCTGGAACGCCTCCGCGTGGGGGGTCACGGTGCCGGGGTTCACGGTCGGGATGACGAGGCAGGTGTCGGCGACCTGGGCCGTGTATCCGCCGCTGCGGCCGACGACACCGCAGATCGTCGCCCGGACCTCCCGGGCGTGCTGGAGAGCGCGCACCAGGTTCGGGCTGACGCCGCGCTCGAGGTCGCCGCCGCCGACCGAGAAGACGAGCACCATGTCCCGCTCCCCGAGGCGGCTCACCCGGAGCCAGTCGGCGAAGACGCTCTCCCAGCCGTGGTCGTTCACGCGGGCGGTCAGCTCGGAGACGTTGTCAACCGGCGTATACGCCTCGATCCCGCAGATCTTGCGGAAGTCGTTCACCGCGTGGGAGGCGTTGGCGGCGCTCCCGCCCACTCCCAGGACGAAGAGACGGCCGCCCCGCTCACGGAGTGCGGCGAGGAGCCCCACCATCCGGTCGATCACGGCGGCGTCGAGACGGGCCAGGACCTGGGCGGCCTCGGACAGGTACGCGGCGGTATAGGACATGGCCTGAGCCTCCTGCTCGAGGAACCCCCGCGTCTGCTGGAGCCCCTCCGGCGAGCCGATCTCGTAGAACCGGCGCGTGACCTCGTGGCCGGCCATCCGTCCCTCCGCGACGAGCGCGCGATAGAGATCGGCGAGGTCGGAGGGCTGGTCGGGAGGAATCCGCGCCAGCGCGGCGCCCCGCAGCAGCGCGACGCCGTAGTCGATGTGGGTCATCTCCGGCGTGCGGGCGCGCTTGTCGTAGCCCAGCAGCCGGCCGTCGCGAAAGACGGCGTTGCTGCGGTCCCAGCGGTCGTCGTTCCGGAACACGGTCAGGAGGCCGAGGACGTCCCCGCCGGGAAAGGCGGCCAGCACCCCGCGGTAGTCGATGTCGCCGTAGGAATCCCCGTACACCACCCAGAACAGCTCGCCCAGCAGGGGCGCCGCCCGTCGCAGCGCGCCGCCGGTGCCGAGCAGGCGGGGCCCGTCGTAGGAGTATCGCAGCTCCAGGCCGTGCGCCGACCCGTCGCCCAGGTGGGCCTCGACCTGGGTGCCCAGGTGGCCGAGGCAGACGACGACCCTCCGCACGCCGTGGCGGTGGAGCAGGGCGAGCTGGTGGTCGATGAACGGGCGTCCGGCGACCTCGACGAGCGCCTTGGGGACCGCCTCGGTGGCCGGCCGCAAGCGGGTGGCGAGGCCGCCGGCCAGGAGGGCGACCGGGACGTCGGCCATCTCCACGGCGGTCATCTCATTGAATGACGACCTTCGTCCCCTCGAAGTCGAAGCGGAAGCGCACCTCGCGCAGGGGCGTCGGGGCCATGGCGTGCCGCAGCCGGGTCTTGTCCTCGGCGTAGAAGAGCAGGAAGCCGCCCCCGCCCGCCCCGATGAGCTTGCCGCCGAGAGCGCCGTTCTTCATGGCCAGATCATACCAGCCGTCGATTTCGCCGTTGGTCACCGCGCCGCTGCGCTGCTTCTTGTGCTGCCAGTGCACGTTCATCAGCTCGGCGAAGCGCCGCAGGTTGCCGGCCTCGAGGGCCTCCTTGCTCTGGTAGCCGAGGTCCTTGACGAAGTGCAGGTTGTCGACCATGCCCTTGTCACGCTCCCGGCTGCGCTGGTCCTGATCCTTCAGGATGGCGGAGGCCGACCGGCTGTAGCCGGTGAAGAAGAGGAGGAGGTTGTCCTCCAGGTTGTACAGCGTCTCGGTGTCGAGGCGGAGGGGCGAGGCCTCGACATGGTCGTTGGGCAGGAAGTGGAAGCAGGTGATGCCGCCGTAGGCGGCGATGTACTGGTCCTGCTTGCCGATCGGCTCCCCCAGCCGGTCGATCTCGATCTGGCACGCCTGCTCGGCCACCTCCCGCGCATGGACGAGGTTCTTGTTGTGTGTGTGGAGCGCCTTGAGGAGCGCGGTCGTGAAGCTGCCCGAGGAGCCCAGGCCGGTGCCGGCGGGGATGTCGGCCATGCTGGTCAGCTCCAGGTAGCCGCCGTCGACCTCGAGCAGCTTCAGCGCCTCGCGGATGATCGGGTGCTGCAGCTCGCTCGCCGAGGCCACCCGCTCGAGCCGGGAGTACTTCACGATCAAGTCGGGCACGAACGTGTGGTGGACCGTGATGTAGACGTACTTGTCGATGGCGGCGGCGATCAGGAAGCCGCTGTGCTTCCGGTAGTAGGACGGGAGGTCCGTGCCTCCGCCCCCCAGCGAGATGCGCAGCGGGCTGCGGGTGATGATCACGTGTCCTTTCCCGCGTAGACCCGGCCCACGATGTCGAGAGCGGCCATCGCATCCTCCAGGCCGCCCGAGACCGGCCCTCCCCCGCGGATGCACGAGACGAGATGGCGGTACTCGTCGCTCCACGACGGGTCCTCGCCGGGGAAGTCCCACGTGGTCGTGTCGGGAGGCCCCATCTCGGGCCGCATCCGATGGAAGGTGAGGCGCTCGGCGCCGTAGCTGCCGCCCAGGCCGTCGACCTGCAGCTTCCCCTTCTCCCCGAAGACCTCGAAGCAGAAGAGGTTCTTCCACTCCGTGCAGCTCGCGTGCAGCCAGGCCACCGCTCCCCGCGGCGTTCGCAGGCGGAGGAAGGCGTTGTCCTCCACGGGCATCTTCCAGAAGAAGGTGGCGGCGAGGCCTTCGACCTCCGCGAAGTCGCCGGCGAACCAGCGCGACAGGTCGACGAGGTGCACCCCCTGGTCGATCAGCTCGCCGCCGCCCGCCACCGCCGGATCGGCCCGCCACTCGCGCTCGTAGCCGAGGCGGCCGCCGTGGCCGTATCGCCCCCGGATGTACATCAGGGAGCCGACCGCTCCCTCGTCGAAGAGCGCCTTCGCCTTGAGGAGAGCCGGATGGAAGCGATGGTTGAAGCCCACCTTCACCCTGACCGCCGCCCGCCGGGAGGCCGCCAGCAGCCGCTGCAACTCGGCTGCGCTGCGGGCCGCGGGCTTCTCGACGAGGACGTGCTTGCCGCGCTCCACGGCGGCCAGGGCCACCGGGGCCAGCGCGTCGTTGGTGGTGGCCACGACGACGAGGTCCACGTCGTCCCGAGCCACCACCGACTCCCAGTCCCGGGTGGCCAGGCAGCCGGGATGGAGCGACGCCAGCGCCTGCGCGCGCGCAAGGTCCACGTCCGCCGCCGCCACCAGACGGCTGTCATCCAGCGCCCGCGCGCGCTTGTTGCCGACGAGGCCGCACCCGACGATCGCCACCCGCATCAGCGCCGCCCCCGGTCCTCGGGCGCGACCCGGCGCAGCGTGTACAGGTCGCTCCGCGCGAGCTCGTCGCGCTGCCCGGCCAGGCGGCGCCAGTCGTCCCACACCGCGCTCAGCAGGCGGCCCGTGATGCCGTCGCTGGCGGAGGAGGCCAGGAACACGGCGAGGGCGGCCCCCTTCTCGAGCGGCACGCCGCCCTCCGCCCGCTGCTTCACGGCCCGCTCGTAGAACTCGGGGCCCACCCGCTCCGGTCCCGCGGCGAGCACGTCGTCGAGGAGCCGGGTGTTGAGCGCGCCGGGCGCGATGGCGTTCACGTCCACGTGCGCGTCGCGCAGCTCCTCGGCGAAGGTCTCCGTGAGCCGCACGACGGCCACCTTCGAGGCGGCGTAGGCGCTGATGCGGGGCAGGGGCGAGGTCGCTCCTCCGCCCGACAGGTTGATGATCTTGCCGTAGCCCCGCTGCCGCATCCACGGGATGACCGCCCGGCACATGAGCACGGTGCCGAAGAGGTTGACCTGGACGGCCTCCACCCACTCTTCCCAGTCCACGTCCTCGATGCGCCCCATCGGCCCGTAGACGCCGGCATTGTTGACCAGGACGGCGAGCGCGGGGAGGACCTGCCGCGCCCGCTCGACGATGGCCGCGCAAGCCTCGGGGCGGGAGACGTCGGCGGCGAGCGCGTGCACGGCCTGGCCAGGCCGCACGGCCAGGGTGGCCAGCTCGTCCCGCGCCCGCCGCAGCCGTTCCTCTTCGCGCGCGACCAGGAGCACGTCGGCCCCCGCGCGCAGGAAGGCGGCCGCGATGGCCTTGCCCAGCCCCCGGCTGGCCCCCGTGACGATCGCCGAGCGGTCGGCCAGATCCATGCTCTCAGCCTCGCGCGGGGCGCCCCGGCGCGGCGTAGACGATGCGCGGATCGTGCCCCAGCGCATCCGCCAGGAACCAGCCCGGGTCGACGACGCGCGGCCGCCGCATCGCCTTCACGAAGTCGTCGGCGGCCAGGCTCCGATAATCGGGCCACTCGGTGGCCACGACGGCGATGTCCGCCCCCGTGATGGCCTCCAGCGGGCTCCGGCACAGGCGAACGGAGCCGCGCAGCTCCTCCGGCAGCCCGCCGATCGCCGGATCGTGGGCCTGCACCCGCACACCTCGCTCGCTCAGCCAGGAGCACAGCTCGACCGAAGCCGAGCGGCGCAGGGTGCTGGTTCCGGGCTTGTACGTGAGGCCGAGCACGGCCGCGATGGACCCGTCCACGTCGCGCAGCATGTCGTGCAGGCGGTCGTGCAGCCACTCTTCGTGCACCCGGTTGCTGGCCAGGACGCCGTCCACGAGCGGGGTGGCGGTCCGGTGCGACCTCCCGGAGCCGGCCAGGAACCGCAGGTCCCGGGCGAGCGTCCCCCCCGCGAAGGCCGCCCCGGGGGAGAGATAGGCCCGGGGCCCGATCCGGCCGTCGCTCTTGAGGCCGCGCTCGACCTGCTTCGCGTCCGCGCCCACCGCCTCGCAAAGACGCGCCAGCTCGTTGATGAACGCCACCGACGTGGCGAGGAACGCGTTCAGGGCGTGCTTGGTCATCTCCGCCGACTCGATGGACATCCACTCGATGCGCGGGCAGAAGGGCCCGAAGAGGGCGGCGAGCAGCGGCCTGTCGGCCTCGTCCGCCACCCCGACGACCACCCGCTCGGGGTGCTCGAAGCTGTCGAGCGCCTTTCCGAGCCGGAGGTTCTCCGGCGAGCAGGCGAAGCGCAACCGGCGCCCGCTCCAGTCCCGCTCCAGGCTCCTCACGAAGCCGACGGGAAGCTGTGACGAGACGAGGACCAGGGCTCCGGGCCGGATCGCATCGACCACCGCATCGAGGCGGCGGCGCACGTGCCCGACATCCGCCTGGTCGTGGTCGTCGACCGGCGTGTCGAACGTGACCCACACCACGTCGGCGCTGCCGAGCGCCTCGTCCGGCCGCGAGGTGAAGGAGAGCCGTCCGCTGGCCAGCCCGGCCCCGATCCGCTCGGCGAGGCCGGGCTCGAAGAGGGGCGGCTTCCCGCGATTGAGGTCGGCCACGACGCTCTCGTCGAGGTCGAGGCCCACGGTCGGCCGGCCCGCCGACGCGAGGCAGGCGGCGGTCACGCTGCCGAGATGCCACAGGCCGTAGACCGTGATCCGCACGCTACCGGCCTTCCATGACCGACGGGTTGGCCTGCAGGTACTCCAGCGTGCGGAGGACGCCTTCGCGGATCGTCAGCCGGGGACGCCACCCCAGGCCGCGGACCTTCGTCGTGTCGAGGAAGATGAAGGGGCTGTCGCCCGGCCAGCCCCGTTCGCCTCCGGTGTAGCGCCGCCGGGGGGCCAGGCCGAGGTGATCGCAGATCCAGCCCAGCGACTCGTCCACCGTGCAGGTGTGGTCGGTGCCGAGGTTGAAGACGTCGACCGGCTCGCGGGCGCGCTCCAGCACCGTGAGCATGGCGTCGATGCAGTCGTGCACGTAGAGGTAGGACTTGCGCTGCCGCCCGTTGCCGAGCACCTCGATGTCGTCCGGGTCGGCCAGCAGCTTCCGGTAGAAGTCGACGACGTGGCCGTGGGTATAACGCTCGCCGACGATCGAGACGAAGCGGAAGACGTAGCCGCGGAAGCCGAAGCCGGCGGCGTAGGCGCCGATGAGCCCCTCACCGGCCAGCTTGGACGCGCCGTAGAGGCTCGTCTGGAGGGGGAAGGGGCACGTCTCGGGAGTGGGAAAGACATCCGGCTCGCCGTAGATCGAGCCGGTCGAGGCGAAGGCGATCCGCCTCACGCCGGAGAGCCGCATGGCCTCCAGGACGTTGAATGTCGCGATGGTGTTCTGCTCCAGGTCCTTCCGGGGGTGCTCCAGGCCGAACCGGACGTCGGCGTTGGCGGCCAGGTGGAAGACGATGTCGTGTCCGTCGAGCGCCGCGCCCAGCCGACCCGCGTCGAGCACGTCGCCGCGCACCAGCCGGAAGCGCGGACCCGTCTCGGCCCCGCTCAGGAACTCCCGCCGGCCCGTCGAAAGATCGTCGTAGGCGGTCACCTCGTGCCCGTCGGCCAGCAGCCTGTCCACGAGGTGGGACCCGATGAAGCCGGCTCCCCCGGTGACGAACGCCCTCATGGCGCGCCGGCCGTCCTGGCCCGGC
>Ga0066710_100008359_pt1 | contig 10048 bp, 9 predicted proteins | sample GraSoiAngelo_159_FD_79666 | JGI IMG/M metagenome (GOLD analysis project Ga0066710, IMG submission 79666) | Grasslands soil microbial communities from the Angelo Coastal Reserve, California, USA - 14_1009_16_40cm | ecosystem: Environmental > Terrestrial > Soil > Grasslands | place: USA...
ACGTATCTGGAGACCGCGCCGTGGATCTCGGTGTTCCCGGGCGTGGCGATCATGACCGCCGTGCTGGCGTTCAACCTGATCGGCGACGGACTCCGCGACATTCTCGACCCGAACGCATAAGGTCGTGCGCGCGGCAGGCCGGGGCCCCGCCGGCCGAGGCGCGCACAATAAAAGGAGACCGACATGACCGCATCTCTGACCCGCCGCCAGCTCCTCCAGGCCGGCGGCCTCACGCTCGGCGCGCTCTCGCTCGGTCGCCCCGCGGCCGGCCAGGCGCCGAAGGACGGTGGGACCTTCACCTCCGCGCGGACCACGGAAGCGACGGGGCTCGACCCGCAGCTCGTCCCGGCGTTCTCGCGGAGCGCCCGCTCACCGATGATGTACAACCAGCTCGTCCGGTTCGAGCCGGACATGACGCCGGTGCCGGAGCTGGCCGAGTCGTGGCAGGTGAGCTCCGACGGGCTGCAGTGGACGTTCAAGCTGCGCCAGGGCGTCAAGTTCCACGACGGCCAGGAGCTGACCTCCGCCGACGTGAAGTTCACGTTCGATCGACTCTTTGAAAAGTCGCCTGGTAAATCGGACTTCATCGCGGTCGACAAGGTCGAGCCGAGCGGGAAGTACGCGGTGAAGTTCGTCACCAAGGAGCCATTCGCGGGATTGCTCGCGGCGCTCGGCGGCTTCTGGGGTTTCATCATCAGCGAGGCCGGCGTGAAGAAGCACGGCGACCTCAACAAGGCCGCCGTCGGCACCGGCCCGTTCATGCTGGAGGACTGGAAGGTCGAGCAGCAGATGGTCCTCAAGAAGCACGCGGGCTACTTCAAGAAGGGGTTGCCCTACGTCGACCAGGTGATCCTGCGCGTCATCCCCGACGAGGCCAGCATCGTCGCCGCGCTGCGCACGGGCCAGATCCACCACGCCTTCATCGAGGACAACAAGAACAACAACCTCCTCAAGGAGGAGAAGTCGCTGACCGGCTATCGCTCCTCGCGGCTCGGCTACGACTTTCTCAACATCAACGCCAGCCGCGGGCCGCTGAAGGACGTGCGCGTGCGCCAGGCGATCTCGTATGCGGTGGACCGGGCCCAGATACTGCGCGTGGCCGCCTCGGGCTTCGGCCGTCTCACCGCGCCGGCCACCGCGCCGATGAAGCAGTGGCAACTCCCCGAGGAACAGTGGATGAAGTACTACAGGCCCGATGTCGACAAGGCCAAGAAGCTCATGGCCGAGGCCGGCCAGACGGCCGGCTTCACCGTGAAGCTCGGCGTGATCCCGACCTTCCCCACGATGGTCTCGGGCGCGCCGGTCGTTGCCGCCCAGCTCAAGCGCATCGGCATCACCGCAGAGATCGAGAACGTCGAGTACGCGGTGTGGATCAAGCGGTGGCTGGCCAAGGACTTCGACATGACGATGAACACCACGCCGGGCTACGCCGATCCCGACACCGCGTTCTTTCGCGCCCTGCACTCGACGAAGGGCCAGAACTGGAATTCCTGGAGCGTGCCCGAGCTCGACGCGCTGCTGGAGGAGGGCCGGCGCACGATGGATCAGAAAAAGCGCAAGGAGATCTACGACCGCGTCCAGATCATGATCCTCGAGAACGTGCCGCACCTGTGGCTCTTCTCGGCCGACACGATCGACTTCACCCAGGCCTCGGTGAAAGGCTTCCGCCAGCATCCGACGACGCTCCTCTACGGCTTCGAAGGAGTGTGGCTCGACAAAGCGTAAGTAAGGCGCAGCGCTTGACCCGTTACGTCATGGTCCGTCTCTACTCGATGGCCCTCACGCTCCTGGGGCTCTCGCTGCTCGTGTTCTTGATGTTGCGTCTGGTGCCGGGCACGGTGGTCGAGCAGATGATCGGCGCCGACGCCATCGTGAGCCCGGCCATGGTGGCGGAGCTGAAACGATTCTTCGGCCTCGACCAGCCGTGGTGGCGGCAATACGGACTCTGGGTCGCCGGCCTGACCCACGGCGATCTCGGCACCTCGTGGCGGACCGGCAAACCCGTGGTCGCGCTGATCCTCGAGCGTCTGCCGGTCACGATGGAGCTGACCGCGTTGGCCGTCGCGTGCGCGATGGTGCTCGGCATCCCGGCCGGGATCCTGTCCGCGACCCGACGCGACAGGGCGATCGACAACATCACCCGCGTCGGCACGCTCCTTGGTCTGTCCATCCCGGTGTTCTGGCAGGGCACGATGCTCATCCTGTTCTTCTCGATCTACCTGCGCTGGATGCCGCCGGTCGTGTGGGTCGACTTCTTCACGGACCCGCGCCGGAACCTCACCATCATGCTGCTGCCGGCGCTGTGCCTGGGCACCGCCAGCGCGGCCAACATCGCGCGGACCACCCGGGCCTGCATGCTCGACGTGCTGCGCTCGGAGTACATCCGCACCGCGGCAGCCAAGGGGCTGACCGACCGGGTGGTCATCCTCAAGCACGCGCTCAAGAACGCGCTGATTCCGATCGTGACGGTGGCCGGTTTGCAGATGGGGATCCTGCTCGGCGGTACTGTCGTCGTGGAGGAGGTGTTCACGCTGCCCGGCATCGGGCGACTGGTGCTGTGGGCGATCTACCAGCGCGACTACCCGCTGACCCAGTCGACCATCCTGTTCATCGCCGTGATGTTCATGACCATCAACCTGGCCGTGGACGTGCTGTACGGGTATCTCGATCCCCGGATTCGTTACAGCGCGTAACCGAAAATCCATCGAGGAGACGTCATGCGAGCCGCGGACGCGGCCTCGCTGATGCATAATAGCCGGCACATGACGATCGCGACCTCGCCGAAACGCCTGGGGTTCTTCACGCGCCTGCTCGATCAGGCGGATCCCGCCGAACGCTACCGGCTGGCGACCGCGCAGATCATCCACGCCGAACGGTTGGGCTTCGACTCGGCGTGGATCGCCCAGCACCATTTCCACGAAGACGAGGGCGGCCTTCCCGCGCCGTTCGTCTTCCTCGCCCAGGTCGCCGCCCAGACATCGCGGATCCGCCTCGGGACGGGGATCGTGACTCTGCCGCTGGAGCTGCCGATCCGGGTCGCGGAGGACTCCGCCGTGCTCGACCTGATGTGTGGCGGGCGCCTGGAAGTGGGCGTCGGAGGTGGGGGCAACCTTTCCTCGTACGCGGCGTTCGGCCAGAGCAGTGCCGAGCGCACGACTTTGCTCGTCGAGCACCTTCAAGTGCTGCGCGACGCCTGGGCCGGGCTGCCGCTTCCCGGAGGGAAGGATCGGCTGTATCCGGCGAATCCGAGCCTGGTCGAGCGCGTCTGGCAGGCGACGTTCACGGTCGAGGGAGCCAGACGGGCCGGCGCGGCGGGGGACGGTCTCATGCTGTCGCGCACGCAGCCCCGTCCGGCCGAGGCTCCCGATCTCTCGCTGCCCGAGATCCAGAACCCGATGATCGACGCCTACGTGGAGGCGCTGCCCGAGGGCCGCGAGCCCCGTATCCTCGCCTCGCGCACCGTGTTCGTTGCGGATGACGACAGGGAAGCCCGGCGTCTCGCCGAAATCGGGCTCGGGCGACATCGCGCGCGCCTGGCCCGGTTGGGCCGCGCGACCGGAGATGGATCGCTGGACGCGATGATCGCCGCCATGGATGTGCATCTCGGCACGTCAGACGATGTGATCGCCTCGCTCAAGACGGACAGCGCGCTCGCCAGGGCGACGGACCTGGCGGTTCAGGTGCATTCGATCGATCCGCCGCATCCCTTCATCCTCAGATCGATCGAGCTGGTCGCCGAGGTGGTGGCGCCCGCGCTCGGCTGGGGACGGGATGCCGCGGGAGTGCAGCGTGTCGCGTGACCGGACGCTCGTGACCGCACGATGAAGATGTCAGGGACCGACGCCGACGTCATCGATGCGCTGGTCGGGATCACGCCGGGATCTTCTCTGGATGGGATCCGCGAGCGGAGGCCGGAGGCGCGCGCTCACGCGCAGGCGACGTACCGGGCGTTGTTCGCCCCGAAGGAACCGGGCAACGTCACCGCGCAGGAGCGTTTCGCGGTGGGCGGATTCGTCGCCGGCCTGCATGGGGCCACGGCGATTGCGGTCGCCTATGCCGCGCGCCTCGCCGACAGCGGAGCCTCGGCGGCGCTGCCGGACGCGATCGACGCGGCCATCAAGGAAGCCAAGACCCGCGGCCCGTATGGCACGTATCCGGCGGGGCCGCTGAGCCACGAAGATACTGCCGGTCCGGTCTATCGCGTGGGAGCCGCGACCCGTCGGGCGCTCGGTCCGCGCCTCTCCGCAGCATTCGAGCACGTGCACATGCTCGTCTTCCACCCGCGCGACGCCGCGCCGGCGTCGCTGCAGGCGCTGCTGGACGCCGGCTGGTCCACGACCGACATCGTCACGCTCTCGCAGATCGTCGCGTTCCTGTCGTTCCAGATCCGGGTGGTCGCCGGATTGCGCACCCTGGCTGGCCGTCCCTGACGCGAGGTCCCGACATGGCCGAGACCGTCCTCGTGCACCCGGAGCACACGGTTCCGACCGCGTTCACCCGGGCCCAGCTCGACTGGCTCCCCTGGCTCGAGCCGCTCGCCGTCGAGGCGATGACCGAGCGCCACATGGCGAGCCTCGTGGACGCCGCGCGCGTGAAATCGCCGTACTTCCGTCTCCTCGCCCGCGACCCGGACGCGCTGGAGGCCAGGACGCGAACCGACAAGGACATCTTCTACAACCCCGATGCCGGCCTGCCGCGGGCGGAGCGCGAGCTGGCCGCCGCCGCGACGTCCCGCTTCAACGGGTGCCTCTACTGCGCCTCGGTGCATGCGCGCCACGCCGCGACCTACTCGAGGCGCGAGGCCGACGTGCAGCGGCTGCTCGACGCCGGCGTCACCGTCGATCTCGGAGAACGCTGGAATGCCATCGTCGCGGCCGCGGTAGCGCTGACCGCGACGCCGATCGCGTTCGGGCCCGAGCACGTCGACCGCCTGCGCCGCTCGGGGCTCGACGATCTGGCGATCTCCGACGTCATCCACGCCGCGGCCTTCTTCAACTGGGCCAATCGCCTGATGCTCTCGCTCGGTGAACCGGCGGCCACGGCCGGGCCGTAGGCCCGATGCACTGACGAGCCGCCGCATTCACTCCTCCGAAGCGACAGCAGCGAACCAGAAGGCGCCGGCAAGCAGCACGGTAGCGCACGCCACCGTGTATGCCAGCCGCGTGCCGTGCCACAAGCTGTCCAACCACTGCCTGAGCTGCGCCGCGAGCACGTTCGCTTTTCCGCCATAGAGCTCCATGGCGCGCAAATACTGCTTCGACTCCTCGGGGGTGTATCCGAGGGCGTCACGGTCCGAGGACGCGGCGTTCAGGTAGATCCAGATCGCGCTCGCGAGGCCGACGATCAAGATCGCTGCGGCGGCGAACCGAAGACGTCGGCCCACCAAACGGTCAGCGACGGTCCTTCAGCAGCCAGTCGATGACGGCACCGCCGTCCCCCACTTCGGTGTCGCTCCGTTCCATTCTTGCCGGTCGCTCGGCCGAGGTCCGGCGCTCGATTGCAACCTCGGACTCGGCCGGAGCGCGGGACTCGACGGCAGGGCGCGGAGGACTGCTAAGCGCGGAAGGCGCAATAGCCGGCTGCCGAACGATCACCGGCACGGGAACCGGATTGGCGACCGCCGGAACCAGCGGTTCCACCATTGATTCGTCCTTGACGGCGCGGGATTCGGGGGGCCTCCAGCTCGGCTCGCGAGTGACCGATGCTGGCGCAGGCACAGCCGATGGCCGTGGAAGGTCCCGGTGGACCGGAACGGCGGTGACGGGAGGCGGCGTGACTTCGCCGTGGAAGCGCGAGACGATTCGATCGAGCCCCGTGACCCAGACAACCGCCGCGATGAGGCCGGCGGTGGCGACGGCCGCCGTCATACGGAGGGTGAACGGGCGTCGGCGCCGGCGCACTCGTCGACGGGGGTTGCCTCGAACCTTCACGGAGCGCGGGCGAGACTCCGGTTCGGGCAGAACCGCCGTCGCGCCCCAGATATCGTTCACCATCACGCTGATGTCCGGGTAGCGACGCGCCGGTCGCGCTTCGAGTGCCGTCGTGATGATCCGCTGGATGGTCGGCGACAGAGGCGGCGTCGCGGCGAGGGCGCTCCCGGTCTGACCCGCCTTGCCTGCCGTCAACAGCTGCCGTAGCAGCATTCCCAGCGCGTACACGTCGGTCGCCTCGGTCGTTTCACCCCGCTCGACCTGTTCGGGCGCACGATACGCTTGGGCAAATGCGTCGCGCAGGCGAAGCCCGATCGGCGTGCAGTACGCCGCGGTCAGCTCGGCCCCCACGAGCCGGATTCGTTCGCCGTCGTTGACCATCAGCACCGAGTCGGGTCCGAGCTGACCGTGAACGAGCCGATTGTGATGAAGCGCCTCGAGCGCCTCCCCGACCCGGATGGCGACGCGCAGCGCGGTCGACACGTCGAGCGCACCGCCGGCATCGAGAACTTCACGGAGCGTGGCGCCCTCGACCCACTCGAGCGCGACGAAGCACTGGCCGGTGTCGGTCACGCCGCATTCGTACACCCGCTGCACGCCGCGCAGGGCGTGGGCCGCGACCGCGAGCGCGCTGGCCTGATTCCGCACCGCGGCCACGAACCGCGCATCACGGGCGAACTCGTCTCGCACGACCTTGAGCGCGATCGATCGGCCGTGTCCGACGTGCTCGGCGCTGTACAGGACCACATCGCGGTTCACCGAGGAGACAGCGTTGACGCGGTAGCGCGACTGGACGACGGTGCCCGCGAGGGACAGGGAGAATTCGGGTGTGGCCGCCGCCGACAGTCGCTGAGCGCCGACCGTCACGCGCTAGTCACCCGGCTGAATCCTCGCGGGGTCGGTCTCGACGCGGGCAACGAAGCGCGTCGAACCGCGCGCTGCCGAGCAGGATCGCTGCAGGTCTGGCGATCCAGAATCTCGTGCGCATACGTCCTTTTGCCGGTCGCCGCTCCGTCCTTGCAGGGCATCATCAGATCACTGCCCGCGGCCCGCGTCAAGAGCGGAATGCGAAAGAGAAAACACTTGCCGAATTCCGAATGATGTCCTAAATCTAAACCACCCCGGGGAAGCTCGGGCCCAACAGTGCGTACCGAAGAGACCCTGACCGCAGGAGCCCCCGTAATGCAGAAGCTCGTGGAGATGGCGCGTCGGACACTCGATGTCGATCAGAAGGCGGCCGACGCGGCCCGTCACGACAATCCCAAGACGTTGAGCGCCGCGCTCGATGTCACGGAATCGGAGATTTGCGCGCACTTCATCGCTCTGGCTCGACAGCGCAGAGAACGCTGCGACGTGACCAAGGGCCGGCTGCAGCTCGACCGTAAGGCGACGGCGGCGAAGATCGACGTCGAGCAAACACGAGATTCCTTCGCACGCTTGCTCACGGCCGTCGAACCGAGCCTCGAAAAGCTCAGATCGGACCACGCGGCGGCGCTCTATCAGGCCAAGGAGAACGAGGCCCGAGCCCTCAAGCATCTCCGATGGTTCCAGCAGAAGCACGGCCTGCATTATCGGGCCGCGTCGTATCCCCAGTCCCCGTTCTACCACTTCGCCATCGTGGCCGCCCTGGCCCTGGTCGAATGGGTTTCGCTCGCGGCGTTCTACGCCGAGGGCAGCGACTTCGGGCTGTTGGGTGGCGTTCTGATCGCCATGACGCTCTCGGTGGTCAACGTCAGCCTGGCGATTCTGTCGGGGGGCCTCCTTCGGTACGTGAACCACCGAAGCACCCGCCGGAAGGCGCTCGCATTCACCGGGGTCGCGTTTCTCTATACGTGCTTTCTCCTCGTGACGCTCGCCGCCGCTCACTATCGCGTGGCCACCAATGACATCGCGCAGTCGCAGCCGGAAATGTCGGCGCCAGGCACGAGCGCGTTGCCGCCTCACATCGCCGCGGACTTCGATCAGTGGCGCGCGGCCAAACTGGCGTGGCAACGCTTCGCGCGGAACCCGGTCGGCTTCGAGGATGTCTTTTCCTGGATCCTGGTGATGCTCGCGGTCATATTCGGCATCTTCGCCTCGTACAAAGGCTACCGGATCGACGACCCCTATCCCGGCTATGGCGAGCTCGATCGCGAGCTCAACGCGAGGCGGGCCCGCTACGAGGCGGTCAAGGCCGAGTACTGCCGCCTGGTCGATCAGGTCTTCGATCGAATCCTGGACGAGCAGGCCCATCTCCTCTCGGACGTGAAGGCGAACATCGAATACTATGAGCAGCTCATCAGCCGGAGCGATGACCAGCGCCGAACGTTCGTCCATGAGGTCGCCGAGATCCAGGATGCGTGCAACATCCTGCTGAAGCGCTACCGACAGACCAACGCGCGCGTGCGAGTGTCCCCCGCGCCGTACTATTTCGGCAACAGCTTCACGTTCGAGGGCCATCTCGTGCGGCCGCCCGACGCGATCTCGGAGGACGAGGAGCGACTGTCCCGGTCCTACGAGAGCGCCATGAAAGACTTCAGCGAGATCGCTCGGCAGAACGACGCGACGGTCCAGAATCTCCGGACCGCCGAAATTCGGCGTCGCGACTATCACTTCAATAAGCTCGAGCGCGATGTCCGCGAACGGCTCATTCGCGAGGCGTGGGAGATCAAGAGCTGACGCTGTGCCGTTGAGCAGTTTGGATCGGCGGGGCATCGTTATTCTGGGTGGCATTGGCGCCTTCGCGGTCGTATTGCTGGCGACCGTCGTCGGGGTCACGTGGACCCGCCCCATCATCGGGCCCGACAACTGTGTCTACCGGGACAAGCGATTCCTCGGCCGGGCAACGACCGACCAGACCGTGATCCTCGTCGACCAGTCGGAGGCCTTGACCGAGACTCATCGGAGATTCGCCCTCAACTTCGTCAAGGACTACGTCGCCGACGACTCGAAATTCGCCGTCCGCTCGCGGATCGCGTTGTTCACGTTCAGCAAGGTGACCTTCGAATCTCGGAACGGCTCGGGGCTGCGCCCGAGCTCGGACCTATGCCGGCCGCCCTCGCGCGGGAACGACCTGTATGAAAACAATCGGAAGATCACGAAGGACTTCTACCAGCGATTTCTGATCCCGGTCACCGCGGCGCTCGAAGAAAGCCTCACGACCGAGGTCGGGGAGCAATCGCCGATTCTCGAGACGCTGCAGCTCATTTCGCGCTCGCAGGAGATCGACGACGGCGGCCGTAAGACCCTGATTCTCGTCTCGGACATGCTTCAGCACACCGGGGCGTTCAATCACTATGGGCCGCGTCGCGGCTACGAGGACTTTTGGCGCTCGGGATTCGCCGCCGACGTGAAGGCGGACTTCCGGGACTGGAACGTCATCGTCATCTATCTCCGGCGTTATCACGATCGCCAGCTGCAGCACGCCGCGCATATCGACTTCTGGCAGCGCTATTTCCACGAGGCCGGCGCGAAGATCACTCGCTGGGCCGGGGTCGACTGAGCATGGTGACGCGCCTCGTGGCCAGTCTGCCCTCCACGTTCCTCGGCTTCATCGTCGTCGGGGTCGGGGTGATTTTGACGTTCAGCTGGTCCTCTCGGGGCACCCCGGGCGCGCTACGGCACTGGACGATGACGGGCCTCGTCGTGGGGCTGATGGTCGTCTACGGAGTCCTCCTGTGGATCAGGTCGAGGACGACGGACGCCTCCGAAGCCGATGGGGAGACCTTCTATTATCTGGGTTTCATCTACACGCTCGCGACTCTGGTCGCGACGTTTGCGCCGCTGCTCAATTCGGCGGAGCGTCCGGAAAGCCGACAGGTGTTGGGGTTCTTTGGCCTCGGCCTCATTACGACGTTTGTCGGCCTGGCGGGGCGCATCGTCTTCGCCCAGACGGCGCCCGGAGCACTCGCAAGGCCAGAGGATGACGCGCGTCGACTGGGAGACGCCTATGCGGAAGCGGCGCGCGCCATCGAGAGGAGCACGGTTCGAATCGTGCATGCTCAGCAGCGCGCCGAAGGACACCTGAGCGAGTCATATTCCGGTGCGGTCGAGGCGATTCGCATCCTGTCGGGTCGCGTCACGCAGCAATTCGACTCGATGAGCGCTCAGGTGTTGAAACAGTTCGCGGCGGTGATCGA
>Ga0066710_100008360_pt1 | contig 10048 bp, 9 predicted proteins | sample GraSoiAngelo_159_FD_79666 | JGI IMG/M metagenome (GOLD analysis project Ga0066710, IMG submission 79666) | Grasslands soil microbial communities from the Angelo Coastal Reserve, California, USA - 14_1009_16_40cm | ecosystem: Environmental > Terrestrial > Soil > Grasslands | place: USA...
AGCTCGCCCAGCGTTTCGGCCCTATGGTTACCGTCAACCACCACCAGCATCGGCCGCTCGGTCGCCTGCCATAAGAGGACCAGATACAGCGCTTTGGCCGTGGGCGTCAGCCCGGCGAGCGAAAACGGGCCGGTCTCACGTCGCAAGAGCTTCGCGACCAGTTCCTGAAACGCCTGACGCCGGCTGAGAGTATGGAACAGGTCTCGAACTGCGGGATGGGTCACAAAGAAAGCCGTCTCACCGGCCCAATAGCTCTTCGACGATGTTGGTTGTGGAGTAGCCCGGCTCGAGCGCTAGCGCCATCACTTTTCCGCCCGCCGCTTCCACCTCTTCGCGTCCGGCGATGAAGTGCGCCCAATCGGCGCCCTTGATGAGAATGTCCGGCAACACTTCAGCGATCAGCTCGCGCGGCGTGTCCTCCTCGAAGAACGTCACAGCGTCGACGGCTTCGAGCGCAAGGGCCATCTGGGCCCGCTCGGTCTGCGGAATCAGCGGACGTGTGGGGCCCTTCAGGCGCGCAACGCTGGCATCGGTGTTCAGGGCCAGAATCAGCACGTCACCCAACGATCGCGCCTTTTCGAGCAGGCGTACATGACCCGGGTGCAGAATGTCGTAGCAACCATTGGTAAACACTACGGCCTTTCCATTTCGGCGCCATTCATCGCGCGCCTGGACCAACTCGGGGCGATTGTAAAATTTTCCCACGCCGGCCTATACTTCCATTGTATGCGCTGGCCATGGCGTCGAAATCTGGAGCTAGAATGAGAATGGAATGAACAGCGGGATGTTCGTACCACATCAGAACTTGAGCGATCAGATCAACGGCAACATTGTCCGGAGCGAGATCGAGGGCGGCGTCTATTTGAAGGACCTGCCCGACGAAAGCACGCTCGACGTAGTGACGCAAAACCGGGGATACACGCTCGTGGTCCGGCGCGATGGCCTGGCGCTGATTTCAGGACATCCGGAGTTCTGCCCCGAGCCGGTGCTGGTGCGCATCAGCGGATGCAACTGGGGCGGATCGATGCTCAAAGCGGCGTATCTGGGCCGCGGGATGCATCTCGAATACCGCCACCCCAGATATCGGGGACCAATCGTGACGTCACCGATTGTGGAGATCCGCGTCCGCCCGAAGGCGGCGTAACCGCGAAGGTTACTGAGCAGGTAAACGTATCACCACCGCGTGCAGTAGCTTCGCGAGGGTTTCTTTTACGCGCTCGCCGGTTTCGAGCACCTCTGCGTGCGTCAGCTTCTTAGGGAGGATTCCCGCCGCCATGTTGGTCACGCAGGAAATAGCCAGCACTTTCATTCCCATGTGATTCGCTACGATTGTCTCAGGCACGGTGGACATGCCCACGAGATCCGCACCGATGGTACGCAGGTGGCGGATCTCGGCCGGGGTTTCGTAACTGGGACCGGGAACCGCGGCGTACACGCCTTCACGCAGCGTGATGCCGAGTTCGGCCGCGGCGTGTTTGGCGATCTCGCGATATTCACGTGAGTAGGCATCGCTCATGTCGGGGAAGCGCGGGCCGAGCGTTTCGTCGTTTGGTCCCGTGAGCGGGTTCACGCCGAGCAGATTGATGTGATCCGAAATCAGCACGAGGTCGCCGGGTTTGAACTTCAAGTCGATGCCGCCGGCTGCGTTGGTCAGCACCAGGCTGTTAACGCCCCGCCGCGCCAGCTCACGGATGCCGAAGGTCACCTGCGCTGCGCTGTAGCCTTCATAAAGATGCGAGCGGCCCGAGAGGACAATCACCTCGGTCTCGCCGATTCGCCCGCCGACCAGCTTGCCGGCATGCCCGGCCGCGGTCGATTGCGGCCAGCCTTGAATCTCGGCGTACGGAGTCTCGAGCCGGTCAGCGAGAGTATCGGCAAAAGCTCCCAGGCCACTGCCAAGCACTACGCCGACCTTCGGCCGGTTCGCCATCTAAACCAGCATTCCGGCGATACACGCCGACATGAAATTCGCCATCGTGCCCGCCGCCACCGCTTTCATTCCCAGTCTGGCCAGGTCGGATTTGCGCGTCGGCGCCAGCGCGCCGATGCCTCCCACCTGGATCGCGACCGAGCTCAGGTTCGCGAACCCGCACAACGCGTAGGTCGCGATCACAAAGGAACGCTGGTCAAGCGTGGAGCCGATCTTACCCAGGTCAACGAACGCCACGAATTCATTCAGGATCAGCCGCGTACCGAGCAGGTTGCCCACTGTGGCGCAATCATTCCATTTGACACCCAGCAGCCATGCGATCGGCGCGAAAATGCGTCCCAGAATCCCTTGCATCGAGCCGGGCAGCCATGAGAACGCGTGTATCGAGTGCACCCAGCCCAGACCACCGTTGATCAGCGCGATCAACCCGATAAAAGCAATCAGCATGGCGGCGATGTTCAACGCCAGGTGCATGCCGTCGGCGGCGCCGCGCGCTGCGGCATCGATCACATTGACGCCGGGCTTCTCCACATCGATTTTCACGCCGCCCGCCGTCGCTGGTTTCTCGGTCTCCGGCATCAGCATCTTGGCAAGCATCAGCGTCGCGGGCGCGGTCATGATCACGGCGGTCAGTAAGTGCCGGATCTCGACTCCGGCAATGATGACGTAGGCCGCCATCACGGCGCCCGAGACGTGGGCCATTCCGCTCGTCATCACCGTGAAGAGTTCGCTTTGTGTCAGGCCTGCGAGAAATGGTCGGATCGTCAGCGGCGCTTCGGTTTGGCCCATGAAGATGCTGGCTGCGACATTAGTTGATTCCGCACCGCTGGTTCCCATCACCCGTTGCATTAGAATCGCCATCCCTCGCACGAAAATCTGCATAACGCCGAGGTAATACAATACGGCAAACAACGACGCGATGAAAATGACGATCGGCAGAACTTGAAACGCGAAAATCACCCCAAACTGGTCGTTTTTTACGCCCAACTTATCGCCGAAAACAAACTTGCTGCCTTCCACTGCAAATCCGAGCAGGTGGTTCACGCCTCCGCTGGCCGCCTTGAACGCGAGCTCCACGGGGGTCTTGAGCACCAGGAATGCGAACCCGAATTGCAGCCCCAGGCCCCAAAACAAAAGGCGTGGCTGGATCGCGCGGCGATTCGACGAGAAAAGAAATGCAACCGCAATAATAACGAGGAGGCCCAGCAGGCCGGTGAATCTTTCCATGTAGCGAGCGAGTGTATCAAATAATGCGCGCGAACGGAGTGAAGTTGATCGTGCGCGCTAGCCGACAACCTCTAGAATCAACTCGCGCTCTTCCGGCGGCGTCGCGGAGATGCGGAAGGCGTCCTCCACCAGTTGGGCAGCCTCTTCCACGCGTTCTTCGCGCGTGTAATAAAGACGGCAGAGCACACCGCCGGCATCCACCTTCTGGCCGATTTTTACTTCCAGAATCACCCCCACCGCCGGGTCGATCGTGTCTTCCTTGGTGTCCCGTCCGGCGCCGATCATGGCGGATGCCTGCCCGATGTACTCGGCGTCGATAGCGCTGACAAAGCCAGCGCGCGGCGAAGCGATCTCGCGCGCGCCGGTGGCGTTCGGCAGCAGCTCGAACCGGTCCAGCACTTGCGGATTGCCTCCCTGCGCGGTAATAACTTCCTTGAACTTCCGGTAGCCGGAGCCGTCGAGAAGCCTCTTTTGCGCGAGCTCGCGGGCATCGTCGAGCGTTGGCACGATCTTGCCGAGATAGATCATGCGCGCGGCGTGCTCCATCGTGAGCCGCGTAAGATCGGTGGGCCCTACGTTCTGCAACGTTTGCGAAACTTCCATCACTTCAAGCGCATTCCCCACCGCGAAACCCAGCGGCTGGTTCATGTCCGTGATCAGCGCCTGCACCCGCTTATCCATGCGCCGCCCGATCCCAACCATCATCTGCGCGAGCCTCCGCGCATCCACCTGGCGCTTCACAAAGGCGCCCGCGCCGACTTTGACGTCGAGCACCAGCGCGTCCAGGCCGGCGGCCAGCTTCTTCGACATGATTGAAGAAGCGATTAACGGAATCGATTCAACCGTGGCTGTAGCATCCCGCAGCGCGTACAACTTGCCGTCAGCCGGAGCCACTTCCGGCGTCTGGCCGATGAACGCCAGTTTATGCGCCAGCAGTTGCTCGCGGAACTGGTCGATCCCGAGGTTGGTTCGAAATCCCGGAATCGCTTCGAGCTTGTCAAGCGTGCCACCCGTGTGGCCTAGTGCGCGTCCCGAAATCATGGGAACCACGACGCCGGCTGCGGCCGCCAACGGCGCGGCGATCAAGCTGGTTTTATCCCCCACGCCGCCGGTCGAGTGTTTGTCTACTTTCACCCCCGGAACCGAGGAGAGATCCACCGTCTCGCCCGATTGGACCATGCGCTCCGTCAGGGCGCTCACTTCGCGGTCGGTCATGCCTGAGAAAAATACCGCCATCAGGAATGCGGACATCTGATAATCCGGAATTGTGCCGCCCGTATAACCATCAACAAGGAAAGCAATTTCTTCCGCGGACAACTCTTCGCCGTCCCTTTTACGGTGGATCAGGTCGACAGTTCGCATTTAAGAACTGAGAGTAGCATCTTATTTGATTGGAAGTAAAGGAAGTAGCGCTCGGGCGACTAGACTGAATGGATGCGAATCGTGCCTCTGTAAGAGGTCACCCGGAGCACGGGTCCGCCGCCGTTGACCGTGCCGCGAAATTCGCGCTCGCGGCGCCCGGACTGGACGGTGTGCGAAAAGTCGCAGTCGAGAGTGGCGCGGCGCTCGAGTTGCGCGTGAATTTCGAACGCACTGGACCGCGGGAGCGCCAGCTCCACTGACCCACGATACGTGTCGACATGGCTGCGGGAATTGAAGATCGCAAACGACGCGCGCACCGTTCCCTTGTAGGTTTTCAAATCGAGCGCGCCCCGCAGACCGTTCAGGCGCGCCTCACCTTTGTACGTATCGAACTCGATATCGCCCTGGACTCCTGAAATGTCCGACTCCGACTTGTAGTCCTTAACCGACAGGCTGGCGCCGGCCGGCATGCGGATCGTGTAGCGGACAAACGGCAGGTTGCCCTGAAGGAACGCGTGCCTGTCGTGATAGACAGATTTGATGCGCACGCTCCCTGACGACGCGTCGACCCGGATTTCGACGTCATCCACAGGCTCCGTCATCCAACTCAGGTCCGGTTCGATGCGGGCCTGAATGTCGACCTGCGGCTGGTCCCAGGCGGTCACCCGGATCGAGCCCTTGTATGTATCGAGCCAGAGCCGGCCGCCTTTTTCAAGCGGAACAGTTTTCTTGAATTCCCGGAGATCCGCCGCCGGGAGCAGTGAGGCGGCGGCAATCAGAAGCAGGACCAGGCGCGGCAGCATAGAGACCCCCCTTGCTTAGGACGCAGCAGCACGGAAAAAGTTCGATCGAACGGCTTCTCCTCTACTTTTGAAGCGCCGCATGTCCCTGGTCCAGCATTGCTGTCTTAGCCGCCACCCACTCCTCGATCCGCCGCTGCTCCGCCTGAGCCCGGACCAGCGCCTCGGCAGCCTGGTCAGGCGCCGGACCGCCAATGACGTTCCGTACGCGGACGAAATGCTCGGCATCGAGGGCACGCTCGACCTCCGCCTGCGTCAGGTGCAGCGTTGGCCTGAGTGTCTCGAGCGTCGCGGCGATCGCGCCGGGATCGTCGTTGGAGCCGCAGGCCGCCACCGTCTGCGCCACCAGCTTGTGGGCGTCGCGAAAACTCATGCCCTCGCGGCGCACCAGCGTATCGGCCAGCTCGGTAACCGTAAGAAAGTCCCGTTGCGCCCGCTGGGCCAACGTGACGCGGTCGATCTCCACCGACCGCATCGCTGCGGCCAAGAGCTTCAAGGTTCGCACAGCGTCATGGAACATCGCGAAGATCATGGGCTGCAGGTCGTCCTCGCTGTCGTTGATGTCGCCGAAGGGCGTGTTATGGGCGCAGGTGAGCACCGTCTGCGCCTGCCCGAGCGCCCGGCTCGCCAGAATGCGCGTATGCTCCAGGGCCACCGGATTTCTTTTCTGCGGCATGATGCTGGACGACTGCACGAATGCATCCGAGAATCGCAGAAACCCGAATTCGCGCATCGACCACAGCAGCAGATCCTGAATCAGCTTGCCCAAATTTACCATCGCGATCGCGACCGCAGCCGCCGATTCGGTCAGATAGTCGATCGCGGAGATCGCGGCGTAAGAGTTTTCAGCCAAACCCTCGAAGCCGAGGAGGCGTGCGGTCTCGTGGCGATCGATGGGGAATCCCGTGGTCGTGATGGCGCCTGCGCCGAGAGGGCTGAGGTTCACACGCGCGAAAGCCTCCTCGGTCCGCGCAGCGTCGCGGGCCAGGAATTCGCATGCGCCTAGCATATAGTGCGCGAGCGTGGTGGGCTGCGCCGGCTGTGTGTGCGTATGCGCCGGCATGATGGTTTCGAGGTTTTGCGATGCCAGATCCAGCAGCACGCGGCGGGCCTCGGCGACCGCCGTCTCAAACTTCAGCAGCTCGCGCCGCGCCGCCATCCGGTAAAGCGTAATGGCGATGTCGTTGCGGCTGCGGCCGATGTGCATCTTGCCGGCTGTATCCCGGCCGCACGCCAGCTCGATCAGAGACTCAACAAAAAAGAAAAGGTCCTCGTGGATGCCGTCGTAGCGCGCCGCGGCCATGCGCTCCCGGTCCAGGCTCTTGATCGCGGCCAGCAGCGTCCGCTCCTCTGCCAGGGACAAAATTCCCTGCCGCGCCAGCATCCGCGTATGCGCAAAGTGAATGTCTATGAGGGAATCGAGGAAATACTTCTTTGCGTCTTCAAAATTGGGGGCAAGCACCGTTTCGGCGTAGATTGAGGAGGGAAACCGCTGAGGAGTCACCTTCTCATCTTAACCGCACGCCGGGCGTAATCAACACCACTCCATACCGTCAGCGCCACCGTCAACCATTTCAATGCCCCGACTAACGATCCGGATGCGTATCCGGCAAAGTGCATGACCAATCCCACGGCGAACGCGATCTGCACCGCCGTGCTGGCCTTGCCCCACAGCGACGGCGGAAAATCCCGTAAAGATTTCGTGAATACGAAAACGCCCGCCGCGAACAGCAGGATCAAAATATCACGGCCCAACACCAGCACCGCCACCCACGTCTCGATCACGTCGTCGAGCGCCAGCACCAGGAATGTTCCGCTCAGCAACACTTTGTCCGCCACCGGATCGAGATACGCGCCGAGCCGCGACGAGGTGCCCCATCGCCTCGCGAGGAATCCATCCAGCGCATCCGTCAGGCCGGCGATCACGAACAGCGCGAGGGCGGAGTCATACTCGCGGCGCCAGAGCTGAAGGAACAGGTACGGAGCCAGCGCCAGCCGCGCAAAGCTGAGCAGATTCGGAAGGTGCTTCACGAAACCTTTTCATGATCGCGCACCACGCTTCGCGCTCAGGAAACCACTGCGCGGGCGCCCTGTCTGGCCAGTTGATCGGAGCTCAGGATCTCGTAAAGTGTGGGGTCTGACATGATGCGGCTCACCAGCGCGAAATGCATCGCATGCCCGGCCTTCTCCGCGATCACGTGACCGAGCAGCGGCTTCCCGATCAGCGCCAGGTCGCCGATCAGGTCCAGCGCCTTATGGCGGCAGCACTCATCGACGAAACGCAGCCCGCCGGGGTTCAGAATCCCTTTGTGGTTGAAGCAGACAGCGTTCTCCAGGGACGCGCCCCGAATCAGCCCCATGTTGCGCATCTGGTCGAGATCGTATTCAAAGCCGAAGGTTCGCGCTGGCGCCACCTCGGCGGCGTAACGTTCCGGTGTCACTTCCATCTCGAGTACTTGCCGGCCCACCATGGGATGGTCGTAAAAGATATCGCAAGTGAGCAGGAAACGGTTCGACGGCAGAATCGTGATGCGTTTGCCGCCGCCCTCCACCGAAACCGGCTTCCGGATGCGCAGGTAACGTCTCCGCTTGCGGTAGTGCTTGATGCCCGCGGCGCGGATCAGCTCGACGAACGGTTTCCCGCTTCCGTCAAGGATGGGGACCTCCAGGTTGTCGATCTCCACGAACGCGTTGTCCACGCTCATGCTGTAGAACACGCTCAGCAGATGCTCGGTGGTGGAGATCAGTACGCCTTGCCGCATCAGGCTCGTGGCGTAGCTCACCTTCTGCACATGGCGCCAGCTGGCGGGGATCCCAAAACCGTCCAGGTCCGTGCGGATGAAAACGATGCCGGTGGAGGGAGGAGCGGGTTGGATACGAATACGAACCGGAACGCCCGAGTGGAGGCCCACGCCGCACGCCTCCACGGGCCGTTGAACCGTCGTCTCAAACCTCAAATACAGCCTCCACCAATGGTTTGATCAAAACGAATTTACATTGTAGCAACGGTATGTGACTCTGGCTAGTCTTCTGAGAAAAAAAGACTTGTAGTTGCACGCGTGTTGTATTTTAGACACACTGGCGAGCGCCGGTGTGGCATTGAGCAAGCGGCTTCACCAGTCCTTTACCATAAAAGAGTGGCCCAGCTCTTTCTGATTGATTCGTTTGGGTTCATCTTTCGCGCCTACCACGCACGGGCCCGCTCGGGGGCTCCGCCGATGCGCACCGCCGGAGGAATCTCCACGGAAGCGGTGTACATTTTTCACAACATGGTGCGGCGCCTGAGATCGACTCAAAAGCCGGAGTACCTGGCCGCGATTTTTGAGAGCCAGGGGCCCACGTTTCGCGACGAGGCGTTTGCATCCTATAAAGCCAACCGCACCGAAACGCCGCCCGACCTGCTGGAACAGATTCCGTGGATCCGCCGCACTCTCGAAGCCATGCGAATTCCGGTGCTAGAGTACACAGGGTTCGAGGCGGACGACGTAATCGGAACGCTTGCTTGCCGCGCGGTGGAACAGGGCTTTCAGGTGGTGATCGTCTCGAGCGATAAGGACATGCTGCAGCTTGTAAACGATCACGTCCGCATGCTCAATCCGATGAAGGACGATATGTGGTACGACGCGGAGGCGACGGAGAAGTTCATGGGCGTCCGCCCGGCGCAAATCGCCGACCTGTTGGCGCTGAAGGGCGACACCATCGACAACATTCCCGGCGCGCCGGGCATCGGCGACAAGGGGGCCAAGGACCTGGTCGTGCGGTTCGGCTCAGTGGAGACCGCGATCGAACACGCCGCGGAAGTCGAACGGCGCACCTATCGGGAAAGCCTCCAAAACTACCGCGACCAGATCCTGCTCAGCAAGAAACTCGCCACCATCCACACCGACGTGCCCATCCCGTTCGAGCTCGATTCCGTCGCCGCGAAGGAACCCGACAACACCGCTCTTCGTGAGATCTATAAGACGCTTGAATTTTCCAGTCTCTTGCGTGAACTAGGGCCGGCGTCCAGGCCCGCCGCCGAGCGCGATTACCGCCAGCTAACCTCCGAAGCCGATCTCGATGCGTGGCTTGCGACTGTTCCTTCCAACGCGCCCGTCGCTGTCGCCGCCGGCGAGATGATGTCCGATACAGTGCTCGGATTTTCAGCCCAGCGTGGCGCGGCGCGCTCCATCGCCGCCGCCAGGATTCCGGCGCGCGCGACCGTAGGCCATGACATCAAATCGCTGGTCCGCCGCTTCGGCGACTCGCCCCAGCTCGCGCACGACGTGATGCTCTACGGTTTCCTCATCTCGGCCGATCCGGGAGCCTGCGATCTTGCCTCTCTCGCCGAACGGTACCTGGACCAGGCGCTCGAGCCCGACCCCGCTAGTCATGCGGATGCCATCCTGGCGCTGTACGAGAAACTACGTCCGGAGATCGAAGGCCTCGGCCTCGCCGAGCTCTATGAAACCATCGATCTGCCGCTCGTCCGCGTGCTGGCCCGGATGGAGCAGACTGGTGTCCGCATCGATCCGCTGCAACTCCAGCGCATGAGCCGGCGCATGGAGGAGGAAATGGCGCGGCTCTCCAGCCATGTCTGCGAACTCGCCGGAAAAACGTTCAACATAAACTCGCCGCAACAGTTGGGCAAGGTGTTGTTCGAGGATTTGAAACTCCCGGCGCCGGTCAAATACGGAAAGGGCAAGGTCATCTCGACCGCCGCGGACGTGCTGGAGACTCTGGCGGAAGA
>Ga0066710_100008362_pt1 | contig 10047 bp, 8 predicted proteins | sample GraSoiAngelo_159_FD_79666 | JGI IMG/M metagenome (GOLD analysis project Ga0066710, IMG submission 79666) | Grasslands soil microbial communities from the Angelo Coastal Reserve, California, USA - 14_1009_16_40cm | ecosystem: Environmental > Terrestrial > Soil > Grasslands | place: USA...
CGTCCCGGGTACCACGAGGTGCCGCTCGACGTGCAGCAGCGCTCGTTTCGACTCATGCTCGATCTGGCGGCGCACCACCACAAACCGGTGCTGGTGCACGACCGCGAGGCGCACGCAGAGATCCTGGATGAGCTCTCGCGTGTGCCCGAGGTTCGCGGCATCATGCACTGCTTCAGCGGCGATACCGCGCACGCGCAGCGCTGCGTCGAGCGGGGCTTCGCTGTTTCGTTCTCCGGGATCGTCACTTTCCCGAACGCCGGCGGCATCCGTGCGGCGGCGCGGGACGTGGCGCCCGAGTCATTCGTCGTCGAGACGGACGCGCCCTTTCTCTCGCCGGTCCCGCACCGAGGCAAGGTCAACCTCCCCGAGCGTGTGGCGCACACCGCTGCCGAGGTGGCACGCCTGCGCGGGCTGGCTGTCGACGACGTGCGCGAGCTGACGGCGGCGACGGCGCGGCGCATCCTCGGTGTCAGCGCTCATGAGCGCGAGCATGCCGCAGGCTGACCTCACGGATCCGCGCACGCTCCGCAGCGTCTCGCAGCACGCCGGGCTGCGGCGCAGCCGGCGCATGAGCCAGAACTTCCTGGTGGATGGCGAGGCGCTCGAGTTCATCGTGAGCGCGCTGGAGGTCAGCAGCGACGACGAGGTGTTCGAGATCGGATGCGGCGCCGGCACGTTGACCGGTGCGCTCGCCGGTCGCGCCGCGCGGGTGCTCGCCGTCGACGTGGATCCAGCGTGCGTCCGAGCCACGATGCACACGCAGCGGTCACGCGACAACGTGACCGTGATCCGCGCCGACGCGCGCAGCGTGGATCCCATGGACCACGGCTTCACCGCGCCGTGGCTGGCCACCGGGAATCTCCCGTACCACCTCACCGGGCCACTCCTGAGCCATCTGCTGGAGCTGCCCATTCCGCCGGCGCGCGCCGTGGTGCTCATGCAACGCGAGGTGGCGGCGCGCCTGGCTGCAGAGGCCGGCGACTGGAGCCTGGCGACCGTGGCGATCCGTTCGCTGGCGTCCGTCGAGCGGCTGCGCGAGCTGCCGCCGGAGTCGTTCGACCCCGCTCCCGCGGTGCATTCGTCGGTGGTACGGCTCCGGCCTGCACCGGTGCTGGCGCCTGACGCGCGGCGTGCCGTGCTGGCGATCGCACGGGCCGCGTTCCAGGTGCGGCGCAAGACGCTGCGCCATGGCGCGGCGCGCGCGCTCGGCGGGGACCTCACGGCATCCGTGCAGGCGCTGTCCGCGGCGGGCATTGACCCGGCTCGCCGCCCGGGTACCCTTCACCTCGATGAGTGGCAGCGCCTCGCGAGTGCGGTCGCCGAGGTGAGCGGGCCGGACCCGTGAAGGCGGCTCCTCCGGATGCAGGGTCGGTCAGCGGTGACGCCCTGAACGGGCGTCCATCGCCGCTGCATGCGGGTCGCGCGGCGCTCCCGCCCCTGCCCGAAGACGCCGAGGGCTTCATCGCTGTCCTGCGCCGCCGTGACTTCCGCTACCTCTGGGCGGGGCAGGCCGCCTCCCAGCTCGCCGACAAGTTCCTCATGTTCACGCTGCTCATCTTCATGTACTCGATCACGGGACGGGCGTCATACCAGTCGGCGCTGATGATCGCGTACACGCTGCCGAGCGTCCTGCTGAGCGCTCCCGCCGGGGTGTATGCGGACCGGCACGACAAGCGCACCCTGATGATCGGCACCAACGTGGTGCGCGGACTCATGGTGCTGCTCATACCGCTGGCGCAGTTCGTACCGGGCGTGCAGCACCAGGCGTGGCCGCTCATCGTCATCACCCTGCTGTTCAGCTCGGCTGGGCAGGTGTTCGCGCCGGCGGAGGCGGCCAGCATCCCGTCGCTGGTGGCGCGCAACCAGATCACCGAGGCGACGTCGCTCTTCATGACCACGGTGATCCTCACGCTGGTGCTCGGCGTACCCGCGGCGACGCTGTGCATCGGCTTCTTCGGCACGCAGGCGCCCTTCTACATCGCCGCCGGGCTGTTCGCCATCGCCGCGCTGGCTCTGTGGCGGGTGGGCACGTCCCTCCGCAACGTGCAGGAGGGCGCGGCCCCGTCGCCGCACGTGCTTCGCGAGCTCCGCGAGGGCGCCGCGATCCTGCGCAACAGCCCGGCGCTGCGCCTGGGCCTGTACCAGCTGGGGCTGGCGCTCATGGTCGTGTTCACCATCTTCGCGCTCGGTCCCGTCTACATGGTCAAGGTGCTCGGCCGCTCCGACCAGGACACGTACATCGTGCTGGTGCCGGCCACCTTCGGCCTCATCGCCACAGCTGCGGTGCTCGGCCAGCGCACCAAGTTCTCGCGTGCGAGCGTGCTTGTCGGCGCGGTGCTCACGGCGAGCGCGGCGCTGATCGTCATGGGAGTAATTCCCGCCGTCCTGCGTCACGTCGACGCCGGCGGCGCGTTGATCCCGCTGGCCGTGACGATGGCGCTGGTGTTCGGATGCGCACTGGGGGCACTGCTGATTCCCGCGTTCACGGTGCTGCAGGAGCGGACGACCCCGGAGAGCCGAGGGCGCATCTTCGGCGGCATCTTCACCGTGATCAACGCCGCGGTGGCGGTGCCGCTGCTGCTCGCGGGCATCATCGCCGATCTGTTTGGAGTTGACCGCGTGATCGCGGCGCTCGGCGTGTTGTTGCTCGTGCTCGCTGTCGTGGTTCGCACGCTGGGCTGGAAGCGCCTCGCCGTTCTGGAAGCAGAGCAGGCCGCGCTGACGGTCGTGGACGCCGAGCAGCCCTGATCGCGATCCTGCAACGGCGGCGTCGCGAAGCCATGGACATCCCAGGGTGCCGCAGCGCCGGTGGCAAGCTCGCCGCATCGGCCCGGAGCCGGTCCTCCGAAAGGTGCAGTGGAGCTGACATGAGGGCCATCGTGACGTGCGAGTGCTGCGGCCACCGCCAGGCGGTGGCCCGGTCGATCACGCGCCCCACGTCCTTTCATGTGGTGTGTCACAGCTGCGAGGGCGTGCTGCGTGTCGAGGTGACCGCCGCCGACCTGCACGCTGCCGAAGCAACGACGCGAGCGGCGCGACCGGCGGCACGCGTCAGGTAGCCGTCGGCCGGATTAGCGGCGGGCGCGGCTTCGAGGCGCTGCTATCATCGAAATCGATCCGGGCGTCGATGGCGGCCGATCCTGGGGCGCATAGCCCAGTTGGTACGAGCGCTGCGTTGACATCGCAGAGGGCATAGGTTCGATCCCTATTGCGCCCACCAGTGTCTTCGCGTAGCGGGTGTGTCCAGCGCGAGGGCGGCCGGCGTCGCTAGCCCGCCTCGGCCCGCTACACCAAGGTCGCCCAGTAATTGCCAGCCGCGATGAGGAGGTCGCCGCCCGCAACGCATGTACCAACGACTGGACATGTGACGCCGCGCAGGACGCTCTGAGCCGGCGCGGTTCCTGACTGGATCGTCCAGCCGGAGCCGTTCCATCCTTCAGCGAGAGCTGTGCCCCCGCCGTATTGCCCGACCGCGGTGCAGGAGGTCGTTGAAGGACACGAGGCGCCGCTGAAATACGCAACGACAACGGCGGGTTTCGGCGTCGGCTGGATCGTCCAGACCAGACCGTCCCAGCCCTCGGCGAGGAGCTGGCCGCCGCCACTGCCCACGGCGACGCACATCGTTGCTGTGGGGCAGGACACCCCATTCAGGGAGCTGGCACCGGAGTTGGGCGTAGTCTGGAGGCCCCACGTCACGCCGTTCCACTGTTCCGCCAGAGTGACGCGCGCGTTCGGCGCCATGGTCGCTGAGCCGACAGCCATGCAACTCGCGCGCGTGCGACACGAGACCCCGTTGAACTGTGCGGCGCTGGCGCCCGCGGGATCGACCGGCGCCAGGGCATTCCAGGCGCTGCCGTTCCACGACTCCGCAGCGGTGATTGCAGCCCCCGATGCGGTCGAATAACCCACCGCCATGCACGACGTCGTCGACGAGCACGACACGCCGGTAAGGCGCCCGTTCTGTGCGGCCGGTATTGATTGTATCGTCCAGCTCACGCCGTTCCAGCGCTCCGCCAACATGGCCTCGGTGCCGGAGCTGGCTGTGGAGTAGCCGACCGCGGTACATGCCGTGCTCGAAACGCAGGAGACGCCCAGCAAACGTGTTGCCTGGGAGCCGGAAGGGTTGCGCGTGGTCTGTAACACCCATGTCGTTCCGTGCCAGCTCTCCGCCAAGGGCGCGTCGAGGCCGAGACTGTTGATGTAGTTGCCGACCGCGGTGCACGACGCGGTCGATGCGCACGAGACAGCGTTGAGATGACTGTCGGTCGTGCCATAGCCGTTCGGGGGGGGGTGTGCTGTCCAGTTGCTGCCGTCCCAGTGCTCTGCCAGCGTCATCTGCACATACCCGTACCGTGGGTTGGGTAGATTGGCCTGATCTCCGGCGGCGGTGCACTCGGTGCTCGATCGGCACGAAACTCCGAAGAGGCGGGCGTTACCGACGGATGGAGTGGTCTGCATCGTCCAACTGGTGCCGTTCCAGTGCTCAACCAGCGAAGCGTAGGCGCAAAACGGGCCGCACGTTTCTGATGCGGAGGTTCCCACGGCGATGCAGGTGGTGGTCGACGGACATGAGACCGCATCCAGCTCGGTTGACGGAGCGCCGGGCGGTTCGGGGGTGTACTGGAGCGTCCACTTGGTGCCGTTCCAGCGTTCCGCCAATGTGACGCAGAAATACTCGGCGCCGCCAACACTGCAGGCGGCGCCGACCGCTGTGCAGGCGTTCGCGGCCGGGCAGGCCACACCGTACAGCAGGTTGCAGTCGTACTTCGCCCGGTACGGGGTGGTCTGGATCGTCCAGCTGCTGCCGTTCCACCGCTCGGCGAGCGGAATGCAAGCGGTGCCGGTGAGGTTACGGCCTACCGCGGTGCAGGCCGCTGCCGAAGAGCACGAAACCCCATCAAGCAGGCTGCCTTGCGTGCCACTGGGGACGCTTGCGGTGAGCAGCGTCCAGTTCGTGCCATTCCATCGCTCGGCCAGAGGAACCTGACTGCTGCTGGAGGCCGGGTTTCTTCCGACCGCGATGCAGGTGCTGACGGAAGGGCACGAAACAGCGCTGAGGACCCCGGAGCCGGGTGTGGGCGTGACGGTCCAACTGCTGCCGTCCCAACGCTCGGCTAGCGGGGCGGACGGGCTCGACTGCCCGACGGCCACGCAGAACGTGCCCGTCGGACATGAGACGCCCGCCAGTTGGCCACCGGCGATATTCGGCATCGCCTGCCGCGCCCAACTGCTGCCGTCCCACCGGGCGGCGAGAGTCGCATTGACGCTGCGGCTGTTGGTATAGCCGCCCACGGCGGTGCACGCACTCGCGGCGGAGCACGAGACCGCCGGCAGTGAGCCCTTCGTGACTACGGGATTCGGCGTCAGCTGGACCGTCCAGGACGAGGTCGCGCCGGCGCCCGCGACGCCCAGCGTCAGAGCACACACCACGCAGCAGGCTATGCAGATCGCCCGTCGCTTTATCACCATCCTCACCCACCTGCGAGAGGTCGACGCTCCCCGTGCCGCCGCCGAACCCGAGCGACCGAATCGTATCCGAACCGGTCGCGGGCAAGCTGACGCCACTAACAGACCCACCTCGGCGCGACGGACCAAACCCTTGATCGTCGGATTGGCGGGATGTATGAATTCGTGTACGATGGATTCATGAAGGTTGGCACGACGATCCCCATCAACCAGGCTCGCCCGCGGTTGACGGAAATCCTTGAGATCGTCCGTCGTGAGCCGGTGACCATCACCAAGGATGGCTCCCCGGTCGCCGTGGTGGTCGACCCGGAGGACTACGAGAGCCTGCTCGCGACGCTTGAGATATTGACCAGCCCTGACCTGCGGCGTCAGCTCGCCGAGTTCGACTTGCGTCGAGATCGAGGAGAGCTCGAATGGGTAAGCCATGAGGAAGTCGAGCGACTGATCGTTGGCTGAAATCCGTTGGGAGCGAAACGCCCTGGGCGGTGTTCTCGACCTTGGCGGACGGACAAGGACGCGGATCGTCAGCCAGGTCGGTAACCTTCGTCGCTTCCCGGAGCTTGGAGTGCGAGCGTTCGGGCCGTACGAAGGGAAACGGCGGCTCGTCGTGGGGCCCTATAGCATCGTGTACGAGTACGACGCCGAGCACGGCGTGGTCTCAGTCATCGCCGTGGCTCGCGGAGGTCCGCTGTTTCGCTGACGCCGGCGGCGTCGAGGCAGCGCAGGCAACAGGTGCGTTGCCTGCGCTGGATATGTCGGGGGCCAGTCGCGTATTCACGCAACGCCTGGCCGGGCTGCCTACCTTGACATCCAGAGGTCGTAGGTTCGATCTCTATTGCGCCCACCAAACATGCGATTGCGATGGTCGAGTCGGCGTCACTTGCTCGGTGGCAGGCTGACCGATCTTTACAACTCTTGGTTGCAGGCGCCACGCGTCAAGTCGAAGACTCGCGCCTGAGGTTCGGCTTTGAGAGCGGGAGGCATCTGCGCTGCATTGACACCGGCTCCGGCCGGGAGCTTGCGCCAGCTCCGCGCTATGCCCGCTACCGTACAGACACGAGCCCCCAACCAGCGTCAAGGTCATGCCGCGGCGCACGGAATGTCCTTATTGGGGCGACGGGGCGTCGAGAGGCGGCCATGGTGGGACGTGCAGGGGGCTACGGACGAGGCGATCGCGCGATCTCGCATGCGCGTCTCGAGCCGCGCGCCGAAGGGGTGGGACCAGATGACGTAAGGATCGCACCGCGTCAGCAGATGTACGCACAAAACCCGTTATGACAAGGAGGCTATAGGTGAAGCGGATCTTTTCCAAGAAATTTGGCATTCTGGGAGGCACAGCACTTGCTGCTCTGGCCGCACCAGTCGCCGCCCTGGCCCTGGGCGTTGGCCAGCCTACGCTCGGCGATGTGGAGGCCACCTTCTCAGTGAACTTGAGCGCGGCACCGACGATCAACTTCTGCACCTCTCCCTCGGGCAATTCCTTCGTTGAGAGGGGATTCAAGTGGAAGGGCAGCATGACCGACGCCAATCCGAGTGGGCACATCTACGGGCTCAACGGGGTGCTGTCGATCACGGGCACGTTCACGATCAATGGCACGACCGGAGAAGGCGTCGGCAACGGCTTCATCACGCTGACCACCAACACCGGCAGCAAGATCTTCCAGGGCTCGTTCGAGCTCCCGACCCAGGTCACCAGCCCTCAAACGGGCAGCGCGGTGGCGCGCGGCCTGATCGACGTGCCCCTCTACACAAACAACGCGACGAATGGGTCGAGGTTGCTCGGCAACATCGAGGCGTCGCTGGACGGGAACACGGGTGCGCTGACCGGCTTCATGGGCAAGACACTGGCGAGCCCGGCGGTTCCGGACATCTCGATGGAGTTCAACGAGAAGACCTGCGCGTAGCCTCAGCTGCGTGATCAGGCTCGAAATGTGTTGACAACGAACGTGGTGGGACGGGCGGAGCAACACTCCGCCCGTCGCTCCCGTCAGGCGTGGGCCACGTAATTCCACCGTCGGGCGGCGGCGAACTCTGCTTCGAATTCAGACAGCGAGTACGGCCCGTTGCCGTCGAGGTCGAAAACCCGAAGGCCGGCGCCATCGTGGAGCAGCGTCCACACATCGCGCGGCTGCGTGCCGTAGTGGTCCGCCGCACCCACGCCGTGCTCGAAGACGACGATCGGGCGATATCGCACCAGCGTCTTCAGGGCACCTTCCAGAACCAACGCTTCCGCTCCCTCGACATCGATGATCACGAGGTCGAGGGAGCGCTCCGCGGGCCAGTGATCGTCCAGGCACTCGGTCCGGATGGTGAGCGACACCTTCCGCTGCACGGGGTCCGGATAGGTTCGCTCTCTCAATCCGCTGTACGCAGGTAGGTCGGGCAGATACACGAAACTGCTCTCGCCTTCGCTGTTCGACAGCGCCAGCTCGCGAACGTCAATCGAGGGAAACCGACGCTTCAGGCGCTGGGCGAGCTCGGGGATGGGTTCGTAGGCCACGTGCCGGCCGGCCGGGGCGACGCGAAGAAATTCCTTGAGCCACAGGCCTTCATGAGCTCCCACGTCGAGGCAGTTGGCGTCGGTGGGCAGGGCGAAGGACAGCAGGAGGCGGACGTGCTCGTTGTCGATCCAGTCGCGTTTGACGAAGTACTCGACCTCCGACTCGCTGGGCGCGCGTAATGAGGCGGCGCCCACGGCGGCGGGCGACTCACGCCGGAGCCTCGGTACCCGCGCCTGCAAGCGTCGTAGAGCTGTCGCCAGCTTGACGGCGCGGCTCCGCTGGAAAACGGCCAGCAACGCCTGCGCCTCGCTCAGATGCGAGTGTTCGCGTTCGAGCAACCCGGCCAGGCGGTCACGCTCGCGGGCGAGAACCTCGAGCTCGCTTTCGTCGGCCATCAGGGGTCAGGGTACCCGCTCGTACAATCGACGTCCGGCGGGAGAATGAAAAAGAATGGATCAGCACGCTCCGCCTGACGCCCGCCTGCCGAACTTCATGGTCATCGGGGCGCACAAGGCCGGGACGACGTCCCTGCACCACTACCTCGGCCAGCACCCGCAGGTCTTCATGAGCGCTGTCAAGGAGCCGTGCTTCTTCGCCTATCTCCAACGCAAGGGACAGCCGGTGCCGAGCACGGTCCCCTTCGCCGAGAGCCTGGTCTACACATGGCCCGACTACGCGCGTTTGTTCGAGAGTGCCGGAGACGCCATCGCGGTGGGGGAGTCGTCCACCGCATATCTCACGTCAAAGCAGGCGCCGCACGCGATTCATCAACACATCCCCGGCGCCAGGATCATCGCCGTCCTTCGCCATCCCGTCGACCGTGCCTACTCGCAGTTCGTGATGAATCGCCAGTTCGGCGTGGAAACCATCGCTGACTTCGAGGCTGCGCTGGCTGCGGAGCACGAGCGGCGCCTAGCGGGATGGCCCGCCGGAACCCACGATTACGCCGAGCTGGGCCGCTACGGCCGGGCGCTCGCTCGCTACCATGCGATCTTTCCGGCCGCGCAGATCAAGGTGTGTCGGTACGAGGAACTGCGCGACGACGCGCACGGGCTCTTGCAGGACATCTTCTCCTTCCTCGGCGTGGACGCAACGGCGCCCGTCGACGTGAGCGCCAGGCTCCTGGTGGGACGCCCGCCGCCACGCAGCAGGCGTTTGAGCCGCTTCGTCGCCAGCCAATCGACGGCCATGCAAATGGTGAAATCACTCGTGCCGGCCGGGGTCCGGACGAAGGTCAGAGACCGCCTGGAGTCCGCAAACCGCAGCCCAGCGCGCATGACAGGTGACCTGCGGCGGCGCTTGATCGCCGCCTACCGCGACGACCTCCTGCTGCTCGACAGCTTGACGGGGAAAGACTTCAGCCGCTGGCTGACGGAGTGAGTGACGCCAGCAGCGACTCGCCATAGCGCTGCAGCTTCACCGGCCCCACGCCTGGCACCGCAGCCAGCCGGCTCAGCGATAGCACCTGGACACGAGCAATCTCGACCAGTGTCCTGTCATGGAAGACCACATATGGTGGCACCGCTTCGCGGCGAGCGACATCCAGCCGCCAGCGCCGAAGGGCATCGAAGCGAGCGGCGGCGTCCACGCTCAGCGCGTCGGTTGGCGACCCGTTCGTTTTCGTGCTCCGCCGCCGCGCTGGTCGCTCCGATTGCATCTCCAGGTCGACGCTCACCTCGGGCGCTGCCGCAGCATTGAGGATCGCGCGGCCATCGACCGTGAGGCGCAGCGTCGGTTTCTCGCCATGGCCACGCGTGACCCAGCCCAGCTCGATGAGCCGGTCGATCAGGCTCCGCGTGTTCTGCTGGTCCCAGTCGCGCAAGGCACCGAAGAATGCCAGCTCGCTGATCCATGGTTTGCTTGACGTCCATGCATCGACCGACCCGTGCAGTATCGCCGCGATGCGGGCGGCGCCCAGGTGGCCGTCGAATCGCGCCACGCAGGCAAGGACCTCGGCAACACGAATTGGATCGACCACCTCGGTGCGCACGGCCGCCGGGTGCAGGCAGTTGTCACACGCGCTGCAGATGCGGGCCACGCCTTCCTCACCGAAGTAATCGGCGATGCGCGCGTGCCGGCA
>Ga0066710_100008363_pt1 | contig 10047 bp, 6 predicted proteins | sample GraSoiAngelo_159_FD_79666 | JGI IMG/M metagenome (GOLD analysis project Ga0066710, IMG submission 79666) | Grasslands soil microbial communities from the Angelo Coastal Reserve, California, USA - 14_1009_16_40cm | ecosystem: Environmental > Terrestrial > Soil > Grasslands | place: USA...
ATACCGCGATCGCCAAACGATCCGGATGATCGAGACTCTCGCCCAAGACGTGGGTTACGCGCTACGAATGCTTCGGCGCACTCCTCTTTTTGCTCTGACGGCGGTGCTCTCGCTAGCGATCGGGATCGGTGCGAATACAGCCATTTTCGCCGTTGTGCGTACCGTCCTGCTGCAGGCGTTGCCGTATCCAGAATCCGATCGCATCGTGAACATCACTCGTGCGGACGGCGGGAACAATTCCGTACCGATGTTCCTGTACTGGGCACAAAACAACCCTGGGTTCGAGGACCTCTCGGCTTATCAAACAGGCGCATCATTAAGTCGTGCCGGCATGAATTTGGACGGTGGTGAGAAACCCGAAATAGTACAGGCGGTACGCGCTTCGCGAAATTACTTCCGGCTATTCGGCGCGACTCCGATTCTAGGGCGGACATTTACGACAGATGAGGATCAACCGGGTGGGTCGCGGGTGTTGGTGATCAGTTATGGTCTCTGGCAGCGGATGTTTGGTGGCGATCCATTAATTGTGGGTAAAACGCTCACGCTCGGCGGCACACCTCACACGTGCGTTGGAGTCACTTCACCGGGCTTTACGCCGTACCCGGCTGCAGATGTGTGGATGCCGTTACAAGCCGATCCGAAAAATACAAATCAGGCACATACGCTCATAGTTTCCGCACGACTTCCCCGGGACAAGACGCTCGTGCAGGCCAACTCGCAGATGGCTGCAATCGGCAAACAGTTCGTTCAGGAACATCCGCAACAACTGGGAAGCGATGACAGGCTGCGGGTTACTTTTATGCAAGAACGGATGACCCGCGGCGCACGGCCGGCATTGTTGATTTTGATGGGCGCGGTTGGATTGGTGCTATTGATCGCCTGTGCGAACGTGGCCAACCTGCTTCTGGCACGCGCAACCGCGCGTCAGAAAGAAATTGCGATCCGTGCCGCCATCGGCGGTGGTCGCGCACGAATCGTGCGGCAACTGCTCACTGAGACTGCGTTGTTGGCGGTGATTGGTGGAATCTGCGGTCTGTTGCTTGGGTCTTGGGGAGTCCGGGCGCTGCTGCGCGGTATACCGAGCGACCTGCCGCGCATTCAGGAGATCGCAGCTGTCGCGGCGCTCGACCCGTGGATTACCGGTTTTACTTTCTTCGTGGCAATCGTCACAGGAGTTCTCTTCGGGTTGTTTCCTGCCGTTCAACTCTCACGGACGGATGTAGCCGCGTCCCTTAAACAATCGAGTGGACGGATGGCAACCAGTTTGAAGCACAACCACACTCGCACTCTGTTGGTTGGAGTTGAAGTGGCAATGGCTGTGGTTCTCCTGTGTGGTGCGGTGCTTTTAATCCGAAGCTTTGTCGCATTGCATAACGTGAGCCTGGGATTTGATCCGCACAATGTGCTGACGATGGAGGTCTCGCTCGCGGGTTCGGCCCACTCGAAATCCAGCGACGTCGATCGTATCGCCCGGGGCTTTGTCGATCGTGTCCAACAGATTCCAGGTGTGGAATCGGCAGCGATGGCGAGTGGATTGCCGCTGGAGGGCGGCATGGACATGATCTTCGACATTCCTGGAAGAGCGCGCCTCGAAGGCTTCAAATTTGCGGGAGATGTTCAATTTCGTGTGGTGTCGGAGCGCTACTTTGATGTGCTCAGGATACCTTTGATTAAAGGCAGACTCTTTCGGGAACACGAACGCGGTCGTACTGTGGTCATCAATCAAGCGATGGCGAGTCAATTCTGGCCGAACATAGATCCGGTAGGACAGACCATCGTCATCGGGCCGGGTCTCGGCGGATTGTTCGCAGATGGGGATACGGAAATTGTCGGGGTGGTTGGGGACGTGCGCGAGTTGCTCGACAGCAATCCTCCACCGACCATGTATCAGACGGAGCTTCAACTTTCTGATGCTGCCATCGCGCTGCTCAATGAGATTCAAGCGGGCGCAGTCATCGTTCGCACGCGGGAAAGTGTCGCTCCCATGAGCATCGAACGACAAATTCGCCAGGCATTGCTGTCCAGTGGATTGCCCGCAGGAAAGGTGCGGACGATGGACCAGGTGAGCATGAATTCAACAGCTCGGCGGAACTTTGATCTGATACTGCTCGGTTTGTTTGCAGTCATTGCGCTTGTGCTTGCTGCGGTTGGGATCTACGGAGTCATGTCCTACAGTGTGGAACAACGCACATTAGAAATCGGCATCCGTGCCGCCATGGGAGCAAACAGGCGTGACCTACTGACTCTGGTATTGGGCCAAGCGTCGCGCATGACCCTTACGGGCGTCGCTGCCGGCATCATTGCGTCACTTGGGCTCACTCGGTTAATGAAGTCGCAGTTGTTCGGCGTAACATCTTCCGATCCGCTGACGTTCCTGATTGTTCCCTTGATTCTGCTTGCGATCGCCCTCGCAGCCGCATGTATTCCTGCATTACGTGCGACTCACGTCGATCCGCTCGTGGCTTTGCGGCACGAATAATTACACAAATTAAGGTACCAACATACTTGAAATTAAGTTTGCATCATTGCGCGCGTGAAAGAACATGTGTCAACGGCCGCGCTGCCTGCTCAGTCTTCTGCCAACGAGGAGAGCCATCTCGAGCGACTGCTCGTAATTGAGCCGGGGATCGACGGGAGACTTGTAGGCTCGCTTCAAATCTTGGGCAGTGAGGCCGGCGGATCCGCCGATACACTCCGTTACGTCTTCACCGGTGAGCTCGAAGTGTACACCCCCGAGAACACTTCCGAGGCTCTCATGAACATCGAAAGCCTGCTCGAGCTCGCTCAAGATGTTGTCGAAGCGCCGAGTCTTGATGCCATCGCTGGTTTCCTCGGTGTTGCCGTGCATGGGGTCGGCGATCCAGAGCACGGTCTGGCCCGTCTTCCGCACGGTTTCGATGAGCGTCGGAAGGTGCTTTCGAACCTTACTGGCGCCCAAGCGATGGATCAATGTGAGCCGTCCCGGTTCGTCATGCGGGTTCAGCACGCGCACGAGCTCCGCGAGCCAGTCTGGCGTCATGTTCGGGCCGACCTTGACAGCAATGGGATTGCGGATACCGCGCGCGTACTCGATGTGCGCGCCATCGAGCTCGGCTGTGCGCATGCCGACCCACGGCAGGTGTGTCGAAAGATTGTACCAGCCTGAATGGGACGGCGCCTGCCGCGTTTGCGCTTGCTCGTAGTGCAGCAGCAGCGCTTCGTGGCTGGTATACAGATCGATTCGGCGCGTGCTTGTGTCCGAGCCGGCAACGGCCTCCAGGAAATGTAGCGCTTCGCGCACGGAAGCCACGATCGTCTCGTATTCGCTCGAGAGCGCGGAATTGCGCGCGAACTCGAGCCGCCAATTCTCCGGATGATGCAAATCCGCAAAGCCGCCGTCGGCCAGAGCCCGCAAGTAATTGAGCGTTAGCGCAGCTCGCTCATAGCCACGGAGTAACAGGTCCGGATTCGGCACGCGGTCTTGCTCGGTAAAGCCGGAACGATTGACCATATCGCCGCGATAACTCGGCAATGCCATACCATCCCGCACTTCCTCGCTGGCCGAACGAGGTTTGGCATACTGCCCGGCGATGCGGCCCACGCGCACCACCGGTTTGCGAGCGGCATAGATCAATACCAAACTCATTTGCAGCAGAATCTTGAGCTTTGCCGCAATTGCCACGGGATCACACTCTTCGAAGCTCTCTGCGCAATCTCCGCCCTGGAGCACGAACATCTCGCCGCGAGCGGCTCGCGCCAGCTTGCTTTTGAGGGCATCGACTTCCCAGGGCGTAACTAGGGGCGGCAGACGCGAGATGGTTTGCACCACCTGCTCGAGGTGGGCAGGATCCGGATAGATGGCCTGCTGTTGGGCCGTTTTGCGCTGCCAGGAAGTTGGAGTCCAGATGTTCACCAGTTCAAAATGATGAACCTTTGCCGCGTGTGCAAGCAACCCCTGGACGTGCGCCGCACTCCTAAGGATTTGCAGATCCGCCGCTTGCAGCTAAAATCCCTATGCGCGAGGTGCGGATGCTGACAGATCAGAAGATGGAAAATGCACGTAGCCCGTTCCTCTTCGTCGCGATCGCCGCAGCTATCTTCCTGGGTTGTGTCTACAGTCCTCCCCACCTGATGGATGACGTTGATGCAGTGCAGGCCCAAATCTCGCGCAACATGCTTCAGTCCGGAGACTGGGTCACCGCGCGGTTGAACGGTGTCGCATACCTTGAAAAGTCTCCGCTCGGTTATTGGTTGACCGCAATCTCCTACGGCATCTTTGGCGTAAAGGATTGGGCGGCCCGTTTGCCGTTAGCACTAGCGGTAGTCACGCTGTGCTGGGCGACGTGTTGTTTTGGGACGTGGGCATTTGGACGCGCCGCGGGATTCTATTCCGGATTGATCTTGAGCACTTGTGTGGGTCTATTTCTCTTCACGCGCATCCTCATTCCTGATGCAATGCTCACGCTGACGATCACGCTCGCATTGTTTTCATTCTTGCGCGCGCTGGACCCCAATGAGCGGCGCCCGCGCTTGTGGGCCAGGATTTTGGGCGTCTGCCTTGGGCTTGGGCTGCTACTGAAGGGTTTGATCGCGATCGTGTTTCCTGTGGGCGCTGTGTTCGTATATCTCGCTCTTACGCGTCAGTTATTCAACAGGGACGCATGGCGCAAACTGAGCCCTCTTGCCGTAATCCTCATCATCGGGTTTATTTCTGTACCTTGGTACGTGCTCGCAATGCTTCGAAACCCGCCGTACTTCAATTTCACGATGCATAGCGGGCAGGGTGAGTATCACGGTTTCTTTTGGTTTTACTTCATCAATGAGCACCTGCTGCGTTTCCTGAATCTGCGCTATCCGCGTGACTACAATACGGTGCCGCGGCTCTGGTTCTGGCTCTTTCATCTTGTTTGGCTATTTCCGTGGAGTCTCTACGGCGGCACGGTCATCGGTCTTAGCTACAGGCCGACGGACCGCGCGGGCAGGACCAGGCTATTGGCCGTTTGCTGGATTGGCGTGGTCCTGATCTTCTTTAGTTTTTCTACGACGCAAGAGTATTACTCGATGCCGGTATATCCCGCATTCGCACTGCTACTGGGTTCTGGCATTGCGACTTCCAGTGTTTGGGTACGGCGTGGAACGAACGCGATCGGGATCGTTGCGGCGATAGCTGCCGCGGTGATTGCCGCGATTCTTTGGAACGTGCAGACGCTGCCGGCGCCGGGCGACATTTCGTCTGCACTGGTGCAGCATCCGGAGCTGTACACGCTGTCATTAGGCCATATGGGGGATTTAACGCTGCAATCGTTCGCATACTTGCGTCTTCCTTTGGCGCTCGCCGGCATTGCGGCATTGATCGGAGTCCTAGGCATCAGCTTCCGTAATCACAAGCATCGCCCGTTTTTTGCCGTGGCATTGATGATGCTCATTTTCTTTCATGCTGCGCGGATCGCGATAGTCCGGTTCGATCCTTACCTCGGCTCGAAACCACTGGCAGACGCTTTGATGAGCGCTCCAGCCGGAAAGCTCATCGGAGCCGATGCGTATTACGCTTTTTCATCGGTTTTCTTTTACACGAATCGAAGCGCTCTGCTGTGGAACGGCAGAGTCGATAATCTCGAATACGGTTCTTACGCTCCGGGAGCGCCTGACGTCTTCATTGATGATCGAGATTTCCAACAGCTCTGGTGCAGCGCTGATCGTTACTACTTGCTGGCGTACGAAAAAGATCTGCAGCGGATTCGGGATCTCGCTGGCGATTCGCGTGTGTATGTTGTGACGAAGAGCGGCGGTAAGTATCTATTGACCAACAAAGGATGATCATTCGACTGCTTTTCCTGGCTTCAATTATCGGTCTCATTTCAAGCACCGTTTACCTGGTTCTCGTCCTGGAAGCAAGTCGGCGCTTTCGCAGAGCGCCTCGAACAAGAATGGTGGATCCGGCTTCTTTGCCGGCGGTCACCGTTCTAAAGCCGCTGCATGGACTAGAGCCATATCTCGAGCGCAACCTGGAAAGCTTCTTCGTACAGAACTATCCGGACTTTGAACTCATCTTTGGTGTACGCGACGCAAACGACCCAGCATTGGAGGTCGTTGAGGCGCTTCGGCGCAAGCACCCGCACGTTAAGACCGGCGTTGTGTTGTCAGGCGAACCGGAGTATCCCAACGCGAAGGTGTTTGCGTTAGAAAAGATGACGCCTCACGCGAATTCGCCGTATCTGGTGATCACCGATAGTGATGTGTGTGTGAGTCCCAATTGCATTCGCGAAGTGATCGTTCCATTGCTCGATCAAAACAACGGTGTGGTGACTTGTTTGTACCGGGGCTTACCAGCCGGGGGCTTCTGGTCCAGGCTGGAGGCGCTTGGCATGTCTATCGAGTTGCCGTCAGGTGTGCTCGTTGCAAACATGCTGGAGGGAATGAAATTCGCTTTGGGACCGACGATGGCTACCCGCAAAGACGTGTTGGATCAGATTGGCGGACTAGCCGCGCTCGGCCAGTATTGTGCGGACGATTACGTCCTCGGAAATCTGGCGCATGCCTCCGGGAAGAAAGTCGTGCTGTCGGAACATGTCGTAGGCCATGTTGCGATGAATACATCTGCACACGCCTCACTGACGCATCAGGTGCGTTGGATGAGAAGCACGCGTTTTTCCCGATACGCTGGCCATGTGGGCACGGGCCTGACTTATGCAATGCCGTTCGGTTTGCTTGGTCTGCTTGCCGGAGTTCTGATGCAGAATTGGCAATTAGGTCTGGGACTTTTCGCCTGCTCATTTTTCAACCGCACCATTCAAGCAATTGCAATCGGCTCATTTTTTATCGGCGATCGCGAATCCCTGAAGCTCTGCTGGTTATACCCGGTACGCGATTTAATGGGTTTCGGCGTTTGGTGCGCGAGTTTTATGGGCAGCGAAATCGTCTGGCGTAACCAGCGGTATCGGTTGCTGACCGGCGGAAAGATGGTGCGTGTGGAATCCGGATCGCACGCCGGAGGTGTGGTCGGAAATTAGCCAGGGGTACGCAAAAAACGCGTGCTCCTGGCTAATCTCCGCGCACCGCTCCGCGGTGCATGCGCGAATACTTACCTAAGAAATCTCACCGAAAATCGTTATCTCAGCTAGATGAATATCCAGGACCCACGCCACTATCAGATTGCGGTGCTGGCCTCGCTGCTTCTCTACGGCTTGGTTCGGCTCGATTTCGAGATCTCTCCTGAAAACGCGATTGCCATTCTTGGCACGGCACTCCTGACGCAGTACGTCTGCACGCGCGCATGGAAGCTCGCGCGTTTTGATCCTCGCAGTGCGTGGATTTCCGGACTCTCGCTCTGCCTGCTGCTGCGCACGAACTCGCTGGGCGTGGCCATCGTCGCATCGGTCATCACGATCGCGAGCAAGTTTGTGGTCCGCGTGAACGGTAAGCATGTGTTCAATCCGACGAACTTCGGGATCGTATCAATGATTCTGCTCAGCGATCAGGTATGGGTTTCGCCAGGCCAATGGGGCAACGCCGCGGTGTTTGGGTTTTTGATGGCGTGTCTCGGTGGTTTGGTTGTCAATCGCGCCGCGCGCAGCGACGTCACAATCGTGTTTATCAGCTGTACTGTTGCTCTGATTTTTGGCCGCTCGGTATGGCTGGGCGAACCAATGGCCATCCCCTTTCATCGACTCGAGAATGGCGCGCTGCTGCTGTTCACGTTCTTCATGATTTCCGATCCAAAAACGACGCCGAACTCACGTGCAGGCCGAATCGTGTTTGCCGTACTCGTGGCGTTCGGCGCCTGGTACGTTCAGTTCCGTCTGTTCCGCACCAATGGCCGGCTTTGGTCCCTGGCGGTGTTTTCAACCGCCGTCCCGTTGCTCGATTGGCTCTTGCCCGGCAGACACTACGAATGGTTGAAACCGCGCGCGGGCCGCATTTTTTCTGAAGGAGACACATCTTATGAGACGTCTGATCCTCATCGTTTTCGCGATCGTGGGTATCGCCTGGTCGAGCCGGGCGCTGTTCGCCTTCTGCGGTTTTTACGTGGCTAAAGCCGACACCAAGCTATTCAACAGCGCGTCACAAGTCGTGCTCGTGCGAGACGGCGACCGCACCGTGCTCACGATGGCTAACGACTTTAAGGGGGACCCAAAGGAATTTGCCGTCGTTATTCCGGTGCCCACGGTGATTCAACGGGACCAGATTCGCGTGGCCGATCGCGCGTTGCTGGAACACATCGATGCGTATTCAGCGCCGCGGCTCGTGGAATACTTCGACAACAATCCATGCCAGCCTGTTAGGTTATTCGCTATGGAGGCCCTCCGACCCGCTACCGTTGCAGGTGCGGCTGACAGTGCGCGTGCTCGCAGCCTGGGCGTGACAGTGGAAGCACAATACACGATCGGCGAATACGATATCCTCATTCTCTCCGCGCGCGAGAGCACGGGGCTCGAAACATGGCTGCGGCAAAACAACTACCGCATCCCTGCGGGCGCATCGAACGTGCTCATGAGCTATATCCGGCAGAACATGAAATTTTTCGTCGCGAAGGTAAATCTGGCCGAGCAGTCGAAACTCGGATACTCGATGCTGCGGCCGATCCAGGTGGAATATGAGTCGCCCAAGTTCATGCTCCCGATCCGGCTCGGGATGCTCAACGCAAACGGTCCTCAGGAACTTTTCGTATACGCTCTCTCTCGCCGTGGTCGCGTGGAGACAACGAACTATCGCACTGTCATGCTGCCAACAGGCATGGACATTCCGGTTTTCGTCAAGAACCGTTTCTCGGACTTCTACAGAGCGATGTTCTCGGAGCAGGTGAAGAAGGAAGACATGCGCACCGTGTTCACCGAGTATGCGTGGGACATGGGCTTCTGTGATCCGTGCGCAGCCGATCCGCTGTCTCCACAAGAGCTCAGCAGACTTGGAGCCGGCTGGGCTGAGGCCGCTTTCGGTCCATTTGCACGAGGGCCGCTTCCCGGGGCTGCACGCCAGCAAGTTTTTCTGACACGATTGCACGTGCGCTATGACAATGCACATTTCCCTGAAGACCTGGTGTTTCAGGAGACGGGAGATCGTTCCAATTTTCAGGGCCGCTACGTCCTGCGCCATGCCTGGACGGGAAACGATACTTGTCCTGCCGCAGCCGATTATCGGCAGCAACTCCCACAACGCTACAATAACGAGGCTCTCACGCTCGCACCATTGACGGGCTGGGGGCTTGAAGATATTCGGCGACAGATGGGGGCAGGCGCGCAAGCAAGGTAGGCTGCGTTCCCGCACCGCGGAGCGGTGCTGGCGCGGGCTCAAGTCCGTGACTACATACTCGATGTGACAGTTTCGTGGTATTCTTCCGGAGAACATGACTAGCAGAACGTTCACACTCCGCTTTACAGCGTTTCTCGTCTGGTTGTGCTTTCTGGCCGTTCCCAGCTTCGCCGCATCACAGCACGCGGCTGGCCTCGAGAGTCTCCCGGTATTTTCCGACTTCGATGGCGACCACAAACTCGATCAGGCCGAGTTGTTCTCGAATGGCGCCCAAAAGAGCATCCATGTCTCGCTCGGAAAATTCGCATGGAAGTCTCTTTATTTCGATTCGGGTGTCCAGGATCGCGGCCATTTAGTCTCCGGCGATATTGACAGCGACGGCGACACGGATTTGGTCTGGGTTTCCCAAAGCTATCCACGGACGTTGGTCACATGGCTAGGCGATGGCCGCGGGAATTTCTCCATCGGCATGCGACATGATCAGGCGCGCCTGCAAGCGCTGCTGCAGCCGCGCCAGCAGACGCGAGTCGACGGCGATTCTGACGATCGCGAGTCGACGTGCGTTCTCCAAACCGCACCAGTGGTTGTTCTGCAGGCAGGCATGGCCCTCTTCGATGACATTCGCTCCGAGCGGTGCACGATAGCCGCTCAGCGATGGGGCGTTTCAGCAGCCTGTCTATCCGTTCTCCGCAAGCGCGGACCTCCTTCGCATCTCGCCTAAAGATCATTCCATTTTCGAGTGGCTCGACTGTTGGGCGTCTGACTGCCTGCGATGTCGAACCTGAAAATCAGAAAAATCTAAGGTGTGACATGTTGAGA
>Ga0066710_100008364_pt1 | contig 10046 bp, 10 predicted proteins | sample GraSoiAngelo_159_FD_79666 | JGI IMG/M metagenome (GOLD analysis project Ga0066710, IMG submission 79666) | Grasslands soil microbial communities from the Angelo Coastal Reserve, California, USA - 14_1009_16_40cm | ecosystem: Environmental > Terrestrial > Soil > Grasslands | place: USA...
CTTCCGGCGGTGCTCGCGGAGATGGCCGTGCTCGTCAGCGGCGACACCGGGGTCGCACACCTGGCGGCCGCGCTCGGCACGCCGGTCGTCGCGCTCTTCGGCCCGACAGATCCGGCGCTCAGCGCGCCGCTCGGACGGGTGGCCGTCGTGCGCCACGCCGTGCCGTGCGCGCCGTGCTTCTACCGCGCGTGTCCGATCGATCATCCCTGCATGCGCGGGATCTCGGCTGCCGAGGTGGGCGAGCGCGTCGCGGCGCTCCTGGCGGAAGCCTCGTGCCGTCGCTGACGATCCTTCATCTGGCCGCGAACCGCTGGTGGACCGGCAGCGCCGATCCGATCATCCACCTCGTCTCCGGTCTTCGCGCGCGCGGCCACCGCGTCATGCTTGGGGTCATCCCCGGAGACCGGTTCGAGGGCAAGGCCAAGCAGGCGGGGCTCGAGCTGGTCGAGGGGCTCCACATGGACGCGCGCCGCGGACCGCGCGCGCTCGCGAGCGACGTGCTGAAGCTTCGGGCGCTCATTCGCGACGAGAGTGTCGACGTCGTGCACACGCATCACTCGCACGATCATTGGCTCGCGGTGCTCACGCGGCCCAAGCGGGTGCAGGGGGGCCGGCCGCCCGTCGTGCGGACCTTCCACAATCTGCGATCAGTCAGACGCGACCGGCTCGGCTCGACTCTCTATCGCCGCACCGCCGCGGTGTTCGCGGTGTCCCGGGTGATCGAGTCGCGGTGCCGCGAGGTCGGCATTCCGGCTGAGCGGATCTTCTGGATTCCGGGCGCGGTCGACCTGACGCGGTTCACCGCGAACGCGGATGGGACGCCGATCCGCGAGGAGTTCAAGCTCGGCGATGCGCCGGTCGTCGCGTCGGTCGCGCGGCTGGCGACCAATCGCGGCCACGAGCTCTTGCTTTCGGGCTTCCGCCTCCTGGTCGGCACGATGCCGCGCGCGCGTCTGCTCCTCGTCGGGAAAGGGGAGACGCGCACGCGACTCGAGCAGATGGTGGCCGAGCTCGGGCTCGGCGGTCACGTGATCTTCACGGGCTATCGGGACGCCGACCTCCCGTCGGTGCTCGCCGCCGCCGACTGTTTCGCCCTCATGGCCGCGGGCTCGGACGAGTCGTGCCGCGCGGCGCTCGAGGCGATGGCGGCCGCGCGGCCCGTCATCGCCCGCCGGGTCGGCTCGCTGCCGGAGACGGTGGTGCACGGCGAGACCGGACTCCTGATCGACGACGATCGACCGGAGAGCATCGCGCGCGCGCTCGAGACCATCCTGGGCGATCAGGCGCGCGGCCGCGCGATGGGCCACGCCGGACGGGTCAGCGCGGAAGAACGGTTCAGCGCCGAGCGTTCGGTCGAGACGGTCGAGCGCGTCTACCAGGGCATCTGGTGAAAATCCTCCAGCTGATGTCCTGCCGCGGATGGTCGTCCGACGCCTACTGGGCGACCCGGATGACGCGCGAGCTCGCGCGGCGCGGCCACCAGGTCACCCTCGGCTGCCGGGCGGGGACGGAGGCGCGGGTGATCGATCGCGCCCGGCGCGAGGGCGTCGAGCGGTTGACCACGCTATCGCTGGCGGGGGGAGCTCGCCCCGTGTCCGACGGCCGCGATCTTCGCCGCTTGCGCGCGCTGATGCCGGGCGTCGACGTCGTGCACGTCCATCGCGGCAAGGAGCACTGGCTGGCCGCGGTGGCGAATCGTCTGATCGCCACGCCGCGACCCATCGTCAGGACGCGCCACATCGCGCAGGCCGTCAGACCCCACGCCGCGAACCGCTGGCTCTACCGGCGCGGTACGGCGTTCGTCGTGACGGTGACCGACGCCATCCGGCGTCAGTACGTCGCGGCAGGCCTCGTCGATCCGGACCACGTCGCCGCGCTGCCGGGCGGCGCCGACACCGAGCGCTACCATCCGCGGCCGCGCGATCTCGAGACCTACGCGCGCCTCGGGGGCCACCCGGATCGTCCGCTGATCGGGATGATCGGCGGCCTGCGAATCATGAAGGGCCACGAGATCGTCATCGAGGCCGCCGCGCGACTGGCCGGTCGCGGTGCGCGGCCCGACTTCGTCTTCATCGGGCGGGGGCCCATGGAACGCGCCGTACGAGACGCGATCGAGCGCGCCGGTCTCGGGTCCCGGTTCACGTTCGCCGGCTTCGTGGACGACCTGCCGGCCGCGCTCGCCGCGCTCGACGTCGTGCTCTACACTCCGCTCGACTCGGATGGGATGTCACGCGTGATCTTCGAGTACCTGGCGGCGGGGAGGCCGCTGATCGCCGCGCGGGTCGGCGTCGTGCCCGAGGTGCTGACCGATGGCGAGCACGCGGCGCTCGTCCCGGCCGGGGACGCCCAGGCGCTCGCCGAGGCCCTGGAGCGGCTCGTGGGCGATCCGGCGACGGCGTCGCGGCTGGGCGAGGGGGGACGCCGGCTCGTCGAAGCGCGCTACTCGGGCGCCCGCGTGGCGGCTGCGCTCGAAGAGCGCTACGCGAGCCTCGTGACCGCCGGGGCCGCGTGAAGGTCTCCGTCCTTGCCGCCGACCTGTCGGACAACGCGACAGGCCGCGCGGATCTGCTCGCCCGTCTTCTGTCGGCGCGCTACGAGGTCGAGGTGATCGGGCCTTGCTTCGGCGCCGAGGTCTGGATGCCCGCGCGGGACGGCGCGATCGCGCAGCGCAGCGTGGCGGTCGGTCGCTATCCCGGGTTCGCGCGGCGCATTCCCGCCCTGCTCGACCTCGTTGACGGCGATGTTCTCGTCGCGTCCAAGCCGCGCCCGACGAGCTTCGGCCTGGGGCTCCTGGCCCGAGCCAGGCGCCGGAGACCTCTGGTGCTCGACATCGACGACTGGGAGGTCGGCTTCTTCTCGCGCTCTGGCGTGTGGGGGCGCGTCGGTCGCGCCCTCAACTTCGCCAATCCGAATGGGCTGCCGTGGACCTGGCTGGCCGAGCAGCTCGTCTCTCGCGCCGACGCGATCACGGTGGCTTCGCGGTTCCTCGAGCGCCGGTTCGGTGGAACGCTCCTGCCGCACGTGCGCGATACGGACGCCTGGGATCCAAGCCGGTACGATCGCGCCGCCGCGCGCGCGCGCCTCGCCGTGGGCGACCGCAAGGTCGTCATGTTTCTCGGGACGCCGCGGAGCCACAAGGGCGTCGACGACCTGGTCGAAGCGGTCCGCGCGCTCGGGCCCGGTGTCGTGCTCGCGCTCGTCGGCGTGGATCCGGCGCGGAGCGGAGCACCGCGGTGGTCCGCGCCCTCGCACGTGCGGGTGATCGGCGAGATCCCGTTCGACGACGTGCCGCGCTATCTCGTCGCCGCCGACGTCGTCGCCGTGCCCCAGCGCGCCACGAGCGACACCGTCGGGCAGGTGCCGGCAAAGCTCTTCGACGCCATGGCGCTCGGGCGTCCGATCGTCTCGACGTCGGTCTCGATGATTCCCGAGATCCTCGAGGGCTGCGGCGTCGTGGTCGCGCCCGGCGACGTGTTCGCGCTCGCCGGGGCGATCAAGCGCCTGCTCGACAGCCCGGACGAAGCGTCGGCCCTCGGACGGCGCGCACGTGAGCGCTGCGAGGCCCGCTACAGCTTCCGCGTCGCCCGCGCGATCCTCTTTCCGCTGATTGAGAACCTGGCAAGACGCCAATGCCTCCCACAAAGCTCTTGATCATCGCGCGCCCGTTCGTCTTTCACGGCGGTGTCGAGCGAGCGACGGCGGGCCTGGTCGGTGCGCTCGTCGACCACGGGTACGACGTGCACCTGCTGAGCCCTCGCGGCCAGGCGCCGATGCGAGGGGTGACCCTCCACCCCTTGTCCCTGCCGCCGCTGCCATCGGCGGCGCGAGTTCTGGCGCTCGCCGTGAGCGCGCGGCGGGCGGTCGCGGGCGGGGGCTGGGATGTGGTCCAGAGCCACGAGCGGACCCTCTGTCAGCACGTGTACCGCGCGGGCGAAGGGTGTCATCGAGCCTATCTCGCGAGCGAAGCGCGGCCGCGCGCACGCGGCCTCTACCATCGGATCGTCCTGGCGCTCGAGCGGCGGGTCTTTGCGCGCACGCCGCGCATCGTCGCGATCGCCGAGGCGGGGCGGCGCGAGATCGCGGCGCTCTACGGTGTGGCGGCGAGCCGCCTGTCCGTGGTCTACAACGGCGTCGACCTCGAGCGCTTCCATCCGAACAATCGCGCACGATACCGAGGGCCCGTGCGGAGCGCGGCCGCAATTCCGGCGGGCGCCTTCACCGTGCTCTTCGTGGGCAGCGGCTTCGCGCGCAAGGGACTCGCGACCGCCATCGAGGGGTTCGCGGCGTTCTCCGATCGGGGCAGCCGACTCGTCGTCCTCGGCAAGGGCGACGCGCGCGACTATCAGACTCTCGCCTCGCGGCTCGGGGTCGGCGAGCGCGTCGTCTGGCTCGGGGCGCGCGACGATCCCGAACGCTGGTACGCCGCGGCTGACATCGTCGTGCTACCGAGCCGGTACGAGCCGTTCGGCAACGTCCACCTCGAGGCGCTCGCGGCGGGACTGCCGGTCGTGGCGAGCGCCCGCGCCGGCGGAGCCGAGGTGATCATCGATGGAATCACCGGATCGGTCGTGAGTCCGACCGACGCGCGCGCGCTCACGTCGGCGCTCGAACGATTTCGCGAGCGACCGGTCGGTGACGTCACGGAGGCGGCGCGACGCTCGGCCGAACCCTACACGTATGCAAACCAGGTCGCGGGGTTTTCGCAAATCTACGGGGGCGTTACGCGTGCAAGATGCGATTTTCCTTGAGGAATCCGGACCAAAAGCTTAGACTTCTGCACGTGGCTCCCAGGCCCGCGGTCTTCATGGATCGTGACGGGACGCTCACCGAGGAAGTGGGGTACGTCAACCACCCCAGCCGACTGCGGATCCTGCCGCGGTCGGCGGCGGCCGTCCGTCGTCTCAACGCAGCCGGCATCGCCGTCGTCGTCGTCACGAATCAGGCGGGGATCGCGCGCGGGTACTTCTCGCCCGAGGTGCTCGCCGCCGTGAACGCCGCGTTGGTGTCCCAGCTCAAGGACGAGGGCGCGTACCTGGACGGCGTCTACGTGTGCCCGCACCATCCGACCGAGGGCGAGCCGCTCTATCGAATGGTGTGTGAGTGCCGAAAGCCCAAGCCCGGCCTCTTGCTTCGCGCCGCCGCCGATCTCGGACTCGACCTCGGCCGCTCGACGCTCGTCGGCGACAAGGGCTCCGATCTCGTCGCCGCCCGCGCGGTCGGCGCCCGCGCGGTCCTTGTGCTGACGGGCTACGGGCTCGGCGAATGGGAGTACAGGCGCAGCGTGTTGCCGGTGCAACCGGACCACGTGGCCGACGATCTGTTCGGCGCGGCCGAGTGGGCGATCGAGGGGCTCTCGCGGTGACCGAAGCCGTGAAGGCTATGCGCTCCACCATCGAGGGCTTCCCCGCGCGGAACGTGGTCGTCGTCGGCGATCTGATCCTCGACGAGTATCTCTTCGGCAAGCCGGCCCGGATCTCGCGGGAAGCCCCGGTCCTCATCCTGCGTTTCGCCGAGCGCCAGGTGTTCCTGGGCGGCGCGGCGAATGCCGCGCACAATGCTCACGCGCTCGGCGCCCGGGTCATCCCGATCGGCGCCATCGGGCCGGACGACGCCGGCGAAGAGCTCGTGGCGCTCTTTGGCTCGGCCGGCATCTCGACGGACGGGATCGTGACCGAGCGCGGCCGCACCACTCCGGTGAAGACGCGCATCATGGCGGGCGGCTACCAGGCGACGCGCCAGCAGGTGGTGCGCCTGGATCGCGAGCCGGCCGGGGAGCCGCAGCCCACGACCGAGGACGCGCTGCTGGAGCGGCTCACCGCGCTCGGCCCGCGCGTCGACGCGATTGTGATCTCCGACTACGGATACGGCACCGTCACGCCGCGGATCTTCGAGCACGTCAAGACAATCGCGCGCCGGGTGAACGCGGTCGTCAGCGTGGACAGCCGCTACCAGATGCCTCGATTCACCGGCGTCACGGCCGCCACGCCCAACGAGGCCGAGCTCGAGCAGCTCGCCGGCGTGCCCGCCGACGACGAGCGAGCGGTCGAGAAGGCCGGACGCCAGGTGCTCGAGCGGCTCGACGCGCGGCTGCTCCTCGTCACACGCGGCAGTCGGGGCATGGCCTTGCTCGAGCGCGACGGCGCGACCACCTTCATTCCGATCCACGGCACCGACGAGATCGCCGACGTCACCGGGGCGGGCGACACGGTGATCAGCACGTTCACCCTGGCCCTGGCGAGTGGTGCGACCCCGCTCCAGGCGGCGACCCTGGCCAACGTCGCGGGCGGTATCGTCGTCATGAAGCGCGGCACCGCGACCGTCGCGCCGTCGGAGCTCCGGCAGGCGATCTCGCTGCATGACTCTTGACGAGGCCGTCGCGCTGGCCGATCGGCTCCGGGCCGAGCGAAAGCGCATCGTGCTGGCCAACGGCTGCTTCGATCTGCTGCACGTGGGCCACGTCCGCTATCTGCGCGCCGCCCGCGGGCTCGGCGACGTCCTCTTCGTGGGGATCAACTCGGACGCGGCGGTGGCGCGGCTCAAGGGCCAGGGCCGGCCGCTCATGCCGGCCGCTGAGCGCGCCGAGATCTTGATGTCGCTCCGCGAGGTCGACCACGTCGTCGTGTTCGAGGAGGACACCGCCGACCGACTGATCGCGTCCCTGCGACCCGACGTGCACGCGAAGGGCACGGACTACCGTCCCGGCACGGTGCCCGAGGAAGCGACGGTGCGGTCGATCGGCGGGCGGGTCGCATTCGTCGGCGACCCCAAGGACCACTCGACGCGCGACCTGATCGGGCAGATCGTCGAGCGGTTTCGATGAACATCGCGCTCGTCAAGCTCTCCTCGATCGGCGATGTCGTGCACGCGCTGCCGGTCGCCGCGGCGCTGCACGCCGCGCTGCCGCAGGCCCGTCTGGCGTGGATCGTCGAGCGCCGTGAGGCCGCCGTGCTGCGCGGCCACCCCTCGCTGAGCGAGATCGTGCCCGTCGATACCCGCGGCTGGCGGCGCGCCCGCACGCCGCTCGCCGTCGCCGAGACGACCGGCGCCCTGGTGGCCCTGGGCCGCCACCTTCGCGCGTCTCGCTTCGACGTGGCGATCGACCTGCAGGGGCTGGTCAAGAGCGGCGTGATCACGGCCGCCACGGGGGCGCCACTCCGGATCGGCTTCAGCGCGGCGCACTGTCGAGAGGGCCTGAACGCGCTGTTCACGAACCAGCGCGTCGCGCCGCCGCCGGTGGCGCGGCACGTCGTCGACCGTTATCTCTCGCTCGTCGAGCCGCTCGGCGCTCGCGCCCGCGCGGTCGAGTTCGCGCTGCCGACCGACGAGGCGGCGGACACGCGCATCGGCGAGTTTCTGATGCGGGTCGGCCTCAAGCCGCGCGACCGTCTCGTCGTGCTCAATCCAGGCGCCGGCCGACCCGACAAGCGGTGGCCGATCGAGTGCTTCCGGAGCCTCGCGCGGCGGCTGGCCGACGAGGCGGGCGCCTCGGTCCTCGTCATCTGGGGACCGAACGAGCTCACGGATGCGCGCACGATCGTCGGGACCGAGACGCCGGGCCACGCGATCCTTGCACCGCCGACGAACCTCGACGAGCTTCTGGCCGTGCTCCGGCGCGCGAGCGTGGTCGTCGCCGCGGACACGGGGCCGCTGCACCTGGCGGCGGCGCTCGGCACGCCCTGCCTCGGGCTCTACGGTCCGACGACGGCGGAGCGCAACGGGCCCTACGGGCGCGGGCATCGATCGCTCCAGAGCCCGGACCACACGATGGCATCGCTCGGCATCGATCCCGTGTTTCGCGTGGTCGCCGAGCTTCTCGACGGCCCCGCCACCGATCAGGCGAGCCCGGAGAGCGCGCGGTGACCCGCCGGCGGCTCTCGGTGGTCGTGGTCACCTTGAACGAGGAGGAGCGTCTTCGCGCGTGTCTGGAGAGCGTGGCCTGGGCCGACGAGGTCGTCGTCGTCGACGCTCTGTCGCACGACAAGACCGTGCAGCTCGCGCGGGAGTTCACGGACCGCGTGATCGTGCGACCCTGGCCCGGCTTCGCCGCGCAGAAGAATTTCGCCGTCGCGGAAGCGGGCGGCGACTGGATCCTGTCGCTCGACGCCGACGAGCAGGTATCGCCCGAGCTTCGTGAAGAGATCCTTCGTGTGCTGGCCGACGATGGGCCGGACGATGGCTATCGAGTGCCGCGTCGCAACCTCTTCGGGGGGCGGTGGGTCCGGCACGGCGGCCTCTGGCCCGACTGGCAGCTGCGGCTCTTCCGGCGCGGCCGCGGGCGATTCGTCGAGCGCGCGGTCCACGAGTCGGTCGAGGTGGCCGGCCGGGTCGGCCGCTGTCGCGGACCGCTCGTGCATCGGAGCTACCGCGACGTCGCCGATTTCCTCGCACGCGCCGACCGCTACTCGACCCTGGCGGCCGACGAGTGGGTGCAGAGCGGCCGGCGAGTCCGCGCGAGCGACTTCGTGCTCCGGCCGGCGGGCCGCTTCCTGTCCATGTATATCCTCAAGCTGGGGTGCCTGGACGGCGTGCGAGGCCTTCTGCTGGCGTGCCTGTACGCGTACTATGTGTTCATCCGCTCCGTGAAGGCGTGGGAGCACCAGGGAGAATCGAGACGGTGACGTCGAAAGAGCGCGTGCTGTCGGGAATGCGGCCGAGCGGCAGGGTGCACCTGGGCAACTATCTCGGTGCGCTGGCCAACTGGGTCAAGCTCCAGGACACGCTCGACTGTTTTTACTTCGTCGCCGACTGGCACGCGCTGACGGACGATCTGGACACGTCGGACGTCGCCGCCAACGCGGTCGAGATGGTGGCCGACTGGCTCGGCGCCGGGCTCGATCCCGAGCGCTCGACGCTCTTCATCCAGTCGCTCGTGCCCGAGCACGCGGAATTGCACCTGCTGTTCTCGATGACCACGCCGGTCGCCTGGCTCGAGCGCGTGCCGACCTACCGCGAGCGGATCGAGCAGCAGCACCTCGAGTCGCCCTCGTACGGGCTCCTCGGCTATCCGCTGCTGCAGTCGGCTGACATCCTGATGTACAAGCCCCGGTGGGTCCCGGTCGGCATTGATCAGGCGCCCCACGTCGAGCTGACGCGCGAGGTGGCGCGGCGGTTCAACCACACGTTCGGCGAGCTGTTTCCCGAGCCGGAGGTGAAGCTGACGGAGATCCCGAAGGTGCCGGGGACCGATGGGCGCAAGATGTCGAAGTCGTACAACAACACGATCGATCTCGCCGACACTGCCGAGGCGATCATCAAGAAGGTCCGGCCGATGGTGACGGATCCGGCGCGCAAGCGGCGGACCGACCCGGGCAACCCGGACATCTGTCCGGTGTTCGACCTGCACAAGATCTTCACGCCGACGGTGGATCGCGAGGCGTGCGCCACCGGCTGCCGCACGGCAGGGATCGGCTGTCTCGATTGCAAGGACGTGCTGCTCAAGCACATGCTGCCGCCTCTGACGGCGATCCGCGAGCGGCGGCAGAAGTTCGCGGAGAAGCCGGCCGCGATCGTCGAGATCTTGCACGAAGGATCGCGGCGTGCGCGCAAGGTCGCCCAGGCGACGATGCAAGGCGTCCGCGCCGTGGTCCGCCTGACTCCATGAGCGACGAAGCCAGCATCGCCGACGCGGGGCGCGACCTCACCCTTCGCGTCGGAGGCTTCGAGGGGCCCTTCGATCTGCTCCTGCATCTCTGCCGGACGAGCGAGATCGACCTGGCCGCGCTGCCGGTGCGCGCGATCACCGACCAGTACCTGGTCCATCTCGAGGCGATGGAATTCCGCGACCTCGAGGCGGCGGGCGCCTACCTCGTAATGGCCGCCACGTTGATCTACCTCAAGTCCAAGCTCCTGGTCCCGCCGGACGAGACGCAGGAGGAGCAGCTCGACGAGGATGGCCTGGCCCTGCGGCTCGAGCTCGAGGCGCGACTGCGCGAATACGCGCGCGTGAAGACGCTCGGCGAGTGGCTGTCGGCGCGCGAGGCCGCGCAGGGGCTGATCTGGGGCCGCCCGAGCAGCACCCTGCCGCCGCCCGAAGAGGTGCCGCTCGA
>Ga0066710_100008368_pt1 | contig 10044 bp, 8 predicted proteins | sample GraSoiAngelo_159_FD_79666 | JGI IMG/M metagenome (GOLD analysis project Ga0066710, IMG submission 79666) | Grasslands soil microbial communities from the Angelo Coastal Reserve, California, USA - 14_1009_16_40cm | ecosystem: Environmental > Terrestrial > Soil > Grasslands | place: USA...
CCCGCCCCTCGTCCGCTTCGTTACTGCACGACCGATGCCTGAGCCGGCGTCCGCAGCGCTTCCTCGCAGCGTTGGACCAAGGCGTGAATCGGATGCCCCGGCGGCGGCGCCTTGCTGGACAGGCGTAGGAAAACCTTTGCCTCGGCAAGCGCCGTCTTTGCATCGCCATCGAGCTCCTTGACGCGCGCCAGCTCCAGGTGCGGCTCCGGCCAGCCCGGCGCCCGCTTCGCCGCCAGGAGGAATTGCTCGACCGCCTGCGCCTTCTGCCCGTTCGCGGCGAGCACCGTGCCGAGGGCTACCCGGATGGCGGGCGCGTGCGGGCTGAGCTCCGCCGCTCGGGACAATTGCTCGAGCGCTCCGACGGCCAGGCCACGCTCGAACAGGGCCCGTCCAAGGGCGAGGGCCGGCCGCGCCGAATCGCCGTCCGTCTCGACCGCGGCTCGCGCCGCGGCCAGCTCCGCGGCCGGATCACCGGCCCCGCGCGCGATTTCCGCCTGCACGAGGAGCGGCTCCGCGTCCTCGGGGTCCGCCTTCGCCGCTCGCGCGGCGAGGAGCTTCGCGACCCCGACGTTGCCCTGGGCGAGGTGGGCGCGCGCCAGCACGCAGAGAGCGCCGGCATCCTGCGGGTCGCGCACCAGCGCGGAGCGCGCGGCCGACTGCGCGGCGGCAGAATCGCGGAGGGCGAGCGCCACCTGCCCCTGCAAGACGAAGGGCGCGGCGTCGTCGGGAAGCGCGGCATGGGCCAGCGCCACCACCGCGCGCGCAGCGTCCGCGTCGCCCCGATCAACGGCGAGCGAAGCGGCTCGCTCCGCGGCGGCGAAGCGAAGCTCCGGGAAGTCGGCGGCGGAGGCCGCGGCGAGGTATGCGGCTTCTGCCTGTTCGAGATTCGCGGCGCGATCGAGAGCCACCGCGTAGTCGAGCAGCGCGGGAGCGGAACGCGGCGCCGCCTGGGCGGCCAGCTTGAAGCGCGCCACCAGGTCTGGCCCGGCATCGATTGCGCGCGGCGCCGCCCTTGACGCCACAAGCGCCTCCTCGAGCAGCCGGCGCGCATGCTCGCTGGCCGGCGCCGCGGCCTGGGCCCGGGCTGCCTGTGCCCACCCGGCCAGCAACGCCGCCGCTAGCGTCAGCTTCCTCATCGGTCCCTCTCCGCTCCACTCCCAAGGTGTACAGGGGAGGCCGCCTTTGTCGTCCCGTCGGACGTCGACGCGGGCGCGGTGCCAGCCGATGAGCCGCCTCCCGTGCGCTCGGCCGGACGGCCGTCGCCCAGGACCAGCGATGGAACGTCGGCGATCGGAACGCGTGCCACGGCCATCTCCGTGCGTGGCTGGGCCTTCCCGCCGAGCTTCTCGAGGAGCGATCCGGTCCTCGCCACGCACGCGCCGGTCACGCCCAGCTCGCGCGCCCTGCCGTCTGCCCCGGCCAGCGTTTCACGCGCCTCGTCGAGCAAGGGCTTGGCCTTTTCCTGCAGGGCGTCGCGATAGAGCTTCCGCTCTTCGGCATTCAGCCCGCCCGGAGCTGGGCTCGTCGCGATCGCATGCGCGAGCAGCATCTGCGCCTCGCCGAGCTGCGCCAGCGCGCACACGGCCGGCTCGGCCTGCCGCATCGCCACGGTCTCTTCAGCCCGCTTCTTCACCTGCTGCAACAGCGCGATCTTGCGGTTCAGCGTGCGAGCCAGCGGCGGCTGGATCTGCTGCTTCTTGAAATCCTCGAACGCCTGCAGCCCGAGCGCGAAATGTGCCTCCGCCGCCGCGGCGTTCGCATCGGGCGGCAGCTCGGAGCGCGCCTTCGACGGAAGGGCGCGCCACACCGATTCCAGCTTCTGCCACGCCCAGCTCGCGTTGCGCATCTCGCGCGCCGCGGCGAACAAGCGCGCCGATTCGCGCCAGCTGGACATCTGCAGGGCCGGGTTGTCGCGCACGGACCGGGCAAGGTCCGCGAGCTCCCGCGCGGCGCGCGCCGGATCGCCGGCCCTGGCGCGGAGGAGGTTGAGCGCGAAGACCTGCTCGTCGTGGTCGGCCGCCTTCGGCCACTGCTGCAGGACGTCCTTGCGATCCTGGAGCGCCTTGAGAAGCTCGCCGCGGGATTCGCGCAGCACCGCCGCATCGTGCAGCGCCGTCTGTGCCCTGGCGTCGTCGTACATCGGCTCCGGTTCCGCCTTTTGCGACTTCGAGGGATGCGCCTTGCGCCCCTTGCGCGCCTCATGCTGCCGCTTGTATCCAGCGAAGTAGCGCTCGAGCAGGACGGCCGCCTCGGCGAGATCCCCCACCGCCGCGTGGTCGGCCGCGGAGGCGAGCAGCGCGCGAGGGACCAGCGACGATCCCGCCAGCTCCTTCCACAGCCGGGCGCGCGCGGCGAGCGCCGCGTCCACCTGGCCGGCGCGCGAGAGCGCGGCCGCCGCGCCGAAGATCGCCTTGTCGGCGAGCGCTCCACGCGGGTGCTCGTCGACGAACGCGAGCAGCGCGCCGGCCTTGGCGGCATCGCCCTGGACGGCGTCCGCCATCGCGTACGCGCTCTGCTCCTCGACGCGCTTCAGGTCTGCCTGCAGCCCTCCGTGCGCGATGAGGCGCTTGTCGGAGAGGAAGCGCAGCGCCCAGTCGTGGACCGCGCCGTAGTCCTTGCGCAGGTTGGCGATGTCGAGGACCAGGTTCGCCGCGTACTCGGCCAGCTCGTGCTGGGGATGGCCGAGGGCGATCCAGGAGAGGTGCTTCTGCGCCTCGTCCAGCTTGCCGGACACGTAGAGGAGGCGGCCCAGCTTGAAGGCGACTTCCACCGAGTGCTGCGCGTCCGGCAGCGTTTCCAGGAAAAGCCGGCAGGAGCTCGCGAGCAGCTCCTCGTCCGGAGTGAGAGGGCGCTGCGCGCTGTGCCCGTCCTTGGGCTTCTGGTCTCCAGCCACCTCGGCCCGGGCGACCACCGCGCCCCAGGCCGCCCGCTGCAGCCATCGCCCCGGCTTCTTTCCGGATTTCTGCGCGGAGAGGTCCTGCCGGACGACCTCTTCGTAGAGGGATGCGGCGCGGGCCCGTTCGCCCAACCCGTAGAGCAACTCGGCGTCGAAGAAGCGCAGCTCGTACGCATCGGGCGCCTGCGGGAACAGCGTGAGATAGTCGGCGTAGAGCGCCTTGGTGGCCGCGTAGGTGTCCTCGAGGCGGGTCTTCTTCGCCTCGTTGTGGATCTGCACCGCCAGGTTGCGCAGCGTCTCCTCCGCGTGCTGCTCCGCCTCCTCCAGCGCTTCGCGCTCTTCGCCCTCCGCGCCCGAGGCTTTCTTCACTCGCTGGAACGTCTCCACCAGGGCCTGCGCCTCGCGCAGCAGGTCCTTCCGCTTCCCGCCGCGGGCGGCGATCATCAGGAGCCTGGTCTGGTCCAGCGCGGCGCCGGGACGGGCGCCGTGGATCTCCAGCAGCTGACGATGGATGAGCTGCGCCTCGGGATCGCGGCCCTGGTCGAAGAGCAGCTTGCCATACTGCTCGAGCATCTTCTGGCCCGCCTGCGCGCCGAACTTCTCGCGGAACTCCTCGCGGGCGCTCGAAGGCGAGCCGACGCGCGCGTAGACCAGCACGTAGTCGCGGCGGGCCTCCCGCGCGAGCTGCACTTTGTTCGCGTCGTTGCGATCGGAGGGACGCGCCGGATCGCCGCCGAGGCTGACCGCCACCACCTTGTGCAGCAGCTTCATGGCGTCGCCGAAAGCGTTCTGGTTGAAGCGGCACCACGCCGCTTTGTAGAGCGCGTACGGATACACGTCGTCGGTTTCGACCTCGGCGGCGGCGCGGTACTCGAGAAGGGCGTCGGCGAGCTTCGCCTTGTCGAAGAGATGCTCGCCGACGAACACGTGGGCCGCCGGCGCCCAGGCGGACTTGGGGAACCGCCGCGTCAGCTCGCGCGCCGCCGCGACGGCCTCGTCGTCCTTGCCCGAATCCTGCAGCGCGTCGGCGAGGAAGAAGAGCGCCTCGTCGAGCTTCGGCGCGCGCGGGTATTTGCGGAGCAGCTCGCGATAGAGCGTGACGGCCTCCGAGCGCGCCACCTGCGCGAACGCCTTGTCGCGCTCCGCGGCGGAAGCGTCCGCATCCACCTCGGCGGCGGCGCGCACGGTCAGCGCCAGGCCGCGGCCCCTCATCAGATTCGCGAGCCGCGCCGTGACTTCGGCCTGCTCAGCCTCGCTTCCCCCCAGCGCGAGCAAGCTGCGGAGCGCACGCTCCTGCTCCTGCTCCTTCGCCTGCACCGCTGAATCGGCGCCGCGGTGCAGGAGCGCGGAATCCCGCCGCGGCTGCGCGAGCGCCTGCGCTCCCTGCCTGGCCGCGGAGGGAGCCGCGGCGACGGCGGCGGCGAGGGCGATGGCGAAGATCATGGGGGTCCTCTCCCGAAGCCGGCGCCCGGCGGGCGCACGGCTCCTCTCCCGGTGCCCGCACGGTGCAACCTTCGGGCCCGACCTGCGCCGCAAGCTCGCGCACGCAACCGGGGTCGCGAGAGCCCTCAGTGAACTGGTGTGACCGCGCGCACGGGGAAATTCGCTTCCCTGGGAATCGCTGTGCCTACCCGGTAGGCAGACGCAAGCGTCGGTGCCGACTGGGGGATCCGGTCAATGCGCGGGCGGCGCGGGATCGGCGGCGGCGGCAGCGGCGGGCGCCTTTGCCGGGATCTGGGCCTGCTGCACGGGCGCGGGCGTCGCCGGACGCACGCAATGATCGCCGAGGTGGAACCGATAGCTGCCCAGCTCGTCGCGCCAGTACTCGCCCTGGAACGGCCACATCTCCTCGTCGTCCTCGACCTGGGGGGGCGGACGGTGCTGCGAGGCCGCGGTGGAGGTCGGGGGCGCCGCCGCGAGCTCCTTCTCCCGGCCGGCGATCTCGAAGCCGAGGCGCAGCGACTGTCCGAGGAGCTCGCGCAGCTCGGCGCGCTCGCTGGCCAGCGCGCCGCGCGCGCGGTCGCCGGTCCGCTGCAGCAGGTCGAGACGGGCGTTCCGCACCTGCGGCACGACGGAGAAGACGAGCGCGGATCCGCGGAAAACGGAGCCGCGCCGATCGATCGAGTCGAGCTCCCTTCCCATCGCCGTCACCTGCCGCACGGACAGCGTGAGATCGGGAGTGGAGAGGAGCCGCGCCACCTCCGGCCGCGCGGGCTCGGGCAGCCGCGCGAGCAGCGCCTGGGCCCCCGAGACGAGCGCCTCGACGGCCGCTTGCGGGCTCGGCAGTAGCTGGAGACCTTGGGCGAGCCCGTCGTGCACGGGGCGATAGCGCGACTCGAAGTCTTCCAGCGCACGCCGCGCGTCGGCATAGCGGCAGTTCTCGTACAGGACCAGCGCCTTGAGCACGTGCGATTCGGGGAAGTAGCGGCCCTGGAAGAACGGAGCGTGCAGCGTGAGCAGGTTCCCCAGCGCCTTCTCGTCCTCGCCGCGGCGGAAGTGCGACCAGCTCGACTCGAACAGCGCGTCGAGCCACTGTGGCGCGGCCCTCGAGACTCGTGCGTACATCGTCTGCGCACGCGCGTCGTCTCCGCGCGAGTAGGCGAGGCGCGCGAGCTGCAGCAAGGCATTCTCGCGTCGCTCGGCAGCCGCGGCGCCGCGCGGCACGATGCGCACGACGGCCTCGAACTGTTCTTCCGCAGCGGCGGTGTCCCCGGCCGCGAGCGCCGCCAGCGCGCTCACCTCGCGCGCCTCGGCCGCGGCCGCATCGCCGTCGCGCACCAGTCTGGCGATCTGGCGGGCGCGCTCCAGCTCCGCGCGCGCGAGACGCTGCACCGCGGTCACCCGCGGTTGCACCGGCTCCTCGGGCAGCGCAGCACGAACAGGCGCCCCCGCAGCCGTCGCGGTCAGCCCCGAACCGGTGCCGCCGGCCATCCCGGCGAACGCCGAGCCCTCCTCGGGCGGAGCGAGGACCAGCGCCTGCTCGAGGTGGGCCCTGGCCACGCGCACCGCGAGCGCCGGCTCCAGGCGCGCGGGTGGCAGCCGCATCGCGAGCGTAAGCGCCAGGCCGCCCTTCGCAGCCCGGCTCTGCAGCTCGCGCGAGGCCACCTCGGCAGCCTCGCCGTCCTGCGCCGCCAGCACGGAGAGCGCGACCGTCGCCGTCTCCGGCAGGGCGGCGCGATCCAGCGACTCGACCAGCGCGCGCATCTGCGTCTCGGCAGCAGCCGCTTTGAGCTTGCCGGCCTGGAGCGCGGTGAATGCGCCCGCGGCGGCCGCCTCGTCCTGCTCGGACGAGGCTCGCGCCCCGAACGTCGTCGCGACCGCCACCGCCAGCAGAAGCCCGGTCCTCATCGCCTCACCGCCCGCCGAACAGCCATGCCACGCCCAGCTCCACGGACAGCTTGCGTTCCCACTCGGCGTGGCCGCGGACGCGCGTGCTGTACAGCACCTCGCTCGCGCCAACGCGCACGAGGAAGCTGTTCGAGAAGAAGATGCGCTCGCCGATGCCCACGCGTCCGCCCAGCGCCCAGCGCGAGCCGGCGCCGGAGACCGCATCGGGCGCGATGCGCTCGAGCAGCAGCTCCGGCCCCGCCGACACGTAGGCATCGAAGTGGATCGTCTTCTCGCCGGCGAGCGAGAGCTTCCCGTAGATCGGCGCCCAGCCCACCTCCACCCCGCCCATCATCCGGACGTCGCCGGGCGTCGACCGCAGCCGCCCGGCCTCGGGGCCGCTACACGACGAGTCGGTGCAGACGTCTATGGGCGCCGAGAGCAACGAAGCCCCTCCCAGCGCATGTCCGGCAACCGACCAACGGTCGTCCAGGTGGTGCTCGACGCGCACTCCGACCAGGATGCTGCGGAAGAACGGATCGCCGATCGAGAACTGGAACATCGGCTGGGCTTCGGTCCGGCCGTCCAGGCGGAACATCTGCGCCGTGACCGGCGGCAGCGAGGCAGGAGTGCCGCGCATCGCGAGGCGCACGGCGGGATCGTCGGCGAGCGCGGGGAGCTCGTTCATGGCGACCGTCTTGTCGGCTGGCGGAACGGGCGCGGTGGGCGAGCTCGAGGTCGGGGCCGCGGTCGAGGTCGTACCCGCGGCGAGCAGCGCAAGCGCAGCACAGATCGGCGCACCGATCATCGCTCTTCCCTGCTTCCAGGCAGGTACCAGGAGAACCCCAGCTGCACGGTCCAGAATCCCATTGCGTGCGTCTGCCGAGCGCCGTTCACCAGCACGCGCTCGGCGTAGACCTCGCCACCCACTCTCGCGGTGAGCGCGAGGTTCTCGCCGAGGAAGAGCCGCTGGCCGATGCCTCCCGTCAGCATCGGCCGGACCCCCTTTCCCGCCTCGGTCTCGGTGAGGACGCCGCCCAGGCCCGCGTCGAAGAACGTCTCGAAGTGAACGAGCGCATCGCCGGGAAGCGCCACCTTTCCGTAGATCGGCGCGATGGAGGCGACTCCGGCGAGAGAGGCGCGCTGGTGCGATTCGATGATGCGCGCGTGCAGCTCGCGCTTCGCGATCACCAGGTCCTGCGTCGCCCAGCTGCCCAGCCCGCCGGCATCGAGTCCGACGGCGAGCCCTTCGCGCAGGTGGTACATGCCCCGCAGCCCGCCTCCCCACCGCTGGAGGTACGGATCGGCGATGCTCATCGTGCCGTAACCCCACAGCTCCAGCCGCTTCGCCTGCCGCAACGGGCGCTTCTGCACGGCGCTGATCTCGTCCGGCTCGCCCGCGCGAACCGGCGCGGCCAGGAGGCAGGCGGTGATGCACAGCGGCAGCAGACGCATGGCGCGGACAACATGGGAGCCGGAGGGCGGACGGGCAACCCCTTGCGGCCGGGCGCGAGGGAACCAATTTTCCGCCCGCATGTACGTGCTGCGTCCAACCGGAGCTGTCCTGCGCAGCACACTCGCGGCTGCGCTCGCCCTCGCTGCTTTCGCTGCCGGCTGCGCGCGCACGGACCTGGGCGCGCCCTGCCATCTCCAGGACGTCAACGGCGCCGAGCTCCGCGCGCAGCCTGGCCGCGAGTACCTCTATCTGGGCTCCAGCGAGTGCGAGAGCTTCGCCTGCCTCGCGACTCCGGCGACGCAGGGCGCTTATTGCTCGCAGCCGTGCTCGGGCGCGGGCGGCTCGTGCCCGGCGGGCCTTTCTTGCGGGCAGCTCAACCTGAACCAGGACTACCTCGACGCCATGAAGCAGCGCCTTTCGCCGGAGAGGTACCAGCAGCTGTTCGGGCAGCTGGGCGGAACGTTCTACTGCTTGAAGAGGTAGTCCCCGCGGCCGCCGCGGATGGTGTAGCGTCCGCGCCGCATGCGCCGCGGACCGCTCTTCATCGCGCTGCTCCTCGCCGGATCGTGCCGGGGAGGCGCCTCGCCGGCGCAGGGGAAGGAAATGCCGCAGCCCGCCGTCCGCTTCGAGACATCGCGCGGTCCCTGGGTCGTGCAGGTGGAGGTGGCCCGCACGGACCCGCAGCGCGCGCGCGGGCTGATGTTCCGGCAGGACCTCCCCCGCGACCACGGCATGCTGTTCGTCTTCGACGAGACCGCGGATCATTCGTTCTGGATGCGCAACACGCTCATCCCGCTCGACCTGATCTACCTGGGCGACGATCGCCGGGTGGTGGGCGTGGTGGCAAACGCGGAGCCGCGCTCCGAGTCTCTACGCACGGTCGGCACGCCTTCCCGGTACGTGGTGGAGGTCAGCGGGGGCGAGGCGGCGGCGCACGCGGTCGGATCGGGCACGCGCGCCGTGTTCCTCGGCGTGGAAGAGTGATTGCGCTCAGCTTCGCTGCAGCAGCCCTTGCGTGACGTAGCGGCCGAGGCTCTCCTCCATCATGCGCTCGACCAGTGCCTCGAACTCGTGCCGCTGATCGTCGGAAGCGAAGACGAAGCGGATTCCCATCCCCGGCTCCTCGCCCGCGCGAGCGCCGTCCGCAGCGAGGATCCAGGTGACCTCGCCGTCGAGAGTGACCGGCTCGGAGAGCGCCGGCACCGCCAGCGCGAAGAGGAAGCGGGTGCCAACGGGCAACGGCCGCGCCGTCTTGATGAAGGTGCCCCCCTTGGAGATGTTTTTCGTGTAGTCGGCGAAGAACGCATTCATGCGCTCGTAATCGACGCGCAGCCGGATCGGCCCGCGGGGCGCGGCGCGGCGGTCGGAGGGAGAGGCCATCTCCGAGCAGCATGACAACACCGCGAGCGCGGCCGCAAGCCGCTGGCGCGAGCTGTCGCGCCGTCGGGGAATGTGGGCGTACGTAGCGCTCCTCGCGATAGTGTCCGCGATCTGCGCCTTCCTTCCCCTCGCGGATCACCTCGGATACGAGCTGGCCGAGGTGGTTGCTCTCTGCGCCGGTCTCTTCGGCGCCGCCCCCGGCGTCGCCGCCGCGCGCATGGAGATGTCGCGGAGCGACGCCGATGCGGCGCGCGCCGCGGCCACGGCGGTGGTCGCCTGCGTTCTCGCGCTCGCGGTGCCGGTCGCGCTCCTCCTGCTGAACGGGCTCCGCCGGCCGGCGTGCGATCCGCTCGCGGGCCTCTGGCTGTATCTCGCCGTGGCCGTGCCGTCGGGCGTGCTCGCGGCCGCGCTCGGCGTCGCGGCGGGATTCTTGGCGCCGGCGCGCGCGGGCTGGATCGTGGCGGCGGTCTTCGCCGGCAGCCTGATCGTCTCGCTCTGGCCCGTCCTCCGCGGACCGCAGATGTTCGCCTTCCATCACCTGGGAGGCATGTTCCCGGGGCCCATCTATGACGAGGCGATCCGTCCTTCCCGCGCGTTGTGGATCTTCCGCGCGGCCACCATCCTGTACGCGGGCGCGTGCGCGGGGGCTGCGCTCGCGGCCGGACCGGGCCGCCGGCGCGCCGCGGGCCTGGCGCTGATCGCCGCCTGCGGGATCGCCGCCGCCTGGCTCTCGCTCCACGCGGAGCGCTTCCACTGGACGGCCAGCGTCGGCGGGCTCGACGCGGAGCTGGGCGGCTCGCTTCGGACCGGGCACGTCGTGCTGCATTTCCCGCGGGAGAAGAGCGACGACGAGCGCCAGCTGCTGGCGCGCGACGCGGAGGTCGCGTGGCGCGCGGTGCGCGAGTTCGCCGGGCTCCCGCTGGACGGGCCGGCGGTCCATGTCTTCCTCTACCGGAATGCCGAAGAGAAGCGCCGGTTGATCGGC
>Ga0066710_100008370_pt1 | contig 10044 bp, 7 predicted proteins | sample GraSoiAngelo_159_FD_79666 | JGI IMG/M metagenome (GOLD analysis project Ga0066710, IMG submission 79666) | Grasslands soil microbial communities from the Angelo Coastal Reserve, California, USA - 14_1009_16_40cm | ecosystem: Environmental > Terrestrial > Soil > Grasslands | place: USA...
AAGGACGGCCAAGAATGGAGACAGCTCATGATGCATCTCTTTTAACCACGGATATCCTAAACACCAAATCCCAAACACCAAGCTCCAGATAAAGTCCAAACACCAAATCCCAAGGGCGCCCGCTTAATCCCCGGTTTGGGACTCGGCACGCTGGGAATTCTTCGGAAGTTGAAGTTTGGAAGCTGGAGCTTTTCTGGTGTTTGGTGTTTGGTGTTTCCGGCGTGGCGTCTCATTCGTGTCGGAGGGCCTCGACGGGGTCCATCCGGGCGGCGCGCAGGGCGGGGTAAATGCCGAAGACGATGCCGACGAGGGCGGAGATACTGAAGGCAACCAGGGGCGACCAGAAGGTGATGATGGTTTTCATGCCTGCGAAATGCGTGACGAACCAGGGAATAGAGACGCCCAGGAGCACACCAATGAGACCGCCGGCGCCGGAGAGCATCACCGTCTCGACGAGGAATTGGGTGATGATGTCGCGGCGTTTGGCGCCCAGGGCGCGGCGGATGCCGATCTCACGGGTCCGCTCGGTGACGCTGGCGAGCATGATGTTCATGATGCCGATGCCCCCAACGAGCAGCGAGATCGCCGCAATCGAGCCGAGAACGATATTGAAAATCTGTTTGGTGCGCTCGGCGCGCTTGAGCAGTTCCAGGGGCACGAGGATGTCGTAGTCCTTCTTTTTGTGGTTGCGCTCCATGGCCTGCTTGATGGCATCGGCGACGGCGGGCACACGTTCGGGCGATTCGACTTTGACGGTGACTTCGTGGAGTTGGACTCGTTCCTGCTCGAAGCTGCCGCTGCGCACCTTGCGGAGAATCTCGCCGTAACGGGTCTTGGCGGTCTCCAGCGGGATGAACATCCGGTCGGCTGCCGCTTTGGTATTGTCCGTAGTCGCGAGGGATTGTTGGGTGCCCTTGGTGGTGGGTTCCATGACGCCAATGACCTTGTAGTAGTCGCCGCCGACGCGGACGTCCCGGCCGAGGGGTGACTCAAGCGGAAACAGGGCCCTCACCATCTCCGCGCCGATGACGCAGACATTGGCTTTGTCGTCCATTTCGTCGTCCGAGAAGAAGCGTCCGCGCGCAATGTGATGATTGCGCATTTGCGGGTACCAGGGAACTGTCCCCATAATTTCACAATCGACCCGGCGGCTGATGTTCCAGACGTATTCGCGCATGATGCGGCCGGGGACGACGACGCTGACGCCGGGGATGGTGGAGCGAATGCGGTTGATATCGGTGTAGGTCAAGCCGTATTGGAGGACGTAGCTTTGGCTGCCTTTATCGGAGACCTTTTGTTCCTCGGGGGGTTTGACGCTGCGGAGGATGATGTTCTGGCTGCCGAGGTTTTTGATGTTTTCCTGGGCCTCGAAGCTGGCGCCTTCACCGATGGCGAGCATGGCGATGACAGAACAGACGCCAAAGACGATGCCGAGCACGGTGAGGAGGGAGCGCAGCTTGTGGAGCCAAAGGCTCTTGACTCCGAGGCGAACCGCGCGCCTGAGGCGAATCAAGGAGAGCCCGCGGATCACGCGCCTGGGCGGGGCTGATTCTGTGGAGGGCCCAGGCATGAATGTGATTGGAGGATCCTCATTCATGAGCGGAGATCGCTTTCGACCTGGCCATCGCGCAGGCGGATCGCGCGGTGGGCGTGGCGGGAGACGTTTTCGTCGTGAGTGACGAGGATGATCGTTTTGCCTTGATCGTTCAGGGCATCAAAGATCTTCAGGATTTCCACGCCGGAGGAGGAATCCAGATTGCCGGTCGGCTCGTCGGCCAGGATGACGAGCGGCTCGTTGACCAGCGCGCGGGCGATGGCCACGCGCTGTTGTTGGCCACCGGAGAGTTCGAAGGGTTTGTGATCGAGCCGATGTCCCAGGCCGACGCGTTCGGCGTAGCTGGCCGCCAGCTCGCGGCTGTCGTCCTCGGAGCGGCCCTGGTAATAGAGGGGCACCTCGATGTTCTCGACGACGGTGAGTTGCTGGATGAGGTTGTAGGACTGGAAAATGAAACCGAGCCTGGCGCCGCGAATCGCGGACAGCGCGTCGTCATCGAGTTGCGAGATGTCCTCCCCCCCGAGGCGGTACTTGCCGGAGGTGGGCCGGTCGAGGCATCCGAGCAGGTTCAAAATGGTGGATTTTCCGCACCCGGACGGCCCCATGATACTGACGTATTCGCCGGCCCGAATTTCGAGCGTGACGCCGCGCAGCGCCTCGACCATCACCAGGCCCATCTGGTAGGTCTTGCGGACGTCGTCAAATTGGACGATGGACGCGGGCATGGCTGGGTCAGCGGTGGATAGATCGAGAAACATCCAACGTCCAACATCGAACGTCCAACAATCCGGGAGAGACTGCGCAAAATTCGATGGCGTTTTGAACACCTGAACCCAAAGCGCCGGCAAGCCGGACGCACTTCAAACGCTTCGCGAAATGCACGGGCCACACTCCAGCGCGAAGCGTTTGGAGTGCGTGGAGCTTGCTCCCGCTTTTTAGGCTGCGGTTCATGCGAAGAGGTGGTTCATGGAGATTTCGGCCGCTGGAGCGAAAACGGGTCAGGCCCTTCCGGGAGGGCTCGGAGGGGCGGCGGCGGGCTGAATCTTCTCCTCAGGCTTGGGCTTTGCTTTGTCGTCGGTGCCCGGTTTTTTCTCACCGGTACCCGGTTCGCCGCTTTCCGGGGTATGGAGCAGAACTTTTTCGCCCGGCTTGAGGCCCTTTTTGATCTCGATAAAATCGTCGTTAAACTGGCCGGTTTCCACCTCGCGCCTGTCCGGCCCGATGCCGCTGACGACATAGCAGAATTGTTTGCCCTCGCTGGGAGCCACGGCTTGGATCGGGACATAAACGACGTCCTCGAGATGGTCCACGAGGATTTCCACCTTGGCGCTCATGCCCGGCTTGATCCAGTCGTAGGTTCCGCTAATGCTGATGGTGGTGAGATAGACTTTAAGGTCGGGGTTCATCCAGCGGTTTTGGGAGTCGGGCAGGACGCCGACCTTGCTGACTTCGCCCTCGAGGACCTGGTCGGGGAAGGCGTCGATGGTGATGCGGACTTTCTGGCCCTTTTTGATCTTCTTGATGTAGCTCTCGTGGATTTTGACCTTGACCGACATTCGGGTCATGTCGGGGATGGTAATGATGGTCTGGCGCTCGCGCACCGTGGCGCCCTCGCGGATCGGTTCCTGGCCGCCGTAATAAAACATTTCCTCTCCGCCGCCGCCGTAAACAATCAAGCCGGTCTTCTTGGCGCGCAGGACGCATTTTTCGAGCTGGTCGTTGAGTTCACTGCGCTGGCGAATCTGGACGTTGTAATTGCCCTGGGCGGACTTGAGTTTCGCTTCGGCCTGCGCCAGTTTGGAGACCGCTGCTTTCCGCGCGCGGTCCAGTTCGCGCATGGCTTCCGCGTATTTGGACAACGATTCCTCGGCGGACTTGGCGAATTCGTATTTCAGGAACAGATCGCGCGCGGTGTCGGCGGTCTGGACTTTCAAGCGCGCGTTTTCGTAGGCGATTTCGTCGCGCTCGCGGTCGATCTTGGTCACGAAACCTTTTTCAAAGAGCCGTTTGGTCCCCTCCAGCGTCGATTTGGCCTGGCCTAATTCCTTCTGCGCCACCTGGAGCTCATCTTCGAACTTGCGCAGCTTTTGTTTCGCCTCGCCATCTCCCAAGACCTCGATCCTGGCGTACTTCGCAAAGTCAACGACCACGGATTTGGGCGGCGGATTGGTGGGCGATGATTTCTCCGCGGGAACTGCGGCGCCGGGATGGTCGGAAGCGGTGGGCGGGGCGGGCGCAGAAGAAACCGGAGCCGCAGAGGTATCGACCCCGCCCGACAACGTGAGGACCTTGGGCGCGTCGGCGGCGGAGTTCTGGGCGACGGTGAGGCCGCTGTGCGGCGGAACCTCAAGAGTCGGGGGAGTTTCGATCATGGCCCGGGCCGCGGCGTTGGAGCTCTCGGCGGCCAACTCCTTTTCCAGGCCGAGGTCGTCGATAATGTTTTGGGTAACGGTGTCGCCGAGGAATTTGTCGAAGTCCATGCGAGCGAAGCGCGCTTTTTGTTCGGCGGCCTTGATATCGCTGATGTTCTGGTTGAGCTGGATGTCGTAGCCTTGCTGGGCGTCGGTCAGGGAAGCGACGGCGGATTGGTATTGGATTTCCTGTTGGACGATCTGTTTTTGGAGGTCGGAGGAGTCGAGTTCGACCAGGACCTTGTTGGTTTTGAGGTCCTGCTCGGTGACCTGGTAGCCTTCTTCGACGATTTTGAGGATTTTGGTTCCCTGGTAGCCGACCCGGACCTCGCATTTGATTTCCTGGGATTCGAGCGCCTGGACGCTTCCGCCTTCGAGCACGGAGATGGCGAGGGGGCCGTGCCGGGCGGTAAAGGTCGCGGCGTTGCCGGCGGATTTGCCTGAGCCTTTGAGCAGAACGGCGGCGAGCGCGACGATCAGGATGAGCGCGGCGATACGCCAACGGGGTTGGCGTCTGACGAAGGCGAGTAGCTTATTCTGATTTGGCATTGGCGACCTCCTCCCATTTTCCCGTGTCCTTGATGAAAAGAATCCCCATGTTGTTCCAGAATTGAAGCCGGGCGATGGTGTGCCCGACCAGGGCCTGGGTGAGCTGGTTTTTCGAGGTGGCCAGATCGTTTTCGGCGTCCACCTGGTCCTGGGCTTTGGCCCGACCCAGCTCGGCCAACAGGTTTTGCTCCTCGACACGGCGCTCGGCGATCCGGATGCCAATCTCGCTGATTTCGTAGGTGCGTTTGGCCTGATCGAGTGCGCGCCAACTGTCGCGGACCTGAAGTTTGATCTCGTCCGCGCGCTGCTCGAAGGCGCGGCGGGCTGCCTCATAGGCGATGAAGGCGCCGCGATAGGCGTTGCGTTCGGCCTTGCGGTCGAGCGGCAGGTTAAGATTCAGTCCGGCGTTCCATTTGTAGCGATCCAGGTCCGGGACCGCCAGACGAGTGGCGGATTCCTGCGGGCTATCGATGCTCCCGGAGGCCACCAGGTCCACCTGGGCCTTGAGAGCGTTGGCGGCGACGCCGATTTTGCGGCCCGCGTCCTCGAACTGCTGGCGGACGTTCTGATAATCGAGCCGGGTCGCGATAGCGACCCGGATGGAGTCCTCGACGCTGATTTCGGGGTGAACGATTTTGAGCTGCTGCAGGTCGCCGTCGTCCAGGACGATATTGGCGTCGGTGGTGAGGCCGAGCTGGATTTTGAAATTGTCGAGGCCCTGTTTGTAGGCCCGCACGGCGCTTATCCAGGCGCTTTCTGCGGAGAGTTCCTGTTGTTCGAGCCGGCCGAGGTCGGCCTGGGCGACGCGGCCTTCACTGGCGAGGGCGCGAGTGCGTTCGGCGTTTTTTCGTGAATTTTGCAGATTCAAATAAGCGTTGCGCACGGCATCGCGGTTTTGCAGGACGCCATAATAGGCGGTGGCGACATCCACGCTGAAACGTTTGCGAAAAAGTGTAAAATCGCGTAGCGCGTACAGGACGTTGCGTTCGGCCTGAGTGAGGTTTTCCATGGTCACCTTGTAACCCGCGCCGCGCCACAGCGGTTGGATCAGCGTGGCGCCGAGTTCCGAGGAGGTCATGGTGCGGGGATCGCCGGTCAGGAAACGAAGGAAATCGGTGGTAAAAGCGGCGGAAAGCCGGGTGCCAATGCCGAGCAATTTGGAGACGGAAACCCGGCCCGAGCCGCTTACGTTCTCCTCCTGGGCCAGTTTGAACACGGGAATCAGGTTCGTGGGGTTGTTCGGGTCGGGCGCGAAGTCCACCGGTTGCAAGGCGGTGACGTTGTAAGTGCCGTTGCCGCCGGCGGAGAAAATCGGAGCGAACTGATGGCGGGCCAGTGTCAATCCCAGCGCCTGGAGAAACAATTGTTCCTTCTGAGTCTGATAAATCCTGCTGTGATGAACCGAGATGTCCAAGGCCTGCTCCAACGAGATCACGCGCGCCTCTCGCTCCGCTTCGCCGTCCGGGCCGAGGGCCGTTTCAATCCCGGCCGCCACCGGCAGGCCGTCGAGCGAGAGTTGGTTGGTCTGCTCGATGCTGAAGTGCTCATCCATGTTTTTGACCAGCGGCGTTTTTCGCGCAATGACTCCGTAGGCTTCCTTGTCCGCTGTTCGGCGATAGTGCTGGGTGGAGCAGCCGGCCAGGAGAAACAAAAACGCCGCTAGCAAGGGCCAAAACCCGAGTTGCAAAAGGCGTTTCATGGAAGGGATTTACCCGTTTATGGACGTCTCAACGATTGTGCCTGTTCAGTCTTTGCCGCGCCATTTTTCCCGGCTCCCGTCGGCCGGAGTCTCCTAATCTTTCTTGAGCGGATGATTCAACTCCGAACCCGCCGCCTGGTTGCGTCGCTGTGCGGTTCCGCAGTTCCGCCACCTGCATCGTGACTACCGGTTATACGTCTGAACAGCCATTTCTGTCGGCGCAGATTCGCACCGCGCCCTGGCAGCAAACGGGAGGGAACCCGTCCCGGACCACTCGTGATTGGACAGGTCCGACGGCAGAGCCTCACAAACAAATTCCCGGGCGGATCGTGTTTCCAACTCGTGGCGATGATAGGAGACTACGCTTTCACGCGCGGATGTAAAGCGAAGAGAGACAACGCAGCACGGTTGCGCTCAAGAATGGGGCGGGAACGGCCTCGTCCCTGTGTTCGCCGCTATTGACGATTGCCGGGCGGCCCCTGAGCGCGGATATTGGCGGCGTTATGAAGAAGACACTCGTCGCAGCAATCATGATAGCGCTGCTTGCCGCCACGACCCGGGCAGCGGAGGTCGCGACCAATGCGCTGGGTCGCGCGAAAGGAGCGTTTGATCGGCGGTTCGGTGTCGGCGTGATCCTCGGCGAACCTATCGGCGCGTCTTTGAAGTATTGGCTGAACGAGCGGATTGCCCTGGACGCGGCCGTGGCCTGGTCGTTTGGAAACGAGGACAATTTCGAATTCCATACGGATGTCCTGTTCCATGAGTTCGACTGGATCCCTGTGAGCCGCGGCCGGCTGCCGTTTTATTTTGGCGGCGGCATTCGACTGAAGCTCCAGGACAACAACGATGACCGGTTCGGCATTCGCGGGCCAGTGGGTCTCAGCTACCTGTTCGAGGACCTACCCCTGGACGTCTTCGTCGAAGTCGGTCCGGTGATTGATTTCACCCCGAAGACCCGCGGAGGGGTCACCGGCGGCATCGGTGCCAGATATTGGTTTTGATCAAACAGTTGAGGCGGTTGTTTTGCCAATTCGGACAGGGATTTCCCTTCTTTCCATGGGTCAGTTTCATTTCCCGAGCAGCGCATTTTTTCGTCCTCGTCGTCGTCGTCGCCATCGTAATCGAACGAATGGCGAATGAGGACGAGGACGAAGTTCATCCAGTTGGAGTTGCGGCTGCTCTTGCCCCAAGCAATCGAATAAAACGGCGCCATGGCAATCGGGGAACCCGTCGGCTTCATTGGCGTGGCGCGGAAGGCATCACCCAGCAATAAGCGTCGTAACGAATCTCGCTCCAGGCCAACTCGGGCAACGATTGGCCGGGAAACAATGGAATCTTCACCGGAGTGAATTTCACGCGAATACGGATGGCGGAGCGGCCGCGGGTCAGGTCCCGAGGAACGATGAATTCGTCGTCTCGGAACCGGCGGTTGGAAGTCTGGACGACGTGTTGTGTGGCGCCCAATTCCTCCTTCGGATTCGAATAAACGCACGTGTTGGCGCCGGCCAGGTACCAGATGCCGGCAAACTTCCAGGGAGCGGGAATTGATTTGGCCGGCCCGCTACCGTCCCGCTGGCGCCCTGCGGCGTAAGCGGAATCAAGCAAACGCTCGCCCTCACCCCGACCCTCTCGCCCAGGAGAGGGAGAAGGTGCCCCGGCCCGTTTCCTGTCCCCTGCGGCGCTGGCGTCGGCGATGTAAACTTCAGCCCGCTGATTGGGGTAGCTGTAATCGAGTTTCCGGCGGATGAGCACGCCGTAATTATCGGCCCGAAGTTGAAGCACAAACTCGGATTCGCCCGCCGTCCTACGCCCTCGGTCAGTTTCCGCGGGATAAATCTCCTTTCCGTTGAGTGTATCCACGCCGCATTCGTAACGGGAAGTGATTTCATAAGGCTCTGAAGCGTTCGGAGAGAAATAGCTGTGCGCCTGCTCGCTCGCGGAGTCGCCAATTTTCAATTCATCCGTCTTTACGAGCGTCGCCGCGTTCACGCCGTACCAAAAGGTCACCGTTTCGTAGTGTTCGGTGGATTGATTTTCTCCACCATGTTCGAGCCGGACCACGGCGCGTTTGCCAAAGGGCATCAGGTCGGCTAGAAGAAAGCGGTAGGCTGATTCGATCTTGTCCTCGCCATTCTTCGCTTCGGCTTCATTGCGCGCCCCAACCGGGTGGCCGGCGAACGGAAGTGTCATGTTGCGTCCGCCCCAGTAATCCCCGCCGCCGCCCCATTCCTCAGTCCCGGTTCCATAAGCCTGAGGCGTCCGGCTGTCGTCAAAAAAGAAGCGCGGGTCGCCTTCGAGCGTGTTCAGCACGGCGCGCTGGGAGAAGATCCACGAGGTGCCGACGAAGTTGCCCGACCAGTCACCGCCGCCCTCAACCTGTCGCGTATCAAGCAGGAGGAGGTCCTGCCCGGCCGTCGGATTCGGGTGGTTGCGATAAGTAGCGTGAAAATAAGCAACATGGTTCGGAGGACCTTTGAGCGGATGATACCGTATGCTGCATCGGATGCCGCTCAGATTGGTGTGCCCATTGCCGACCAACTCGATCCGGGCCGCCCGAAAGAATGGCATTGGAAAATAGCAGGCGAGATGGACGCATCCGCCCCCGGCCCCTCCGGAGGAGGCAAGCGCCGCAGGGTTTGAATACGGGCCGGTCCCCTCATGGGAAGGGTAAGGCGTGGGTAGCCGTGCAGAATCGAATCGAACGGAGACGGGAAAAGATTTCACCAAGTACTCGCGATTGTCGCGGTTATAGAGCGTGCCGGCGCCGAAGAAAAGCGCCACCGGCGCGTCAATCGCGGGTTGGGACAGGTCGTCCCACGTGACGCGCAACCGGGCGCGCCCGAATTCGACGGCCTGGTCGCGCGGCACGGAAAACTCCAGCGCGCGGAGCAGCGCGGGTTGTCTGGGAGCAATTCTGTGAACCTGGAGCGTGGCATTTTCGCCCAACGCCATCGGTGCGCCGCTCAACTGAATCACGCCCATTCTCCTGCCTTCAGAGGTGTCCGGGAGCGGGGCGATATCCGTGCCCGCGCGTGATAAAAGCTCCAACACGTCCTTGTCGGGCGGCGTCTTTCCGTCCCAGGCCCGGATCGGCCGCGACAGTTTCGCGCTGCGATCATAGAGATGATAAATGAAATAGCCGGTTCCGTAGCGGGTGCGCGAGTAGGCGAGGCGCAAGGTTTTTTTAAACGGAATTGGCGCCCAGTTGAGATCGGCGCCTTTGGTGGCCGACCAAGTCCAGGCGAGGGGTTGAGGGAAGAGGTTTTCCGGGAGGAACAGGGAATTCTCGACGGGATGATCCGGATCCGCGGTGCTGGATTCCTGAACCAGGCGATCCGTGCCGTCCACTTCGTAGTGCCACGGACTTCCGTGCCAATGGTTGCAACGGACAAAATACAATACTCCGCGCCCGGCTACGTCCAGCGTGACGTTGAAATCGTCGGCGATTTGGTAGAGGAAATGGCTGGCGTCGGCGCCTTCGTTCCCGCCGCGCCGATCGTAAGTGCTCCGCATGTAAGCCCGGGCGCCGATGCGTTGCTGCGGCCAGCGGTCCCAGAGACGATAAGCGTCAAGGCCGACGGGAATGACGGGCGGTGCGGCGGCGCGATTGTTTAAACCCGGGAACAGAAACAACAAGAAGAACGGGAGAAGCCGGGAGGATGAACATTGAATGCTGAACGTTGAACCTTGAACCTTGAACGTTCGGCGGGGCCGGCTTTTGCCGCGAGGCAGTTCAACGCTGCCGGTTCGCTGGCGTCGGGTTGATGTTCCTTCGAAAGTGTTTTTCGCCATGGCGCGGTTTATTCAATTGGTTGGTGCAAGAGTAGCAG
>Ga0066710_100008371_pt1 | contig 10044 bp, 9 predicted proteins | sample GraSoiAngelo_159_FD_79666 | JGI IMG/M metagenome (GOLD analysis project Ga0066710, IMG submission 79666) | Grasslands soil microbial communities from the Angelo Coastal Reserve, California, USA - 14_1009_16_40cm | ecosystem: Environmental > Terrestrial > Soil > Grasslands | place: USA...
GGACTCGGCAGGGACCGAGGTCTCCACGTCGGGAATCGGGAATCGGGAATCGGGAATCGGAACGGGCGCCTCATCCTTCTTCCTGGCCGCGATCTGCTTCGCTGCCTCCAGAGAGCGCTCGTACTCCGCCTTCTGCCGGCCTTCCATCTCCGCGACGTCGGCTTCGGTCAGGACGCCTTCCTTGACCAGCTTTCGCGCGTAGAGCGTTTTGACCCCCGGGTGCTCCTGGATCCGCTTGTACATGAGCGGCTGCGTGTAGGTCGGCTCGTCCCCTTCGTTGTGGCCGTGCAGCCGGAACCCGATCAGGTCGATCACGACGTCCTTGTGGAACTCCTGACGGTAGTCGAGCGCGATCTGGAGGACGCGGTGCGCCGTCTCCGGGTCGTCCGCGTTGACGTGAAAGATCGGGACCTGGTTGATCTTCGCGGCGTCGGTCGAATAGAGCGACGATCTCCCCGAGGCCGGCGGCGTCGTGAACCCGATCTGGTTGTTGACGATCAGGTGAATGGTCCCGCCCGTCCGGAAGCCGCGCAGCTGCGCGAGATTGAAAACTTCCGCGACCATTCCCTGGCCCGCGAACGCCGCGTCGCCGTGGAGGATCACCGCGAGCACGCATTCCCACGCCTCCGGCCCGCGGCCGCGGCGATCCTGCTTGGCGCGCACCATCCCTTCGACGACCGGGTCGACCGCCTCCAGGTGCGACGGGTTCGAAGGCACGGTGATCGCGACCTTCCGCCCGGTCGCGGTCTCGTGGACCCCTTCCGCCCCCTGGTGGTACTTGACGTCCCCTTCGTCCGCCGGAAAGTCGGGATGCACCGCTCCTTCGAAGCCGGCGAAGATCCGCTCGGTCGAGTTCCCGACGACGTTCGCGAGAATGTTCAGACGCCCCCGGTGCGTGAGCCCGATCGTGACCTCTTCCACGCCGCGCTCGCCGGCGCCCTCGAGGAGCTGATCGAGGAGGGCGATCGTGGTCTCGCACCCTTCGATCGAGTACCGGCGCTGCCCGAGATATTTCGTCCCGAGGAAGCGCTCGAACGTCTCCGCGGCCAGAAGCTTCTCGAAGATCCGGCGCCGCACCTCGCGCGGCGGAGGTTCGGCGGTCGCGCCGACCCGCTGGCGGAGCCACTCCTTCTCGGCCGGGTTGGAGATGAAGCGATACTCGACGCCGACCTTGCCGCAGTAGACGCGGCGCATGACGCCGATGATGTCCCGCAGCGGCATGTGCTCGCCGCCCTTCAAACCGCCGGTCCAGAACTCCCGATCGAGGTCCCAAATCGTCAGACCGTAGGTCTCGAGGTCGAGCTCCGGGTGCTCGTGGACGGGGACCATGCGGAGCGGGTCGACGTCGGCGATTAGATGTCCGCGCACCCGATACGCGTTGATGAGCTCGAGCACGCGCGCCTGCTTCTCGATCTCGTCGCGCCGTCCGAACGCGGGGTTCTTGTCGACCGCCCAGTGCAGTGGCTTGTACGGAAGGGCGAGGTCTCCAAAGACCTGCTCGTAGAAGCCGTCCTGGCCCAGCAGCAGCTCCTCGATCCTCCCGAGAAAGGCGCCGGACTCCGCTCCCTGGATGATCCGGTGGTCGTACGTGGACGTGAAGGTGGCGACTTTGCTGACCGCGAGCTCCGAGAGAGTCTCGGGTGCCATCGCCGAGAACTCCGCGGGATATCCGATGGCGCCGGTCGCGACGATGAGACCCTGCCCCGGCAGGAGGCGCGGGACCGACGCGGTCGTGCCGAGGGTGCCCGGGTTGGTGAGCGAGACCGTCGTGCCCTCGAAATCGGTCAGTGACAGCTTACCGGTTCGCGCGCGTCGAACGACGTCGTCGGCCGCGGCGGCGAACGCGGCGAAGCCCATCTTCTCGACGCCCTTGACGTTCGGGACGAGGAGCGTCCGGGACCCGTCCGACCTCTCGACGTCCACGGCGAGCCCGAAGCGGATCTCCTCGCGGCGGACCCGCACCGGCGCGCCTTCTCCGGCGTCGTAGGCGTCGTTCAACCGCGGAAACTGCTTCAGCGCCTGGACGATCGCCCACGCGACGAGCTGCGTGAACGAGATCTTCGACTCGTCGCTCGCGGTGCGGGACTCGTTGATCAGCCGCCGGTTCTCATCGAGCAGCTTGATGGGAATCTGCCGCTGCGAGGTCGCGGTGGGGACCGCGAGCGATGCCTCCATGTTCTCCGCGATCCGGAGTGCTCCCCCGCGCAGAGGCGAGACCACTTCGGCGCGTCCCGGCGCCGGCGCCGGCGGTTTCTCCGCCGCGACCGCGCGGGTCGATTCGGCCGGAGCGGGCGGATGCGCGGGACGCGGCTCGGGCTCCGGTTTTCCCGGGGGGGTCGGGGGACCGCCAGGTCCCCCGCTCGGGATCTGCCTCGCGCGGAAGAACTCGCGCCATTCCGCATCGACCGATTCCGGGCTCTCCCGGTATCGGGCGAGAAGGTCCGCGACGTAGGCCGCGTTCTCGCCGAACTCGGCGACGAGCTCGTCGGCGAGGTCGGCCGTCTTTTCGGTGGCCACGATCCGATTCTAGACTCGTCCGGAAGGCCAAAGGTCCGAAGGACCTCGGCCGCTCGAGCTCAAAGAGGTCCTTCGCTGCGCTGCGATGGCTGCGCCACTTGGTACGATCTCGCCTCCCCTCGATCCAGGAGGTTTTCTTGAGACGGACGACCGTTCTCGCCCTGATCCTCGCCGGCGCGGCCGCTCCGACTTCGCCCGGCCGGGCGGCGGACGCGGCTCCCGCGCTCTCCGCCGAAATCCGCGAGACGGCGGAGTCGCTGCGGCAGAACGCTCTTTCCGGGAGCCGCGCCTCCGAGTGGATTCGAAGCCTGATCGACCACTCCGGACCGCGCCTTTCCGGTTCGTCGGGAGAGCGCGCCTCCATCGGCTGGGGCCTGGAGACCTTCAAAACGCTGGGTTTCGCGCGCGTCCGCGCCGAGAAGGTCCGCGTGCCGTTCTGGCAGCGCGGCGTCGAGACCGGTGAGGTCACGGCGCCATACCCGCACAAGCTCTCCCTGACAGCGCTGGGCGGCAGCGTGCCGACACCCGCGGCCGGCCTCGAAGGAGAGATTGTGGAGGTCGGATCGCTCGACGAGCTCGCCACGAAGAACGAGGCGGCGGTCCGGGGAAGAATCGTGTTCTTCAACAAGCGGATGCGGCGGTCGGTCGACGGCGCCGGCTACGGCGAGACGGTTCCGATCCGCGGCTCCGGCCCCTCGCGCGCCGCGAAGCTCGGGGCGATCGGCGTGCTCATCCGTTCCGTGGGGACGGACTCCAACCGGACGCCGCACACCGGTTCGCTCAAGTACGACGAGGGGATCGCGGAGATCCCGGCGGCCGCGCTCTCGAATCCGGACGCCGATCTCCTCGAGCGCCTCGACCGCGAGGGCAAGCCCGTGCGTGTCCGCTTCACGCTCGGATGCCGGAACCTCGGACAGGCCGACTCCGCCAACGTGATCGGCGAGATTCCGGGGACCGGGAAATCCGAGGAGATCGTTCTGCTGGGCGCCCACCGCGACTCCTGGGACCTGGGAGAGGGGGCCATCGACGACGGCGCGGGATGCGGCATCGTCATCGAGGCTGCGCGGCTGATCGGGGCGCTGCGAAAGAGGCCGCTGCGCACGATCCGCGTGATCCTTTTCGCGAACGAGGAGAACGGCCTGGCGGGCGGGAAGTCTTACGCGGAGACGCACGCCGCGGAGCTCGACCGCCACGTCGCCGCGCTCGAGGCCGACCTGGGAAGTGACGCCCCGATCGGGTTCGCGTCGAACGCCGGTCCCTCCGCGGAGCGTCTCGTCGGGGAGATCGCCGCGCTGCTCGCTCCGCTCGGAGCATCGCAGGTGACGTCGACCGGCGCCGGCGGCGCGGACATCTCGCGGCTCGTCCTCGCCGGAGTCCCGCTGTTCTCGGTCCGGCAGGACGCGTCGCGATACTTCGACTGGCACCACAGCGCCAACGACACGTTCGACAAGATCGACCCGGTCCCGCTCGACCGCATGACCGCGGCCGTCGCGGTTTTTACATGGGTCGCGGCGAACGTGCCGTAGCCGTTCGAGCGGGTTCCGAAAGAGAAGAGAGTGCTGCCGAAGAATTAGTTCGACTTCGGCGCTACCGGATCCGGAAAACCCGCGTCACTTCGCCGACTTCGGTGAAGTGCACGGTGTGTGTCGTGAAGATGTGCACCCACGCGCTGCCGGTCCAGAGCGTCGAGATCCCTTTCACCACGCCGTAGAAACCGATCTGCGCCATCCAGGCGAGCGAGACCGCCGCCTCGGCCGGCGTCCCCCAGCGGAGATAGAACTCGAACGGGTGGAAAAGCGCATACGCGATGCCCGACAGGACGGCGCCGGTCATCGCGGAGCGGCCGAGAATCGCGAGCCGCGGCGCGAGCAGGCTCTCGAAGAGGATCATCACGGGCAGGAGCGTCCCGGCGGTAAAGAGAAGGAGCGCTGCTCCCCAGCCGGCGGGCGGTTGACCAAACGTGACGCGCGGATCGCCGGCCAGGAGACCCGACGCTCCCGCGACGGCGCAGAAGGCGATCCACTTCCCTCCCTGCGGGAAGCCGAGAAGAAGAGTTTTCGGTCGGTACCGCCGCAATCCGAGAAAGATGGCGAGCGGCACGACGACTCCGGCGACGAAGTAGAAAATCGCCCACCGGACGACGGAGCCCGGAGTTTGTGCCTGCCACGCGACGGCGGCGCCGCCGCTCATCCCGGCCGACGCGATGTGCGCTCGGACGCCGATGAGACGTCCGACGACGATCAGAAGGAGCAGATACGCGAGAACGCCCGCGCACTCGGCGCCGGGATTTCGGATTGGAAGACCGCTCCCGTGATCGATCGGACGCCGGTCCCGGGCGAGGCGGAGAAGCGCGGCAACGAGAACGAGCGCGATCGATTCGGCGATCAGGTAGTGGACCGGTTTCGGCGCCAGCGGGAGAGCGCGTCCGCGATCGGCGATCAGGATTCCCCACGCGACGAGCCACAGCGCCAGGAACCCGAGGAGAAACGGGTTGCGGGCCACGATTACCGCGAACCTAACTCCGTTTCGCGGCGACTCTTTCCCGCACCGCCTGGACTTCGGGATGCTGGAACCCGAGGAGCTCCGCGATCCGCCGCGCGAGCTGGCCTTCCACCGCGGTCAGAACGCCGTCGGAGTAGACGACTCCCCAGATCGCCTCGATCAGCCGCAGCCGCTGCTCCCGGGAAAAGCTCTCGGTCACGAGCTTCGTGAACTGATAGAGATCCACGCTTTCCTGGCGGGCTTCCTCCGCGAGCCTCAGGACCTCCCGCACGTCTTCGGGGGCGACTCCCAGGTCTTCGCGCGCGTGGCGGGAGATCCTCTCCTTTTCGTCCGGCGTGAAATCCTCGTCGGCGTGCGCGATCTCCAGCAGAAGCGCGCAGGCCGCAATCGCGACCGGATCGGGAGCGCCGGCCTCGGGTCCAGCCGCCTTGGGGGAAAAGAAGGAGCGCAGGGCCTCCAGCACCATGCCCGGAGTCTAAGCCCGATCTTAAATCGAGGCCGCGGAGCGGGATTTCGAGAAACTTTCCGGAAGCGTCGTGCGTACAGAGAGGTTGGAGTCAACGATGAACCGCCGCGAGCTCGAAACGCTTTTTCTGACGCTGGAATCCACGCCCGCTCTTCTCGCGCGCGCCGCTTCGGAAGTTCCGGAGGACAGTGTGCGACAGCGCGGCACGGCCGGAGGCTTCTCCTTAGTCGAGCACGTCTGGCACCTCGCCGATCTCGAGCGCGAGGCCTACGGCGTCCGGATCCGCCGTCTGTTGACGGAGGACGAACCGGTCCTTTCGAACTTCGAAGGGGATCGCGTCGCGCGCGAGCGCATGTACCTGCGGCGCGATCTCGCCGAAGGACTCCTCGCGTTCACGACGGCCCGCACGCGCAACCTCCAGCGGCTCCGGGAGGTTTCCGCCGAAGACTGGAAGCGCGCCGGACGGCAGGAGGGCATCGGGCGCATCGAGCTCTCGGACGTTCCGAGAATGATGACCGAGCACGACCGCGCTCACGGAGTCGAGATCGCCGAGCTCGTTGCGGAGCTGCGGGATCGGATCGTGCCGCCCCCGAGCCGGCCGCCGCGGGTTTCGGCGTTCGCCTGAAAAACCCTCAGGCCTCCGTCGCGGGCGCGCGGCGCTTCTTCCACCACTCCCGCGCGAAAGCGACGATCCCCGGCAGAATCGAGAGGACGACCACGACCAAGATGACGACCTCGATGTTCTCGCGGACGCCCGGGATCTTTCCGAGGAAATAGCCGATCCCGGTCATCGAGACCACCCAGAAGAGCCCGCCGAAGACGTTGAACGACAGGAAGCGCCGGTAGTCCATCTGCCCCATGCCCGCGACGATCGGAGCGAACGTGCGGACGATCGGCATGAAGCGGGCGATGATGATCGTCTTGCCGCCGTGCTTCTCGTAGAAGTCGTGCGCGCGCCGCAGGTGCGCCGGGTTGAAGAAGAGTGACTTCGGCCGGGTGAAGAGGGCTTGTCCGACGCGCCGTCCGAACCAGTAGCCGGCGGTGTCGCCCGCGATTGCGGCCACGATCAGGAGCGCGTTCAACGTCCAGATGTTCAGCCGGCCGGCCGCTGCGAAAACGCCGGCGGTCACGAGAAGCGAGTCGCCCGGCAGGAAAAAGCCGATCATGAGCCCGGTCTCGGCGAAGATGATCGCGGTCATCGCGGTCAGGCCCCCGACGCGGACCATCGTCTCGACGTCGGTCAGCTTGTGGAAGAGATCTTTCAGCCAGTCCATCGCTCAGTCGGCGGGATAGCGCGCTTCGACGACCGAAGAGATCCCGCCGCGCGAAGAGAACCGTCCCGTCACCGTCATCCTCCTCGGCCGGCAAGCCGCGACGCAGTCCTGGAGGATCCGGTTGACCGCGTTCTCGTAGAAGATCCCGACGTTCCGATACGCGACGATGTAGAGCTTCAGGGATTTCAGCTCCAGGCAGAGCGCATCCGGGACGTATCGGATGGTCAGATGTCCGAAGTCCGGCAACCCGGTCTTCGGGCAGATCGCGTTGTACTCCGGGATCTCGACCGTGATCTCGTAGTCGGAGTACTGGTTTGGCCAGGTCTCGATGCCGGGCAGCTCGACGTCGAGCCCGGACCGGGCGTGCTCGGGGGTGTATTCCGTCATCGCGCGCCTCAGGTCACGAGCCCGACGCGCGCGCCTCGGAACTCCTTCTGGAGCGTTTCGCGGATCCGCGCGGCGATCGGGCCCGGCCGTCCTCCTGCGATCGGGCGGCCCTCGATCTCGACGAGCGAGTATGTCCAGAGCGTGGTCGACGCAAGGAAGACCTCGTCGCAAGAGAAGAGCTCGTCGGCCGCGAGCGGCCGCTCCTCGATCGCGAGGCCGAGGCCCGCCGCCGCTTCGAGCGCCGCAGCGCGCGTGACGCCGGGCAGGATCCGAGGGCCCTTCGGCGCCGTGCGCAGGACGCCCCCCGTGACCGCGAAGAGGTTCGCCTTGGTGCCTTCCCACGCGATTCCGTCGCGAACCAGGATGGCTTCGCTCGCGTTCGCTTCGCGAGCCATCTGAGACGCGAGCACGTTCGGCAGCAGCATGACGGTTTTCACGTCGCAGCGGCCCCACCGCTCGTCGTTCGCGAAGATCGCGCGCCCACCTTCGGGAGCGGGAGGCGGATCGGTCAGCCGGGCGAACGCGTAGACCGTCGGCGGAGTGCCGGGCGGTGGAAAGGCGTGCGCGCGGGGAGCCGCGCCGCGAGAGATCTGCGCGTAGACGAGCGCATCCTCTTTGTCGAGGCCGTTCTCCGCGAGGAGCCGCGCCGCGACCACTGGAAAAAACTGCGGCTCGGCCGCGATCCGGAGCGCCGTCAACCCGTCGCGCATGCGCATGAGATGTTCTGCCAGCCGATAAGGCCGGCCCGCCGCGAACCGGACGACTTCGTAGATCGCGTCGGCGAAGAGAAAGCCGCGGTCTTCCGGAGAGATCTTCGCTTCTTCGCGCGGAAGAAACCGGCCGTTCAGGTAGACGAGCACGCCGCGGATTGTAAGCGGAGCAGGTGCTCGACCCCGGTCTCGCCCCGTTTGCACTCTCTGTCCGCCGTTCGCGAAGCGAACGCCGCGGACCCGTTCTAATCCTCGCCGATCTCGCGCGGTCGCTTCCCCTCCGCAGTCTCCCGTCTTCCGCCGCGGAACTCGCGGACGGCCCGGCTCAAATCCTCGCTCCCCGCGAGCAACCGGTACGCGACCTCGGCGTGCGGAAGCGCTTCCGCGAGCGCACGTCGCCGCTCGGCGCGCAGGAGGTCGCGCGCGCCGGCGAGCGCGGCGGGACTCGTCGCGAGAAGTTGATCGACCAGGCGCTCCGTCTCGCGGTCGAGGTCGAAGGGCGCGACCGCGCGCGCCGCGAAACCCGCCTGAGCCGCTTCACGGCCCGACACCGTCCGCCCCGTCAGGATCCAGTCGGCCGCGCGGGCGCCTCCGATCCGGGCGGGGAGGAGCGCCGCAGCGCCCGGCGGGAAGCACGCGAGCCGGATCTCGGGGAACCCGATCCGCGCATCCTCGGTCACGAAAACCACGTCGCACGCCGCGGCGAGCTCGGCTCCCCCGCCGAGACACACTCCGGAGACCGCCGCGACCGTGACGGCCGGCGTCCGCACCAGCGCGTTCAACGCGCCCCGCATCGCCGCCAGCATCGCCTCGATCGCCTTCGGCTCCGGAAAGTGCTCCGCGATCGAAACTCCCGCCGAGAAAGCGCGCGGCAACCCGGAGAGAACGAGGACGCGCGCGCCCGCGCATCCCAGCACGAGACGGGCGAGCTCCTCGAGCGCCGCGACGTCGAGAACGTTGACCGGCGGGATTTCGATCGAGAGGCCGGCGCGGCCGGAATCGACGGCGAGGCGGAGCGGCACGCCCCCTTCTTATCTCAGGAAACGCTCTTGCGGGGAGTCTTTCGCGCGGCCGGCGCGGGGGTCACCGCCGGCTTCGTGAGCCTGTCCTTTTCGCGGTGGTAGACCGCGAGCGCGTTCTTCATGTGGGCCTCGGACATCGGGACGTTCGGAATCCTGTTCTCCGCCTCGCGCAGCCGGACCTCGACGTATTCCTCGGGCACGCCGGAACGGATGATCTTCTGCACGATCTCGTTCAGCCGCTTTATGTACGCGAGCGTGTCGGCGATCCCGGTAGTCGGTCCGATCGTGCCGTGGCCCGGGACCATCTTCTCGATCGGCGCGGCCGCGAGCCTCGGAAGCGTCTTCGCCCACGACGCTGCGTCGGCGTCGGGCAGGTGCAGGTCGGGGAGGCGCCCGTTCGAGGCGAGGTCCCCGGCGAAGAGCACCTTTTCGGCGGGCAGCAGGACGACGAGGTCGCCGGTCGTGTGGGCGGGGCCCAGCCACTGGATTTCGGCGCGCCGTAGACCGTCGACCAGGATCAGCCTTTCCGAGATGGTGATCAAGGTCGGCGAGATGCCGCGCTTCCCCGACAGGGGATCGGTCGGATCGTTCGACGCCTGCGTGATGTAAGAGAGGATCGACGGGGCGGCGTGCTCGTGACAGATCGGCTGCGCTCCCGCCGCGACGAACGCGCGGACGCCGGTCGTATGGTCCGCGTGAGCGTGGGTCAGGACGACGTAACGGACCGGCTTTCCGCCGGTCGTCTCCGCGATCTGGCGCAATATTTCCTTCGCGGTCGCCGCGTCGCCCCCTGAATCGACCGCGACGACGCCGTCTCCGTACAGGAACCAGCCGACGTTGGCTCCCTTGTCCGGCTGCGCCGCCCAGATTCCTTCGGCGAGCTTCTGGACCGAGACCTTCGCCTGCGCGGTCGCGGCGAGCGCGGGAAGGGCGAGAGCGAGGGCGAGCGCGGCGACGCGGGTTCTCATGCGAGCTCCTGTCGTGTCGGTTGAATCTTCGAAATCTCCGAAAGCCGCACAACCCGCGCCGTTGCGGCCGCATTCCTCTTATCCGGCGGTCTTTCGCCTTCCCCTTCGCCGCACTTCCGCGACGAACTCGCGGAAGAGGCGCCGCGAGACGGCGTCGTCCGTCAGGTTCTCCGGGTGCCACTGCACTGCCACGAGCCA